>JAABUQ010006209.1_pt1 | contig 18313 bp, 23 predicted proteins | sample 5560001 | NCBI WGS metagenome assembly JAABUQ01 (sample SAMN10711888, study PRJNA513371) | rock metagenome | isolation source: Antarctica rocks | place: Antarctica: Victoria Land, Finger Mt nord | collected 2015-12-18
CTGGGATTGACCCGGTTCGGTGGACTGTTTGTCGACTTAACGGGCTACGTCTCAGTCATGACGGGCTGCATGTCGGCTTCATAAGCCATGGGCGAGCGGTAGCCCAGTCCCGAATGCAGCCGCACCGGGTTATACCAGCCCTCGATGTAGCTAAAGCAGGCCATTCTGGCTTCAGCCTGCGACGCGAACCGGCGACGGCTGAGCAGCTCGGCTTCGAGGGTTGAGAAGAAGCTTTCGCACATGGCATTGTCATAGGCGTCGCCAACCGATCCCATCGAGGGGCGAACACCGGCCTCGCTGCATCGTTTGCCGAACGCCAATGACGTATATTGGCTACCCTGGTCGCTATGATGTACGACGTCCTTGGGCCGCCGCTGACCGACAGCCATCTCAAGCGCGTCCAACACCAACTCCGCCCGCAGATGGTTCGCCATGGACCAGCCCACGATCTTGCGACTCCAGACATCGAGCACCACGGCCAGGTAAAGGAACCCGGTTGCGGTTGGTATGTAGGTGATATCTGCGATCCATAGCTGGTTCGGCCCTGACGCCGTGAAGTTACGATCCACCAGGTCGGGCGCGGGACGGGCCTCCTTGTCGCGCCGGGTCGTGGTGGGCCCACCCTGCCGATGACAGGCGCCGACCAGCCCGGCGTCGCGCATCAAGCGCGCAATCCGCTTGCGTCCGTGCTTCTCCCCTCCGGCCCGCAGATCGGCGTGAATACGCGGTGCCCCATACGTCTGGCGCGAGGTGGCGTGCACGGTCCGGACGCGCTTCAGCAACGCCGCATCGGCCACGGCGTGGGCAGACGACGGGCGACGCAACCAGGCGTAGTAGCCCGCCTTGGACACGCCGAGCACGCGCGCCATGGGGGCAATCGGGAAACAGGCCTGGTTTGCGCTCATGAACCGGAAGAGCCGGACGGCAGCGTCCCGGTCTCCCGGGCAAACCAGGCCGCGGCTTTTGACAAGATGTCCCGCTCCAGCCGGAGCTGGCGCACTTCACGCCGGAGGCGCGCCAGCTCGTCGCGCTCGGCCGTGGCCAGGCCAGATGCAGCCTCCTCCCGGCGGCCCTCTTGCCTGTCGGCCAGGGCAACCCAGGCGCGGATCGAATGCGACGTCGGCTCGAACTCTCGGGCCAGGTCATCCGGAGACCGTCCGGCACGAACCAGATCGACCATCTGGCGCCGGAACTCAGGTGAATAGGGTGGGCGGCTTCTGGGCATAATGAACACCTCGCGTGAAAGCTTCAGGGTGTCCACCGAACCGGGTCAATCCCAGTCCATGGTTTGGCTGACGGTGGGCGAGGCCGCGCTGCTTGTCTTCACGATGCCGATCTGGACGACGGTGTTCGCCTGGCCGCTGCTGGGCGTCCGGCCCACGCTACGCAGCATCGCCGCCCTGGCGCTCGGGGTGGCGGGCATCGGCATGGTCCTGGTCGGGCCCGGCTTCGCGCTCGGCGGCGGCAAGCTGCCGGGCGTGCTGTTCGCGCTCGGGGCGGCGGTCCTATTCGCCTTCGGCACGATCGCGTCGGGCTCGCCGATCCCCATGCCGCCGGTCGCGCTGACGGCGTGGCAGGTCGGCCTCGGCTGCCTGCCGATGGTGCTGATCGGCCTCGTCTTCGAGCGGCCAGATCTCGGCGCCCTTCGCGGCCCGGGCTGGATAGGCATGGCCTATATGGCGGTCGTGCCCATGGCCCTCTGTTACCTGAGCTGGTTCGCCGCACTCAGGCGGCTGCCACCCTCCACCGCGTCCATGTCCATGCTGCTGGTGCCGGTCATCGGCATCCTCGCAGCCGCAGCCGTGCTCGGCGAGCCGCTCGGGGCAAGGGAGAGCCTGGCGCTCGCCTGCACGCTCGGGGGTGTCGGCCTCGCCCTCAAGCGGTCATGAAACGACCGGCCCTCAAAGCTGGCGGCGGCTGTCGCTCCAAGCCGTCTAGGGTCGTGCGGCCCGGCGATCATGAGGTGAATCACGGCCTCACAACCTGGTGTAAAGACCGATCGCCGATGATGAAGAATTACTATCTGCTGAACACGGGTGCTACGCGCGCAGTCCGCGCCGTCTACACCATCGAGAAGGATTTATTATGGCCAGAACACCGCTAGAGGTCGTGCAAGCTGTCCTTGCCGACCCGACCAACGAGGTCGCCGTCACCTCCATGGTCGCGCCGGATGCGACGTATGTCGCGCTCAACTTCGACAATCCCGCGCTTAAAAAGATCATGCCCTGGGCCGGCACGAGCACTGGGCCACAGGCCGTCCTGGACGCTTTCACGAGCGTGGGCCGCTTCTGGAATAGGGAAGCCTTCGAGATCCGCACGACGCTTGAGGACGGCGCCAAGGTGGCCTTGTTCGGCAGCCTGACGCTGCGGTCCAAGACGCTTGGCAAAGCCGCCACAACGCCGATCGCGATCCTCGCCGAGGTGCACGATGGCCGGGTTACGTACATGCAGTTCATGGAGGACACGTTCGGCACGACCGGCACGTTCCGGACGGGCGCCGCGACATTCCACAGCGATCCCGATGGCGGCCCGGTCAGCCTCTGAACGCGGCCGCAAACGGCGGCAGTTCGCCGCTTCCTAACAACCGAAGAGAGAACCTATGACAACGATCATCGACATCGACCGGCCGGATGGGCCGGGTATTTTCACCGCCTATTGCACCGAGCCCGCCGGAACGCCCAAGGCGGCCATCGTGGTGGTCCAGGAAATCTTCGGCGTCAACGCAGGCATCCGCCGCCGCTGCGACATGCTGGCCGAGGCCGGTTACCTCGCCATCGCGCCGGACCTGTTCTGGCGTATCGAGCCCAACGTCGAGCTGGACCCTGACATCGCGCCGGAAATGGAGCGCTCGCTCCAACTGATGAACAAGTTCGACCAAGACCAGGGCATCGCCGACATCCAGGCGAGCCTCAAGGCCGCCAGGGCACGGCTTGGCCAAAGCGGCAAGGTCGGCGTGCTCGGCTACTGCCTCGGCGGGCGCCTCGCCTTCATGACGGCCGCGCGGACGGACGCGGATGCGACGGTCTGCTACTATGGCGTCGGCATCGACGGCCTGCTTGACGAGGCGAAGGGCATCGCCCACCCGGTCATGCTGCACATGGGGGAGGACGATCACTTCGTGGACAAGGCGGCGCAGGCCCGCATGCATGCCGGGCTGGACAGTTATCCACAGGCGACCCTGCACGACTATCCGGGTGCCGACCACGGCTTCGCGACCGAGTTTGGCAAGCGGCGATTGGATGCTGCGGCGACGCTGGCGGACAAGCGCACGGCGGAGTTCTTCACCAAGAATCTCGCCTAGCCTTCGTCAGCGGCTCGTGGCTTCCGGCTCGGGCGGGCATCGCCCCCCTGGGCCGGAACGGAGCCGCATCGACTTGGCGGATCGAGCAACCGCTGCGTCAAAACGCGCTCTTGATCGGTTGCGTTGCGGGCGCCGCTTAAATTGAAAGAAGACGTCTCATGACGGAGAAGATCACCCTCATTACCGGTGCGAACCGCGGCCTAGGCCGCAGTATGGCGCTTCATCTCGCCGCTGCGGGCCACGGCGTTATCGGCACCTACCACGCCGAAGGGCAGGAGGCTGAGGCCGATACGGTGGTCCGGGAGGTCGCTGCGGCGGGTGGCAAAGGCGTGATGTTGCTGCTCGACGTCGGGCGGACCGCCAATCTGGTCCCGTTCCGCTCTACGCTAACCGAAACGCTGCAGGCGACATTCGGCCGATCGGACTTCGACTTCCTCGTCAACAACGCTGGGATCGGCAACATGGCCGATTTCGTCGACACCACCGAGGAGGAATTCGACCAGATGGTGCAGGTGGACTTCAAGGGCCCGTTTTTCCTGAGCCAAACCCTCCTGCCGCTGATCGCGAAGGGCGGAGCGATCTTGAACGTCTCGACGGCCCTGACCCGCTTCGTGTTCGACAAGCACTGTGCCTACGCCTCCATCAAGAGCGGGGTCGAGGTGATGACGCGCTACATGGCCAAGGAGCTCGGACCGCGCGGGATCACTGTCAACGTGATCGCCCCCGGCGCGATCGAAACCGACTTCGCCGGTGGCGAAGTGCACGACCTCAGTCAAACCTTCGGAGACCTCACGCCGCTCGGCCGCGTAGGCATGCCGGATGATATCGGCTCGGCCGTCGCCGGCCTGCTATCGGGGAACTTCGGCTGGCTCAATGGCCAACGCATCGAAATGACCGGCGGCCAGTCCCTGTAATCGGAGCCGGCCGGCTTCGATGACGGCGGCCGACCACACCTTGTCGATCCAGATTGTTTGCGCATTGTGGGAATTCGCACAGGCCGAAATGGGACAGTTCGCGCCCATAGCCGCGCCACCGCGCCCACATAGGTCGTCTCGTTCACAGGATCGCCGGCGATCCTGTGGTTCACAGCCGCCACGAACCGCTCGGTGAAGGCTTCCGCCACTGACGCCTCCACGAGGAAGCGTTTTGCCGCTACGCAGATCTAGCCGCAATTCTCATCCTTGCGGCGGTGAAGGATCGCGACCATGCCCCGGAACATCCCGGCGCGTGCTACGGGCGGCATCGCCTTCCACAACGCGAACCCGGTGGCCGCTGCATCCGGCAATCCTTACAAATGGGCATCGCTGGCAAAGGCGTGCTCGGCAAAGACTGCGCCCGTCGCCGGATTGATGGAGGCCGTGCCGGCAGCATGGGTCGGCTCGCGTGAGGCCGACACAGCGGACTCCTCCATCAATGGCGGACTTCATGCCAGGCCGACGCGTCAGACGAGTACGCCGCCGCCGTCCACGACGATGGTTTGACCCGTCGCGAAGCCCTGTCGCATCAGGAACAGGTACGCTTCTGCGACGTCGTCCGCTTCGCCGACCCGGCCGACGGGAAGGCGCGCCCCCGTGGACGCGTACATTGCCTCCCGATCGGCTTGTGCCATATCGCGCCACAACGGCGTGCGAATGAAGCCGGGGGAGACGATATTGACGCGGATCGGGGCGAGTTCGACCGCGAGCGCGCGGGTGAGGCCCTCCATCGCCGCGCACACGCTGGCGCCGAGCGCCCAGCCCGCATGCGGCCGGGCGCCAGCGGTGCCGGAGGTGAAGACGATCGAGCCACCCGGCCTGATCAACGGCGCACCGTATTTTGCCGCTGCGAGGGCGCCCCAGTAGCGTGTCTCGAAAAAACGGCGGCCCGCCTCAATCGAAAGTCTGTCGATCCGCCCGAGCGCCAAGGCCTCGCCCGCCGTGTAGACGAGGTGGTCGAACGGGCCGACCACGGCAAAGAAGCGTTCCAGCGCCGCTTCGTCACGCGGGTCGGCCACGTACCCTTGCGTGCCGTGTGGGAGCTGCGACAGTGCCGCATCGACGTTCGCCTGTCGGCGCGACGCGACGATGGCGACCGCGCCCTGCCGTGCAGCAGATGCGGCCACCGCCAGGCCGAGGCCGGATGTGCCGCCCAGCACCACCACGCGCTGGCCCTCCCAAGGCGAGGTCATGTCGCCGCTCCGCTGCCGAAACGTCGCTTAAGGCTGTCAAACCCGGCCTGGTGGATGTCCTGCCCGATCACGCGCCGCATATCGGCCTCGTGCTCGGCGCTCACGTCGAACTCTGCGGTCCACTCGATAAAACTGCGTGCGCCATCCGTCACCGGCAGCAGCCGCAAAGTCGAGACGTAGTTCTGCAGCGGCAGCGGGCAAATCAGGATTGTGTAGGTGACCGAACGGTCCGCGTCGGAGAACCCCACCATCTGCTCGCGGAGCCGGCCCCCGTTGGCCAGCGTCAGCTCCCGGATGCAGCCGAGCCGGTCCGGATCGCTGCCATCCTCGATCTGGCTGGCGGTGATCCCGGGCAGCCATTCGGGAAGCGTGTTGAACCCGCGGATCGCGGTCCAGACCGTTTCGGCCGGGGCCTCGATCACGCTGCTTGTAGTGACCCGGATCATGTCGTCCTCCAGTGCGGTCGTCGTGGTGCTACGCGGGACGGTCGTGTCCGCCGCGGGTCAGAGGGACTGGCCACCCGTCAGCTCGATCCGCTCGCCATTGAGCCAGCCGAAGCTGCTCGACAGCAGGCCGGCCACGGCAGACCCGATATCCTCGGGCAGGCCGGTGCGGCCAAGCGGGGTCAGGGCGGCAAAGATCTTGTTCAGCTCCGGGTTGTCGCGCACGGCGCCGCCCTCGAAGTCCGTCTCGATGGCGCCCGGGGCGATCGCGTTGACCGTGATGCCGCGCGGGCCGAGCTCCTTGGCCATGTAGCGCGTCATGACCTCGACGCCGCTCTTCATCGCGGCGTAGGCGCAGTGGTTCTCCAGTACGAAGCGGGTAGCCGCCGTGGTGACGTTCAGGATGCGCCCGCCCCGTGCGATCATCGGCAGCAACATCTGGCTCAGGAAATAGGGACCCTTCAGGTCGACCCGGAAAAGCTCGTCGAACTTCTCCTCGGTCGTGGCCTCGTAGGTCGCGAGATTGCCGATGCCGGCATTGTGCACGAGGAAATCGAAATCGGAGCGGTCGAACACCGAGGTGAGCGTGTCAGCCAGGGTGGACCGGAACGCCGTGAAGCTCGCACTGTCCCCGACGTCGAGCTGCAGCATCGCGGCCTTGCCGCCCTTGGACGTGATCTCTTCGACGAGCGCGTCGGCCTCATGCTTCCTGCTGCGGTAGGTCCCGACGATGCCGACGCCATCGGCGGCGAGGTGCAGCGCCATGCTGCGGCCGAGTCCGCGGCTTGCCCCGGTGATGAGCGCGATCTTTGCAGCCATGTAATCCTCCTGATGAGCTTGCGCGGTGGCAAGCAGTGGGCATCCGGCCCGTGAGAGAGACGACCCAGCCGCGGGGCAACCCCGTCGATTGCTGAGACTGGCTCGATATGTGGATCGGTCGGTCCTGAACAAGTGCTTCGGCCTGCGGTCGGCCCGATGCGGGCGCTTACTGGCCGATGTCCGGCCAGTCTGCCCCTTCGAACACGAAGCCTTCGCCCTGACGCCGCACGTAGCCGCAATAGGGGGCTCCGAAATGCATCGGCATGATCAACGTTCCTTCGCCCGCCGCCGCCTCAAGCACGCGCAGCCTTGTCCGCCGGGCCTCGTCAGGGAGCGCGCAATAAGCCGTGTTCACCGCCGGGTCGAGGATTTGCAGGGGGCTGTGGAACACATCGGCGCAGAACAGCCCCGTCTCGCCGCCCGAGCGCACGCGGTAGGCCAGTTGCCCGGGGCTGTGACCCTGGGTTGGGACGATCTCGAGGCAGCCGGCGATCTCCCCGGCATCGTCCAACAGGTCGAGCAGGCCAGCCTCGGCGATCGGTGCGACGCTGTCCTCGAACGCGCGGTCGATGATGCCGACTGGTCCCGCCAGCGATTGGTCCCGATAGAACGCATAATCCGTGCGTGGGATGAGGTAACGGGCGTTCGGGAAGGTCGGCTCCCACCGCCCGTCCACCCAGCTCGTGTTCCATCCGACGTGGTCGGCGTGCGGGTGCGTGTGCACGACGTGCGTCACGGCTTCCGGGCTGGCGCCGGCCGCTTCGAGCCACGCGGGCACCAGCGTGTTGAGCATGTTCATCCGCGCGGCCTGGCGCGGCTTGCGGTTGCCGACGCCCGTGTCGACGAGGATGACATTCGCGCCCGCATGCACGATCCAGAGCTGGATGGTCACGACGAGCCGGCGCATTGCGCTGACGTAATGGGCCCCGCCGATTGTCCGGCCCAGCTCATGGGCCCGCGCCGGGTCGAGCGTGGGGAACAGGAAGCCGGGATCGTGCGTCGGCGCGGAATACTCGACGACGCGGCTGATGCGGAGGTCGCCCAGCTGCCTGGTCTGCATCATGGCCATGGATCGGCTCCGCTCATGGAGCAGGCCATCGACGCGGCCCCGCCAGCCACTTCGCCGAAGAAGCCGTCGAGCACCGAAGCCACCTCGGCCGGGGTCTGCACCGATGCGTGATGCCCGGTCGGCAGTACTGTGAAGCGGTGGCATGGGATCTGCGCCACGACCGCCTGGACTGAGGCGGGCGGACGGAGCGCATCGTGCTCCGCGCCGATCCCCAGCACCGGACAGGCAATCCGGCCGTAATAGGGCGTCAAGTCCATGTCGATCAGCATGCGGTAGGTGAACCGATAGCTCTCCGGGTCATTGCCCAGCCATCTCGCCCGGAACGCCGCGAAGCGCGCCGGGTCGGCCGCGCGCAGCAGCGGCGGGTACCCGGCCGCCAGCGTCGGCTCGACGATCGCGCGCATCCCGCCCGCCAGCAGCGTGTCGGCAAAGGTCTGCCGGTCCATCCGGGCGTGCGCGGGGATGCCGGTCGCCGGGCTCAAAAGCGCCAGCGCGGCGATGCGGGACGGGTGCAGGGCCGCGACGGCGACGGCGATGGCGGCGCCCACGGCGCTGCCTGCCAGGCAGATCGGCTCCCTGAGATCGAGCGCATCGAGCAGCGCGATCAGGTCCCCGGCCAGGGCGTCCACGGTGACGTCCCCCTTCAGTTTCTCAGATAGTCCCGCGCCTCGGACGTCGTAGCGCAACACGCGCCAATTCTCCTGTAGCCGTTCCACCACGTTGTCCCAGGAGTCGAGCGACCCGCCCATCTCATGGATCAGGACGAGCAAGGGCCCGGCTTGGCCTTGAAGGACATACCGCGCAGCGACGCCGCCGATTTCGATGAACGCCATTCTCCCGACCCATGTGCTATTTGCACAATCCTGCCAGGTCGTCTTACAAAACACAACTGCTATCTTGTCAGCCTGTCAGACGATCCCCAAGTGCCGGTGTAAGCGGCGTGGCGGTCTCGCATAGGCTTTGACCCGCCAGGCGTCGTTCTTCCCACCGGGCAGAATGCCCGCAATCAAGATCGGAGTGCTGCAATGCGCGCCCTGTTCATCATTACGAGTTCAGACCAGTACTTCTGGCTCTCTGAGGTCACTCATCCGTATTGGCATCTGGCCGAGAGAGGGGTCGAGATCGACTTTGCCAGTCCGAAAGGCGGCCCGGTCAAGTTCAATCCGTGGAGCGACCCGTTCGCCTCCGACTCCTGGGAGGCGGACGACCTCGTGAGCAAGGGTTTTCTCTCCAATAAGGCGCTTGTCGCCAAGCTTCAGACGACGCAACGCCTCGCCGACGTGGATGCGGGCCTCTATGACGCCGTGCATGTTGCGGGTGGGGCCGGTGCCGCAGTCGACCTCTACCCCAACGAGGATATCGCGCGGATTTTCGAGCACATGTTCACCTCGGGCAAGCCGGTGGGCGCGATCTGCCATGGCTCCATCGCCCTCGGCAACACCCCCGATCGGGTGCGCGGGCGCCGGGTGACCAGCATGACCCGCGAGGAGGATGCCCAACTCGAAGGACATTTCGGCAAGGATTTCATCCCCAACTGGCCGCAGGTCGTGCTGGAGGAGGCCGGCGCCACGTATATCAAGACCGAGCCGTTCACCGTCCGCGTCGTGGTTGATGGCAAGCTGGTCACTGGGCAGAACAACCAATCCGCCTCGGAGTACTCGTTGCAACTCCATCATGCGATGACGGAGAGCCCGGTTGTGTTCGCGTAATGGCCGGCGGATCGTTTGCCGCAATAGGAGCCGCGATGCCTGAGCTGACCTTGTGCTGTTTCCCCGGCACCTGCGCCCGCGCCACCATGATCGCGTTGGAGGAGGCGGGTGCCGCCTACGACACGCGCCTTTACGACCTCATGAAGGACGAGCAGCGCGCGCCCGACTACCTCGCCATCAACCCGAAAGGGCAGGTGCCGGTGCTGATCGCCGACGGCACGCCGCTTTCCGAGAGCGTCGCGATCCTGGGCTATCTCGCCAGCCGTTTCCCGGAAGCGCGCCTCGCGCCCGAGGACCCGATGCAGCGCGCCCAGGCGCTCTCGGTCATCTCCTGGCTGGCGTCTGGCGTGCTGACCACGCTGCTGCGCATCGTGCGCCCTTACCGGATCACCGACGATGAGGCGGCGTTCGGCGGTATACAGGTCAAGGCGCGAATGATCATTCGCGATAATATGGCGCTTGCGAATACACATCTTGCGGGCCGGACCTGGTGGCTCGACGAGTGGTCGGTGGCTGACGCCTACCTATACTACATGGCCGCGGACGCGGCAGTGCAGGGCGTGAACCTTGGCGGATTCGACCACCTCGCGACGCACGCGAAGGCCATGGAGGCGCGGCCAGCCGTGCAACGCATGTTGGGGTGGGAGGCCCGCACGCGTGCCGTTCTCGGCGACTGAGCCGCTACCCGCCCGGCGTGACGCTATTCCTCGGGCAAGCCTTTCAGGGCCGCCGCGGCGGCGCGCTCGATATGATGGGTCGCGGCCTTCGCGGCCGCGCGGCCGTTTCTGCGGCGGATCGCCTCGACGATGGCCTGGATCTCGACGATGCTCTCCTGCATCCGTTCGCGAGAGGATAGGGACATGCGCCGCAGGATCGTGGCGCGCGCATTCAGTCCGGACAGCATTTCGGGAATGATGCAATTGCCCGCCCCATCGAACAATGTTTTGTAGAAGACCTCCTTCGCGGAGAGAGCTTGCGTGACGTCCCCGCTTGCGTAGGCCTCCGCCAGAGCGTCATAGGCTTCCGCCAGGGCTTGGAGCTGCGCGTCGCTGCCGCGCTCGGCGAACAACCGGGCGGCTGTCGCTTCCAGCGCGGCCCGGACGTCGTAGACGCTGCTCGCCTCCGCCCGGCTGAGCCGCCGCACGACCGGGCCGCGATAGGGGATGATCTCGATCAGCCGCTCGGATTCGAGCTGGCGCAACGCCTCACGGACCGAGGGCCTGCTGACGCCGAAGCGCTCGCACAGGTCCCGTTCGATCAGGCGCTGCCCCGGCGCGAATACGCCGGAGGTGATCGCACGCCGCAATCCGTCGACGACCTGCTGACGAAGCGGCGCCGCTACCGAAACGACACGCATAGAACTGTCCATGGGACTCCTGCCGACCGGTTGCCAGCCTGTCTGACAAACGATACCTGAAAGATGGTCCGCTGGGTAGAGGATGCGTGGTCGAGGCATCTCGCAACCGGTCACGGGCAGTCGCCAACCCGGGGAGACGGCTCCAGACGGAACGCATCCTCGCCAGCTTTGAGAGGATACGAGCATGCGCCTGTACCGCTTGCCCAAGGCGGAAAGCATCGACGACTTGACGCTCACGGAGGCGGCCATCCCCGTGCCGCAGCGCGGACAAGTCCTGGTTCGGATGCACGCCTGGTCGCTGAACTTCCGCGACCTCCGCGTCGTGACCGGCCTCTACAACCCGGGCCGAACGCCGCCCGGGTTGGTGCCCCTGTCGGACGGAGCCGGCGAGGTGGTCGCGGCCGGGCCGGAGGTCCGCCGGGCCAAACCGGGCGACCGCGTTTGCCCCACCTTCATGCAGGGCTGGCTGGGCGGCGAGGTCATCGCCGAGGCCCGGCAGCGTTCGCTCGGCGGCGGAATCGACGGCGTGCTGGCCGAGTATGTCTTGGTCGACCAGGAGGGCCTCGTCCATATCCCGCCGCATCTGTCCTACGAGGAGGCCGCCACCCTGCCCTGCGCGGCCGTGACCGCGTGGAATGCGCTCTATGGCGGCAGCGCCCTGCGGCCGGGCGAGACGGTGCTGGTGCTAGGCACAGGCGGCGTGTCGGTGTTCGCGTCGCAGTTCGCGCACGCGGCCGGGGCGCGGCTGATCGCGACCTCATCCAGCACGGAGAAGGTCGCGCGTCTCCGCGAACTCGGTCCGGTGGACGGCATCAACTACCGAGAACGGCCGGAATGGCAGGATGCCGTCCTTGAGCTGACAGGCGGACGAGGCGCCGATCACGTGGTGGAGGTCGGCGGCGCCGGCACCCTGTCCCGCTCGGTCGCGGCGGCCCGCATCGGCGGCCAGGTGGCCTTGATCGGCGTGCTGACCGGCGGCCAGATCGACCCGGCGCCGATCATGCGCCGCAATGCGACGCTGCGCGGCATCTTCGTCGGCTCGCGCGAGATGTTCGAGGCGATGAACCGCGCCATCAGCCAGCACGAGCTGCGGCCTGTGATCGACAAGGTGTTCGGCTTCGCCCAGGCGCAAGACGCCTACCGCCACCTGGAAGGCGCGTCCCATGTCGGAAAGGTGGTGATCCGCGCCGGCTAAGCCTCAATCCATGGGGTTCGCCATCTTGCCAGGCTGTCTGACAATCTATACCTTCGGATCAGACATGGATGGAGTGGGCCCAAATGGACATAGCGGTGAACGAGGCTGGAACGTTATTCGACAAGGGGCTCGCGGTTCGGCGAGAGGTCCTTGGCGCCGAGTACGTCGACGGGTCGCTGGCCAAGGCCGACGACTTCATGATGGCGTTCCAACGAATGACCACGGAGATGTGCTGGGGCACGGTCTGGACCCGCCCCGGGCTCGACCGCCGGACGCGGTCGCTCATGAACCTGGTCATGCTCACGGCCCTGCATGCGACGGCGGAGCTGAAGCTGCATGTCCGCGGCGCCATCGAGAACGGCGTCACCGTGGAGGAGATCAAGGAGGCACTGATGCACGCCACCGTCTACTGCGGGATTCCGGCCGGGCTGGAGGCGTTCAAGATGGCGCACGCCACGCTGATCGAGATCGGCGCGCTACCGGCCAAGGCCGCGTAAGGGCATGGCATCTCCGGGTGCGGTGAACGAGGGCAAGCCGACCGTCGGCTTCGTCGGCGTGGGCAACATGGGCTGGCCCATGGCGGCCCAGCTTATCGCCAAGGGCTACACGGTCATGGTCGCCGATGGGCGGCGCGAGGTCGCGGACAATTTCGCCCAGCAGGTCGGGGGCCGCAGCGCGGACAGCCTCGGGCACCTCGCCGAGGCGAGCGACCTGGTCATCACCATGCTGCCGACCAGTGCCGCCGTCGCAGCCGTCCTCGACGAGGTGCTGCCGCGGCTCCGGCCCGGCGCCATCGTGATCGACATGAGTTCAGGCGAGCCGAACGCCACGAAGGCACTCGCCGCCCGCGTGGCGGAGGCAGGCGGGCACATGATCGACGCGCCTGTGTCGGGTGGCGTGCCGCGCGCCCGCACCGGCGACCTCGCCATCATGGTCGGCGGCGACCCGGCCGCGATCGCGCAGGCCCGCCCCGTGCTGGAGGCGATGGGCAGCAGCCTGGTCGAGACCGGCGCCATCGGCTCGGCGCATGCGATGAAGGCGCTGAACAATCTCGTCTCCGCCGGCGGCTTCCTGATCGCCGTCGAGGCCTTGCTGGCCGGCAGCCGCTTCGGGCTCGACCCGGCGCTGATGGTCGACGTGCTGAACGCCTCGACGGGGATGAACAACTCGACCCAGAAGAAGCTCAAGCAATTCGTGCTCTCACGCCGCTTCGACAGCGGCTTCGGCCTCGATCTGCTGGTAAAGGACCTCGGCATCGCGCTCGGTGTGGCCCGTGACACCGCGACGCCCGTCCCGTTCTCGTCGCTCTGCCGGGAGCTGGCCCTGGCGGCGCAGGCGATGGTCGGGCCGGGGCGCGACCACACCGAACTGGCGATCGTGTCCGAGCGCCTGGCCGGGCGCGAACTGCCAATCGTGTCGGGAAACTAGGAAGAACGCGCGTGGGGAATCCCGCCTACATCGTCGGCGCCTTCGAGCACCCGACCCGGAAGGCGCCGGACAAGTCTGTGGCGCAGCTGCACGCGGAGTGCGCCGCGGGCGCGCTGGCCGATGCGGGCCTGACGAAGGACGACGTGGACGGCTACTTCTGCGCAGGCGACGCGCCGGGCATGGGCCCGCTCAGCATGGTGGACTACCTGAACCTGCGCGTGCGCCATGTGGACAGCACCGACATGGGCGGCTCCTCCTATATCGCGCATGTCGCGCACGCGGCGGAGGCCATCGCGGCGGGCAAGTGCCGGGTCGCGCTGATCACCCTGGCGGGCCGCCCCCGCAGCGACGGCCATTCCGGCGCGATGCCGAGACCTCTGGCGCCCGGCGTGCCGGACGCAACCTGGGAGGCCACGTTCCAGCCCAGTACAGTGGCGCTTTACGCACTCTGCGCGGCACGGCACATGCACGAGTTCGGCACGACGCCCGAGCAGCTCGCCTGGATCAAGGTGGCAGCGTCGCACCATGCGCAGCACAATCCCCATGCGATGCTGCGCGACGTGGTGAGCGTGGAAGAGGTCCTGGATTCCCCAGTGATCGCGGACCCGCTACACCGGCTCGATTGCTGCATCGTCAGCGATGGCGGCGGCGCGCTGATCGTTGCGGCGCCGGAGGTGGCTCGTAGCATCAATCGACCGCGGATCAAGCTGCGCGGTGCGGGCGAGGCGGTGAAGGGCCAGGCGGGCGGAGACGTGGACCTGACCTATTCCGGCGCGCGCTGGTCGGGCCCCGCCGCCTTCGCCGAGGCAGGGATCACGCCGGCCGACATCCAATACGCCTCCATCTACGACAGCTTTACGATCACCGTCCTGATGCAGCTCGAGGATCTGGGCTTCTGCGAGAAAGGCCAGGGTGGCCGCTTCGTCGCCGACGGCAACCTGATCTCGGGCGTCGGCCGCCTGCCGTTCAACACCGATGGCGGTGGCCTGTGCAACAATCACCCGGCCAACCGGGGAGGCATCACCAAGGTCATCGAGGCCGTGCGGCAGTTGCGAGGCGAGGCGCATCCGGCGGTGCAGGTCCCGGGCTGCACGTTGGCATTAGCGCACGGCACCGGGGGGCTGCTCGGCAGCCGCCACGGTTCGGCCACCCTCATCCTGGAACGGGAGTGACGCCATGACGGGCCTGCTGGCGCCCCCGTCAAGCCCGGACAGCGCCGCCTTCTACGCCGCGGCGGTGGAGGGACGCTTCCTCCTGCCGCGGTGCGAGGCGTGCGGCCGGGCCCATTGGTATCCGCGGCCGCTTTGCCCGTTCTGCTTCGGCTCGGTCCGGCTGGAACCGGCCTCCGGACGCGGCCTCATCTATAGCGTCAGCGTCATGCGCCGGGCCTCGCCGCCCTTCGCGATCGCCTACGTGGCGCTGGAGGAAGGGCCGAAGATGCTGACCCATATCGTGGACTGCGATCTCGACGCGCTCCGCATCGGCATGCCTGTCACGGTGACGTTCAAGCCGACCGATGGCGGCCCTCCTGTGCCGTGCTTCCGGCCCGATGCTGTAGGCGGGACTGGATCATGATCGACAAGATCGTCCGCACGATGGCCGAGGCCTTGGACGGCATCCGGGACGGCGCCACCGTGCTCGTCGGCGGCTTCGGCGCGGTCGGCCAGGCGGATGCGCTGATCGAGGGGTTGGTCGAGCAGGGTGCCCGCGACCTCGTGATCGTCTGCAACAACGCGGGCGCCGGGCAGCACGGCCTGGCCCGGCTGCTCGCGGCGGGGCGGGCGCGCAAGATCATCTGCTCTTTCCCCCGCGCCGCCGGCTCGGTGGTGTTTGAGGAGCTATACGCGGCCGGCAAGCTGGAGCTCGAGGTTGTGCCGCAAGGCACGCTGGCGGAGCGGTTGCGGGCGGCGGGAGCGGGCATCCCGGCCTTCTTCACGCCGACGGCGGCCGGGACGGTGCTGGGCCGTGGCAAGGAGGAGCGGATGTTCGACGGGCGCCCGCACGTGCTCGAACACGCGCTGCCGGGCGACGTGGCGCTGATTGAGGCGTGGCAGGCGGACCGCTGGGGCAATCTCACCTTCCGCAAGTCCGGGCGCAACTTCAACCCGGTGATGGCCACCGCGGCCAGGCTGACGGTGGCCCAGGTCCACCGTGTCGCCGACGTGGCGGAGACCGACCCGGAGGCGGTCGTGACACCCGGCATCTACGTCGACCGCGTGCTGCCGCTGGCGGCGCAGGCCGGCCCGGCCGCGAACGGAGCATCAAGGCATGGATAGCACGCAAGCCGAGGCCGTCCGGCCCTGGACGCGGCCGCAGATGGCGGCGCGCCTGGCCCGGGACATCCCGGATGGATGGTACGTGAACCTCGGCATCGGCATCCCGACGCTGGTGGCCGACAACTTGCCGCAGGGGCGGGAAGTGGTGTTCCAGAGCGAGAACGGCCTGCTCGGCATGGGCCCGGCGCCGGCCGAGGGCGAGGCAGACCCCTGGCTGATCAACGCCGGCAAGCAAGCGTGCACCCTGCTGCCGGGTGGCAGCTACTTCCACCAGGCCGACAGTTTCGGGATGATCAGGGGCGGTCACCTCGACCTCTGCGTGCTCGGCGCCTTCGAGGTCGCCGCCCGTGGCGACATCGCCAACTGGGCCACGAGCGAGACGGAGGGCGTGCCGGCGGTCGGCGGGGCCATGGACCTCGCGGCCGGTGCGCGCCGGCTCTGGGTGGTGATGGAGCACACGACCAAGGATGGCCGGCCCAGGCTGGTGGAGCGATGCAGCTACCCGTTGACGGCCGTCGGAGCCGTCGGCCGGGTGTATACCAACTTGGCTGTCCTGGAGGTGCTGCGCGACGGCTTTGCGGTCATCGACATGGCGCCGGGCATGACGCTCGGTGCGTTGCAGGACCGGACGGAGGCACGCCTGCACGGGCTTGCTGGCGCGCCGGCCGAGCCACACGAGAGGGCACGGCGTTGAGCGACTACCTGATCCTGGGCGGCGGCTCGGCAGGGTGCGTGCTGGCGACCCGCCTCAGCGAGGACAGCCGCACCCGCGTCTCCCTCGTGGAGGCCGGACGGGACGTGACACTGGACACCATGCCGCGCACGATGGCCAGCCGCTATCCGGGACGCGCCTACCTCGATCCGATGAACATCTGGCAAGCCCTGATCGCGAGGATGGGCGCGCCGCGCGGCAACGCCGGCGAGCAGGGACGCCGCCGCTACGAACAGGGGCGCGTCCTGGGCGGCGGCTCGGCCATCAACGCCATGGTGGCGAACCGGGGCGCCCCCGGCGACTATGACGAGTGGGGCGAGGCCGGGGCCGAGGGTTGGTCCTGGGACGCGTGTCTGCCCTACTTCCGCAAGCTGGAGCGTGACGTCGACTTCGACGGCGAGTTCCACGGCAGGCACGGTCCGATCCCAGTCAGGCGCCTTCCCGATACGGCCATGTCCCCGTTCGCCCGCGCCGTTTGGGACGTGTTGCGGGCCCGAGGCCACGCCGTCCGACCGGACCAGAACGGCGCTTGGCAGGATGGCCTGTTCCCCAGCGCGATGGCGGTCAGCGATGCCGGGCAGCGTGTCCCGACCTCCATTGCCTACTTGACCCCGGAGGTCCGCCGCAGGCCGAACCTATCCATTGTCACGGACCATCTCGTCGACCGCATCGTGCTCGATGGCCGGCGCGCCACCGGCGCCGTCATCGTCCCGGCAGGTGGCGGTGCACCGCGCACGCTGGCCGCCGGCACCGTGATCGTCTCCGCTGGCGCGATCCATTCTGCGGCCCTGCTGATGCGCAGCGGCATCGGACCCGGCGAGGCGCTCCGGGGTGTCGGCATCGACGTGGCGCTGGACCGGCGTGGCGTCGGGCAGAACTTGATGGAGCATCCGCTCGCCGCCGTGTCCGCCTACCTGCCCCGCTCGTCGCGCCTGTCCGACCTCGACGAGCACAACGACCACGGCACCTTGCGCTTCTCCTCGGGGCTCGAAGGGGCGCCGGAGGGCGACATGCACATGGCGATCATCGCAAGGTCGGCCTGGCACGCGGTGGGGCAACGGATCGGGACGCTGCTGGCTTGGGTCAACAAGTCCTATTCGCGCGGCAGCGTCGCACTCGCCTCGGCCGACCCTCACCGCGAGCCGGATGTCGATTTCCGGCTCCTGTCCGATTGGCGCGACATGGAGCGGCTGAAGACCGGGTTCCGGCTCTGCGCGGCGACGCTCGCCGACCCGCTCATGGCGGGCCGGAGTGGGACGGCGTTCCCGACCAGCTACTCGCCGCGTGTCGCGAAGCTGGCGGCGCCTGGGCTCGCGAATGCAGTGCAGCGTGGCCTGTTCGGCGCGATGCTGGACGGGTCCGGGCGGGTGCGGCCGCTGCTGGTGCATGGCCTCGTCACGCGCGGCGTCCGCCTCGATCACCTTCTGGACGACGACGCGGCCCTGGCCGCCTTCCTCACGGACGCCGTCAGCGGCGTTTGGCATGCATCCGGAACCTGCAAGATGGGTGCGCCCTCCGACCCGATGGCCGTGACCGATGGAAGCGGCCGGGTGATCGGGATCGAGGATCTGGCTGTGTGTGACGCCTCGCTGATGCCGACCATGCCGCGCGCCAACATCAACACGCCGACGATCATGATGGCCGAGCGGATCGCCGACCTGATGAAGGCGGCGTGAGCCCAGGCCTACCATTCTGAGTCACGAACCCTAATCTTACTGTGTCATAAATTTAGCATGTGGGTTGATCCTTTGGCAGCATGGGCAGCGGTCGAGTTTGCGGGCCATGTGCCGAGCGATGGCGATCCGCACGGTGGTGATCGAGTTTGCGACGTGTCGTT
>JAABUQ010006210.1_pt1 | contig 18312 bp, 21 predicted proteins | sample 5560001 | NCBI WGS metagenome assembly JAABUQ01 (sample SAMN10711888, study PRJNA513371) | rock metagenome | isolation source: Antarctica rocks | place: Antarctica: Victoria Land, Finger Mt nord | collected 2015-12-18
ATCCATCAACTCGGTCAGCGGGAAGTCCATGCCGGTGCCCCTGAGTGAGCGTCGCGACCCGCCGTGATTACAGCACCCCTCACGGCAGCCAGCAAGTACCGGCCACCGTTCCGGAATCATGAGCCAATCGCACATAGTCCCAAAGCGGAGGCTTCCAGCCCAGCGCCCGCCACCTCGGCTCAATCTTCATCGATCATTGTCTCGGGCTCGATCAGCCGTGCGGCGCCCACCCCGAGCACGGCAGCCAGGCGGTGGATCATCGTGAGGGTCGGATTCCTCTCGCCGCGTTCGATCCCGCCGATATAAGTCCGGTGGATGTTCGCGCGGTCCGCGAGCTGCTCCTGGGAGAGCCCGAGGGAGGCCCGGAACCGGCGCACGGACCGCCCGAACGCGACACATTGTTCGTTCTTGGCTTGCATCTGTACGAATGCTAAGATTTGCTACTTGACAGTCTACAGACTAGAAGTATCATGCCGTCATGAAATTCACATTCGACATCAAGCCCGTCCTGAAGTGGGCGGGCGGCAAGCAGGCGCTCGCCGACAAGCTCGTCGGGTATTTCCCCGGCGGGTTCGCCCGCTATTACGAGCCGTTCGTCGGCGGGGGGAGCGTCCTGTTCGCCGTCCAGCCCGGTCGCGCGATCATCGGCGACATGAACGAATGGCTGCTCGATACGTACCTTGCCATCCAGGCCGACCATGCCCAGGTTGCGGCGCTCCTCGACCGGATGGTCAACACCAAGGAGGAATTCGCGCGAATCCGGGCGATCCAACCGGCGAGCCTCGACCTCCATCGGCGGGCGGCCCACCTGATCTACCTGAACAAGACATGCTTTCGGGGTCTCTTCCGGGTCAATCGCAGAGGCCAATTCAACGTGCCCTACGGGGCTTATGACCGCCGGTACTACGATCCCGAGAACCTCGAAGGGGTCGCCCGTTGCCTCAGGACCGTCGAGATCCGCCACGCCGACTTCGAGGCCTGTTTGGTGGACGTAACCGCGGATGACTTCGTCTACTTGGACCCCCCCTATTACAAGCTTGGCGGGTACTCCGACTTCAATCGCTATACCAAGTCCCAGTTTCGCGAGAAGGATCAGGTTCGCCTCGCGGCATTGTGCCGCGACCTCGACCGGCGAGGCGTGCGGTGGGCTGTCAGCAACAGCGACACGGAGCTCATCCGCACGCTGTTCGAAGGTTACACGGTGGTCGACGTCGCCAACCGACGGGAGATCAACCTCAAATCCGAGAATCGTGACATTAACGAGATGAGAAGCAAACAGAGAGCCTCTCGCTAGCTTGGTTGGAATGAGGATGCCACAATTTTAACGTGGGCTAGGGCGTGATCGAGCCTGGGTGCGTCGATCCTGACCCTCCGCTCGTCGTGGTAAATCTTCCCGTCAACAAGCCCGACGTCTGGCCCCGTGACTAGCCCTGCCGGTTCTGCTACAGTTGTCCCAGGCTTGGCGGGGTGTCCGTCGAGGCGACCCGAGAGGGGCCGGGAGGGCGACGCGATGCGAGCTTGGATCGGCGGGGTGGTGCTGGTGCTCCTGGGGGCTTCGGTTGGGGGTGCGGGGACGTTCGTCGCGGTAGCGGGCCGGGTGGTCGACCGGTCGGGCCGGCCGGTGGCGGGGGCCCGGGTGGCGGAGAGCTGGTTCGCCGAGCAAGGGGGGCCCCTGGAGCCGAACCGGCCGGCGGTGGCGGACTCGGAGGGGCGGTTCTCGCTGGAGGTCGAGCTTTACGGGCGGGACTCGGCCGTGATGGCCGTCGACCCGACCGGCGAGCTTGCGGGCCTGGCGGTGGTCCCGGCCAAAGGGGGGGACGGGCCGACCCGGATCGAGGTCGGCCCTCGGGTCGAGGTCCGGGGGCGGTACGAGCCGGAGGGAGGGGCCCGGGCCCCCGGGGATGCGTATACGATGATCTACCTGCCCCAAGGGGGGCCGAGGGTCGCGGGGGGGCGGTCGGCCGCCGGGACCTTCGCGGTGAAGCTGCCGCCGGGCCGGTACGAACTCCAGGGGGGCGGGAGCTACAAGCACGAGGACGCCAAGCTCGACCTGGCGCTCGAAGCGGGGCGGGACGTCGACCTCGGGGCGATCGCGCCGAAGCTGACGCCGATCGCCCGCCTCATCGGCAAGGAGCCGCCGCCCTGGCACCTCACCGACGCCCGGGGGGTGGCCAAGGACGTCCAGCCTTCGAGCTTCCGGGGGAAGTGGGTCGTGCTCGAATTCTGGGGCTACTGGTGCGGCCCCTGCGTCAACCGGAGCCTGCCGGGCTGGATCGACTTCGCCGAGGACCACGCCGCCGACCGCGACAAGTTCGCGATCCTCGCCATCCACGACCCCAAAGGCACCGACTTCGCCATGCTCGACGACAAGCTCGGGCCGATCATCAAGCGGTCCTGGGGCGGCCGGGCGCTCCCCTTCCCGATCCTCCTGGACACGACCGGCCGGACCGTCAAGGACTACGCGGTCGCCTACTGGCCGACCGTCGTCATCCTCGACCCCGAAGGCCGGGTGGCCGACGTCCCGCAGACCCGAGGGCTCAACGCCGAGGACTTCCTCGCCTCCAAGCTCGCCCCCCTGCCCGCCCCGGCCCGGGTCGCCCGGGCCCTCGACCGCGACCTCAACCTCAGGACCTACGAGGGGGAGACCCTCGCCGACTTGATCGCCTTCTACGCCGGGGAGGGCCGGATCAAGGTCCGCCTCGACCCCGATGAGATGAAGGGCGCCGGGGTCGACGCCGATGCGAAGGGCCACCTCGCGGTCGGCGGCCGGCTCACCCTCCGGGCCTGGCTCAACCTGACGCTCGGGCCGTTCGGCCTGACCTACGTCGCCGACGGCGACGGCCTCCGCGTCGTCCGCCGGACGGCCGACAACCCGGCCCTGGCCCTGCCGTCGCCCAAGCAGGCGAAGGCCAACACCCTCGTCGCCGAGGCCCTCAAGGGGAACGTCACCTACAACTTCTAGGGCGAGCCCCTGAACCGGGTCGTCGCCGCCCTGGAAACGATGACCAACGAGACCATCCTCCTCGACCCGCTCGCCCGCAAAGTCGGGGCGATCGGCCCCTCGATCCTCGCGAGCGGGTCGGCCGCCGACGAGCCGCTCGGCCCGGCGCTCGACCGGCTGCTCAGGCCGCTCGGGATGGCCCACGTCGTCCGCGACGAGGCCATCGTCCTGACGACCTCGCCCTGATCGGCTCGGGCGGGCCCGGCCGGCTCACTTCGGCCCGCCGGACTGCTCCTCCGCGTTGTGGGGGTGGTGCTGGGCCGCCTTCTTGGGCGCGTCGCCCGCTCCGTGGTTGCCGCCGGTGTTCGGCTCGGCGGCGACCTCCTCCAGCGCCCGCTTCTTGGCCTCGTCCTGGCCGACCCCTTGATGCTTGAGCTTGGTCGCCAGGTGCTCGGCCTCCCGCTTCTGCTCCTCATCGATCTTGTTGACGTTCACGTCGCGCGACATCGGATCGCCTCCTTGGGATCGGGGACCTCGGCTCTGGGCAGGCCCGACCGAGCCGCAAGACCGATGCCGACGCCGGGGGCCCGGCCCGGGAAGATCCGGTGCCCGACCCGATGCGGATCAGGGTCCGCGGGCGGGCTGGTCATCAAGGCGGCGGCCCCTTGCCGGCCGAACGGCCCCTGGCCGATCATGGGGGGTGGCCGCCCTGCTCCGCCCGGAAGGGGAATTGATCATGAACGACCCGATCTCCCGCCGCGAGTTCGCCGGCCTCTCGGCCGCCGCCGCCCTCGGCCCTTCGGCCCAGGGGGGCCCGGAGGAGGGGCCTCGACCGGTCGAGGCGAGCTTCGAGCGCGACTACCCGGCGCCGGGGTTCGCCCCGTCCTGGAAGAAGCCGCAGCTCAACCGCCTGCTCGTGCAGGACTTCGTCATCTACGCCCACTCGGACCCGGAGATGGTGGAGAAGCTGCTGGCCAAGGAGCCGGCGCTGATCAACGCGTCGATGGACTGGGGGGCGGGTGACTGGGAGACCGGCCTCGGCGGGGCCTCCCACATGGGGCGGCGCGACATCGTCGAGGTGCTCCTGGGCCGGGGGGCCCGGCTCGACCTGTTCTGCGCCGCGATGATCGGCCTGCTCGACGCGGTGAAGGCCGCGCTGACGCTGGAGCCGAAGCTCATCGACGCCAAGGGGCCGCATGGCTTCAGCCTCCACTTCCATGCCCAGGTCGGCGGGAAAGACTCCGAGAACGTGCTCGACTACCTCCAATCGATCAAGAAGCTCGACCTGAAGCCGAACCCGTTCCTCAAGTCGGCCGCGCCGACCAAGCCCAAGGCGTGAAGGGGGGCCGAGGCGAGCCGACCCCGCCGCGCCGCAAGGCCCGGGGCCGGGCCATGACCCGGTCGGCCGGGACATCCGACGGGTTGGCAGGTCGCCCCGACCCGGATGGATCGGCGGGCGTGGCGAATCCCGAGCCGGCGTGCCTGGCGATGACCGCCCTGGGCGCCGCGGCCTCGCTCTTCGGCTATCGCCTGCGGCAGCGAGTGGCGGCCAAGGCCTGATCGTCCGACGCAAAGATCGATCGAGCCATCCACCCGGCCGTCGACGTCGACTCGGCCGGAATCGCGGGGAGCGCCTTGATTAGGAACCGATCGTTCCATATCATCTCGGCATGAGCGGCACATCGACGAGGCCCGGCCCGGGCCGCCCCCGGAAGTTCGACCTGGACGACCTCGTGCGAGACGCGATGGGCGTGTTCCAGACCCTCGGCTACCAGGGGGCCTCCATGGAGCAACTCCTGCGAGGGACCGGCCTGAGCCGGGGCAGCCTCTACAAGGCATTCCCGGACAAGCGGACCCTCTTCCTCGCGGCGCTCGACCGCTACGCGGCCGAGAACACCGCCGCGCTCGGCGACCGCCTGGCGATCGGATCGCCTCGCGAGGCGATCCGCTCGGCCCTGATGATGATCGCCGAGGGCTCGGCCTTCGCCCGCGGCGAGCGGGGCTGCCTGGTCGTCAGCTCGATCACCGAGATGGCGTCGAAGGATGGCGCCGTCAAGGCCCACCTCAGGCGCACCCTCGACCGGATCCAGTCGCTGCTCGAAGCGGCGGTCCGCCGCGGCCAGGAGGCCGGCGAGATCCCACCGGCCCGCGATCCCGAGGCGCTGGCGCGATTCCTCCTCTGCACGATCGAGGGGCTGGGCGTGCTCGGCAAGACCGGCCGGACCCGCGACGAGATGGCGAGCATCGTCGACGTCGCCCTGGCGATGCTCGGCTGAGACCTTTTTTCGCTCCAATTGGGACCGATCGTTCCACAATCCGGCGAGGGTCGCGTGAGCATCCATTCGATCGAGGAACCAGGGGCGGCCCGGGCCGCGAGGGACCGGCGGCGGTGGGTCGGGCTGTTCGTGATGCTGGCGGGCACGATGCTCTCGCCGATCGACTTCTTCATCGTCGTGGTGGCGATGCCGACGATCCGGGCGGACCTCCACGCCGGCGGCGAGGCGGTCCAGCTGATCATCGCCGGCTATTCGGTGGCCTATGCGGTGCTGCTGGTCACCGGCGGCCGGCTCGGCGACCTTTACGGCCGCAAGCGGGTCTTCCTGGCGGGCGTGGCGGGCTTCGGCCTGGCCTCGCTGCTCTGCGGGGTCGCGCCCGACGTCCCGTGGCTGGTGGTCGCCCGGGTCGTGCAAGGGGGGTTCGCGGCGATCCTGATGCCCCAATCGCTGGCCCTGATCCGGGCGACCTTCCCCGAGGAGGAGCGGCCCCGGGCGCTCGGCCTCCACGCCGCGACGTTCGGCCTCGGCGCGGTGGTCGGGCAGCTGATGAGCGGCGTGCTGATCGCGGCGAACCCGGCCGGGCTGGGCTGGCGGAGCATCTTCCTCGTCAACCTGCCCGCGGTGGCCGTGATCCTCCCGCTGGCGATGCTCCTGCTCCGCGAGAACCGCGACCCGAACCCCCGGCGGCTCGAGCGGCGCGGCGTGGTGCTGCTGACCCTGGCGTTGCTGGCCCTGATCGTGCCGCTGGTCGAGGGCCGGGGGCACGGCTGGCCGGGCTGGTGCCTGGCCCTGCTGGCGGCCTGCCCGGGCCTGCTGCTGCTGTTCTGGCGGCACGAGCGGGGCGTCGCCGCGAAGGGGGGGGACCCGCTGGTCAGCCCGGGGCTGCTGGCGGAGCCCGGCCTGGGGCGCGGCCTCGCCGCGGGCTTGATTTACAACGTCTTCGCCTCCTTCTTCCTGATCTTCGCGGCCTATCAGCAGGGCGCCCTGCATCACGACGCGCTGCGGACGAGCCTGGCGATCCTGCCGCTGGGCCTGGGCTTCGCGGCCGGCCCCTGGGCGCTGGTCCGGCTGGTCGCTCACACCCGGCGGCCGGCGACGCTGGCGTTGCTCTGGCTGGCCGGGGCCCTGCTCTGCTCCGCGCTCGCCGCGCTCGCCGGCCGGGCCTGGCTGATGGGGCTGGCGCTGTTCGCCATCGGGATCGGCCAGGGGCTGGCCCTGCCGTCGCTGCTGCGGGCGATCACCGATCGGGTGGACGCGAGCCGGGCCGGGATGGCGGCGGGCCTGGCCAGTTCGGCCTTGCAGGTCGGCGGCTCGCTGGGCGTGGCCGTCGTCGGCGGCCTGTTCTTCGCGCTCGTCGGGGGCGTCGGCGACCCGGCCGCCGCGACCCGGGCGTTCGTCGTCGGGGCCGCCTCCATCGCCCTCGCCGCCTTCGCCGCGGCCGCGCTCGTCGACGGCGAGCACCCCGCCCGCCCCGGCCCGTCCCCCCAGGGGAGCCGATCCTGATGCCGATCCTCCACGTCGCGGCCTCGCCCCGGGGGGGCCGATCCGCCTCGCTCGCCGTCGCCTCCGCGTTCCTCGACGCTTACCGCGCCGGCCATCCGGGGGTGGCCGTCGACACCCTCGACGTCTGGGCGACCGACCTCCCGCCGTTCGACGGCCCGGCGCTGGAGGCGAAGTATGCCGGGCTCGCCGGCCGCCCCTTGACCGACGCCCAGCGGTCGGCCTGGGGGCAGGTCCGCTCGCTCGCCGACCGCTTCCGCGCCGCCGACCTGATCGTGATGAGCGTGCCGATGTGGAACTTCGGCCTGCCCTACCGGCTCAAGCACCTGATCGACGCGGTCTCGCAGAAGGACCTCCTCTTCGCCTTCGACGGCGGGCGCCCGGCCGGCCTGCTCGGCGGCCGTCGGCTGGTGGTGATCGCCGCGCGAGGCGCCCCGATGGGCGGCGACTTCCCGGAGGCCGAGGCCGACCATCAGGTCGCCTACCTTGCGGACCTGGGCGAGGCTGGTCGGCATCGAAGACGTCCGCGCCGTCCTCGTCGAGGGGACGCTGGCCGGGCCCGAGGCCGACCGGGCCGCCCGGGACGGCTCGCGCGCCGAGGCCGAGGCGCTCGCCGCCGTCCTCTGATCACCCTTCCCCTTCCCGACCTTTCCCGACCCGACCTCTAGAGGACTGTACTTTCCGGGAGATCATAGATGTCATGCGGCCTGGCTGAGCAGCCTGTCGGCCACGGCCTGAATTTCTGAGAGGCTATCCGGTAAAGAGTTCGTTGTTATGTAAGCACTTGTGGCAACGAACTTATTAGTTGGCTTGGAGCAAGCCCCCTTCAAACAAGATCGAAGTCTCTGGGATCGCCGTTCGTTGATGAGACGTAACCCGTTGCTACTGAAGAACAAGGTTGCCGGATAGCCTCTGACTCGGTCATTCCCGGGTGTAGAGCCGCCCGACCTGCCTGCCATCGGGGAGCGGCGGCGAATGCTGAGGCTTCTCGTCGCCGGCTCCAATTTCAGGGTGGCCAGGAATCCGGCAATCGCGTAGGGTTCCGCCCGCGTTCGAGGGGGGGTTCGATGAATCATCTTCGTCGGGGAACCAGCAATGGCCAGGAATCGCTCCAGCAACGGACTTCTCGCCCCCGCATCCATCGCCCTCATGGCCATGGCCTGGGTGAATGTCGGCTCACTCCATGCGGAAGACTTCAACGCCCTCAAACGGCATTCCGAGACCAAGAGATCCGCTCCCGGAGGGTCCTACAACTTCATGGAGAGCGTGGAGGGCGACGCGAGGGTCATGATCCGGAACGCCTCGAAGGTCGATTTCTACACGTCTCCCACCCGGACGTTCCACGACGGTTCCAAGATCGATGGCGACGCCAAGGTGCTGGTGGAGGCCCAGGACCTGACCTTCAATGGGAAGATCGACGGCCACGCCCTGGTCCTCATCATCATACCGAGAGGGGGTCGGGTCGTCTTCAAGCAGAAGATCGACGGCCACGCGAGGGTCTTCTGGTGCGCGGCTGCCGTCGGCGATCCGAGGCCGGATCCGAGGCCCGGTGCCGTGAATGGGACGGCCACCTTCGAAGAAGTGAGCCTTGAACAGATGAATATCATGATCAAAGAGCACATGCCAAAATACTGAACACTTGAGCCATGGTTCTCCTGTTTTCCTGATGCCGACGGCGCGTCGAGGGGCTGTCGGCGGGCTGGCAACACCAGCGAGTCGAGATAGGGGCTGACAATTACGCCGACTGCCTGGAGCCCACGCTCATGCCCGCATCCCGCGACGCCCGCTTGGGAAGTCCAACCTGCCGGTACGGGAACAAGACCGGCCGGCTGAGGATCATCGCCACGTCCCTGACGTTGATGCTGGCGACCTACGATTGCACCCTCCGTCGGTCGGCGAGATTTCACAAGATCGCCGGCCTTCACCTGCGCGACTGCGTTTCTCTTTATGACAGGGCAGACAGGATAAAGGACCAGGGGATTTCCACGGGGATTTGCGATCGCGCCGCCAGGATCGCCGATCACCATCTTTCCATGGTCGAGAAGTACAGCCAGGCCTCCCGCTACCCATGGCTGCCGGTTTCTTCCGACCCACCCGAGCCGGAGTGAGGTGAATCGAGGATTTCCCACGACGAGCCCCGCTCGACACGATCCGGGCCGAGGAATGATGGCGGGATTGTCTCGACATCCGCCCTGAGGGGGCGAGCCGAAGCATTATCAAGGCGCCGGATATTCCGGCGTTTTAACCCCTATGGGGTGGACGCGCACCCCGCGACCACCCGAGCACAGACGGGAGATCGGATGAGCGATAGCAATCGACAAGGCGAAGTTGCCAGGCCGAAGGCGGAGCCCGCGAAGGGCTTCCTGTCGAGGACCCGATGGGCGATCGGCGGGATGATGCTGGGGATGCTCGCGGGGATCTGGGTAGGTGGGGGAACCGATCGCTACGGGGAGGACGATAGCCTCCTCGGGGGATTGCGGGGAGCCCACGGGACGTTCGTTCGTGGCTACCGCTACACGGTGGCCATGGTCAGGGAATGCGTGTCGAACGATCGCTCCTCGGTCCGCAATCTCGGCCTTGGGCGACAGGTCGAGAACCGCCTCTGGCAGGACAAGCGGCTGGCCGCCGAGGCGATCGTGGTCGAGGTCGAGGAAGGCGGGAAGGTGGTGTTGATGGGGCAGGTGCCCGACGATTCGCACAAGGAAAAAGCGGTGACGCTGGCCCGTGACACAAGGGGAGTGGAGTCGGTCGTCGATCAGCTCGCGGTGGCCACCCCCTCCCGGACCATCGACGCCCCATCCTCGCCGGCGGTCCCGACGGGCGTGGCATCGGGTGTCCGTATCTTGAGATGAGGAGAAAGGGGACGAATCTCCGGGGTGAGCCTCGGACAGACTTCGCCGAGCGGGCCGGGAGCGGCTCCGGTGGCTCAACCGCATCTATAGAGATTAAAAGTACTTACGCCTTAACTTCGTGGCACTCCCCGCCGTCCCCTTTGATTCTGCCCGATATCGGGATCTTCGTCCATGGACGGCGGTTATTGGGGGGAGTGCCGGGGGCTTAGCCTGGCTGCATAGCCTGACTGAAGTCTCGGAAAGTAGAGTAGAGGAGAGAAGCCTCATGGAATTGCGCAAGCTCGGCGATCACGGCCCGCGGGTCTCCGCCCTCGGCCTCGGCTGCATGGGGATGAGCTGGGGCTACGGCGGCGGCGAGAAGGCGGAGATGATCGCGCTGATCCGCCGGGCGGTCGACCTCGGCATCAACTTCTTCGACACCGCCGAGGTCTACGGCCCCCGGACCAACGAGGAGCTGGTCGGCGAGGCCCTGGCGCCGGTCCGGGACCGGGCGGTGATCGCCACCAAGTTCGGCTACGAGCTCGACCCGGCCGGCGGCCCGAAGCCGATCGGCCGGGACAGCCGGCCCGGGCACATCAGGGAGGTGGCCGACGCCGCCCTCCGACGGCTCCGGACCGATCGGATCGACCTGTTCTATCAGCACCGGGTCGACCCGAACGTGCCGATCGAGGAGGTCGCGGGTCGGTGGCCGAGCTGATCGCGGCCGGCAAGGTCGGCCACTTCGGCCTCTCGGAGGCGGGCGCCGCCACGATCCGCCGGGCCCATGCCGTCTGCCCGGTGGCCGCCGTCCAGAGCGAATATTCGCTCTGGACCCGCGACCCGGAGGCCGAGGTCCTGCCCACCCTCGAGGCCCTCGGCATCGGCTTCGTGGCCTACAGCCCGCTCGGCAGGGGGTTCCTCGCGGCGCCTTCGACGGCGAGGCCGCCCTCGCCCAGGGCGACATCCGGGCCGGCAACCCGCGGTTCCAGCCGGAGGCCCTGCGGATCAACCGGACGCTGCTCGACGCCCTCTCCGGCCTGGCCAGGTACCGAGGCGCCACCACCGGCCAGCTCGCGCTCGCCTGGCTGCTGGCGCGAAAGCCCTGGATCGTCCCGATCCCGGGCACCCGCAAGCTCCACCGGCTGGGGGAGAACGTCGGGGCGGCCGCCCTGTCCCTCACCCCCGACGACCTGGAGGCGATCGAGCGGGCCATCCCGGCCGATCGCGTCGAGGGGGCCCGCTACGCCGAGCGCGAGATGGCGATGCTCGACGCCTGAAGCGGTCAAGGGGCGTCGGGTCGGGTCGGCCCGCGCGATCCGGCACCCGACCGGTACGGGACAACCACGGAAATCCCGAGGCAGGCGGGCGCCGGCCGGGGTCGCGACGAACCCGAATCAAAGATCGTGGGTGACCAGCATGCGATTATTGAACATCCAGTCCTCGCCGCGCGGCCCCAAATCGGCGTCGATCGCCGTCGCCGACGCGTTCCTGGCCGCCCTGCGCGAGGCCAACCCTTCGGTCGTCGTCGACACCCTGAACGTCTGGGACGAGGGCCTGCCCGACTTCGACAGCCGGGCGATCGGCGCGAAGTACAAGGGCGTCTCCCGAGAGCCGATGGACGAGGCCGAGCAGGCGGCCTGGGACAAGATCCAGTCGCTCGTCGGGCGATTCCGTGAGGCGGATCGGATCGTCCTGGGGGTGCCGATGTGGAACTTCGCCTACCCCTACAAGCTCAAGCAGCTGATCGACCTGGCCAGCCAGCGGAACATGCTGTTCAGCTTCGACGGCAAGGCCTACGGCCCGATGCTCGACATCCCCAAGGCCCTGGTCGTCTACGTCCGGGGGCAGAGCGACGAGGTCGGCTTCGCCGGCGTCTCCCCCGGGTTCGAGCATCAGATCAACTACATCAACTTCTGGCTCGAATTCATCGGCGTCCGTCAGGTCGCCACGCTCACGGTCGAGCACACCTGGGACGACAGGGCCCCGGAGACGCTGGCCCGCGGCAAGGAGCGGGCGGCGGCGCTGGCGGCCGGCTTCTGATCGCCGCCGACGGGCCCCGCGCCCGGTGATCCCCGCGGGGGACGTGCTTGACACCGCCCGGCTTCTTGCATATACAAGAAGCGGGGCTTCTGGAGGGCACGGCCTTGGGCGACCCGACGACGATCGAGACGATGGCCAGGGGGTGCATCGCCGGGCGGCTCCGGCTGCTCAACCGGGTCGTCACCAACCTGTACGACGACGCCCTCCGGCCGCTGGGGGTGAAGTTGAGCCAGGGGAACGTCCTGGCCGTGACGGCGATGCTCGGCGTCGCCCGCCCGGCGCAGGTCTGCGTCCTGCTCCAGCTCGACGCCTCGACCTTGAGCCGGACCGTCGAGCGGATGGTGGCCAACGGCTGGCTCGAGGTCGTCCCCGACGACGACGCCAGGGCCCAGCCGTTCCGGCTCACCGAGGTCGGCCGGGGCTTGATGGAGCGGTCGATCCCGGCGTGGGAGGCGGCCCAGGAGCGGGCCAGGGAGCTGCTCGGCGAGGACGCCCTGGGGCTGCTCGACGCCGCCGCCCGGCGGGTCGTGGGCGGCGCAGGGTCCACCTGAGCCGTTTTTTTTCGGGGCCTATTTGCATATACAAACAAAGGAGTTGCCATGTCATCATCGATTCCCGTGTCGGCCGGGCCGGGCGACCCCCGGGCGCCGAGGCGGCTGGAGATGGGCCGGCTCCGCGAGCTGGCCCTGGGGTGCGGGGCGGACGACGCCGGCGCGGTGGAGATCGGCCGGCCGGCCCTGGACGACCAGCGGGCCGACATCCTCCGGTTCTACCCCCGGACCAGGACGCTGCTGGCGATCGCCTGCCGGATGAACCGGGAGCCGGTCCGGAGCCCGGCCCGGTCGGTGGCCAACGGCGAGTTCCACGCCACCGGCGAGGCGGTCGACGACGCGGCCCGGCGGATCGTCGCGGCCCTGGCGCGGGAGGGCGTGGCGGCGATCAACCCGCCGATGGCCTTCCCGATGGAGGTCGACCGCTTCCCGGGGAAGATGTGGGTCGTCTCGCACAAGCCGGTCGCGGTGGCCGCCGGCCTGGGGATGATGGGCATCCACCGCAACGTGATCCACCCCGAGTTCGGCTCCTTCGTCCTGCTCGGGACGATCCTGATCGACGCCGAGGTGGCCGAGCCCTGCCGGCCGATCGCGTACAACCCGTGCCTGGAGTGCAAGCTCTGCGTGGCGGCCTGCCCGGTCGGGGCGATCGCGCCGGACGGCCACTTCGACCTGGCGGCCTGCTACACCCACAACTACCGCGAATTCATGGGCGGCTTCGCCGACTGGGCCGAGCAGCTCGCCGAGAGCAGGAGCGGCCTCGACTTCCGCGGCCGGGTCCCCCGGGCCGAGACCGTCTCGACCTGGCAGAGCCTGGCCTTCGGCCCGAACTACAAGTCGGGCTATTGCGTCTCGGTCTGCCCGGCCGGCTCGGACGTGATCGGGCCGTTCCGCGAGGACCGGGGCGGGTTCCTCCGGGAGGTCGTCGAGCCGCTCCGCGAGAAGGCCGAGACGGTCTACGTCGTCCCCGGCTCCGACGCCGAGGCCCACGTCGCCCGTCGGTTCCCCCACAAGAAGGCCCGGAAGGTCCGGGGGACCCTCCTGCCCCGGACCATCGGCGGCTTCCTCGACGGCATCCGCCACACCTTCCAGCGCAAGCAATCCGAGGGGCTCGACGCGACGTACCACTTCACCTTCACCGGTCGGGAGCCCCGCCTGGCCACCGTCGTCATCCGCGACGGGGCGATCGAGGTCCACGACGCGCACCAGGGCCGGCCCGACCTCCGCCTGACCGCCGACGGCGACACCTGGCTCGGCTTCCTGGCCAAGGAGCGGAGCCTGATCTGGGCGCTCCTCCGGCGGAAGATCCGGATTCAGGGGCCGCCGAGGCTCCTGGCGGCCTTCGGCCGGTGCTTCCCGTCGTGAGGACGACGGTCGAGTCGGCGGCCGGCCTGATGGGACAACCCGGATCGGCACTAGACTTCGGCGAGGGCTGCTCCGGACGTCCAGGACAGAAACCCGGTGTCATAGCACGTTTTTTGAAGATCGTACGACGTTACGATATGATGGCCCCTGCTCTTCTCAACGACGCCCCTGGACCCATCCCTCGACCACATTTCGCCACGAGGGGTCTTGAACCATGTGCGTAGCCATTCCCGCGATAACAATGGACATGCCGCCCCAATGCATGCCACCTGTCAGTAGATTCATCGCGTTCGTAGGGAGCCCTAGCAAGGGAGCTACCTCGCAACATGCCTCTTTCAAGTGGTGAATCAGGGCTCGACACCTCGTTCTTCCCCGAAGTGGTTCCGTGCAGGTCAATCCAAAGGGTCGGCCCCTTCGGCTTCCTCCTCGGCGAGGCTGCGTCGGGCGGCATGGCGGACCGAAATGACGCGGACGACATCGTCGCGAACGAGGAAGAGGATGCGGAACTTCCGGTCCCGCCCGCCGAAGAGGAGGACGCGGACCTCTTCGCCGTAGGCGTCGGAATCGGGATCGACCGGGCAGCGGAGCGGGGCCGATCGCAGGGTGTCGATCCTGGCCCGGATCGAGCGGACCCAACGGAGAGCGGCGGCCGGCGACTTCGAACGCCCGACGATCCATCGGGCCTGATCTCGGATCTCCCTCTCGGCTCCGGGCTGGAGGATGACCCGATAGGTCATGCCCCGGCCTTGCCCCGGATCTCCCGTTCGAGTTCGTCGAAGGCCTCATCGATCGGCCGACCTTCGCCCCGATCGGCCGAGGCGATCCCGGCCTTGACGGCCCGGATCGTCTCCGACCGCTCGACTTGATCGAGCAGCCGCCGATAAGAGCGGGCATCCTGCACGACGAACTCGGCCTTGCCGTCGACGGTGAGGATCACCGGCCGGCCGGTCGCCTTAAGCCCCGCGAGGCAATCCGACGCCCGCCGCTCGAAGTCGGCGAGCGAGACCAAATCTTCATCGATGCTCATGAGACATCCCGTCCGAGATGCGGCTGCCGCGGGTCAGTCCCGATGCTAGCATCGGCCCGGCCGGCCGTCGAGCGGGATGTGCCGGCGAGCGACGGCCCGGATTCTGGGACGAACGCCCGAGGTCAAGGGGGGACGACCTCGCTCCGAAGCGTCCTCGCCCCGATCACCGGGATTCCAGGATCGCCCGCCAGCGGCCGGGGACGGAGTCGAAGGCCGTGCGGTAGGTCGCTTCGACCGGCAGGGGGACGTGGCGGCCGGGTTCGAGGAAGAGGGGCATGTCGATCGGGGTGTCGCCGGCGGCGACGGGCTCGACGAAGGCCCGGATGGCGGGGCCGGCCTCGTAGGCGGCCAGGGTCAGGGGCTTGTCGGGGGGGCGGGCGTATTCCTGGCCGGCGATCTCGTCCCAGATCGTCCCGTGGATGCCCTGGGGGTCGCGGGCGGTCGGCGGCTGGAGGTCGAGGATCAGGAGGTGGATGCCGTGGCCGAGGCACTCCGTGGCCTTGCGGAGGAAGTCGTCGAACGCCTTGCGGCCCGACTTGTTCCCCTTCGAGACGACCTCGACGATCGCCACGAGGTGGTCGTCCGAGGCGTGGCGGATCGCCGCGATGTCCTGGCGGCGCCGGTAGAAATCCAGGTCGGTCTCCGCCTTGATGCTCACGAGCGGGTCGGCCGTGAGGACCCCGCCGCCGGCCCGGGCCGGGGGTCGGGGGTCGGGGGATGACGAGGGGCCGTCCGGATCGGCCTCGGCCGATTTGAGGGTGAGGATGTCGGGTTCGAAACCGGCGCTTCGCCGCTCGGTGAGCGCGTAATAGTCGCCCGGGAGCAGGCCCCGATTGAGCGCGTTGGTGATCTCGACGACCCAACCCTGATGGAAGTGGTGGAAGATCCCGGCGTCGACCCGCGTCCAGTCGTGGATCGGCATGGGCTTGCCTCACTCTCTGCCTGGGACGGTGCGCCCAGGGCACCCCCACCCCAACCCTCCCCCACAAGGGGGAGGGGGCCGGAGGGGGATCAATTCGGGAGAACACGGGACGGGCCGGTCAGTTCTTGTCGGCGGCCTTGATCGCGTCCTTGTCCTTTTCCTTGTCGGGGCCGGGGTCCTGGCGGTAGATCAGGACCCGGTCGTGGACGATGAGGACGATGTCGGTCCGGCCGTCGCCGTCGACGTCGCCGAGGGCGATGTCACGGGGCTCGATGAGGTCGCCCATGGCGCGTCGGGTCTTGCGCTCGAAGACCTTGAAGGCGGCGGCGCGGTCGAGCTCGGATTGGCCGGGGGGGGCGGTGGCGATTTCGAGGAAGTGCTCGGCGACGTCGGTGAGGACGACGTCGGGCTGGCCGTCGGCGTTGAGGTCGCCGGCGGCGAGGTCGGCGAACTTGGCCTCGTTCCTCGGCGACTCGTAGCTGGCGATGATCTTCAGCTTGCGGCCCTTGCGGCCGGTCAGGACGACGCCGAAGCGGGTGGTCCCGGCGAGGATCAGGTCGTCGCGGCCGTCGCCGTCGAGGTCGGCGACGTGCATGTCGCGGAAGTCGTCGAAGGCGCCGACGGAGAGCTTGCCGGCGGGCTGGTAGACCCCGTCCTTCTTGGCGAGGAAGATCAAGGACTTCGAGGTCCGCTCCAGGATGGCGACCTCCTTGACGCCGTCGCCGTCGGTGTCGAGGGCGGCGACCCCCTGGGCCTGGCCGGAGGGTCGGCCGGGGTCGAACTGGTCGCGGACGACCCAGTGGCCGTCCTTGTCGAGGCCGAGCTTGCGGGCGAACGACTGCTGGGCCGCGAGGATCGAGGGGCCGTCGAGGTCGGCCAGGGTCAGGCCGGTGGCGGCGACCTCGGCCAGCGGGCCGAGCCCGCCCGCGGGCGGCGCGGGGGCCTCGCCGGCCCCTCGGCCCATCAGGAGCGTCGGCGGGCCGAAGGCGTCGAAGACGACGATGTCGGGCCGGGCGTCGCCGTCGAGGTCGGTCACGACCAGGCGGGGGGGGACGCCGCCGATCCCCTTGAGCGGGACGCCGTCGAGCTGGCCCCAGACGAACCGGGCGAAGCGGCCGGACTTCTCGCGGACCAGGGCCCTGAGGGTGAACAGGTCGGCCGTCGACTTCTCGGCCCGGTCGCGGGTGACGTAGACGATCTCGGGCGTCTTGTCGCCGTCGAGGTCGGCCACCTCCAGGGTCACGGGGTCGCCGGTGGTGGGCAAGGGGGCGGGGAAGGTGAGCCGGCCGTCCTGGTACAGGCTCCGGCCGATCTGCTTCTCCTTCTCGGAGAGGACGTAGACCTCGGCCTTGCCGTCGCCGTCGAGGTCGGCCAGCCGGATCGGGCCGCCGCCGGCGAGGCCGGGGTAGGTGGTGCTGGCGCCGAGGCCGTCCTTGCCCGAGCGGCGGTAGACGAGGAACTGGGCCCGGCTCGGGTCGGTGGCGACGACCTCGACCTTGCCGTCGCCGTCGAGGTCGCCGACGTCGAGCGAGCGGGACTCGCCGCCGCCGGGCGGGAGCGGGTAGAAGCTGAGCCGCCCCCGGCTCGAGTCGTCGTCGTCGCCGTCGTCGAGGGTCAGGACCCGGGCCCGGCCCGACTGGTTCTCGATCGTCAGGAGTTCGCTGCCGCCCTTGCCGTCCATCTGGCCGAAGGCGTAGGCGCGGAGGGCCTCGACGAAGTACCGCTCCTCGGGCCCGAAGGCCCCCTGCTCGGCGGCGAAGCGGATCCGGATCGGGTCGTCGGGGCCGCCGTTGAGCATGACGAGGTCGTCGACGCCGTCGCCGTCCATGTCGACGGCCTTGACCATCCGGGGGTTGTCCAGCGCGTGCGGGAGCCGCCGGGGCTCGGACAGCTTGCCCTTCTCGCGCTGGTAGAAGAGGACCAATTCTTCCTTGGTGAGCAGGGCGAAGTCGTCGCGGCCGTCGCGGTCGAAGTCGCCGACGGTCAGGGCGCCGTTGGCCTCCAGGGCCTCGCCCGTGTTGATCCGCCTGACGTCACCGAAGCGGCCGTTGCCCTTGTTGAAGTGGATCTCCAGGCCGGCCGGCTCGCCGTAGAAGACGAGGTCGGGCTTGCCGTCGCCGTCGAAGTCCCCCGCCTGGAGGCTGGCGACGGCCTTGGTCACCGGCAGGCTGACCAGCCGCATCCGCCGGTCGCTGGGCAGGTCGTTGACCTCCTTCTTCTCCGGCCGGTCCTCCTCCCCGCCCCCCGCCTTCTTGCCGCTGAGCAGCAGGTCCACCCGAGACCGGGCGTTGTTGATCACCGCCACGTCCTCGACCTTGTCCCCGTCGAGGTCCTTGATCAAGAGCCCGCCGATCCGGTTCTCCAGCTTGTAGACCTCCAGGGGGAGGAACCCGAAGCTGTCCGAGAGCCGAGGCTCATCCCCGGCCGCCGGGCCGGACCGGAGGCAGGCCACCAGGGCCAGGCACAGGATCACCGAGCCGCGTCGTCGCGCTAGTTCGAGCATGTTCGATCGTCATCCTTAGGACGTCAGGCAGATCCATCCCGGCCGGGCCGGCCATCTCAATCCAACCAGCGTAAATCCCCCCCGCCCCGCCGGCAAGGTCCCCCGACCGGCTTTCGGCGAGGGCACGTCCCTCGGAGGATTTCCGCCGGGTGCCGCGATCGCCTTGACTCAGAGACTGTCCCATAAGGGTCGGGGTGCGTATAATCCTATATGAGAACGCACCACTACACCAGCGACGTCACCGACGAGCAATGGGCTCTGATCGAGCCACACATCCCGGTCCATCCCGGCGGACGCCCGCGCAAGACCGACACGCGGGATGTCCTCGACGCCGTCCTCTACATCCTCCGCACCGG
>JAABUQ010006211.1_pt1 | contig 18309 bp, 17 predicted proteins | sample 5560001 | NCBI WGS metagenome assembly JAABUQ01 (sample SAMN10711888, study PRJNA513371) | rock metagenome | isolation source: Antarctica rocks | place: Antarctica: Victoria Land, Finger Mt nord | collected 2015-12-18
AGAAAGTCACATCCTGTAGACTTTTGCCTATAAGGCAATGTACATATTGTATTTTACAACTTTTCTCGTGCAAAGTGAGGGAGTTATTTATAATGCTTACGTGTTAAGGGTAAATATTCTTCATGTTACGCACATCTCATGAAATGGAGTAGTATCTTTATGGCAAGACCACGCATTCGTATTGACGAAACTACTGTAAAGCGACTTGTTGCTGAAGGACGAGGCAAAGGTACTGGAAAGGATTATAAGCCCCTCTTAACCGTTCAAGATGTGCCAACCGACGGGAAAGCACATCGAGACAAAGGATGGAAAACGGATCGGGTCCATCACTTTTTGAGTACTGGCGAACATGATTGTTTCAATATTCTCGAATGGTCTCCTCTCGTCACGGATATCCGTGAGCAATATCCTCTTCTTTCTTCTGACGATACTCTCGAAGAGACCCTCACCATTGCTCGGGAATGTGAGGTTGACCACCCAGCTATTCCAGATCCAAATAATCCCAGAAAGCGACCACTTATACCTATTGTTATGACAACAGATTTCCTTATCACACTTCTGATAGATGGAAAAATCGTTGAGCACGCTCGAACGGTAAAGCTGTCGAAAGACCTTTCCTCTACGAGAACGTTGGAGAAATTAGAGATAGAACGCCGCTATTGGGAAAAGAGGGGAGTTGATTGGGCCATCATTACAGAATGCGACATTCCTCTCGTTATAAGCAGAAATGTGAAGATGATACACGAGTACTGGCACCTCCCCACCTATGTTCCTGCTGCTGATATTTACGACATTGCCACTCTCCTAACTGAGCTTCTAACAAAGGAGCACCCTCAGCCTTTGCGTCATCTCACAGCGGCCAGTGATAAACAACTTGGCTTTATGGGTACCAAAAGGGGAATGAGTTTATCTGTTGCTTATTATTTGGTTGCCACACGCCAATGGAGGATAGACATGTCCATTCCTATCAACACTGATAATCCACTCGCCTTTCTTGGGGCTAACCTGTACGTTACCTCTTAAAGGAGCATTACACGGTGAAAATGATTGTCAATACGCTTTTCCAATGGAGCGGCTTTGAGCCACCGAAACGTACTGAACGAGTGCTATGGATTGCATCGGATCGCTCTCAGCTGGTTACCATCGATATCGAGGATACAAAGGCTTGGCCTACCGTTTACGATGTGTTCTTTCTGGAACAGTGCTTTTCCGACAATAAAATCTGCATTGTAGAGGACGATCCATACAGCTATCTTCGTCATCATGACCCAAAGTTTTTAAAGACTCATCAAGAACGCTGGGATAAGGCATGGGACATTATTAAAAATATTGTTCTGAAAGATGGAAAATCACGTGGGGAAGAGCTTTTTTACTCTCATGTACTTGGTCCACTCGTTCGGCAATCAGCAGAAGAGATGAAATGCACGAGGAAACAGGTCTATATCTACTTACGAAAATATTGGCAACGAGGACAGATGAAAAATGCTCTCCTTCCACTTTACGATCGTTGTGGCGTAGAAGCAGCAAAAAGAGAGCTTCACGGTCCTAAAAGAGGAAGACCGAGCGAAGAAGCCCTTGAAAAGGGTGTTCCTACAGGTATCAACGTTACAGATGAAATTAAAAAGAATTTTCGACTTGGCACAAAATTATTTTACGATACCCCAAAAAAACTAGGCAAGCACGAGGCTTTTGAGCGTATTCTTGCGCGATTTTTTAACAAAGGAAAAGATGTAGATAACACTGGTCACAGGACCACAATTATGCCCCCTATCGAGGAACTTCCATCGTTTAGGCAGTATCAGTACTGGTACGATCATGAATGGAATTTTACTCGCTCTACTCTCACGCGGGAAGGTACGCGTGAATACAACTTGAAAAGGCGTGCTGTACTGGGAAGCTTAATACCATCAATACCAGGGCCAGGCTTCCTTTATCAGCTTGATGCAGCTATTGCCGATACCTACCTCGTCAGCGCACATAATCGCCGACGCATTATTGGGCGTCCTGTTATCTACGTCGTAGTAGATACCTATTCTAGCTTAATTGTTGGTATTAGTGTCAGTTTAGAGGGGCCAAGTTGGTTGGGAGCCATGTACGCACTAGAGAACATGGTCCTTGATAAAGTTACTTTCTGTCGAGAGTACGGTTTCGATATTGAAGTGGACGAATGGCCTAGCCAACATCTTCCTAAAGAATTACTTGCGGATAGGGGCGAACTCCTTTCAAAAAAGTCAGATAATTTAACGAATGGCTTAAACATTCGTATGGCTCAAACGGCTCCCTATCGCCCTGATTGGAAAGCATGTGTTGAGCGTCATATTGGGCTTCTTAAAATAAAGTACATCAGTTGGACACCAGGAAAAGTAGATGATGCACCAAGACGGAGCAAAAAAGATTATCGACTTGATGCCTGTATGACACTCCACGATTTTCGTGAATTTCTCATAGATTGTGTGCTCGAACACAATACAACGTATTCTGTTCCCGTCGAACATCTCGATCCAGCACTCATTGCAGATGGAATTGAACCGTATCCATGTAATTTATGGAAATGGGGAGTCGATAATCGCTCAGGGTACCTACAAGAAGTCCCGCTCAATACAATGCGAGCGAATCTCTTACCGGATGCCGTAGCCAAGGTAACGAGTGAAGGGATACGGTATCGCAATAGGTGGTATACCTGCAAGAGAGCAGAAGAAGAAAAGTGGTTTGAGCAGGTACGTAGTGGGAAAAAAAGTTGGAACATTCCTATCGCTTATGATCAACGTACTTCCGATTTCATCTATTTCCGTCGCGGTGGTAAAGAACCGCTCGAAATCTGCACACATCTTCGGAAAGAGAGAGCAGAATTCCTCCACCACGATTGGTTTGACGTGGATGACTACTTTGCTCTGTGTTCTCAGGCCAAAAAAGATGGCGCATCTTACAGACTTCAAAAACGTGTGGAGCACCGTGAAAGACGAGATCACATGTTGAAAAAGGCTCACGAAAAAACAGAAGCCGCACGACCAGAAGGTGAGACAAAAGCAGATCGTTTGCATATTCAAGACTTTCGTGAGGCTGAGCAAGCACAGGAGCAGAAAGTGGATGCATGGGATTTTCAGAAGGAAGATGCTTCGCCTCTTGAGCAAAAGAAAGATGCTGCACAAGAAGAGTTACCAAATACGTCAAAGGCGAGACGCCTCGCTTTATTAAGGAGCAAACAGGATGGAAATGCCAAATAGCCAGAGTACTAGTGAGCCTTTTCTGTTTCACTACCGGGGAACACAAGCGAATTATCGTCAACCATTATTGAAGTGCTATGAGGGAAATCCACTCATTGAGGCTCTTTTCCCTGTTTACTCAGAGGCAGAGGTCGATCAACTTTTACGGTACGATCCTGGCTACGAGGAGAGTGAACGGCAATTAGCACCTGAACTCAGACTCCATCTTATTGCAAATGCAGTTAGATTCATACATCCTTTTACCAATTACTACGAATTAGAACAACGAATTTCAAGGATGATTCGAGCTGGTTATGTTGGACGCAATCCTTTTCTTCAACCAGGGTTTCATTTCAAGAATCGCCAGAAGATCAATTCGCTCAGGCTGGGAGTCACCGCTCCCTTACCGAATGCGGCAGCCCGTGGATTGTCCATCATTGGTATTAGCGGAATGGGAAAAAGTACTCTCATCAATAACATCTTCTCTCTTTACGATCAGGTCATCAATCACAGCCGCTATCATCGTAAACTGTTCACATTTCGTCAGATAGTATGGATGAAGTTGGAATGTCCTCAAGGTGGTCTCCTGAGTGGATTATGCAAAAGTTTCTTTAAAGAAGTTGATAGGCTGTTAGGTACGAACACCTATGAACGCTTTGTACGTAGTGGAAGGCGTAGAGTAGAAGATATGCTTCTCGATATGGCTGCAGTAGCGACAAGACATTGTATTGGCACTCTTATCATCGATGAAATTCAAAATCTACGCGATGCAAAAGGTGCAAATGCTGCTGACCTCCTTGATTTTCTTGTTCGGCTTGATAATGAGCTTGGCATACCTGTCGTTTTAGTCGGAACCCCTAAAGCACTTCCTGTACTCACAGGAGAATTTCGTCGAGCACGACGTGCTGGTGGACAAGGAGATTTTCCTTGGGATCGTATGCAAGAGGATGATGAGGAGTGGGAAATTTTTACCAATGCTCTTTGGAAGTATCAGTATGTCAAAACACCGTGTCCACTCACAAAGGAACTACGGCATTACCTCTATCATGAATCACAAGGCATTACGGATATAGCTGTCAAAGCGTATATGCTTGCACAAATAGAGGGTATTACAAGTGACAAAGAGGTTATTGGAAAGGAAGAGCTTGAAGCAGTGGCTCAAAATGGTCTCTGCTTTGTCCAGCCCTACCTTAACGCCTTAAGGACAGACAACCTTGAAGCGTTAAAAGAATACGAGGATATTAAACCCGTCGATTTAGAGAAAGCAATACAAGACGCAAAGAAGAAGTTACGAAAACAAAGAAGTGAAGGAACGATACAACCTTCGGCTGATAATGCAACAACTGTAGAGCAGGAACAAAGAAATTCTCCTGTTTCACCAGGAGATCAACTAACTGCGAATCCTGAGGCTTCTCAACAAAATCAAACGCTCAAAAAATCCTCAAAAAAGAAAGGCAACTTGACGGAATCAAAGCTAGAACTGGTGCGGATTGCAGTTAACGGAGAACATAGTGGTACTATTGCATACGATGCACTGAAAGCTAGTGGACACACATATGCACTGATGAAATATCTTCCAGAAGAGAGCAATCTATCAATTCATACACTTACTCAATAAGTGAAACAACTCTTTCCCACAAGTCTCTCACTGCACTAGCTCTTGCTGGAAAGAATCGTCTTCACCAAAGCGGATTTGTTCGTAGCGAACAAGCATGATAGGAGGGAATAAAAAGGTGATTGAACACGTTTTTGATCCATACCCTGATGAAATTCTTTGTAGCATATGGGCGCGTCATAGTGATCACGTACAATACGCTTATAAAACTGATATTTTTCAAGAGCTGTTTGGCAAACAAATACTACCTACAGATCTAAACTCATATTATTATTTAAACATTTTTTTGAGCCGTTTACCTCCTCAATACAATTATACATTAGATCAGTTTCTCAATAATCACACTCTTTTTCCATTCTATAGTCCATTTTTACCATTAAAGAAATTTCATCATCTTCGACAACAGTTAACTGCGAATAGTAGTTATTCGTACTATGCAAAGGCTACTGCTCAAATATATCCTATTGGCCTTTTATCTGCTTGGCTTCGCTACTGCCCAAAGTGCGTGATACAGGATAGAGTTCAATTCGGTGAATGCTATTGGCATCGTTTACATCAAATTAAAGGTGTAGAAATTTGTCCCATTCACAGGAACTTTCTTGAAAATAGTAGTGTTCCTGCACTAAGTACAACTAGGAGTACTGCTTTTATTTCAGCAGAACAAGCTCTACAAGTTATTGCATCTCCACGTCCAAGTACATCCTCTCCATATTATCATAAGTTGTTGAATATTGTTATTGATACTAAGTATCTTTTACAACACTCCTGTACTCCCTCAATCCATCCTGGTTTTATGCGCGAACAGTATCTTGCACTGCTAACAGATTGTGGATTTGAAGGCAAAACAGATAAACGAACACAGATAGAGGAAACATTGAAAGCATTCATGAATTACTATCCACAAGAACTACTGAAGCTATTACGCTGTGAAATAAAGCCAAATGAATATTTGGGTACGGTGTGGTTCGTTCAGACACTTCTCTCACAAGAAACACAGTCAAGAATAACACTGCATCCGCTACATCATATTCTAATACTCCATTTTTTGGGGTGTACAGTAGAAACTTTTCTCAATAAACGCATTGATACATTTAAGCTATTTGGTGATGGACCTTGGCCTTGCCTTAACCCTGTTTGCGAACGTTATCATCAACGGTGCATATATACGTATCACAAGAATGGAGGTGAGTGCCACCTCGAAGGAACATTTTCGTGTACATGTGGCTTTAGTTATACTCGCTTAGGACCCAGTTACTTCCCTAAAGACGATTTTCTACTAAAGAAAGTACTTGTTTATGGCTCACTTTGGGAGAAGCGGCTTTTTGAAATGTGGTCAGATGTAACTCTTTCTCAGAGTGTTATTTGCACTCGCCTCGGTATACCTAAAAGCGTGCTACATAAACAATCTTTACGATTAAAGCTTCCTATACCACGTAATTCTTTATGGACAAAAAGCTCAAGAAATTCTATGCAATATGGGACGAAGACTGTTGCTTTCTATCGAGAGCAATGGCTAACTCTTATAAAAGAGAACCCAATGGCGAATAGAACAAAGTTACGTGAGATAAACATGAGTGTTTATACGTGGCTTCTTCATCATGATAAAGAATGGCTCATGGCAGCTAGCCCATTACGTAAGTCTCAGTGCCAGAAATAGCCCGTTACCACGTTGCACAAGTTAAGAACTTGGTGCTGTATAGGAGTTCGAAAAACTCAAGGCGTTCGCTACCAAAACCATTAAAGCGGCAGCACATCACATTATAATCACATCAAACTTATCAAAGAAAGTGACACCAAGAAAATTTATATAACGAAAATACCGCAAGTAGCTACAATGAGATATTATCCAAATAAATTTTCCTTGACAATACAAGCTCTTTAAGAAGTAATAGAAACACAAGAAATGTTTGACTTGCGCAAAATAAGTCTTACATTACAACATTTTTTAGGAAAACGTTCGTGTCCAAAAAGACGGCAATTTCCTCGATAAACACATATGAGATTAGAGACTTTGAGCCTCCCCTGCTTTTGTGGAGTAGAGAAAGTTTAGGATATACTATTCCAGAGGGAGAACCAGGGACATGCAAAAAGTTCAAAAGACGTATACGCAGGAATTTAAGCGGGAAGCGGTGCGGCTCGCGCAGACGAGCGGAAAGCCGATTGCCCAAGTCGCCCGTGAACTGGGCATTAGCGACAGCTCAATCCATCATTGGCGTAAAGAGCTGGCTGAACATGGCCCCGAAGCGTTTCCAGGCAGTGGGCATCAGACGGCATTGGAGGAAGAAAACAGAAGTATTTGCAAGAGTAGGTCTTCCGAAGCGTTGGCAGTTTATGCAAAGAACTGCTCTTAAAAAGAGACTCCTTCGGTTTCACGCTGTGGTGCAAGCCCTCGATGTGGCAATGGCAACATTGTCACAATTTGCGTAATTTGTGATTCGTATTGGTTGCATTTCTAAATCATCTTTCAAGCTAACTCAGTACGAACTCACTAGTGATTCCTTTTCTAGGTATAGCATTTTATGTGTGCATAAGCACTTTTCCGTTGTTGTACTGTGCAGTATTCCAATCCAGTACATCGTCAAGTGACTGCCGAAACTCCTTGAGTGCTTCTTCACGAGCGACCTGATCTGGCATGACAGTCCCTCGCCAAACTAAGATAAGAATGACTTGTTCAGCAGGCGTATCGCTTTCTGCAATGTAGCGCATAACGGTTCCCTGAAAAAGGTGTTGTTTTTTTCTTCTCATGACTTCCAACTTTTGCATCAAGAAATCGTGCTTATCTACTCGCACCTGCACCAAGATGAAGGTCATGAATTGCTCATTGTCTCCAGAAGAGATGCGCCAAAGAGGAGTACTTTTGCGCGGGCGACCAGCAGGTTCGCGCTTGAATTTCCTAATATCCTCTATTGAAATCGCAATCACATCCGCTAACCGAGCACTAGGTAGACGCCCCTCTTCGATGTAATCGTACACGGTCCTCGGTGAGAGGCCAAGCATCTCAGCTGCTTCTTTCACTGAAGCGTATCCCGGAATACCCGGGGAATTTATACTGTCATTCATGCAATCAGTGTAGTAGAACGCACTATTCTTAGAAAACGAACTATTATGCGCTATTTAAAAAATGTGCAATTACTAGTATACTTGTTTTGATGCTCAACACATGTCTCGCTCCTTCGATAAGAGAGGAAGAGAAGTAAAACTGTGCCAAACAATAGGTCTTTTTTACGAGGAACCTGAAAAGGTGGGGAGAGTGATACATGTGCGTTCTCAGAAAAATCATACAAAGAATGACGTATACGGCCCCCACTTGCATGTAGAGTATGTGTATGTGGGAATGGTAGCTGGCTAGTGTTGGTGGGAAGGAAAACCTGCTACAATCCTGCACAGTACATATGAAGGCAGTAGTTGATGACAGTACGTTTACGTGTCAAAGAAGTTTCTAAGGAGAAGGGGATAAGTATGGGCAAACTTCAGCGCGATGCTGATATCGCTTATAACACCATCAAGCGGATGTTCAAAGACCCATACTATGTCACAACTACAGAAACGCTTGGAAAACTCGCGAGAGCGTTAGGAGTTCCACCAGGGGAACTGATTGAAGAGGTACCAGATGCTTCTCCTAACACCTCTCTTGATGAGTAACGAGTGTTATCGGATTTTGTCAAACAAAAAGATGCGAAAGTCTGATGGTCTCAAAAGAGGGACATATGGGAAAGAAGCGAAACAGGATTAAGCAGGCGAAAATACACGAGCAGCAAATGCTCTCACAGCTCTTTAATCCACAAGAGAGAGAGTCGTTTGATCGCCTTCGTGCAGCATTGATCCCGAACGCCTATGGGTTTGTAGCGAGCATCATACGACATCCAATAAGTAGATTATGGCAGGGATGGATGTCTGATGGCAACACGATCATTTTTATCTCCGCACGTCGTGATCCTAACCAAGCATCTGCCGATGTGGAAGCATTCTTAGAGGCAAGTAATCAGGAAGACTTTCGCCTGGAGGACATACCAGCATTGCAAGAGAAGTTTTATGAAGAAGGTGATGCTCCTTACACCGTACTACCAGCAAATATTTCGACGACCCTACTGAGCTATATTCAACTTTTATATGTACTAGAAGAGTGAGTATCGGGACTACAGTAAAACTCCACGGACTCTGGTTTACACACTCGATGAGAACAGTTCTATGCCTTATTATCCAAATAGCTTGGCACTTCAATCTTGGTTTATCAACACATGTCCTCATCATAGGAATCTTTCCCGGCAGATAAGGACTTCTCTTCACTACTTCGCACGAATGAATACAAAGCACAAGAATAACACTGCAACTAGTATTTGGTGGTTATAAGCGCATGCTTGAACATCTTCCTGATCCTTATCCTGACGAACTTCTCTATAGCGTATGGGCACGTTATAGCGATCATGTTCACTATTCAAACAAACAAGATGTTTTTCAAGAACTCTTTGGATACATAAACGGCAACGCTACCGTTGATTTGCCTTGTCATCTTAAGTATTTCTTCGATAATCTGCCTATCGGACACAGCTATACACTTGACATGTTAATTGATCGTCACACGCTTCTCCCGTTCTACGGACCTTTTCTCTCACAAGAGCGATACAGAGGTCTTCGTGAGCAGATGATTACAGGTGATGCAAAGGCTATGCATTCACGAGTGGGAATGGTTAGGTCTGATATACCTTTCCCTTTGTGGCTTCGTTACTGCCCGGTATGTGCGGAGAAAGATAAGGATGAATTTGGAGAATGCTACTGGCATCGCTTACATCAAGCCCCAGGTGTTGAAGTATGCCCTGTTCATAGAGTTTTTCTCGAAAATAGCACCATTCAGGCTCGTACGAAATTTACATCAAAGGAGTTTTTCTCTGCTGAGAGAGGCATTCAATCTCCTACATCTCGTTCAGCAGAATCTTCTCCATTTCTTCAAGTGCTACTGAATGTTGCTCTTGAGGCTCTTTACCTCCTAGAACACCAATGTACCTCTCAAGATACTCTCTTTTTTCGTCAACAATACTATGCCCTTTTTGCTCAACATGGCTTTTTATCACTCGGAGGCCATGTTCGTACTATTGAGCTTGTAGATGCTTTCAAGAAATACTACCCTCAAGAATTGTTGAACTTTCTTCATTGTGAAATACAGAAAACTCGTTTAGATACCTCTTGGTTGTCAGTATTGACTCACCGCGCGAACCATGCTCAGCATCCACTTCGTCACATTTTAGCCATCCACTTTCTCGGTTCCACAGTTGAGACATTTTTTCGCGCTCCTATGACTCTTCCCAAACCATTTGGTGACGGACCGTGGCCTTGCCTCAACCCTGTGTGTGAGCATTATCAACAAAAACATATACGTATCTGCCAAATGAGTGAGCATAATGAAAAACGCCGTCCATTAGGAAGATTTGCTTGTGAGTGCGGTTTTACCTATTGCCGATCAGGACCAGACACATCAGATGACGATGCATTTCGGAGAGATAGAGTTCTCTCATATGGGAGAACATGGGAAACAAAATTGCGTGAACTCTGGTTTGACCAAGCGATAAACCTGGAAGAGATAGCACGCCGTCTTGGAGTCGTTCTTTCCAGCGTGAATCTACAAGCGAAAAAGCTGCAACTCCCTGTACCTCGAAGTTCACTACATCCATCTCGATCAGGAATTCCCCAAAAGCGGAGAGCAACGAAAGACGTGTCGTGGTACAGGACACAGTGGTTGGCTCTCATTAAAGAATATCCAGAATCAAAAACAGGTACACTGCGCTACAAATCGGGTGGAGTCTATACATGGCTCAAACGTCATGATGAAGAATGGTTAGACATACATTGTCCACCACGCCAAATGATAGGAAAACAAAGGCGATACATGTCTTCGACTTCTCAGCACCAGGAACAGACATCGCCAAATAAAAACTACATGGACTTTGATGCTCAGATGGCTGAAACAGTAAAAACTGTTGCCAATACACTAATAAGGGGGCAAGATCGCTTCGAAAGAGTAACCTTCAGGAGAATCAGCAGAGAAATCCCTCAGTTGGCTACAGCAAAACGGCACTCTGAGAAAGTTCCGCTGACCATGTTAGCACTTCAAGAGGTGATAGAAACACCAGAGGTATTTGCAATACGTCGTATCAATTTGATTGTACAGCTCTATCAAGAGAAGAAACATTCTTTAAGTCGTAAAGAGATAATTCAGAAGGCTCGATTATCTCGTTATGTGCTTCGTAGTCCTGCTGTAATGCAAACGGTTGTAGAAGCAACCGTTATTTTGTCAGAGTATGTGTAGGATATAGGAAGCTTTCCATCGTAGAAATATCCTTGTCAAACCCCTAAACATTTTTGTACTTTATAGAAGTAATCGCTAACTTCAAAAACGCTCCTTCTCAACAACACCCTATTTCCATCGTCACTACCTTACTATAAACATTTAATGAAAAAGTCATGGAACCCATCGATCTCAGAAATTTCTGAATACATCATAATTTTCTGTGAAAAGTTATTCCTCACAATCATAGTAGAGCTAATGATTTAACATTCCCTTAACATATCTTCAAGAAACACTTAACATATCCTCAAGGCATAGTTTACCTATCCATAAAGCATGGTTAATACGACAATGCTACGGTATAGGTAGGGCGATATGACCCAACATCTTCTGCTTTCATCGCTCCTATTTCTGATACCGATACCGTAGTGACTCGCATTTTCGCGAGGAGGAGACAAGAAATTATGCTCTTTCAACAGAGAGGGGCTGCAAGTGTGCTGCACCATCTCGTGCCCCGTTTTGCAACACTGTTCCTACTTGGTCTAACCTTGCTTTTAGCCGCCTGTGGAGGAACGTCGGGAGGCTCTCCTGGAACTGGAAATGGTGGTACTGCCGGGACAACACAAGCATGTCCTTCAACGAAATCGCTCACTGGAGCAGGTTCGACCTTTGACTACCCACTCTTCTCGAAAATGTTTACCGAGTATCCCAATGTCAAGTGTGGTGCTAACGTCAACTACCAGTCCGTCGGCAGTGGTGCAGGTATTAACGACTTGCTCAACAACATCGTCGCCTTTGGTGCAACCGACACCCCGTTGACTGATGCTCAGATTGCCAAGAGCACCCACGGTACTATCTTGCACATTCCAGTCACACTGGGTGCTGAAGCGATGTCGTATAACTTGTCAGGGATTCCCACCGGAACGCTGAAACTTTCAGGTCCCGTTGTCGCTGATATGTACCTCGGCAAGATTACCACCTGGAATGATCCGGCGATTAAGCAACTCAACTCCGGTGTGAACCTTCCCAATCAGACCATCACGATTGTCCACCGTTCTGATGGCAGCGGAACCACCGGTATCTTTACGCACTATTTGTCGGCGGTCAGTCCTGACTGGCAATCCAAAGTGGGAGCAGGAACGACCGTCAAATGGCCCACGGGTGTTGGTGGCAAAGGCAATGCTGGTGTTGCGGCAGCGGTCAAGGCGACGGCAGGCTCCATCGGCTATCTCGAACTTGCCTACGTCGTCTCCAATAACATCTCGTATACCCTCATGCAGAACAAGGATGGCAAGTATGTCGCGCCCTCACTTGATGGAGCGAAGGCGGCGGCGGCGAACGTGACCACTATTCCCGCTGACTTACGCTTCTTCATAGTGAACGCTCCAGGAGCCGACTCCTATCCCATCTCTGGTTTCTCATGGGTCGTCGTTTACCAGAACCAGTCCAATGCTGATCGCGGGAAAGCGGTTGCAAATATGCTGTGGTGGATGATTCACGATGGGCAGCAGTATGCACAAGCGTTGACCTACGTTCCGTTGCCTACCTCTATCGTGACCAAGAGCGAAGCGCAAATTAAGTCGATGCAATGTGGCGGAAGCGCGTGCTACGCGGGATAATCTCACGGGTCTTTAAGAGAGGTGGATATACTCTTCCTCCACCTCTTGCCTCCCTTCCTTCTCTCGCACACATCCTCACATCTTTAAAAGATGGTGAATATGTATGTGTACAGGGAAGAGGGAACATGAATCTAGATGCTGTGTGACTCGTGTGGAAAGAAAGGTGGTCTTGTATGCAGCAACAAGCGACGGGTGTGTCCCGTGTCGTCAAGCTCCCAGGAGGAAGTCAACGTCGTCTGACCGATGTCCTCTTTCGTGGTTTGACTCTGCTTCTTGTCCTGGTGGTGCTTGCCACCATCCTGGGAATTGTCATTATCTTAATCAACGGTTCTCTGCCAACAGTGCAACAATTTGGCTTCAGCTTCCTCACCAATCAGGCATTCGATCCTGTGCACAATGTGTATGGAGTTGCGCCTGCCATTTATGGGACACTTGTGACTTCAGTGTTTGCCATCATTTTTGCTGTCCCGATTGGCGTGGGTGCGGCTATCTTCCTCACGGATTATTGCCCACGTCTCTTACGTATCCCTCTCGCTTTTATCGCGGAGTTATTGGCAGCGGTTCCCAGCATCATCTTTGGTCTGTGGGGCTTTCTCACGCTTTCCCCTTGGCTTGGCACAAGGGGTGAACCTTGGTTACAACAGCATCTTGGCTTCTTGCCGTTTTTCCAGGGTGCCTATCATGGCTTAGGACTCCTGGCAGCAGGACTAGTGCTCATTATTATGATCCTTCCGCTCATTATCAGCGTTTCGCGCGAGGTGATGCTGAACGTGCCGAGAGCACAACGAGAGGCATTGCTGGCACTCGGTGCAACGCGTTGGGAGGTCATTCGCTACGCGGTTTTGCCATTTGCAAGCGTTGGCATCACGGGTGGCGCAATTCTGGCTCTGGGTCGTGCTTTGGGAGAGACGATGGCGGTCACGTTGGTGATTGGAAATCAGACATCACAACCGAGCCTTCACCTGTTCGATACAGGCTACACCCTCTCAAGTTTGATTGCGAACACCTTTGGGGAGGCGACTCCTGGCCTCTTTATCTCATCCTTATTGGAAGCGGGCTTGATCGTCTTCATCATCACACTCATCACCAATATCTTTGCCCGCCTGCTCATCGCGCGTATGGGTCGCGCTGGACGAAGGAGAGCCTCATGAGTACTCCCGTTCGACATCCTTTTCAACCACCAATGTCGGCCCATAATACCAGCCGACATATCAGGAACACGGTCAGTATCGTGCTGACAACGATCTTTATCGCGTTTGCAGTAGTGGTCCTCATCTATCTCTTGATTACCGTGATTGTACAAGGGCTGCCCTACCTCAACGCGGATTTCTTTACCAAGCTCCCTACCGCGAATGGAGAGCCAGGTGGTGGCATGGCTGAATCCATTCAAGGCTCGCTCATTCTGGTTGGTCTTGCCACACTGTTCGGGGTCCCCCTCGGCATCTTTACCGCGATCTACCTGTCTGAATTTGGACGAGGGCCTTTCGCGAGTGGAGTGCGTTTTATTGTGGGAGTGTTGACAGGTATTCCGACCATCATCTTTGGCCTCTTTGCCTGGGTAGTGATTGTCATTCCGCAACAAAACTTTTCGGGCTTAGCCGGTGGTATCGCTCTGGGCATTATCATGATCCCGATTGTTGCAAGCACGTCAGAAGAGGTGTTGCGCCTTGTCCCACGTGAGTTACGCGAGGCGTCTCTGGCTCTGGGTGCGACTGAAACAAGAACGATCCTGCGTGTGGTCGTCCCATCAGCCCTCAACGGCATCATCACGGGAGTCGTGCTTGCGATGGCACGTGTGGCTGGGGAAACCGCACCACTGCTCATGACAGCGTTTGGGACACCCTTCTTCAATACCGATATCACGCAACCTATGGATGCACTACCTCTGCGCATTTTCAACTTTGCTGAAAGTCCCTACCAGATTCAGGTCAATCAGGCATACGCAGGTGCGCTGGTCTTGATTCTGTTGATCCTCATCACCTCCTTCTCGGTGCGCTGGGCCACTGGTGGTTTCAAGCAACGAGGGTAAGGCGAGAAATACACAGAAATGACATGCCGCGACATGTAGGAGGAGGCACTATGCCTATTCACGTGAACCATCTTAATGCCTGGTACGGCAAAAAACAGGCATTGTATGATATCTCGCTTTCCATCGAGGATGGTGGAGCAACTGCATTAATAGGTCCGTCAGGTTGTGGCAAGTCCACCTTCCTGCGTTGCCTGAACCGGATGCACGAAATCATTCCCGACGCCACTGTCAAAGGCGAAGTCATGGTAGAAGGGGTCAACATCTATACTCGTTCTATTCAACCCATGTATGTGCGGCGGCACATTGGAATGGTGTTTCAGCAACCCAATCCTATTCCCACGCGCAGTATCTGGGAGAATGTTGCACTTGGACCACGTTTGAATGGAACGGCATCGGGAAAAGCCTTGAACGAGTTAGTAGAGCGTAGTCTCACACAGGCCGCCCTCTGGAACGAGGTGAAGGACCGACTCAACGCGTTTCCCACCGAGTTGTCTGGCGGTCAGCAGCAGCGATTATGCATTGCTCGTACCATCGCTTTGGAACCCAAAATTGTGCTTATGGACGAACCGGCATCGGCACTTGATCCTGAGTCAACATTTCAAGTGGAAGAACTCATTCGACAACTCAAAAACAACTACACCGTTGCTATTGTCACGCACAATATGCAGCAGGCTGGACGCGTCGCTGAGAAAACGGCCTTTTTCTTGTCAGGAAAGATCATCGAAATTGGAGAGACGAAACAACTGTTCACTCATCCCCAACAACGCGAAACAGAAGATTATGTGACAGGTCGTTTTAGTTGAGAGCGTCGCACAAACAGTCATAGCACACCTAGAAGAAGTGAGGAAACGCATCTATGAATGTTTCGACAGAGAGGCCCGGAGGCGAAAGCGGAAACACGTTTCTGCCTGAAGGAGCATCTATCTTCTCCCGAAAAGTCGCACGCAGTGGACATATCTCGTATGAAGGGCGTCCCTACTTCATCAGCAAGGCACTTGCAGGTCGGTATATCCGGCTTGTCGTGCTTGCAGATCGTCTCATTGTGGATGCATCCATTCCCTTGCATAAAGAATATTCGCTCGCGTAAAGAGAGGAAAAGAAGACATGGAGAACCGAGTTCCTACGGGAACCGAAACAACATTGAACGATATCTTGCCAGAACCACAACGCTCATCGGTGGAAGGAGAGAATCAAACGAAGGCGGATGAAACTCCTGCCACACAAAAAGAGGTTCCAGGAGTCACAGTACGCACTGTCGAGGTGAGTGATGTCGCGGCACAGGCCGATCATCAAGCAGACATCAAGATTGCTGTTCAGCATCTTAATTTCTACTATGGGACAAAACAAGCTCTCTATGATATCAACGTGCCTCTCCGTGAACGTCAAGTCACTGCCTTGATCGGGCCATCAGGCTGCGGCAAATCCACCTTTTTGCGGACGCTCAACCGTATGAATGATCTGATCCCTGGCACACGTACCGAAGGGGAGGCGATCATGGATGAGCAGAATATCTATGCTTCCTCAGTTGATGTGGTGCGTCTGCGTCAGCAGATAGGCATGGTATTTCAGCGCCCCAATCCCTTTCCACAATCAATTTTCGAGAACATTGCCTATGGCTTACGTATTCAAGGGAAGTCGCGTCACGACATCTCCGAAACGGTGGAGCACAGCCTGCGAGGAGCCGCACTCTGGGATGAAGTGAAGGATCGTCTCAAAGCTCCCGCCACTGGGCTTTCGGGTGGACAACAACAGCGTCTGTGTGTGGCACGCGCTATTGCGGTCAAACCTGCGGTACTTCTGATGGATGAGCCTGCCTCGGCACTTGATCCTCTTGCAACCTTGAAGATCGAGGAGCTGATTACGCGGTTACAAAAGGAGTATACGATTGTGATTGTGACCCACAATATGCAACAAGCAGCTCGCGTGTCACAATTTACCAGTTTTTTCCTCTCAGGAAAGCTGATTGAATCCGCGCCGACCTCTGAACTCTTCACGCATCCAAAGCGCGAAGACACGGAACACTATATTAGCGGACGGTTTGGATGATCCGCTCCTGAAAGAACGAGTATGGGACAGAAAATCCTGATTGTCGATGATGAGAGAGTCCTGGCAGAGACGATTGCCTATAACTTGGAACAGGCAGGGTATCAGGTCACACTGGCAGGAGATGGGGCGAGTGCCCTGAAAGCGATAGCGCATGAAACGCCAGACCTGATCATTCTGGACGTGATGCTGCCAGAGATGGATGGTTTGGAGGTGTGTCGTGAGATTCGTCGTGAGCGCAGTACCGCAACAACACCTATTTTGATGCTCACGGCGAAAGGGGAAGAGATCGACAAGGTCGTTGGTCTCGAAGTCGGGGCTGATGACTACGTGACCAAACCCTTTGGACGCCGTGAACTCATCGCGCGTGTGCGAACGCTCCTCCGACGTTCGGAGCGTCCTATTGCAAAAGAGGTACGCGTTCTCCAGGAATCTCTTCAAAAAGAACGTCAGTCGCGTGAATTGATGGCAGGTCCACTGCGCATCGATCTGGCGGGACGACGTGTTCACTTGCGAGGACAGGAGGTGGAGTTGCAGCCGAAGCAATTCGATCTGCTCGTCTACATGGTGCGTAATCGTGGCATCGTCTTAACACGCGACCTCCTCCTGCACAATGTCTGGGGCTATGAGTATGCAGGTGACACGCGAACCGTTGATGTACATGTCCGTTGGCTTCGTGAGAAGCTTGAAGAAGACCCGGCAAATCCTGTGCTGATTCAAACGATGCGTGGGGTAGGATATGTCTTTCGATAGGAAATGAGATGTTCGCTCGTGAGAAAGGACGGAATATGAAGCAGGTGACCACGGTGTTCACATCTCTTTGGAAGCAACCCGTGTCAATGGAGCAACTCAAAGCGTCCCTTGAACAGATGCTAGGACCAACTTTTTTCCTTCACCCTGTTCCCAAGAACACGTATGCAGAGGTGACAACGGAAGAGAAAATCTTGATTTACGATAGAAGGCAGTCTCCGCTTCTTCCTGGGCGAGGGATTGAGATACAACGAAAAGGGGACGCTCCAGAAAAGCTCACCCTAGAAGAGTTAGCCCAGCTCCCATCCGAATTGCAAGAAGAAGATGCGCGATATATCGGGAGTGTGAGCAGAAGTGAAAACAATCGTCTCGCTGTTGTAATTCATCGAAAGCTGAGGCAGCGTAATGGATCAGGGGAAATAGTGTTTCTCAAAGAGTTCAACGTCAACCAATCGAATGTTGCGCGTATGCTTCCCCAGATGCTTCGCTTTCTTGAGGGGGAGACACACTGTCAGAACAAGTAGCAGTATATGTATGTTTGACGAGCGTCTTCTTTCCGTTACCCTTTACTTCCTCTACGCCTCTCACCGTAGAGGTATTTAGGATAGTCATTCGCACTTGTAAAACTTATAGGACTGCAATGATAGCTCATCATAGCTCTTGCACCACTCGCTAGATCAGTTGGTCATTCCGAAACGAGACACCCATGAGAAAAACAAAATTTATGTTGTGCTTCTTATCCTCTCTACAAACTGGTATACATGAGTGTA
>JAABUQ010006212.1_pt1 | contig 18304 bp, 19 predicted proteins | sample 5560001 | NCBI WGS metagenome assembly JAABUQ01 (sample SAMN10711888, study PRJNA513371) | rock metagenome | isolation source: Antarctica rocks | place: Antarctica: Victoria Land, Finger Mt nord | collected 2015-12-18
GCTCAGGCACGCCTCGTAGGCCCGCACCAGGGCGTCCTGAGCGAGATCCTGCGCCCGGTCCTCGTCGCCGAAGCATAGGCGGCGGGCCGCCCGCCGCAGGTCCGGCTCGTGCCGGCCCAGCAGGTCCGAAAAGGCGGCCCGGCCACGTGTCTGGAAGAGACTTTGCGTTTCCATACGGACAGTATGGCGGGGGGGATTCACGGGGAGTTCACGGAGAAGTCACAATTCGGTCACGGAAGCAGGCGGTCAGGGGCCGGGCGCGGCGGGCAGGGAGAACGTGAAGGTCGTCCCCCGGCCCGGCTCGCTCTGCACGTCAATCCGGCTGCCGTGCATCTCCAGGATGCGCCAAGCGATCGCCAGCCCCAGCCCGGCCCCGCCTCCAGGCCGCGCCTGGCCCGGCACCCGGTAGAAGCGCTCGGTGACGTGCGGCAGGTGCTCCGGCGCGATGCCCTCGCCCGTGTCCGCCACTTGCAGGCTGACCCGGTCGCCCGCCCGCGCCAGCCGGACGACGACCTGCCCGCCCGCCGGGGTGTGGCGCACGGCGTTTTCCAGAAGGTTTTCCAGCACCCGCGAGATCAGCCCGATGTCGGCGAGGACGAAGGGCAGTTCCGGGGGAGGTTCCAGCCGCAGCGTCACGCCCTTCTTTTCGCCGGCCAGCGTGAACTGCTGCACCATGTCCTGCGCCAGCTCGCCCAGGGCGAACGGCTCGGGCCGCGCCTGCGTCTCCTGCGCCTCCAGCCGGGCCAGCTCAAACAGTTCCCCTACCAGGGCGGCCAGACGCTCCGAATGCCGCAGGGCCGTCATCAGATACTCCCGCTGCTCGGCGGGCGACAGCTCGCCTTCCTTCATCAGCAGCGTCTCCAGATACCCTTGCAGGGCGGCCAGCGGCGTCCGCAGATCGTGGGAGACGTTGCCGACCAGCTCGCGCCGCTGCGTGTCCGCCTGGGCCAGCGCCAGGATCTGTCCTCGAATCGTATTGGTCATCTCCAGATGGACCATCCCGAGCCGGTCGATCTCGTCGCGGCGGTGGACGATGCCGGGCCAGGGGGTGAAAAGCCGCGCGGTGAGTATGGAGTCGGGGTCGCGGAAGTTTTGATTGCGGAAGGTCTCCATGGACGCCGTCAGCCAGCGCAGCCGGCGCGTCAGCACGCGGAACAGGAGCAATCCTGCGCCCAGGACCAGCGTCAGGATGGCGGCAGCCAGGCCCAGGCTCGACCGCAGGATGACGCTGCTTGCGAGAGACCGCGCGGCCGAGTCGGAGTCCTGCCCTCCCAGGATCACGTAGACGTGGCCGGCCTCGCCCGGCCCGGCGTGAGGATCGGAATAAGCGGCGGCGGAGAAGACTTTCCGGCGGGCCGCGTCGCGCGGGTCATCTCCCAGGATCGGCAGCCGTGCGCCTTCCTCGAACCGGCGCAGGGGCAGGAGCGAGACAGACCGCCGCTTCACCTCGGACGGCGAGCCGGAGTAGACCTGGACCGCCCCGCTCGGGTCCAGCAGGTAGACCTCGACGCTGGGGTTGATCGCCATCAACTCCTTGATCTCCGCCCGCGCCCGGACGCGCGTGCGGGCGTCGGAGCACAGCAGGCCGCGCTCGCCCAGGTGCACGGCTAGGTCGCGGGCCAAGCGGCGGTTCAGCGTCTGGTCCGCCTCCTGAACGTAGGTCCGCGTGGTGGACGCGAGCAGGCCGAGGTACAGCAAGCCGGTGAGGCAGAGCAGGCCGAACAGGACGGCGGAAAGCTTCCCGTGGAGGGTCTTCAGGGGGGACGTCATGGCAGGAACGTTAAGGCCGGGATTCGGCGAACTTGTACCCCACCCCCCAGACGGTGAGGAGGCGGGCGGGGCGGGCCGGGTCCGGCTCGATCTTGGCCCGGAGCCGGTTGATGTGCGAATTGACCGTGTGCTCGTAGCCCTCGTAGCCCACACTCCAGACCAGGTCCAGCAGTTCCGCGCGGGTGTAGACCCGGCCCGGATGGCACGCAAACAGCAGCAGCAGGTCGAACTCCTTGGCCGTCAGGCTGACCGGCTGGGAGCCGAGCGTCACCAGGCGCTTCTCCGTGTCAATGACCAGGGAGTCCGCCCGGACGATCCGCTCTCCGGGCGGGCAAAGCGGCGAGGGCGTCCCTAGCGCCTCCACGCACCGGAACAAGGCTTTGACCCGCGCCAGAAGCTCCCGGATGCTGAACGGCTTGGTCAGGTAATCGTCCGCCCCCACTTCCAGGCCGAGCACGCGGTCCAGTTCGGACGAGCGGGACGTCAGCATCAGGATGAGCGGGTAGCGGGGCTGGCCGCGCAGGCGGCGGCAGATCTCCTGGCCGTCCAGGCCGGGCAGCATCACGTCTAGGACGACCAGGTCGTAGGGCCGGGCCAGGGCCTGTTCCAAGGCAACACGCCCGTCCGACGCCACGTCCACCTCGTAGCCCAGATCGCGCAGGTGGAGCTGCACCAGCCCCGCGATGTCCGCGTCGTCCTCGGCGACCAAGATTTGGTGTGTCATCACAGGTCCGCCTGCGCCGCTCCGACGATGCGCCGGCTCTCCCTCTCCTGCACGAACACGACGGCGTGCCGCCGCCCCTTCCCGGCTCCGACCGTGGGCGAGGCCGTGAACGCGCTCCCCGACGTCGTCCCGATCACCGTCAACTGCCGTACCACGGCGGCGTGTTCCAGATGCCGCCCGGCGTTCTCGCCGCCGCCGACCGACGACGATAGGCCATCCTCCGTGATCGCCAGGACGACGTCGGCAGGATCACTCTTGGCCGACGCGGGCAGATGGTCCACGCGCACCGAGAGCGTGTCCGAGCCGGCGGCCCGCGTCACCGACACGTCCGCCTTCGGCTGCCGGGCGGCGCGGGCGATGGCGGCGCGGGCCTCGTCGTCGTCGCCGCCGACGAACTGCGCCTTGCCGTCCACGACCATCTGCGGCGTGTAGACGTTGTCCAGACCGAACGCCCGCGAGTAGTCGCTCTGGCGGGCGCTGAACTTGTGGGCGGAGAACGGGTCGGACCAGCCGCCGCGGTTCCAGTAATCCACATGCTCGCCCAGGGCGATCACGTCCGCCCCGCCGACCGTCTGCGATTCGAGACGCGACAGCGAGGCGTCGGCGGGCGGGCAGCTCGAACAGCCTTCCGACGTGAACAGCTCGACGATCACGGGCGTCCGCGTGGCGGCGGATGCGGGCGCGGCGTGCGCGGGCGTGGTCAAGTTTCGCGCGGTCAGGGCGCCTGCGGCCACGACGCCGACGGCCGCCAAAGTCAACAGTGGGTATTTCATGGGTTGCTCCTGCCCCTGTCTACAAACCGGCGGGCGCTCCGGGTTCCATCGGCCGGCTAGGCGGCCGACGCCGGGTCCGGCCAGACGTAGACGGGGCCGTCGCTGCTGCGCCGGGCGGCGGGCGATTCGAGGCCGTGACGCCGGATGTGTTCCTGGCCCCACCCGCACATCGCCTCCAAAACGGGCTTGAGCTTCTCCCCGTGCGGCGTCAGCGCGTAGTCCACGCGCGGCGGGACCTCGCCGTAGGTCGTCCGCGCAATGATCCCGTCCGCCTCCAACTCCCGAAGCTGTGCGATCAGCATTTTCTCCGAAATCTCCGGGAGCAGCCGCTTCAGCTCGCCGTAGCGCCGCGTCCGGTCCCCTAGCCGCCACAGGATCAGGATCTTCCACTTGCCGCCGACGGCCGCGATGGTCGCCTCCACGGGACACTCATAGAATTCTTTTTTCACTGTGATGCCCTACTCACTTTTTTGTCGGTACTTGCCATTCGTAGAGCACACGTTCATAATACCCGTCATCACTTGGACTTGGAAAGGCGGGGCGGGAATGGGGACAATGCTGATGGAAACGATCACGATCATGGTGGCCGGGATGATGGCGGGGAACGAGCTATGCGTGAGTCTTGTCAACGCCCGGCTGAGGCGGCTGGACGAGCGGACGCACTTCGACGCAACGCGGGCGCTGGCGGCTCTCCTCGGAACCGTCATGCCGTTCTGGTACGCCGCCACGTTCCTCTTGACGGGCCTCGTCGCGTTCCGTCTGCACGCGGCGGGCACTGCGGCGGGGCTGGCGGCGGGGGCCACGCTGCTCTTTCTGGCTTCCATCGTCTACACGGTCGCCGCTCTCGTGCCGATCAACAACCGCATCGCCGCCGGGGAGTGGGACACGCGCCCCGACGACTGGAAGCAGGCGCGTCAGAGATGGGACACGCGCCATGCCGCCCGCGTGGCCCTGCTGACCCTCGCCCTCGCCTGTCTGGTTTTGGCCTGCCTGAGCGGACGGGCAACAGCGCAGCCCGGCTTCTAGCGCCGGGCCGTTTGTTCCGCCCGCAGGCCCTCGATCTTGGCCGTGACGACCCGCTCCTCATGGCTCCCCTGCCAGTTGAGTTCCCCGGCGTACTCGGCGCGGATGCGGCCCCGCTTGTCAACCAAGACCTCGGTGGGCCACGACTCGATTCGGTAGGCGTTCCAGATTTTCTCGTCGTTGTCGATGGCGATGGGGAACAGCAGGCCACGTTGCCGAGCAAACCGCGCGGTCTGGGTGGGCGAGCGCTCGGAGCGTGTCTCGGGCGTGTGGACCGAGACGACCGAGACGTCGCTGCCGGCGTACTTCTTGGCCCAGCCGTTCCAGAAGCCCAGGTTGTGCTTGCAGTTGATACAATCCCGTGTCCAGAACAGCAGCACGGTGACGTGCCCGGCTTGGGCGGCGGGTGTGCCGTTCACCCATTGTGACGGGCTGACGGCAGGGGCGAGGCGGGCCGTGACCGCGACGGGGTCGGCCTGAGCGGGCGAAAGACCAGCAAAAGCGAGGCCGGCGGCAAGGGCAAGGCCGGCAGTGAGGGTGCATGTGTTTTTCATACCCGGTGCTACACACCGCCCCGCCCCGAAGTTCCACAAATCACGCAAAGAGGCGGCCCCACCTGGGGGCCGCCTCTTTGTGCCGCGTTGCCTGCCGTGGTGGGCCGGCTGGGTCTCGAACCCAGGACCCTCTCATTAAAAGTAAGATGCTCTACCGCTGAGCTACCGACCCATGATCCCCCCACAGCAGCGTATTGTAGCCGATGGGGGCGGGTAAAGTCAACCGCCGCGTGGGTAGACTAGGCCCGGACACAGGCATTCGCACTTAACGGAGTGCAGGGAGATAATGCATGAACGAGTCGAACGACAAGCCGAATTTCGGGCTGACGGGCCTGGCCGTCATGGGGCAGAACCTGGCGCGGAACGTCGCGCACAAAGGTTTCCCCCTCGCCGTCCACAACCGCACAACGGAGAAGACGGACAAGTTTATCGAGCAGCACGGCGGCGAGGGGCGGATCGTCGGCTCCAAAGACATTGAAAGCTTCGTGAACGCGCTCCAGACGCCCCGCGCCATCATGATCATGGTCAAGGCCGGCAAGCCTGTGGACGACGTCATCGCCGAACTTAAGCCGCTGCTCGCCCAGGGCGATCTGCTGATCGACGGCGGCAACTCGCTGTTCTCAGACACCGAACGGCGCGTCAAAGCCTTGAACGACGAGGGGTTTCTGTTCATCGGAACCGGCGTGTCGGGCGGCGAGGAGGGCGCGCTCCACGGGCCGAGCATCATGCCCGGCGGCAGCCAGTCCGCCTACGACATCGTTGCGCCCATCTTCACCAAGATCGCCGCCCAGGTAGATGACGGCGGCGGCAAGGTGACTCCCTGCTGCACGTTCATCGGCGAGGGCGGCGCGGGGCACTACGTCAAGATGGTGCATAACGGCATCGAGTACGCCGACATGCAGCTCATCGCCGAGGCGTATGACCTCTTGAAAAACGGGCTGGGGCTGACCAACGACGAGCTGCACGACGTCTTCACGCAGTGGAACGAGGGCGACTTAGATTCGTTTTTGATCGAGATCACTGCCCAGATCTTCGCCCGCCGCGATGACGAGGGCGGCGACGCCTATTTGCTGGACAAGGTGCTCGACAAGGCCGCCCAGAAGGGGACCGGCAAGTGGACCGCGCAGAACGCCTTGGACTTGGGCATCCCCGTGACGACCATCACCGAGGCGGTCTACGCCCGGACCCTGTCGGCCTTCAAGGATCAGCGCGTGGCTGCCTCCCAGGCGTTATCCGGCCCGTCCGGCAGATTCGAGGGCGACAAGCAGCAGTTCATCGATTCGGTGCGCGACGCCCTGTACGCCTCGAAAGTGGTCGCCTACGCGCAGGGCTTCGAGCAGATGCTGGCCGCCGCCAAAGAGTACGGCTGGACGCTGCACCCCGGCGAGATCGCGACTATCTGGCGCGGCGGCTGCATCATCCGCGCCCGCTTCCTGGACCGCATCAAGGAGGCCTACGACACGCAGCCCGACCTCGCCAACCTGCTGCTGGCCCCCTACTTCACCGACGCCATCAAGAGCGCCTCGGACGGCTGGCGGCGCGTGGTCGGCGAGGCCGCCCGGCTCGGCGTCCCCATCCCCGCCTTCTCGTCGGCCCTGGCCTACTACGACGGCTACCGCCGGGAGCGCCTGCCCGCCAACTTGATTCAGGCCCAGCGGGATTTGTTCGGCGCACACACCTACGAGCGGACAGACAAGCCCGGCACCTTCCACTCGCAGTGGGTGGACGACAAGCAGGAGCCGAAGTCGCAGGCCCAGCACGGCGTCCAGACGACCGGCTGAGAGTTGAGGGGGCGGAGGCAAAACAATGAAAATCGTACAACTGGACATCCAAGGCTTCCGCTCCCTCAAAAACGTTTCCTGGCGGCCCGGCGACCTGAACGTGGTCATCGGCCCGAACGGCAGCGGCAAGTCCAACCTGCTTCGGACGCTGGAGATGATCTCGGCGACGGTAGGTGGGAGGCTCGAAAAATACGTCAGCTCTTCGGGCGGTTTCACGCAACTGTTGTGGGATGGACAAGCCCAAGACATTAAGTTTGCTCTAGTTTCCTCCGGCACAGGTATTGGGATTGCGCCGAAGGGTTTCTTGTATCAAGTCAGTTTGGAACGGGTGCTATTTACAAATCATTACAGAATAGAGGAAGAAATTCTCAAAGACACGCAAGACGGCTTCACAGTTATCGATAGCGATGGGGCAGACGCAAAAATCCGAAGTCGCAAGCCTTCAGAATCAGTGGACGGAGCAAGTTTTGAAAAGGAGAGTGTCTTTTCCACTACGGGCACACCTCTTGTCCCGTGGCTAGGTGTCAGTGCTTTGCCATTTTATCAACAGCAGATAACAGGTTGGACAACGTACCAAGACGTACGCATGGACCAAAACGCGCCCGTCCGTCTTCCACCAGTATCGCGCCTAGAAGAGCAGGTTGCCTCCGACGGTCAGAACCTCGTCAACGTCCTGCACACGCTCTACACCAGCGACCGCAAGTTTAAGCAGGACATCAATGATGCCATGCACGCGGCTTTTGGCGACGATTTTGACGAGTTGATTTTCCCGCCTGCCGCCGACCAGCGGATACAGATGCGGGTGCGCTGGAAGACGCTGAAGCGGGAGCAGTCCACGGCCGACCTGTCCGACGGTACGCTCCGGTTTCTGTTCCTGTTGACCGTACTGGCCTCCCCCAACCCGCCGCCGCTGGTCGCCATTGACGAACCCGAAACCGGCCTGCACCCGTCTATGCTGCCGATCATCGCCGAGTTCGCCGTGGAGGCGTCTAAGCGCACTCAGGTCATCTTCACGACGCACTCGGACCAATTTCTAGACGCTTTCCGGGACACGCGCCCAACGACGACGGTAGCAAAGTGGGAGGATGGTGAGACGACTCTGACGACGCTTGACGACAGCGAGTTGGCCTACTGGCTGCAAGACTATACGCTCGGAAAGCTGTTCCGGTCGGGCGAGCTGGAGAACATGGCGGCGTGAAGATCGTGCTCTTCGTGGAAGGCCATACAGAACACCAGGCCGTCGCCGCCTTCCTCAAACGCTGGCGGGACGCGCGCTTGGACAAGCCCGTCGGAGTTCAGACGGTGCGGTTTGAGGGCTGGCCGGAACTGGTGGATCATTGTGCGGCCCACGCGCGGAAGTATCTGAACGCCCCCAAGGGGGATGTCATCGCCGTGCTGGCGCTCTTAGACCTGTACGGGCCGACGTTCTACCCCACAGACAAAGAGACTCCAGCGGCCCGGTACGAGTGGGCGAAGGCGTACCTGGAAGCGCAGGTGAACCAGCCGAGGTTTTCCCAGCACTTCGCCGTGCATGAGACGGAAGCATGGCTGCTGAGTGACCCGACGATCTTTCCGGCGGAGGTGCGGAAGGCGTTGGGGGACAAATACCCCCACCCGGAGCGGGTCAACAACGAGGAGCCTCCGGCCAAACTGCTGGACCGGCTGTACCGGGCGGGGCTGAAGCGGAGCTACCGAAAAACGGTAGATGGGAAGCTTCTGTTCGGGAAGCTGGACCCGGCCACAGCTTATGCCAGATGCCCTCACCTGAAGGCGCTGCTGGATGAGATGCTTCTACGGGCGCAGTAAGCAGCACTTTGAGGAGGACGCCGACACGAGTAGCCGCAGGGGAGACGAGAGGGCGGTGGGCAATATGCCCCGCCCCTCTCCCGTTCCTGTTGCGTCACCCGGCGGGCGCTAGTCCGGGTCGGCCTGGACGGTGAAGTAGGAGAGCACGTTGAAGCCCATCGTGTCGGGGAGGTTGCTCTGGTGGCCGCGCATCACGCCTAGATCCATAGACTTGACGTGGCCGTCGCACCAGAGGACGTTACACTTGCCGCTATGTCGGGCCACTAGGTTGCCCAGCTTCGGGTAGCCGTGCCAGGTGTTCAGCGGCGGCGCGGTGTCGCTGAACTGCCCCGCCTGCTCGCCGAGCGAGATCACGTTGTAGCCGTCGGCCCCGAACGACCCATCGCCGTCGGCGACCCAGACCGTCGTCGCCGGGGCCTCCAGCTTGTTCAAGCTCCACACGTCGGGCGGGGAGGCGTCACTGACCGGCGGCCGGGCCGAGCCGGGGTACTTGCTGTAGAAGGCCGAGTTCATGCAGTAGGAGCCGGACCGTAGGGTGGGGACGCCGTCCGCGAGCTGCGTCCACGGCACGTAGGGGCCGAACGAGTTCGGGCCGGGCACGTTTTTCAGGGAAACCGGGGTGGTTGAAGCGCTGAAGTGCGTATCCGCTGGGTCCAAAAAGTCGCCGGTCCCGGATTGGTCCGGGCAGTTGAAGACCTGGGCGCTCTGGAGGTACGTCTGGATGGCATCCATCCACTGGTAGTGCTGCCCCGTCGCGTCCCCGGCGGGGGAGTAGCGGGCGCCGCCGATGAACGTGCCGTAGTAGTGGTTGCACATCGCCTCGTCGCTGTCCTGGGAGTACTGGACCAGGGCGGTCCCGATCTGCTTCAGGTTGGACGCGCAGGAGATGGCGCGGGCGTTCTCGCGCACCTTCTGGAAGACGGGGAAAAGGATCGCCGCGAGAATCGCTATAATGGCGATGACGACGAGCAGCTCGATCAGCGTGAAGCCGCCGTGCTTGTGCGCGGCACCCGTGGACGGCGTGGTTTCGGACATTTCGGTTTCTTTCTAGTCGGAAGCAGCTTCCCTCGGTCACGATCAATCACCAATAATCACAAAGGCGGGGCGGCCCCGAGCCGGTCGCGCCGCTGCAAGAGCGCGGGCGGGATCAGCGGCAGGGCGAGCAGGGCCAGCGCCGTCGTCCCCGCGCTCAGGCAAATCAAGGCCGGCAGGGGAACGTGCAGGCCCTCGTAAAGCCACGACCCCAGGATGTCGGAGCCGCTCCCGCCCAGGTTGGCGGCGCTCATCAGCAGCGAGTAGGACATCGCCTCCGCGCCGGGCGGCGCGGCCCGCCCCGCCAGGTCCATCAGGGCGACCGAGACCAGGACACCCAGCAGGCCGCTTGCGCCGCCGATGAGGAGGGCGGAGGCATGGGAATGGTATCCCAGGAACAGCAGCATTCCCAATGCACCCAACACGATGCCCAGTGTCAGCAGGCGGGCCAGCGGCAGGCGCGTACACAGCCAGGCATACCCAAGCGCCCCCCCGATGGCCGCCCCATTGGACAGCGCGCCCAGCCAGCCCAGGAACTTCGGGCTGAAGTGCAGCACGTCGGTCTGGTAATAAAAGAGCGGCGTCCCGAAGCCCGGCGACAGGTCCTTCAGGAAGATAAAGGCCGCCGCCAGCCACAGGGCGCGCGACTGGAAGGCAGGCCGGAGACGCGCCGCGATCTCCCGACCCGACACGCGCGCCCGGCCCCCCTCGTGCGCCTCGGGCAGCAACAGGGCCGTGGCGGGAATCAGACCGAAGAACAGGACAGCCCCGATCCCGCAGGTCCAGCCGAAGGCGTGGCCGACGAGGTAGCCGCCGACCGGCTGGGCTACCAGGATCGTGCCGGCGATGATCGTCTCGCGCAGCGCCCCCATCCGTCCGGTCCACCCCTGACGCTGGCCCGCCTCCACCAGCAGGCCGCCCGACACGCTGCTGGCGAGCACGGCGAAGGCGTTGGCCCCGACGAGCGTCCAGAGGAGCGGCGCGTAGTGGCGCGGCACGACCGCCAGGAGCGCCCACAGGATGCCCCCCCCCAGCCCGCTCAACATCAGGTAGCTGCGCCGCCGCGACCCCCGGAGCGGCACGATGTCGGACAGCAGCCCGGCGACCGGCTTGAAATACCAGGCGAGGCCGGTCAGCCCGAAAAAGGCGGCCATCGCCGTCGGCCCCAGGTGCAGGTGGTTTTTGAGCAGGAACTGGAGCGGCAGCTTGGCATGGCGGCTGTCGCTGACGAAGGTCGAGACGAGCAGGCCCGTCACGATCATCGCCATGAGCCGCCGGGGCGGGACAGGCGTTTGCAGGCCGCCCCTGGTGGGGACGGTTACGGCCACAAGGGGTGCTCTCTAACTTCTGTTCGCCGGGCGGCGCGTGGGCCGGCTGCGTGGGCTGTCAGGCGGTGAGAAGGCAGAAAGTGGGAGGAGTAGCGAGAGAGAATCAAGCAGGGAGGAGGCACCGGCCCCCTGGAGGGGCACAGGCTGGTCGTCGGCACAGGGCCAAAACGCGGCATGCGGGCGGTCGCGATCTAAGGAGGATGCTCTCCGGTTGCAGTTCCCTCGGGAACAGCCCATTATACCACGCCTTTTCGTTTTCAACCCCCTCGCCGGTATACTGTCAGCATTCGCCCGCCCCTACGGAAAGGATAGCCGAATGGAACACGCTTACGGGCTGGACATCCCCCAAACACTGGAAGAAGTCTGCGACCCTGGCAAGACGGCCCTGCTGGTCTACGACATGCAGGTGGGCATCCTGAGCCAGATCAAGGGCGGGGAGGAGGTCACGGCCAACGTCCTGCGGGTGCTGGAGGCCGCCCGCGCGAGTGGGGCGCGCGTCTTCTTCAGCCGCCACCTGTCGCTGCCCAAAGAGATCGCCGGGGCAATGCAGCTTCGGACGGCGATGGCCTGGCAGCACGTGGACACGGTCGCCCAGGTGTCACCCTGGTTCCTGCGCGACGCGCCCGGCTTCCAGCTTATCCCGGAACTCGCCCCGCTCCCGAGCGAGGCCGTCCTCGACAAGATCACGATGTCGGCGTTCGAGGGGACGTATTTGCCTATCGCCCTGCGTGACTGCGGCATCAATGCCCTGATCATCGTCGGCGTCGCCACGGAGATCGGCATCGACCCGACCGCGCGCCACGCCGCCGACCTGGGCTTCATCCCCGTGCTTGTCACCGACGCCTGCGGCGCGGGCCACGCCGAGGCGGCGGGGCGGTCGCTGGAGAACCTGAAGTTCGCGGGCGACGCGCTGTTCACGGATACGGAGGCGCTGTGCCGCCTTTGGGGGCAAAAAGGGCACCAATGAACAGTAAACTTCTGGCCGGCGTCGGGCTGGCCTGGCTGGCACTTGCCCCGCCTGCCCCAGCGCAGTCTCTCTCCTACACGACCTCCTGGGTCGGCAACACGTTCGGCGGTACGCCCGGTCCGGGGCAGGCGCGTCGGCACGTCCCGCTGTCCATCGACGGGCTGTTCGTCCTGCCGGACGGGACCTGCTGCACGAACAGCGGCTGGGACGAGGACGGGGCGGAGGCAGGCTTCTTCAAGAACGGCGACGTCATGGGCAACGCGGGCCACACGCACGGCTGGGGCTACGGCGGAGGCGCGGAAGTGGCGGCGAACCGCCGATATCTGTTCCTGGCACAGACAGTTGACAACGAGGGCGGGCATCTGGTCGCGGCGGACACCTGGCCCGCGAAGGGGCTGGTCTGGTCCGGCGTGTCCCGCCGAACGCGCGGCGGCGGCGCGGCCCCGTTCCCCGGCGGCAAGGGCGGGCACGGCGACACGCTGCGCGGGTGTTTCTTGCCTCTCGCGGAAACGCACGCGGGGGCGGCGACGGCCCTGGGCGGGCTGGCCGCCGACGACGCGCACCTATACATCAGCGACGCGGCGGCGGGCGAGGTCGCTGTCTACGACCCCGAGACGATGACGCGGCGGCGCGGCTGGCCCCTGCCCCGCGCGGGACGAATCGCGCTGGCCGCCGACGGCACCCTGTGGATCATCCAGCGGGGCGATATGGGGCACAGGCCGCACGTCGTCCACCGGACGGGCGAGGGCGCGTCGCTCGGGGAGGCGATCACCGATGTTGCCGCGCCTTCGGCCCTGTGCCTGGACAGTCGGGGGCGGCTGCTGGTGGCCGACGACGGCCCCAGCCAGCAGGTGCGGTTGTACGACGTGCGCGGCCACGCCCCGCGCCTCCTGGGCACATTGGGCCAGCCGGGCGGCATCTTCGCAGATCCGGGCGCACGGTCCGGGCGGGACGGGGCATTGCGGTTTAACGGCATCACGGGCATCGGCGGCGATGCGGCGGGGAACGTCTACGTCGCGTCCAGCGGCGGGGGGACCATCCTGGAAAGCTACGCGCCCACCGGCAAACGGAACTGGCGTCTGCTGGGCCTGGAGTTCGTGGACACCCCCGACGCCGACCCGGCCTCGGACGGGCGGGACGTGTACACCCGCGAAGAGCACTTCGCGATGGATTATGCGCGCCGGGTGCCTGGCGGCGAGTGGACCTACAAAGGCTTCACCCTTGACAGATTTCGCTACCCGGACGACCCGCGCCTGCACACGTCGCCGGCCTCGGCCTTCGTGCGCCGGATCGCGGGCAGGCTCTTCCTCTTCACGACCGACATGTACGTCGACACGCTCACTGTCTCGCGCTTCGACCGCGCGGCGCGCGGCGAGGTCGCCATCCCCACAGTCTGCTTCGCCAAGCACCATGAGAAGAGCGCAGGGAGAGGAGACTGGCCGCCGTCCCAGCCGGACACGGGCGAGTGGATCTGGCGGGACGCGAACGGCGACGGGGGCATGCAGGCGGGCGAATACCTCAGCCGTCCTACGGATGCGCCCAGTTCGTGGGGCTGGAGCGTGGACAGCCGGGGCGGCGTGTGGCAGGCGACGGACCGGGACGGGCTGCGCTTTTTTCCGTGCGGCGGGCTGGACGCGCACGGCGGCCCGCGCTACTCCTACGCCACCCTGCGGTCGTTCCCCATGCCCCCGGACTTCACGCAGCTTTGCCGCGCCGAATACGTGCCCGAAACCGATACACTGTTTTTGGCGGGGTACACCCGCGACCACCCGCACCTCGGTGGCGAGTGGGGCGCGGTCGGGTCGCAGGTGCTGCGCTATGACGGCTGGAACAAAGGCGTCCGGCAGCCCGCCGTGCGAATCATGCTGCCCTATGACGGCAAGCAGGACGCACAGCTTTTCATCAAGGCGATGTGTATTACAGGTGAGTACCTGTTTGCGGCGGAGAGTCGCAGCCCGGAGCGCGTGTTCGTTTACGATGTCCGCACCGGCCTGTTCGTCGGGACGTTGCAGCCGGGCGCGTCGGTGGGCAAGAGCAGTGGGTGGATAGACACGCCCTACGGGGTCCGCGCCATCCGGCGGGCGGACGGCGAGTATGAAGTCTTCGTGGAAGAAGACTTGGATGCCAAGGTCATTTTATACCGCTGGAAGCCGCAGGCGGCAGGAAGCGCGCGGGTTAGCGGCGAACACAGTCCGGGTATGAGTAGCGGGAACGGGGCCGCTGGGTAACGCACCCGAAGGAGTCAAGGCATGGAGATCGCAATGGTCGGGCTGGGCCGGATGGGCATGAACATGCTCGAGCGGCTGGCGAAGGACGGGCACAAGGTCTACGGTTTCGACACGTCGCCGGACAAAGTCCCCGAAGTGCAGAAGCGCGGCGGGGTCGGCGTCACCGACCTGAAGCAGGCCATCCAGGGCCAGGAACAGACGCCCAAGGTCGCCTGGATCATGGTGCCGCAGGGCAAGCCCGTGGACGAGACCATTGAAAAGCTGAAGGCCGTGATGTCGCCCGGAGACATCATCATCGACGGCGGCAATTCCTACTTCAAGGACACGGTGAAGCGCGGCAAGGACCTGGAGGAGGCGGGCATCCACTACATCGACTGCGGCACCAGCGGCGGCGTGTGGGGGCTGACCGAGGGCTACTGCCTGATGTACGGCGGCAACCCGGACGCGGCCAAGACCTGCGAGCCGATCTTCAAGACGCTGGCTCCCGACGACGGGTACGTCTACACGGGCGCATCCGGCTCGGGGCACTACGTCAAGATGGTACACAACGGCATCGAGTACGGCATGCTCCAGTCGTATGGCGAGGGCTTCGACATCCTCCACGCCAGCGAGTACAAGCTGGATCTGACGGGGATCGCGTCGGCCTGGCGCTTCGGCAGCGTGGTCCGGTCGTGGCTTTTGGACCTGCTGGTCCAGGCGTTCAAGAGCGACGAGAACCTGCAAAAGATTCGCGGCTACGTCGAGGACTCGGGCGAGGGCCGCTGGACGATCCAGGAAGCCATCGACCACAACGTCCCCGCCCCGGTCATCACGGCGTCGCTGTACGAGCGCTTCCACTCGCGCCAGCCGGAGAACTTCGCGGCCAAGGTCATCGCCTCGCTGCGGAACGAGTTCGGCGGGCACGCGGTTAAATCCATCGGCGGCGAGGAGGGCACAGTCCACGACACGACCGGGTCCGGCGGCGGCGGCACCTACAGCGGCACGGACGAGAGCACGGCGGACCAGATTCAGCCGGGGGCGTCGGCCAGCGAGGCGGCGGAAACCATTGCCTCCATCGACCGCGCTTCGGACACGGTGAAAGCCTAATTTGGAAAAACTCTGGGCTAACTTACACGGTGGCAGTACGCACTTCCCCATCGCGCTGATGATCACCTCGTTCCTGTTCGATGCAGGTGCCTACGTCCTGCGCGAGCCGCTCAAGCGCGACCTGCATGTGGCGGGTTTTTATGCGCTGCTGCTTGGGGCTGCGGCCACCCTGGTAGCCGTGCTGTCCGGCCTGGTCATCTCGGCCTGGCAGTTCTTCGGGAAGGGGACGCTCGCCACGCACCACGACTTCGTCTGGCCCGCGTTCGGCTTGATGATCGGCCTGGCCGTCTGGCGGCTGGTCGTGCGCGAGGGGGCGTCCCGGCCCGCGTTTGCGGTTTATCTGGTCGCCGCGGCGGCGACGGCGGGCCTGATGGCCGCGGCGGGGTACTGGGGCGGGGAGCTGATCGGGAGTTAAAAGAGCAAGTACGAGAATGGCAAAAGAACTCAAGGGACTTGTGGCGGGGCTTGCGGCGGGGCTGGGCGTCGTGGGCATGGCCTACGGCGTTTCCGCTGTTGCCTCGCATGGGCAGTCGGCGGAAATCAAGCGGAGCGAAGCGCAGCAGGCCGCGCCCGAGGGCGGCAAGCCGGCGGCGAGCGGCACGACGGCGAGTTCGCAGCTCGTGGCGACGGGCCGGACGCTCTACGTGGCGTCGTGCGCGGGCTGCCACGGGAAGGACGCGCAGGGACAGATCGGGCCGACGCTGCACCGCCTGGGCGACCCCGACGCCAAGATCGCCCGGAACATCAAGAACGGCTTCCCGCCCAAGATGCCCGGCTTCGGGGACAAGTACGACGACGCGCAGATCAAGGCCCTCGTGGCTTACATCCAATCCCTGGGATGAGCGACCGCTGGGATAGGGCAACGGAGTACGCACCATGACAATGATGGCTGATAAACCTACCGAAATCAATCCGACCGAAAGCGTGACAACGAAAGACCCCGAGGAGCAGGCATCGGCCACGGACGACACGCGGCTGATCGAGAAGCCGATCCCGCCCTGCTGCATCGTCATCTTCGGCGCGACCGGCGACCTGACCCACCGCAAGCTGATCCCGGCCCTGTTCTCCCTGGAGACGCAGGGCATCCTGCCGGACCACATGAAGATCGTCGGCTTCGCCCGGCGCGAGTTCTCCGATCACTCGTTCCGTGACGAGCTTTCGCAGTCGCTGCAAGAGTACGCCCCCGACCTGTTCAAGGACAATCAAGACGCCTGGAACAAGTTCGCCCGGCGCGTCGTCTTCCACCGCTCGGACTTCGACAACGCGCAGGGCTTTACGTGGCTCAAGGAGCGGCTGGACAAGTTCGACCAGTCCGAGGGCACGGCGGGAAACCGGCTGTTCTATCTGGCGACGCCGCCCTCCACCTACACGACCGTGATCCAGCAGCTCGGCAAGGCAGGGCTGGTCAAGGCCGGGGAAGACAAAGACAGCGCGGGGTTCACGCGCATCATTATCGAGAAGCCGTTCGGCTCCGACCTGGAAAGTGCGCGCGTCCTGAACGGCGAGCTGAAGCAGGTCTTCGACGAGGACCAGATCTACCGCATCGACCACTATCTGGGCAAAGAAACGGTCCAGAACATTTTCGTTTTTCGGTTCGCCAACCTGCTGTTCGAGCCGCTGTGGAACGGGCGGTACGTGGACAACGTGCAGGTGACCGTGGCCGAGACCGTGGGCGTCGAGCAGCGTGCGGGCTATTTCGACCACGCGGGCGAGCTGCGCGACATGGTGCAGTCCCACGCCCTCCAGATGCTCGCCCTGGTCGCGATGGAGCCGCCTAACACCCTGAGCGCCAGCGACATCCGCGACGAGAAGGCCAAGGCCCTGCGCGCCATCAGGCCCGTCCTGGACGGCGACTGCGACACGTGCGTCGTGCGCGGCCAGTACGGCGCGGGCAAGCTGGGCGACAAGGACGTGCCGGCCTACCACGACGAGCCGAACGTGCCCCACGACTCGGCCACGGATTCGTTCGTCGCGATGAAGCTCGAAATCCAGAACTGGCGCTGGGCCGGCGTCCCGTTCTACGTCCGGGCCGGCAAGCGGATGCCCGAGCGCGTCACCGAGGTCAACATCACGTTCAAGGACGTCCCGAACGTCCTCCTGGCAAGCGAAGTTGAGGACAGCGCCGAGCCGAACGTGATCACGATTCGAGTGCAGCCCAACGAGGGCATCTCCATGCGCCTGGGGGCCAAGCCGCCGGGCCAGAAAACGGTCGTCCGGCCCGTGGACATGAACTTCACCTACGGCACGTCGTTCGGACAGCGCATCCACGATGCCTACGAGAGGCTGATCATGGACGCGCTGATCGGGGACGCCTCGCTGTTCACGCGCGACGACGAGGTGGAGGCCGAGTGGGGCCTGATCACGCCGATCTTGGAGCACTGGGCCAAGACGCCGCCCACCGACCTGCCGAACTACGCGGCGGGATCGTGGGGACCCGAGGCCGCCGACAAGATGCTGACCGACGCGGGCCGCAAGTGGTGGAACCGCTAGACCGGGACGTCAATTCACAGGGAGACACCGTATGCCGACAGTGACAATCGAGGGCAAGAACCCGTTCGACGTGGGGGCGGGCAAAAAGCTCGTGCTGGGGATCGAAGACTCGGGCGTGGACATCCTGCACCGCTGCGGCGGCGTCGCCCGCTGCACCACCTGCAAGGTCCACTTTCTGGAAGGCGAGCCGACCGAGATGAACGCCGAGGAGCGGGCCAAGCTGGAAGAGCGCGGCCTGTTCGGCGAGTTCCGCCTGTCCTGCCAGGTCCGCGTCGAAAGTGCGATGACCATCGCCATGCCCGACACGGCTACGGGCACCGGGCTGACAGCGGGCGACCGGCCCGAGGATTAGAACACGGGGGCGGGGGCCTCTTTTCCGAAGTCCTTTGAGGGGCAGGCAGCCATGCCTGCCCCCTATCTTTGTTGGAGGCGGGAAGCATGTCCGAGAAGCGCATCGGTTTTCTGTACGACCCCGCCGTACTCGACCACAAGCCGCCGCCGGGGCATCCCGAGCGGCCCGAGCGGGTGCGAGAAACGCTGGCCCTGCTGGAACGGGAGGGGATGCTCGCCCGGATGGAGCGCCCGCCCCACGCCCCCGCCACGCGGGCGCAGATCGAGCGCATCCACACACCTGCTTAGAGACTGTATAGGAAGGTTTGTTTTCTTCCGAAACTAGGGCATGGAACATCTATCTGCCCCTCTATCTGCCCCTCGCAAAGCCTACTCGACCGACCTGACCGAC
>JAABUQ010006213.1_pt1 | contig 18302 bp, 17 predicted proteins | sample 5560001 | NCBI WGS metagenome assembly JAABUQ01 (sample SAMN10711888, study PRJNA513371) | rock metagenome | isolation source: Antarctica rocks | place: Antarctica: Victoria Land, Finger Mt nord | collected 2015-12-18
ACAGGCAGGGGCTGCATCCGCATGGTGACAGTGGCGCCGGAAGCGCCAGGGGCACTGGATCTGGTCCGGCGAACCGTGGCGGAGGGTGCGGTGGCGGCGGTCGGCCACACAGATGCGTCGAGCGATCAGGTGACAGCTGCCATCGAGGCTGGGGCCCGGGTCGGAACCCACCTCTTCAATGGGATGCGTCCCTTCAACCATCGCGATCCCGGTCCGGTCGGCGCGCTGCTGAGCGACGAGCGGGTCGTCTGCGAGCTGATCAACGACGGTGTGCATGTCGCCCCGGAGGTGGTCCAGATAGTCTTCAACGCCGCGCCGGGACGCGTCGCCCTCATCACTGACGCCATCGCGGCGGCCGGCATGCCGGATGGAGACTATGAGCTCGGATCGCTCGCGGTGCGCGTCAGTGAAGGACGGCCCGCGCTGAGGGAGGGCGGCTCGCTTGCCGGCAGCACGCTCACCATGGACCGCGCGGTTCGACGCACAGTCCAAGACTCTCGGCAGTCCCTGCCCACCGCGGTCGCGGCCGCCAGCAAGGTGCCGGCCCAGGTGCTGGGCTTGGCGAACTGGCTGGGCGGCGTTGAGGTGGGCAAGCAGGCTGACCTGGCGGTGCTGGGGGCGGATCTCGAGCTGCAGGCGGTTGTGGCGCGCGGTGTCTGGCAGGAGGCGGCCGGCCGGGGCCGACCGGCTGATTTGCTCGCTGAGTGATGAGCCTGCGCTGGAGCTGGGCCGAAGATTCAGCCGGACAGTAGACAAATGCCAGTCGACAACACCATCTACGACCGGCCTGGCGACCTGTGGTGGGGCGACGACAGCCCGCTCTCGGCGATCCGCACAGCACTCAATCCCGGCCGGCTGGAGTATTTGGGGCGAGTCTCCGCGTCTCTGGGCATCGATCTCAGGGGCAAGACAGTGCTCGACCTAGGGTGCGGCGGCGGCTTGCTGGCAGCGGAGCTCGCGCGGCTCGGTGGCCGCTTCACCGGCGTCGACCCTGCGGAGGCGTCGCTGGCGGTGGCAGGAGATCACGCGGTGAGCGGAGGGTTGGAGATCGAGTATCTGGCGGGCAGCGGAGAGGCACTGCCGCTCCCCGACGCGTCCTTCGACATCGTGTGCTGCTGCGACGTCTTGGAGCACGTGGACGACTTGGAGAAGGTCTTCTCAGAGACCAGCCGTGTCCTCAAGCCAAGCGGTCTGTATCTCTACGACACCATCAACCGCACCCTTCGGAGCCGGCTGGTCCTGGTCAAGCTCTTGCAGGAGTGGTCGTGGACGAGCTTCATGCCACCCGATCTCCATCACTGGCACCAGTTCATCAGGCCCTCCGAGCTCGTCAGCAGCCTGGAGCGTCACGGCCTGCGCAGCCTCGGCTACACCGGCCTCAAACCCGCCGCCGGGCCGTTGGCACTCCTGCGCTTCCTGCGCCAACAGAAGCGAGGCCGGTTGACAGCGGTGGAGCTCGGCGAGCGCGCAGTCATGAAGCTGAGCCGCGACACCTCCATCCTGTACATCGGCCACGCGATCAAGGACGGCGGACTAAGCCGCTCGATCTAGCAGCCTGTGAATCCTAGTCAGGGTTACGGCGAGGCCCGGCCGGGGCCAGCGCTGAAGGCCGGGATGGTTGGGATCCAGAACGAGCCACTGGCGCCCCTCCACGGCAATGAGCAGCACGCTGTGGCCGCCAGTCGAGTAAGTCTGCGGTCGCAGAATGTTCCAGCCCCAGGTGCCATAAAGCCCTGGTTTCTCCTGGCCCCAGGCTAGGTTGGCCACCAGCAGCTCGTCCTTCGCCGGCCGCACCGGCAGCCCCGGAAGAGCAGGCCGGGTCCGGGAACGAATCGCAAGGCCTTGCGCTCCCGCCAAGGCCTCGATCCGGCGATCCAGGCGCGCTCTGCGCCGGGGCAATCCGAAGTAGTCAAGAAGACCAGGAGGGCCGTAGGCATCTCGAGCGCCGAGAGCCAGCGTGACCGCGCCGAGCTCAGGTAGGGATTTCAGCCCCAGTAAGCCCAGCGCCGCCAAAACCGACGCCGCTGTGCAGGCGCCTCCGCGGTTCGGCACCCAGAAAGATTCCGGATCCTCGAGCATGCCGGCCCTAACGCTGTGGCGCCCCCGTCTGCACAGCGGTGATCGCCAGGCGCTGCTGCGCCAGGCTGCCCGCCCAGAGCGGCCAGCAGGTGGTCAGAGTCGTGCGGTCCGGGCCCGTCTGCGCCAGCGGTCGGGTGTCGTTGGGCTGCACGATCTGGCGCTCCGTGACTCTGTAGTGGTAGTCCCCCCAGCGCGTCTCCAGGATGACCTCGTCGCCTGGCTGCAGGTCCCCAAACTTGATCCAGTAAACGTTGTGAGCCGCGACCCCCACGTTCCCGTGCTGCCCCGGCCAGGGGGTGGTCGGATAGTGGCCCGGGCCGGCCGCCAGCACCTTGAGGCTGACACCCTCAGCTATGGCCGCTCGATAACCGAACTTCGGCACTCGGATGGCAAAGGCGATGCCATCTTGCGCCCGGGCATTGGCGGGCGGCACCTGCCCGGCTGGGAGAGGCGGCGTGACGCCCGTGTCATGAATCTGGCTCCAGCGGGTGTCGAGCTGTCTCTGTTCGTTGGCGGCCTGCAGATATTCACCGCCGGCGAGCCCGAGCAGGATCAGCCCCGCCAGCAAGAGCGCCAGGCCCAAGAGCCGGCGCGCTCCCAACCGGCGCTGGCGTCGGCGCCCCCGCGTGGGAAGGACTGTTGTGCTGTTCATGGGGCCGCGGCGATGGTACAGGCGCCGGTTGGCTGCTCAGCCTGTCTTCAGCTGGGAGCGACCCGCGTCGGGACTCCCCCGTTGGCCTCTGCGGCTGCCGGCCACCTGCTTGTCGGCTCGGGCCAGGGCGCGGCCGGCAAGGCGCTGGGCGCGGCCGAGCCGCCGGTCCTGCCGCTTCCCGTGCTCGACTTGGAGCACCTCCTCCAAGCCGCGGCGCAGGTCATCGGCGCTCCTTCGGACTTGAGCCTCGGCCGCCTTGAGCTGCAGCAGCTCAGCTTCTACTGCGGCCAAGTGCTCGCGTGAGCGCTCCAGCTCAGCCCTGAGCCGCTCCGCCTCCCTGGCGTCGTGGCGGAGGCGGTTGAGAAGCTGCTTCAGCTCGGCTTCAGATGCCATGGCCAGAGCTTAGCCAGCAGGAGCTATCCATGGCAACGTCGCAACCCACAGAGCAACCGATTGCTGCCCGTCAGCTACCCTCCGCCGCCGAAGGCCCGGTTCCCTCAGCAGATCGTGTCCAAGAACCTCTCCCGAAAGGCTTCCGCGTCGACTTCGAGAGCGAGTTCGACAGGGCCCTCTGCCTGACGGCCGGGGCGCAGGTCAGCCACAGTCATGCCTCGCGTGCGCTCACCCCGCAGCTCCACCCGAAGCTGGGTCTTCCGGTAGGTGGCGAAGGAGCGGTCAAGCGCTATGCCAGCGGCCAGCGGATCATGCAGGGCGCAGGTGCGGAGGCCCATGAACTCCTGGTAGCGGTCCAGATAGAACTGGAGGATGTCCCAGCAGAAACGGGCTGTGTCGCGCTGGGAGTGCTCGATGCGCTTCTGATCGGCCTCACTGAGCAGCGCCTTCATGGTCACGTCCAGCCCCACCATGGTCACCGGCCACCCAGCTGTGAAGACAAGGTCGGCCGCTTCCGGATCGTGCCAGATATTGGCCTCAGCACGGGTTGTCACATTGCCGGGTGCGACTGCCGCTCCGCCCATGACCACCACGTGGGGAATCAGCTTGGGCAGGTCGGGGTCCAGCAGCAGTGCGAGACCGAGGTTGGTCAGCGGCCCGATGGCCAGCAGAGTCAGCTCACCCGGCCTCTCACGCGCCAGGCGGATGATCTGCTGCGCCGCCTCTCCCTGAGTCGGTTCGGCGCTGGGGGCCGGCTGGCTGGTGTTGCCCAGGCCGTCTTCCCCGTGGATGTGAGCCGAGATGTCGACAGGCTGCGCCAGGGGCCGGTCCGCCCCCACGACCACCGGGATGCCCGAGAGCCGCGCCACATCCAGGACCCGGATCGTGTTCCGAGCGCCAGTGAGCGCTGTGACGTTGCCGTGCACGCTACCCACGCCGATCAGGTCGCAGCGCCCGCTGTTTGTCAGGTAGAGAATGGCCAGCGCATCGTCGATGCCTGTGTCGCAGTCGAGCAGGACCGGCAGCTTGTCAGACAACTGAGGAACCTCCAGGGTTGATCGGCCGAGGGAGCGTCGATGAGCGCGGTCCGCCGCGGCATCGGCGCACCTGATGACGAGGTCGACGAAGGCGAACCTCCTTACGCGGTGTGAGTTGCGGTGCCGGCCTGGGCCAGGGCCGCTTCCCAGTCCAGCCCGGTGATCCTGAGCAGCTCTTCGCGATCGGGCAGGGATGATTGGGCGCCGTGCCGAGTGACTGCCGCGGCCGCAACCGCACTCCCCAGTCGCGCACCGGTTACTAGATTGGCCCCGGCCGCGAGAGCGGCGGCCAGACCGCCTACGAAGGCGTCGCCCGCGGCGGTGGTGTCGACAGCTGTGACCTCATGCGCCGGCAGCCCGATCCGGCGCTCGCCTTCGACGACCACGCCCTGGCTGCCGCGCGTGGTGATGACGGCGCTGGCACCGCGGCGTCTGAGCTCCCGGCCTGCCTGCTCGCCCGCCAGGCCCGAGATCGAGGCAGCCTCGTCCTCGTTCACGATCAGCACGTCGACTGTGCGGAGCAGGTCGTCACTGAGCGGAGCCGCAGGAGCCGCGTTGAGCAGCACCCGCGCTCCCCCCCTCTGTGCCTGGCGGGCTGCGTGCTCGACCGCTGCCAGGGGTATCTCCAGTTGCAGGACGAGCAGATCACCGGCGCTGAGAACGCTCAGCGCACGCTCCACGTCCCCCTGTCCGACCTGGGCGTTGGCGCCCGGGGCGATCGCTATTGCGTTGTCAGCTTGGGGGTCAACGAGGATCAGCGCTGCCCCGCTGGCCGCCGCGGGGTCGGCCTCCACTCGTCTGACGTCGACGCCGGCATCCATCAGGCTGCGGCGGAGACCTCGTCCGAAGGAATCGTCGCCGACCCGGCCGACCATCGTCACTGCGGCTCCCAACTTCGCTGCGGCGACTGCCTGGTTGGCACCCTTGCCGCCCGGGTGAGTGGCCAGCGAGCCGCCCGCCACAGTCTCCCCGGGCCGGGGCAGGTGCGGCACGGCGAGCACGAAATCAGTGTTGAGGCTGCCGAGCACCACCACTCCCTTCGGGATCTTCACCCCCGCCCGGATTTCGGTTCTCAAGCCTTCACCTTTCGCTGCGGGAATCTCAACCGCTCAAGTGTGCCTTCTCAGGTGGCCCGGCGCAGCGCCTGTCGGCGCATGGGCCACCAGTTGAGGTCCCCCAGTATCCTCATCATCGCCGGCACGAGCAGCAGGCGGATCAGCGTGGCGTCAAGCAGGATGGCGACGGCAAAGGTCAGGCCGAAGCCCTTGTTCAGGGACAGCTGGCTCAGCGCCAGCGTGCTCGTCACAGCAACCAAAATCAGGGCCGCCGAGGTGATCACCTGGCCGGTTCGTTCCATCCCAGCCGCCACCGCCTCGGCGTTCGAGCGGCCATTCAGCCATTCCTCCCGAATTCGACTGAGCAGGAACACCTCGTAGTCCATCGAGAGGCCGAACAGGCCGGCGAAGATGATCACCGGCACTGTGGCGTCGGTGAAGCCGGCGGTCTGGAAGCGCAGCTGGGCCGCGAGATGCCCTTCCTGGAAGACCCAAGTGAGCACGCCCAGCGCCGCGGCCACGGAGAGCAGGTTCATCAGCACAGCCTTGAGCGGGATCGCCACCGACCGGAAAGCGATGGCGAGGAGCAGGAAGGTCAGCAGCAGCACGGCGCCAATCACCAGCGGCACATCGCCGGCAAGCACGTTCAGGAAGTCCTGATAGGCGGCCGGCTCACCGCCGATCAGCATTGTCACACCGGGTGGCCAGCCGGCGGCCCGCAGCCTGTCCAGCCACAGATGCGTGCTGGGGTCGTTGACACCTCCCGGCGAGCTCACCTCGTAGACGGCGTAGCCCGGTTTGAAGTAGAGGCCCAGCAGTTGGGGCGGTACGTCACCAGGCCCCGTCACCGGCTGGCCGCCGGCAGCGCTGCGGACGTCCGCCTCGAGCTCTCGCGCCTGATTCAGATCACGTACGCCGCGGGCGACCAGAATGGCCGGCTGCTGCCGGGCGAAGCCCAAGCGGCTCTCCCCGAGAGCCTGGGCCTGCACAGCGCCGTCGTCAGGCGGCAGGGACTCCGAGCCCAGCACCCCTGGCCGGAGCGCGCGGGCGGGCGACGCCAGCAGCAGGATCACTCCCAGCGTGATCACTATGAAGACCAGCGGCCGGCGCATGACACTGCCGGCCAGCCCGCGCCAGAACCCGGCCAGGCTGCGATTGCGGGTGAAGGGCAGCGCCAGGGAATCCACCCGGGCCCCGAACACAGCCAGGAGGGCCGGGATCAAGGTCAGCGACGCCAGGACCGAGACCACAACCACCAGCGAGCCGCCGAGTCCGATCGACCAGAGCACGTTGAGATGCGAGAGCATGAGGGCCCCAAAGCCGATCGCTACGGTTCCGCCCGATACGACTGTGGCCACACCGGCTGTGCCCACCGTCCTCGCGACCGCAGTCTCCGGATCGGCGCCGGCCCGCAACTCCTCCCGGAAGCGGTTGACGACGAGCAGGGAGTAGTCGATGCCCAGTCCCAGGCCGACCACCGAGGTGACATTGAGGGAGAACACCGACACCGTATGGATTCGGGCCACGAAGCCGAGCAGAGCCAGGGCTACAGTGACAGTGCCCAGCCCGGTCAGCACAGGCAGGGCGCCCGCGACCACACCGCCGAACACCAACAGCAGCAGGATCAGGGCGAGCGGGGCCGAGAGGCGTTCGGACTGCCCCAAGTCCTGCTCGGAGTGCATTACGAAGTTGTTGTAGACGGCGGCAAAGCCGCCGATGAACACCCGGGCCGGCCCTTCATGGTGGATGCCGCTCGCTTCCCGGGCGGCAGCCAGGAAGTAAGCGGGCTGTTCATTCGATTCCAGCAGCAGGGCAGCCGTCCGCCGGTCCTGGCTCGGAATCGGCCCGACCACCACTGTCGGGCTCTGGGGAGCGGAAGTCCGCCGGGCGAGACGCTCCAGATCGAGGCGCCAAGCCGCCAGCTGGGAGCGATAACCGGCGTCTTCCAGAGCAGCAGAGTCGGATTGAAAGACCACTGCCAGCGCCGGCGCCCGTCGCTCGGGGAACTCCGCCTTCAGGACATCCGCCGCCCGGGCCGCCTGAGTGTCGGTCTCGAAGCCGGCTGGCGAGAGATTGCGCGCCGTGGAGGCGGCAAACCCTGCCAGGCCCAATACGAGCAGCAGCCAGGCGGCCAGCACGTACCAGCTGTGGCGGGCGACGAAGCCACCCCACGACACGGCGAGACGGCGGGATGGCTCCATCCCTTCCATCGTCGCTTAGACAAGCAGTGGCACGCCGACCACGGCAGCTGGGCGAAACACACTCATCCTCGCCCAGCTGCCAAGTGCACACGGCTTGGTGGGGTGCAGGCTGAGGAGGCTCGCCTTCCCCGGTTGCTACGGTTGAGCGATGACCGAGCTGGCGGCCGGAGACTTGCTCTATGAGCGGCGCGGCGCGCAGGGCGAGATCGGCTGGCTGACCTTCAACCGGCCGCAGCGACGCAACGCAATCACTTTTGCGATGTACGACGCGCTGCGACAGCTGGCCCAGGAGGCCGGCCACGACCGCTCCCTCAGGGTGCTCGTCCTGAGCGGCGCCGGGGGAAAGGCGTTTGCCGCGGGGACCGACATGAGCCAGTTCCACAAGTTCACGACAGCTGCCGACGCTCTCGCCTACGAGGAACGTATCGAGTCAGTCTTGACAGCCGTCGAGTCAATCCCGATCCCCACCGTTGCCGCCATCCAGGGCGCCTGCACCGGTGGCGGCGCCGCCTTGGCCCTCGCATGCGATCTCCGCCTGGGCTCGCCCAGCACCCGACTGGGTGTGCCCATCGCCCGGACTCTCGGCAACACGCTCTCGATGGGTAACTTCGTCAGGCTCGTCTCCATGCTGGGTGTGGCCCGGACCAAGCACCTTCTGCTGACCGCGCAGCTGCTCGACGCTCAGCAATGCCTGCAAGCGGGCCTCTTGAGCGAGGTGACAGCTGACGAGCCGGCCCTCCTACCTCGGGCGGAGGAGCTGGCCGCCACGCTGGCAGGGCACGCGCCCATCACCATGCGAACTACCAAGCTGGCGCTGCGCCGCATCACAGCGGAGCTCATGCCGGCGGAGGGCGGCTCGGACCTGGTGGTCGAGGCCTATCTGAGCTCCGACTTCAAGGAGGGTCTGGAAGCGTTCTTCGCCAAGCGCCCGGCCCGCTGGCGGGGCGTCTGAGCTTCCTTCGTTTCTGTCAGTTCAGCTCGATGTCGGTGGGGTACGTGGCGACGATTGCCAGCTCGCCACCCTGCCGGCGCAGGACCCGGCTCCAGAGCAGCTCGGGCCGGCCGGAGAAGGCATCCGACGGCCTGCCGGGCAGGACGTACCAGCCGTCGCTGTCGATCTCCTCTTTCAGCTGCCCGGGTCCCCAGCCGGCGTAGCCCAGAAAGATCCGCGCCTGGCTCAGGGGCCGGCGGAGTTGGTCGGGATCAGCGCTCCCGTCCACGACACCCAGCCGATCGTGCAAGGGCAGCCACCAGTCGGGCGCCTCGCCGTCACGGGCCAAGCCGAGATGGATGACCGACTCCGGTGAAACCGGGCCGCCCAGAAAGACAACCGCCGGCTCGCTCGAGACGGTGCTCCAGGCGGGCGCCATCTCGCGGACGGTGAGCTCGGAAGGCCGGTTCAGGATCACGCCCAGGCTGCCTTCGGGTGAGTGGGCAAGCAGGAGGATCACAGTGCGCTCGAAATTGGGATCGCCGATGGCCGGCGTGGCGACCAGTAAACTGCCTCGTTGCAGCATCACCATTGGTCAGCGCCGCGCAGCTGTGGCGGCCACGATGGTGTAGGCGAGGTGGTAATGGAAGGCATCCTCGCCCAGCCGCCTCATCTCAGACTCAACAGCGTTGAGGATCCGCTGGCGGAAGTGGAGGCCGAGGCTGTGGAGGAGCGCGTACGGGCGCGGCCCCGCCCCGGCCATCATGTGCAGCCACTCGGCGGCAGAGCGAACGCGGCCACCTGTGACGAAAGTCGTCTCAGTCATGTCGGTGAAGCCCACATCCTCCAGCATGCCCTTCAGCACCCCGGCCTCACCCAACAAGGAGCGCTGGTTACGCGGCTGGCGCAGGGCGATGGGCTGCTCACCGGCGAACTCGTCCAGCACGCCGAAGAAGACCTGCTGCGCCAGGGTGTCCAGCGATCGGCGATGGACTGAGATGCCGATCCGGCCGCTCGGCCGCAGCACGCGCCGCGCCTCGCTCAGGGACCTGTACGGATCCCGGAGGTAGGCGAGCGAGTCGCCGAAGGTCACCAGGTCGAAGCTCGCATCGCGAAAGCACAGGTCGGGCTCCGCACTGAGTCGCTGATAGTTCAGGTTTCCCGGCGCCCCACCGCGAGCCAATTCGAGCATGCCGGCGGAGATGTCGATGCCTATCACGTGTCCCTCGGGTGCCACCAGTTTTCCCAGCGGCTTGGCGACGAGTCCCGTGCCGCAGCCGACATCCAGGCAGATCGCGCCGGGCCCAGGTTTCACGAGCTCCAGCAGCCGGGTGGCCACTCGCGGTCTTAGCCCGGCCGCCCAGTCCTCGTAGGACTCGGCGCAGGAGTCGAAGAACTCGGCCACCGCCGCTCCGGGACGGGGACTGTTGCGAATGCGCGCAACCGGTGCCTGCAAATTAGCCTCCAGTTCCCGTTTTTCCAACGACCTTTTCCGCCTCCTCGCCCTGAGCGGCAGCCGTCAGCTGCCTTCCACAATCTGGCCCTTCAACCTGGAAGAGCAGCAACCCCGTCCTCCAGTAAGATGCTAGTCGGCCGCCCGAGGCGGCTGGGAGAACTGTCACCGCCGAAGCGCCCCCCGTATGGTCAGCGCCCCCCAAGCTTGCTGAAGCGGCCCGCGTTGTGGCACGCGGCAACCAGGAGAGAGACAAATGGTAGACACTGAGGGAATCATGGCGACTGAAGAGGCGACCGGCCACGGCCGCGGGGCGAAGAACCGCGCTGAGCCGGCCGGCGGCGGCATCACCCTCGGCCCGGACGACCAGCTGGTCGGCAAGCTCGTTTACCACGGCGACGTGCGGGTGCAGGGCCTGCTGGAAGGCGAAGCCACGCTCGGGGGTGACTGCACGGTAGAGGCTGACGCCAACGCCAAGGTCAGGCTGGAGAGCCGAAATCTGACAGTCCGGGGCAACTTCGAGGGCGAAGCTGCGGTTCGGGAACGTCTTCAGGTATCGGGTTCCGGCAGCATCAACGGCAATGTTCGAGTTGCTCGGCTTGTCATCGAAGATGGCGCGGTCCTCAACGGCAACGTCACGATGGAGCGGCCCAGCTCAGGCTGAAATTTGCCGCGCGCCGCCTGATCGTCGGCAGGTCCGGCCGTGAGTAGCAAACCGATGGCGCCCTCCGGGCCAGCGACAGTTGGGGAGCGCTGGTGGCGCAACGCCGTCATCTACCACATCTACGTGCGCTCATTCGTCGACTCCAACGCTGACGGCATAGGTGATCTGCCGGGCATCCGGAGCCGGCTGGAATACCTGCAGTGGCTCGGGGTGGACGCGATCTGGCTGAGCCCCATCACGGTCTCGCCCAACCGCGACTTCGGCTATGACGTAGGGGACTACTACCAGGTCGACCCTGCTTACGGCAGCCTGGCCGATTTGGACCTTCTGATCGCCGAGGCAGCTGCTCGAAACATCAAGGTACTGCTCGATCTGGTGCCCAACCACACTTCCGACCAGCACCCTTGGTTCCGCAATCCCGAGCTGCGCCTGACCCGCTACGTCTGGACTGACCGGCCCAACAATTGGCTCGCAGCGTTCGGGGGGCCGGCCTGGACCCGGGATGAGGCGACCCGCAGATATTATCTGCACAACTTCCTGCCCGGCCAGCCTGACCTCGATTGGTGGAACCCGGCTGTCCGGCGGGAGTTCGAACTGATCCTTCAGTACTGGTTCGATCGGGGCGTCGCCGGTTTCCGCATCGACGTGGCGCACGCGCTGGTCAAGGATCGGCGCCTGCGGGACAATCCGGCCGCGACTGAGCAAGACCCGCCTTGGCAGCAGTTGGCCGGCCTGAGCAATCGCTACAGTGCCCGCCAACCGGAGGTGCATGAGATCTATCGACGCTGGCGTGAGATCGCGAAGGCTTACGCGCCGGAGCGGCTGCTGATGGGCGAGGTGCACCTCTTCGACGCCGAGGAGTGGGCTGCGTACCACGGCGAGGACGACGAGCTGCAGCTGGCGCTCAACTTCATGCTGGTCTTCAGACCGTTCGATCTGGACGCCCTGCGGACAACCGTGGAGCGCACTCTTGCCGTGCTGCCCGAGTCGGCGGATGCTGTCTGGCACGGTTCCAACCACGATGTTTCCCGCCTGGCGACGCGCTGGGCCGAAGGCGACGAGCGACGGGTTCGCCTGGCGCTGACCATGCTGCTCACGCTGCCTGGCGCCACAGTGCTCTACCAGGGAGATGAGATCGGGTTGCGCGATGGTCAGGTGCCGGATGAAAGCGTCCGCGACTGCGCAACCCCCAGCCGAGATCCACAGCGCACGCCCATGCGCTGGAACGCCGAGGCGAAGGGCGGCTTTACCAGCGGCGAACCCTGGCTACCGCTTGAGCCCGACTCGCTGATCAACGTTGAGGTCCAGCGGGAGAAGCCAGGCTCCCTGCTGAACTTCACGCGTGAGCTGATCCGGGTCAAACGCCGGCTTCAGGGTCGCTATGAAACATTGGCCGCCCCCGCCGGGGTCTGGCACTACAGGCGCGGTGAAGTTCTGGTCGAGCTGGACTTCGGGCGGCTGGAAGCTCGCGTCAGCGAACCGGAGTAGCTGTTCTCGGGGCAGCCGCCGGTGCTGAGTTGGAGTCGTGTTCCCGTTCCCGCCGGCGAAGCGTCAGGCAGAAGATGGACCCTTCTCCGGCTGCGCTCTGCTGCAGCTCCAATCGGCCGCCCATCTTCTCAGCCAGCGAGCGGCTCAAGTAGAGGCCGAGTCCTGTGCCCGGTGGGTAGCCGAGCTCCGAGTGGTCGATCCGGGTGAAGCGCTCGAAGATTGTCTCGCGCTCCTCGTCAGGCACCCCGACGCCCCTGTCACTGACCAGCAGCTGCACGCACTCGCCCTCCTGCTGGAGCAGCAGTTGAATCTCCGGTTTGCCGCTCGAGTAATTAAGCCCGTTCATGATCAGGTTGTCCAGGATGCGACCCACGAACTCGAGGTCCCCATCGACCAGCACGACCTCGTCGGGGTCCTCGAAGCGGACCTGGCCACCCCGCATGGAAGCGGCTGGCAGGGCGCGTTCGACAGCCGCATTGACGCACTCAGAGAGGTTGACGGGCTCACTCAGGGGAGCGAGCATGTTGGCCTCCAGCTTGCTGGCGGCGATCACGCCTTCAACCAGCCGGGCAAGCTCTGTGACCTTGGCCTGCAGGATCGACAGCGGCCTCGCCCAGCTGGGCGGCGGGGCGCCGAAATCGCCAGTCGTGAGCATCGACAGGTAGCCGGTGACCACCGCCAGTGGCGTACGGAGTTCGTGCGCGGTCATATTGAGGAAAGTGTCCTTGGACTGGCTGGCCTCCTGGCTCGCTTCATAGAGCGTCGCATTTTGCAGCGCCAGGGCAGCGAGACTGGCGAGGATCGCCATCGTTTCGAGGTCACCGGATTGGAAGCGGTCACCCCGGCAGAGGGCAAGAACCCCAATGACGCGGTCCGAGATCGAGAGAGGAGCGCTCAGCACTCTGAGCGACCTGGCCGGCCGTTCGGCGGCACCGGGCCAATCGGGCGCATCGTTGAAGATGACAGGCCCCCCGGCGGCGACCGTCTGGGCCAGAAAGGAGCTCGAAGCCACCGGCAGGTCAGTTCCAGGTCCCGGAACCTCGCCGGGGCGGCCTTCGGCCGCGCGGACTTCGATGACTTCCCCTCGGAGAAGCCCCACGAAACCGCACTGCAGGTCAAGCGCTCGCACGGAATGCCCGAGGACCCGGGCCGCTACCTGCTGCGCCTCCAGGGAGCGACCTAGGTCCGAGGCGGCTGCAACGCCTATCGTCAGGCGCTCGGCGGTGGCGACACCCAGCCGGGCCGACCGCTCGTAGAGCGCCAGCTCGCCTGTGAGTAGGGCAGCCGCCACCAGCGCCGGCAGTGTGTGCACGGCGTACCACAGGGTCGTGAAGCGCCCAGGCACGAAAACCATGACGGAGGCCGCCGCGCCGGCGTAGACCAAGGCTGCCACCACGCCGTTGACGACGCGCTCATCACCGTGGTGACCGGTCAGGAATAATCCCAAGGCGAATATCACCGGCACCAGGCCGGCCGCTCCCAGCAGCGAAGCGAGCGGCGTGAAGGAGTCGGACATCACAACCCTGGTGATTGGGGAAGCCGCCAGCAGGACGTCAAGGAAGCAGGCGCCGAGGCCGACAGCGGCGCCGGCAGCCGTGGCCCTGACCACAGCGCTCCGAGGATTGGAACGCAGCGGGCGGGACCTGTAGAGAAAGGTCACCGCCAAGAATGCTGGAGTCAGGAGGTTAATGGTCAGGAAGATCCAAGCCGCGATTTGACTCTTGAGAGCTGCGCTGTCGCCCGGGAGCGTGCCCGGAAAGGCCAGGAAGTGGATGGCCCAGAGCAGTCCCAGCGCTACCGAGAGGGCGAGGATGGGCAGAGAACGTGTCTCGCGGCGCAGCAAGGCGTCCAGCGCGGACATTACGAGGCAGATGACAAGGCAGCCGATCGCCACCACGTCGGCGACCGGGACGAACCAGTCGAGCTGGAGTCGCTGGGTGCGGAAGAAGAGCGCAGGCAGCACGATCGCCCCCGCGAGCAGCAGGCTGAGGAGCGCGCTCGTGCGATCGATTTCGATAGCGCTCAGCCTCGTTTCCCGGCAAGCCCGGGGGCCGCGTTGCGTGTTCAAGCGAACCGAATTGTGCGCCAGAAAACCTTTTCGCAAACCCATAGAGACGTGAAGTCAGAGTTCGGCGGTCAGGCCACTGCCAGAAAGCGATCAAAAACCCGGGCGCCGAAGCGAAGTCCCTCCAGGGGCACCCTCTCGTCGGCTGAGTGAATCAAACCTGTGAAGTCGAAGCCCTCCGGCAGGCGCAGGGGCGAGAAGCCAAACGCGTTGATCCCGATCTGAGCCAGGAAGCGACCATCGGTGCCGCCCGACATGCAGTAGGGCAGGATGGCCGCCCCCGGATCTTCGCTGCGGAGAGCCTCTTGCATGGCGTCGACGATCCGGCCCTGGTAGGGGACCTCCGTTCCATCTCCCGCCATCTCCACCTCCACAGTTATGCCCGGCCCCGCTAAGCGCTCAATCTCTTCCACCACTCCCGCCCGGTGACCCGGCACCACCCGGCAGTCGAGCCGCACAGCGGCCTCGCCCGGCACCACATTGTTCTTGTAGCCCGCAGTGAAAATCGTCGCTTGAATGGTGTTGCGCAGGGAGGATTCGACCATCGGGCCGAGGCTTTCCAGGTGTCTGGTCAGCAGCTCGGGCTGGGCTTCATCGAACGGCTGGCCCAGAAGTTCCGCCACGCCCTTGAGGAAGGACCGGCTCGCGTCGATGTAGACCAGCGGCTGCACAGCCTCCGTGAGGCGTGCGACGGCGGCGCAGAGCCGGGGAATGGGGTTGTCAGGGTTCAGGATTGAAGCATGCCCCGCCCGGCCCGACGCTCTCAGCACAACCTGGACGCCGCCCTTCTCCGCCGTCTGGATTGGGTAGAGCCGCCGATCGCCGGCCAGGCTCACGCTGAAGCCGCCGATTTCGCTGACGGCATCGCTGCAGTTCTGGAACAGCCCTGGCTGCTCCTTCACGAGCCAGGCCATGCCGAGCCGGCTGCCGGCCTCCTCGTCGGCGGTGAACGCGATCACCACGTCGCGCGCCGGCCGGCGGCCCGAGCGCGCGTAGGCGCGCACGGCAGCCAGGTACATCGCGCCGGAGCTCTTCATGTCCAGAGCGCCCCGCCCCCAGAGTTCGCCGTCGGCGATGACCCCGGCGAACGGCGGCTGCCGCCAATCGGCCGCCACCGCAGGAACCACGTCGAGATGAGAGTGGGCGACCAAGCCCTGCCGCTGTCGATCCGCGCCGGGCAGGCGGGCCACCACGTTCGTCCGGCCAGGTTCTGCGGCCAGCAGCTGGGGCTGGAGCCCAACCTCGCGAAGCTTCTCAGCCACCCAATCGGCCGCCGCCTGCTCATTGCTGGTCGGGTTGGAGGTGTCGAATCTGAGCAGTTCCCGGCAGAGGTCCACGACTTCGTCTTCAGCCTTCATGTGTTCGGTCACTGTGCGCGCGTTGGCGTTCGGCACGATGACGTTAGCATCGCAGAGATGAGGTTGAAGGAGGGATGGCGGGGCCGGTACTACGAGGACTTCGAGATTGGCGACGTGTACCAGTTTCCCCTGGGCCGAACTGTCACCGAGGCGGACAACGCCTTCCTCACCATGCTGACCATGAACAGCAACCCCATCCACTTCGATGCCCACTACGCCGGCCGGACTCCCTTCGGCAAGATCCTCATCAACTCCGGCTTCACCATCGCGCTGGTGCTGGGCATGTCGGTGAGCGAGGTCAGTCAGAACGCACTGGCCAACCTCGAGATGACAGACATCAAGCTGAGCCATCCGGTCTTCGCGGGCGACACCATCTACGTCGAGAACCGCGTGCTGGAAAAGCGCGAGAGCACATCTCGGCCCTACGCAGGCATAGTCGCGGTGCAGACACGGGGCGTGAACCAGGACGGCGAGGTGATCATGACCTACCGCCGCAGTTTCCTGGTCTACAAGCGCGGCCAGGGACCTTCGCAGAACCTATTCCCCACCGCCAAGCAGGATTGGCCGGACCCCTGACGAGGCGCTCAAAACCCTAACTCCCAACAAGCAACTCTGGCTGCTCAGACTCCTGTTGGCTGTGGCAGCGAAACAGCCCACGATGTAGGTTATCCTGCGGGAATCTCTGATCAAGGGGGAGGTTGAGCGATGACGAACGGCAAGGGCGGCAGCGTTCTTGAAAGGCTGGACAACCAGGGCGCCACATCCTTCTACTGGTACCTGGGCCTGCTCGCGACGATCGGTGGATTTCTGTTCGGGTACGACACAGCCAACATCGGCTCGGCGCTCGGCTTCCTGCCCTACAAGCTGTCGAACTTCGCCGAGGGCTATCTGGTCGCCGGCGCTTCCATCGGGGCTGCGGTGGGTGCGATCTCGGCCGGCCCGTTGACTGACCGCTTCGGCCGAAAGTCCCTGCTCATCGTCGACGCGGCCATCTTTGCGCTCGGGGCGATCCTGTCAGCGCTGGCTGTGAACGTCGAGATGCTGCTCGCCGCACGCACGCTCATCGGTCTCGCCATCGGAGCGGATTCCGCCATCGCCACTGCTTACATCTGCGAGTTCGCGCCTCGCGACCGCAGGGGCTCGCTCAGCATCATCCAGCAGTGGATGATCACTGTGGGGATCCTGGTCTCCTACATCATCGCCATCATCATCCTGAAGGCGGCGCCGGGAGCGGCGGGCACCGTCGACTGGCGGCTGATGCTCGGCCTGGGCGCGGTCCCCGCCCTGATCGGGTTGGCCCTACGAGCCCGCATGCCCGAATCGCCCAGGTGGTTGATGCTCCACGGCCGCTTCGCCGATACGCGGAAGGCGCTCGGCATCCTGGGCATGGAAGTTACCGAGGAGGAGGTGCGCGCGACGGCTGAGCGGCTGAAGGAGGTGGAGCGTCAGCATGAGCAGGAGAGCAACTGGACGCCAGGCGTGAAGCGGGCGCTGATAGTGGTCTGCGTCTTCTTCATCTTCCAGCAGATCACCGGGATCAACATCCCCTTCTACTACGGTCCCAAGCTGATGGCCGGCTTCTTCCAGGGTCCGCACTCGGACGCTGTCACCTCGGCCGTCGCGGGCGTCCAGGTCACAGCGATTCTGGGCGCCGTCAATGTGGTAGCGACATTCTTCGCGTTTCGCTACATCGACAAGGTCGGCAGGAAGCCACTAGCCATCGCCGCCTACGCGGGCATGGCGGTGTTCATCCTGCTCGCGGGCGCGGGCGTCGCTTTCCTGGCCGGTGTGCCACAGATCGTCGTGGTCATGATCGGGTTTGCCCTCTTCATCACCTGCTTTGCGATAGGTGTCGGCGGCACAGGCTGGCTGATCCAGGGCGAGGTCTTTCCTACTGCTGTCCGCGGCCGGGCGGCGGCGATCGGCGCCAGCATCGACTGGGTGGCGAACTTCGCCCTGATCCAGGTCTTTCCCGCCGCGCAGCAGGCGATCGGCCTGGCCGGGGTAATGGTTTGCTTCGCCGGTCTCTCTCTGCTGGCGATCATCTTCATCACCCGCTTTCTCCCGGAGACGAAGGGGTTGTCGGTCGAAGAGGTCATCCGGCTGTTCGAGCGGCAGGCAGAAGCAGGGCCGCTGCCTGCCTGAAGCCGAAATCTGAAGACGACCTGCCGCTCGAACTCACCGCGGCTAAGCCCGCCGATTCCCAGGAGAGGCAAACGTTCTTCCCAGCCATGTCCCAGGCTGGTGGACCATCGTTCTGACTCGGAGGGAAGGAGGTTGGCCAATATCGGGGGAGGGACGACGTTATGAAGCGACCTATCGTGCTGACAGTCGGAGTGGTAGTCATCGTCATTCTGGTCGGGTTGGGCGCGGCCTACGCCTACTTCTTCTCAGGTCTCCGGACGACCCCCAAGTCACTTGCCGTCACCACGGCAACGCCGGCAGCCGCTGGTTCGCCCGGCGCCAGTCCAATCAGCGGCACAGTCTTGGTCGGCAGCTGGACGGTCGGCAGCGGCTCGCAGGCCGGCTACCGGGTCAAAGAGCAGTTCGCCGGGCAGTCTTCCCAGCACGAGGCAGTGGCCCGAACCTCTTCGGTAACCGGCGGGCTGGTCGTTCAAGAGACCGGCGGCGGAGTGCAGGCCACGGGCCTCAAGTTCACTGCCCAGCTGACCAGTCTGCAGAGTGTCGACCAGGTCGCCGGGTTCAACGTGTCGCAGCGGGATCGCATAGTGGCAAGGACACTCTCGGTGTCGCAATACCCGGACGCAACCTTCCAGGCCCAGAGCGTCAACCTTCCTGCCAGCCTGGTCGCGTCTCCAGACTGCTGTAAAAGCGGAGACGTTTCTCCGCGCGGCGTGAGCATCTTAAGCGGTCATCTCGACGTCTGAGTGGGCGGGCCTGGCGGCGCGCATCTGAGCGAGTTGCT
>JAABUQ010006216.1_pt1 | contig 18299 bp, 21 predicted proteins | sample 5560001 | NCBI WGS metagenome assembly JAABUQ01 (sample SAMN10711888, study PRJNA513371) | rock metagenome | isolation source: Antarctica rocks | place: Antarctica: Victoria Land, Finger Mt nord | collected 2015-12-18
ACGTTGGCGTAACTTCATTTCTTGCCTCACTCTCGGGTTGTCTAGAGGTTAGTCTAGACTCACACGGTGGCTTTTCTTCGCCTGGCCTCTCTTGGTACCACTGTCCCGCTTTACGTTGGTAGCCCGCAGCCGAAAACCTACAGCCGAAATATTTAAGGTATGCGTATTATGTGTAAGCTTTAAGTGTTAAATTGAAAAGTTAAAAAACTTAGTAGTAGGAACCAATTTATGGCATGACATAAAATCAAGAAAGCAGTCCCCACCTCCTTCCCTACCTGAACAGCTTGTCAGGCGCGGTAAGAATTAGAGAGGCTACCTAAGCCGAGCGCAAAGACTGAGTTCCCCAATGGCGCTGTTGCAGTTGGTGCATATGATCAAACAAATTCCAGCAATACTGCTCTGGAAGTCCGCACGTTACTGCACCCCGGAGAACAACGTTGAAGTACCAGTCGTTCGGCGCTAGTTCTTCTGCCAGTTTATCGACCACCACGTAGGTGCGAACGTCTTTGTAAAGCTGATCGTGGCTGTAAATATCTACCAGTTCGTGTCTATAGTCGCCTTGGTGAACAAGTTCACGTTCATCCAGACGAGCGCTCAGTCGCCAGGGCAGCTGATAGAGTACGCCTTCCACTGAGCCAGTTGGGTCTTTCACTACATCAAGTACTCCACAGTTGCGAAGCGAAGAATAGCAATAAAAACCTAGTCGATAGCCTTTAAGCGTTGCGGGACCGATGACATAAATATGGGTCTTCTCGCCTAGCGATCGCTTCAGATCTACCGGACACATGCAAGAGCCGTAGGCAAAGTAGTAAAACATCGGTGTCTGTTGCTGTTGTTGAGGCAAAAGGCGGTCAGAGCATTCTGCCGCTTGATTGCCGTCGTGCAGTCTCAAGGTGCGTGAAGGATGATGAGAAGGTACCCAAGAGTGTTGCACGTGTCCAGGCTGAAAGCTCATATTACTACTAGAGAGACTCACTGTTGACGACATCCTAACAGAACATTGTGACTAAATACAACAAATTCCGATAGCCGAACCGTAGTTTGAAGGATCACTGCATTACCGAACCAAGCGTAAGACCAGACCCTTGCGATCGGTGCGATAAACCCAGGAGGAGCGACCATCAGATACTGTAATCCGCCAACCTTCGACTAACATTTGGGTGCATTCATCAGCACTAGGGAGCCCCAGGCAACCATCTGGCCAAGTTTTGGGAGTATACTCAGTGATTCTTAGCTTTCCAGCAGGGATTCCTACTTGGCGAGACAAATCCTGGCGCACAGCATTTACGACTGGCGCGGGTAATTGAGTTTCACTAGGGGAATGAGGACTGGTTGCCGCTACGACCGTATTCATTAGCATCAGCTCACTACCTAAGAATAAGATAAGGGTTAAAATCAGGGCTGAGAAAATTTGCTGAGGAATCTGATTTTTCATAAATTTCTAACGGCAAACCATCTGGATCGCTAAAGAATGTAAACCTCTTGCCTGTGATCTGATCAATTCTGATATCTTCTACCTGAACACCCTTCGATTTTAAATCTGAGACAGATTCATTTAGATCACAGACTTCAAAAGCTAAATGCCTGAGACCACAAGCTTCAGGGCTACTTACTCTTTTAGGGGGATTAGGAAACGAAAATAGCTCAATTTGACCACTGGCACCAACTTTTAAGTCTAGTTTGTAAGAGTTTCTCTCAGCTCTGAATGTCTCTTTGATAATTGAAAAGCCCAAAACTTCTATATAAAATTGCTTCGATTTTTCATAGTTAGAGCAAATTACAGCAATATGATGAATTCCAATGGTCTGCATATTGTGAAAAAAATAACGAGTAAACTAGCGGAACTTACGGCTAGACACACAAAAGCCCTTAACATTAGTTGTCAGGGAATTTGTGCATTCTTGTTTGCCTTGAGTGCAGCAGCAGTGACTGTTACCTCTGCATCTTACCCCGAGGCGATTGCTATTGAGACGCCGACGAGGGCATCTGAGTTACGTGGTGTCTGGTTGACAAATATTGATAGTGATGTGCTGTTTGATCGCCATCGACTTACTAAGGCACTGCAACGTCTGCGAGAGCTAAACTTCAATACCGTCTATCCTACCGTTTGGAATTGGGGATACACACTTTACCCCAGCCCTGTTGCCAAACGTGTGATCGGGCGATCGCTCGACCCAACAACCGGATTACAGGGGCGAGACATCCTCAAAGAGATTGTAAAACAGGGACATCAAAAAGGTATAGGCGTTATCCCTTGGTTTGAATTTGGTTTTATGGCACCAGCTGATTCTGAGCTAGCAACGCGCCACCCCGAGTGGCTTACTAATCGCCGCAATGGTAGCCAGATTTGGAAAGAAGGTCCTCATAATCGAGTTTGGCTTAATCCTTTTCACCCAGAGGTGCAGCAGTTTATCCAGGATTTAATCGTTGAAATAGTCAGCAAATATGACGTAGATGGGATTCAATTAGACGACCATCTCGGCTTTCCATCCGAGTTTGGCTATGACGCCTTTACAGTGCAGTTATATCAGAAAGAACACGCTGGACAGTATCCTCCCGCAAATCCTCAAGACCCCAGTTGGGTACGCTGGCGGACTAACAAAATTACCGGTTTTATGACGCGGTTATTCATGGCAGTTAAAGACCTCAAACCAAAATGCCTGATCTCCTTAGCTCCCAATCCTCAAAGTTTCTCTTACAGCTACTCCTTAGCAGACTGGGAGAGTTGGGAACGGGAGGGGCTAATTGAGGAGCTTACCGTGCAAGTGTATCGGGATGACTTGAGTAGCTTTATTGCTGAATTGGAGAAACCAGAAGTCCAGACAGCAAGGCATCATATTCCAGTTAGTATTGGCATTTTGACTGGCGTAAAAGACAAATTTGTTCCGCTCGGACAAATTCAGAAGCAAGTGGAGGCTGTTCGCAATCGAGGCTTTGCTGGGGTGTCGTTCTTTTACTATGAAACTTTGTGGAATGTTGCTAAGGAAAAGCCAGCTGAGCGCCAGTCTAGCTTCCAAGCACTATTTCCAGAATCGGTAGAGCGACCGAATATTTTGGCTGGGTGGAAGCCATAACCGCATAATATCAAATCCGTTTGAATGCCCATGTTACTTGTCAAGATGGGGAGTGGGGAGTAGGGAGTAGGGAGTAGGGGAAGAAACTACAGCAGCGTAATCTTTATGTTTTCACCATTCCCCATTGCCCATTCCCTACTCCCCATCTAACTAAGGGTAATTAAACGGAGATAATATAAGTCTACATTCCAATGCCCAGACGCCCAGCCAACGACGGAGTTAAAGGCAGGAGAGTAGCAATCATTAAGAATAGAGATAGAAGACCCAAAGCTGCGCGTGCATCATCGGGTTCAGTCAGCTCATTCAGGCTAGGACGCTCCAAATCCCGTTGTAAGAATAGAATTACAACTGCCCAGTACAAAGCCAGAGGATTGGCAAGAGACGCGATCGCCAGCACAATTAAAGTCGCTACTGTTGTCCGCCCCGCAGTTTTACGTCCATAGATCGCTTGGACAATCCGACCCCCATCTAGTTGCCCAGCGGGCATTAAGTTCAACGCTGTAATCACCAAGCCCAGCCACCCAATCACTGTCAGTGGGTGGACATCGACCAAAGGCCCCTGTACGGCAGAACCGAGGACAACCCGTGCTAGTGTTCCCACCAAAATCGAACCCTGAAAAAACTCCGCTGGCACTTGAAATAAACTGCCTTTATGGGAAAGCAGCAAGCCTACTACCAGCATCAATAAAGAGACAATGCCCCCAATAGCTGGCCCAGAAACGGCAATATCAAATAGCACTTTGCGGTTCGGCATCAGAGACTCAAACCGGGTAATGGCACCAAAAGAGCCAATTTGCAAGGTGGGAAGAAAATACGGAGGACTCAGACGAACCTGGTGACGGCGGGCAAGCAACCGATGACCAATTTCGTGGGCAGCTAAAACCGCCAAGATGCCAGCAGCAATGGGTAAGGCTTCCCAGAATCGCGCCGGATTGGCAAAGAAATCAAAGCCTAAGAGCAACCCTCCAGTTTCCAAGCTGGTGGCAATCGTCGCTACCAAGAGTGCAACAGCCAGGATGTTTTGGGTCAAAGTCGCTGATCGCGGATCACTACGGCTAGGAAGGACAATAACGACGGGCCTTCCATCCAGGTTGTCTACTAAGAAGAGGCGGTAGCGATCGCCAAGTCGCTCCTGCAAACTACCCGTCAAACGCTCGAAAACGGAACTCGGATCTCCGCGCAGATTGCCCTTAAAGATTGCCCCTTCTTGGTAGGGAATAGTTTCCGTGGCAAAAAACGTATCAATGCCAAAAATCCCTCGAATCGTCCTGAGATCCTCCTCTGGTATCGGCGTCACATCGGGATTCAGCGGCGGTTGGGCTAGCTTTGTTGTATTGGCTAGCTCAGCTGTATTTTCTGTTCGATTTGTTTCCTGGGTGGAATTGGCAAACCGTTCCTTTACTTGCGGCAGCACCGCATCTTGACCAGCGGCTCTGAGTTGATTTCCTAGCCAGATATATATGCCAGCTGAAACTACCAACAACAACAGGACACCCACAATGTTGATGTAAATACCTACTGCAAACAACCCAAAAAACAGCAGCCAGGGAGTCATCAACACTGCCGACTGCAACCAAGCTAGAATGCCTAGTCTGCCAAAAGGTCTGGCTTTATAAAAGCCCCAACCCAATATGCTGAAAGCAGCCAGCACAATTAGCCCAATTACAGAAGTTTCTGATACAGTTAACATTTTTGATCAGATTTTAGCAGCTACAGCCAATAAATCTACTCTACCTGAGTACGATACCGTTCCTGTGCCAAATCAATGCTGAGCTATAATGGTGCGGATCTGAGTAACGACAGCATCCGGCTGTTCTACCATTGCCAGATGTCCACAGTGGGGGATTTCAATTACATTGTCACCACAAGCTTGAAATAGCGGGTGAAAGCTCGCCAAATGGCGGACATATTTGGGTTCCATAATTGGATCTAGGGCACCAGCAAGGAAATAAACCGGCTGCATCAGCTGAGACACCACCTGGGGTAAACGGTTGACTTCCTCCTCTGTAGTGGAGTCCAGTAGGGTTCCCAGAGCCGCGTCTGGAGCAGCTCTAACGAAATCAATCACGCGTTGTCGACCCCAACAGCGAGCGATCGGACGTGCCACACTTGCTCGCGTAAACAGCAAATCGATTAAAGGTAGCTGGCTGAGCCAACTAGGACGGATTTTCAATAGCTGCTGACCGGCTGAGCGAAACTGCTCAAAGGCTTCCTTGAGATAAATGCCACCGCCCGCGTTGATACAGATCACGCCCTTGACACACTCAGGCAATTGGTCAGCCCCCCACAGGGCAATAGTGCCTCCTAGGGAATGACCAATCAGCCAAGCACTGGAAATATTTAGCTGTTGCAGTAAGACTGCTAAATCTTGAGCATAGGCAGATGGGGTATAGCAAGAAGCGACCCGATCTACAGCGGCAGCGCCGAGGGATCTGGGGGTCAGGCTCGAGGAATGTTGCTGACACAATTCAAAAGCCGAGCTATTTTGTGACTGACCAAAACCGCGCAAATCATAAGCTAGGCACTGGTAATCTGATGCCAATCGCTCAATCAGTGGTTGCCAGTACCCACGGCTTAAAAGCCAACCGTGGATAAACACTAAAGCATGGGGGCCACTCGTCGGAGCCGTTAGCTCGTAGGCGTGCCGGACTCCCAGGATTTCAATGGTTGCCATGCTTCTATCTTATCCTTAACGCTCCTCCTACCTCCTGATTTTGATGAATAAGTAGTCAGGAGTCAGGAGTCAGTAGGACACAATACGACTGGCGGATGCCTTGTGGTTTAAACCCCCGCTCTTTATGAGCGTCAGCGAAAGAAAAAGTATGCTTCAATATTTAAATTAAACTGCATCCCTTCATGGGTACAGTCCTCCTGACTCCTTCCCTCCTGACTCCTGACTCCTTTTATACAGCTGCATTACATCTGTAATGGCTAACCTCGACTGGACACCTAGTGTTAGGGGAGAGGTATGACCCCGATTCAGATGGTCAGCCGCGGCAGTGCCAATCATGGCGGCGTTATCGGTGCAGAATTTGAGGGGGGGAAATAGTACTCGTAGGTTGTGAGTCAGAGCGGCGGCATGCAGTTGCTTTCTTAACCCACTATTAGCAGCTACGCCTCCACCAACAGTAATAGTGTGGAGACCGTAGTCGAGGGCGCAGGCGATCGCACGTTTGGCAAGCGATCGGGCCACTGTCTCCTGAAAACTAGCGGCTACATCCTTGACCGGCAGCGGTTGTCCACTCCGCTCCAACTGTTGCACTAGCCGCAGTACCGCCGTTTTTAACCCACTAAAACTTGAATCATAAGGATGATATCCCCCACCCGGTAGAGAAATATTCCCTTCTGGTAGTGCAAAAGCTTGCGAATTACCCTCTTTTGCCATCTGGTCAATCACAGGCCCACCAGGATATCCTAGCTGCAACAACCGCGCTACCTTATCAAAGGCTTCGCCAGCGGCGTCATCACGGGTTTCTCCTAGCGTTTCGTAAACACCACAATCTTTGACATAAATCAAGCTTGTGTGACCACCAGAAACTAGCAGACTTAAGAAAGGCGGCTCTAAACTTGGCTCACTCAAGTAGTTGGCATAGATGTGGCCTTCTAGATGATGAACCCCCAAAAACGGCTTTTGGTGCACCATCGCCAAAGTTTTTGCGGCAGTTAACCCGACCAACAGTGCCCCTACAAGTCCAGGCGCACAGGTTGCCGCAATGCCATCAATCTTCGAAAAAGGAAGCTGAGCTTGTTCGAGGGCAGACGCGATCGCCTGATTAATCGTTTCCACATGCTGGCGTGACGCTACCTCCGGGACCACCCCGCCATATTGCTGGTGGACTGGAATTTGGGAAGTGATAATGCTGCTGCAAACTTGACGATTTTTAACGACTGCTACGGCAGTTTCGTCACAACTTGTTTCAATTGCTAAAACGGTTGCCATTGAAGAGTTACACAAAGTGAACAAACTTTCTTGAGAAACTTAAACTTTTATTGACTTAAACTTTCCTGGGCTCCCTGGCAAGAGTATGATGACTTCCAAGTTCTGGAGCAAGTTGTCAGAAAAAGCCTAGACAAACTGCTCCGTTTTGTACAATAAACTTTTTGTTTTGTAATAAAGGGAAACAATTCCATGAGACGATTGTTTGCTCTGATTCTCCTCATTGGTCTTTGGCTAAATTTTGCCCCGCAAGCATTAGCGGTAGGGGCTGGCCTTGTACCTTGCAGCGAATCACCGGCGTTTCTGCAGCGGGCGGAAAACGCGCGCCGAACCACCGACACCACTGGACCACAAGACCGATTTAAACGGTATGCCGACAACGGGGCACTTTGCGGCCCAGAAGGTTTACCTCATCTGATAGTTGATGGTCGTGTTGGTCATCTGGGTGAATTCACAATTCCTAGCATTCTCTTTCTTTATTTTGCTGGTTGGATTGGTTGGGCGGGTCGCTCCTATATCCAAGCGGTCAAAAAAATCCCAGGTAGTAGCGCCGAAAGCAAAGAAGTTGCTATCGATGTTCCTTTGGCGATTAAATGTGGGTTAGGAGGTGCGACTTGGCCTCTAGGAGCCGTGAAAGAATTCCTGTCGGGGGAATTATATGCCAATGACGACGAAATCCCCATTTCCCCACGCTAGTTCAGCTTAACTCATTACTTTTGGAGAATGATTCCATGGCGCAGACGAAAGACGACCAAAAAACGTATTTCCTTCAGTATCTTTCCCTCGCACCGGTTCTTGCCGTTGTTTCAGTGTCAGTAGCATTTACTACCTGGCTTGTGATCAACTACTTTTTCCCTGATTTCCTCTTCTACGCCCCCAAGCTGTAAGTTAGAGCGACCTAAAGACGGTGGCATAATGGCCTTTCTTCCTAAATTGAAGTATGGGAAATTATGCTGACTGTTGACTGTTGACTGTTGGCAGAAGAAGACTTCAGTCAATAGTCAACAGTAAATACCAAATCTGCTGGTATATTTGAATGTATCGTCAGCTATAAGCTTTTTAAATTGCTAGTTTAATTAATTTTTCTAAACTTAGCTCTTAAGACTGAAATTTGCACCTATCTATTCACCTAAAATGTAAGCCAATTACCATTACTACTAACAACAAGAAATATGGCGCAATCAGTCGATGCATCAAAAGATCGCCCTAGCGATCCAAGAAATCGAGAGGTTGTTCATCCATCAGAGGGTGATCCGCAGCGTGGAAACCTAGAAACGCCGATCAATGCTTCTGGGCTCAGCAAGTGGTTTATTAATTCACAACCTGGGTATCGACCGGGTCTAACACCTTTTCGTCGAGGTTTTGATGTGGGCCTTGTTCAGGGGTTATGGGTAATTATTCCCTTTACTAAGCTTGGCCCTTTAAGGGACACAGATGTTGCAAATATAGCTGGTTTACTCTCAGCCATTGGCTTGAGTGTGATTGCAACCGCTGCTATATGGCTATACGCCGCTAGCAATCCACCAAACCCGGAGCCTACTGTTACGACTCCTCGTCCTCCGGTCGAATTGAATACCTCAGCCGGCTGGTTCCAGTATGGCAATGGTTTTCTTGTTGGTGCAATTAGCGGTGTGACTATTACCTACTTTGTGCTTGCCAATTGGGGAGTGCTCCAAAGTCTATTCAATAAATAGTTGGTTAAGAAGAGGCAGAGGATGAGCCCCTCTGCCCCCTTCTTTCTTTATCTGTAGAAGTTTTAATTACGGGGTTCACGCTTTTTAATTGTAAATTTAATTAATTTTTCTAAATTTAGCTGTTAAGACTGAAATTTCCACCGATCTCTTAACATAAAATATTGCCACTACCATTATTTAGATACCAAGAATAAATATGACACAAGCAATCGATGCCTCAAAAGATCGCCCCAGCGATCCAAGAAATCGAGAGGTTGTCTTTCCGGCAGGAAGTGATCCCCAGCGTGGGAATCTAGAGACACCGATTAATGGTTCTCCCCTCAGCAAGCGGATCATTAATAATCTGCCTGCCTATCGCCAAGGTATAACTCCGTTGAGACGAGGTCTAGAAGTTGGCATGGCTCATGGTTATTGGCTAATTGGCCCCTTTGCCAAACTTGGCCCTCTAAGGGACACAGATGTTGCAAATATAGCCGGTTTACTCTCAGCCATTGGCACGGTGGTTATTTCGACTCTTGCTATAGAACTTTACGCTAATAGCAATCCACCTCAACCCCTCGCTAGCGTTACCACTCCTCAGGTACCAGACGCATTCAAAACAACGTCAAATTGGAATAGTTACGCAAGTGGGTTTCTGATCGGTGGGGTTGGCGGTGCAGTGTTTGCCTACTTCCTGCTTTCCAATTTGGAATTGCTCGGCAATCTGTTCAAGTAATAAAGGAGTCAGAAGTCAGGAGTCAGGAGTCAGGAGTAATCCCACCCATAAGGGAATGGGGTTTGAATGTTGAAGAATGTTTCTTTTTCCATTCCGCCTATAAAGGGTGAGGCTTCAAACCACGAGTCATCTGTCACTCGCGCATGAGCCATTCTTTCTCCTGACTCCTGGCTCCTGACTCCTGACTACTTCTTCGTCAACATGAGGCAAACAGAGCTGCTTCGATGCAAGTTAAAGCGGTTTCAAGTTTGTCGTTAATAATTTGAATATCGAATTCAGCTGCGGCATTAATCTCTTCCTGGGCGCGGCAGAGGCGGCGGGCGATCGCCTCCTGAGAATCCTGTCCACGTCCGCGGAGGCGCTGCTCTAGTTCCATCAACGAAGGCGGCTGAATAAAAATGCGAAGTGCTAGAGGAAACGTCTGGTGAATTTTTCGCGCCCCTTCTAGTTCAATTTCTAGCAATACCCACTTGCCCTGAGAAATTTGCTCTTCTACAGGTTGGCGAGGAGTACCATAGTAGTTACCAGCAAACTCGGCCCACTCCAGCAGCTCGCCAGTATCTTTCATTTGTTCAAACTGGCTACGGCTGACAAAGTAATAGTGTTTTCCATCAATTTCGTTTGGACGGGGGGAACGCGTCGTGACTGAGATCGAAAGATAAAGTTCTGAATGACGCTGCAGCAGTGCTTGGACTAAGGTGCCTTTGCCAACCCCACTGGGACCTGTCAAAACAATCAGCCTGCCAGGGTTGATGCGCTTATTTGTCATCTCAGAAATGTTCGTGGGCAAAACTGGCGTCATCCGAGCAACTTTAACAAGTAAAAAAACACTTTTGTCTAATTCCACATGGTACTGCTGATTTGGCAGGAGTACCCAACCTCAATTTTCCCCATGACCATCGCGATTAATAGCAAAGCGATTTGCCACCGTTTCTGGCTGAATCGCCGAGAGAATCACGTGGCTAGAATCGGTAATAATCACAGCCCGAGTCCGGCGACCGTAGGTTGCGTCAATCAGCTGCCCTCGATCCCGTGCATCAGTAATGATACGCTTAATAGGGGCAGACTCTGGACTGACAATGGCAACCACTCGGTTGGCAGACACAATGTTGCCAAAACCGATGTTGATCAGCTGAATGTCCATATAAATTGACGCAAAATGCGGTTTAAGCAGCTTTTAGCAACCTATTCATGGTATCTAGAAAAATTTTGACTTACAATGCTAAATCAACCTAAAAATCCGGCTTTTAGGTTTTATCTGCTCGTTTTACACTTTTCTACCCTTTGGTATCCATCTAAAGGCAGAGAAATAGATAGAAGCTTAATGCCATGACGCTAAAGACGACTTGTTTTGCAACCGGTTGATTTCACCACCCTAACCGCCGCTTACACTGAACTACGTGCCAACTGGCTACCGGCGCGTACCGAACAAGTGTATCAACGCGATCGCTACACGATTGCGTTGGGATTACGTACGCTCAACCAACGGGGATGGCTGGATATTTCGTGGCATCCGCAAGCCGCTCGTCTATGCATCGGCGCTCCTCCACCTCGGATACCAGATACATTCACCTTCAGCCAACAACTGCTGCACCAGTTAGGTGGTTTAGCAGTTGTATCTTGCGCTGGTGTTGCCTCATGGGAGCGCGTTGTGGATCTCCAGTTTGCCCGTCGTCCCGGAGAACCCGCCCTCTGGCACCTTTACATCGAAATTATGGGCAAATACAGCAACGTCATCTTGACGGACTCAGCCAACCTAATTGTCACCGCCGCTCATCAAGTTAGTCAGCAGCAATCCAGCATTCGTCCGATTCAAACGGGACAGCCTTACGAACCACCACCGGCACTAACTAGTGCGCTTCCAACCCTGAGTGAATTACAGGAGCGCTGGCAAGAACGGGTGAGCCTGGTTCCAGGACCATTGCGGCGGTGTCTGCTGAAGAGCTATCGGGGCCTGAGTCCAGCGCTGGTGCAGTCAATGGTGCATTTCTCGGGGCTAGACCCCGACCAATCAACTGACACTCTGAAAACGTCAGACTGGCAACAGCTATTTCGTTGTTGGCAGGAATGGCTAAAAGCCATAGACAGAGCGGAGTTTCAACCTAGCTGGACTTCGGAGGGATACACGGTACTAGGCTGGGGTGGAGTCAAGCAAGTCTCAACGGTACAAGATTTGCTCAACAGTTACTACACAAACCAGCTGAATCAACAAGAATTCACTCAGTTACGGCATCAGCTGAGTCAGAAAATCAGCAGTCTTTTGGAAAAATTGTGGCTCAAAGCTCGCACTTTTGAGGAGCGCTTGCAGCAATCTGATCAGGCAGACGAGTATCGGCAACAAGCTGACTTACTTATGGCTTACCTCCAGGAATGGCAACCGGGGATAAAGACAATGACTCTGCCCAACTTCGATACCGGCAACCCAGTTACGATTCCCTTAGAGCCAGAGAAAAATGCTGTCCAAAATGCTCAAGGTCTCTACAAGCGCCACCAAAAGCTCAAACGGGCTCGGCGTGCTGTTGAACCTTTGTTAGCAGAAGTGAAGGCAGAAATTGAGTATTTGGAGCAGGTGGAAGCTGCGCTCACCCAGATGGATAAGTGCCAAACATCAGAAGACCTGGAAGCACTAAAGGAAATCCGGGAGGAGTTGATTCAGCAACGCTATCTGGAAGATTCAGAATACGGTCGTCGCATTTCTACCGAGGCATCCAGGACGAACTTTCATCGGTACCGCACTCCCAGCGGGTTTGAAGTGTTAGTCGGTCGCAACAACCGGCAGAATGACCAACTGAGCTTTCGTCTAGCTGGGGATTACGACTTGTGGCTCCACGCTCAAGAAATTCCAGGGAGTCATGTGCTACTACGTCTGGAGCCTGGGGCAGTGCCGGATGAAGCGGATCTGCAGTTTGCCGCTGACCTTGCTGCCTACTACAGTCGATCCCGCCAAAGTGACCAAGTGCCGGTTGTCTATACCGAACCAAAGCACATCTACAAGCCCAAGGGTGCTAAACCAGGCATCGCCATCTACAAGCAAGAGCGCATTCTTTGGGGAAAGCCACAGCGGGTAAACGAATATTTCATGCAGGCAGAGCAAAAATCAGCCTAAACTTTATATAAAAAAATCTGTCATTGGCGTTACAATAATGTTACGAAAGATTACCCGATGCAGTTTGGGAACGCGCATTCCGGGCTTCCTTCGGTTGAGAAGACAACACAACGAAATTTTTTAAGACCAGCTGTGGTGAGCTGGTCATTTTTTAGCTATTCACCCGTCTCGTCCACTGCACCTGAAAGTAGGGCACTATACCAATACAGTTCAGCTTAAATCTGTACCCTCCGACATAGCTTCATTTGGCAAAAAGCGGTGTCAGGGGCTTGACTCCATTATTTATATCGCCACCATAGTTTAAGTGTTCGTGAATTCCAAAAGCGTCCTCCGTAGTGCGCAATAATGAGTAATGATTGTATGGCGTATTATCAACCCTACTATGTGGTCCGTGGTTGGTAATCACAATTGTGAGGATGTGACCGCCGCCAAAGTTAGCCGTACTCTTAGTGTTGTAACCGCAGCATCCCTGAGTGCCAGTCGTACTGCCGTTATCCTCATCCCAAGTGACAACAATTGCGTTGTTATCCGGTGACGACCATAAGCTCGAACTTGTGATTTGGTTAACTACCTTACCAACCATAGCATCACCAGTTCTAATCAGTTTTTGAGTATTCGGACACTTGAGGAGACCGTGCATTTCATTGCACTGGTTGAATACGATATGACTGTAATTTGGGACTTTGTCACTTTTCAGGTCTACAGTGAGTTGCTCAATTCCCACAAGCTTTGCTAACTCGTTGGGATCATCCTGCACTTTCTTGAAGTTGAGAAAGCCATTATGCTTGGAGGCGTAGAGCGCGTTAAGCGCACTGGGGTAGAATGTGCCCTTATATCCAGGGTAAGGTATGTTCTGAAAGTACCCTTTCCAAGTGAGTCCTTTTTCCTCCAGTTGATCGAGCAAGCTACGTCCAGAAATGGTATGGTCAATACCGTTTTTTCTTAAAGCACTCGATTTGGCGTTGTAAGGGGCATCGTCATGGATGCCAAAAGTGCTACCGCCGAGCATCGCCACATAGTTGGCTTCGCTAGGATGCACTTCACCGAAGAAGTTGACAGCTTTGCCATAGGTCTGCCCGAGTTGATTAATTACCGGCGCATTGGGATTACCGATGATCTGGTTGTAGGCCTTATTCTCCTCGATAATCACAAAAATATGCTTGTACTTAGGTACAGCTAAGTCTTGTGCCGTTGGGGCTAGGGTAGTCGCTACCGCTTTTAACTTAGTAATGGGCTGCTGTATATCTGTTTTTTCTGAGTTTTGTGCCTTTGATGAGCAACCGATGCTCGTTAGGCCCAAACTTAGAACAGCAAGAGCAAGACTTATAGTTTTATGTGTTTGGCGTATTGACATCAACTATACCTATTGAGTCAACTCAAGACGATACGAGATGAACTACCCCACCCTGCTGCGCGAGGATGGGGTTTCTAATTTCCCATCATCTACCACAGAATTAGGCTTTTGACGCTTCATCTGCCCCAGTTGCTTCATCGAACCAGTGTGCTTACGCTTCTTGGTCAACTCAGTAGAGCTAGAACATCCGCAGTCTACGAGGCTCATTCCAAGCCCCGGTTGCTGATTCGTTGCAACGTTGTACATAACCATCACAGAACCCCTGTCACGAGGTGTTTCAAATCCGCACCCATCACAAATATGGTAACGATTTGACAACTCTGCCCAAACTTTATGTACCTTTCCGCACTTAGGGCATCGCTGTGATGGTTTGATTTTTTTAGTAGGTAGCACCAGCATCAATCCGCCTTTCTGTTCAATTTTGTAGGCAATCATTTTATTGAGGATGCCAAAACCAACAGAAAGAATTGACTTGTTTAGTCCGGCTTTTTGCTTCTTGCGCTTACTACCAATCTTTGCTTTTCGCGTCATACCTTTAGTATTTAGCTGCTCCGTTACACCGATGTCATGACGACTAGCAATATCTGATGTAACCTTGTGCTGCCAATCCTTACGCTGGTCAGCTACCTTGCCTTGAAAGCTAGAAATTAGCTTTCTGGTTTTCTTCCAACGTCGAGAAGCTTTTATTTTCTTCTTCCTATTTGGCGCACGCTTACGCCGCAAAGCTTTAGACTTATGCTTGATTTTTACTTCTGATTTTTTTGTAAACCTTGGGTTTTCGCTCTTCAGTAAAACTCTCCCCATCATAAAGAGTTAGTGCAGTTTCTGTGCCCAGATCAAAAGCTACAATTGCTTCATAACTTAGATCGGAATCGGAAGCAAACTTAGCTTCAACGGTTGGAACATCTACGGTTATAGATGCAAACCACTGGTTTTTACCAGGCTTGTAAACAATGGTCAGAGTAGTAGGACTGCCCCACTGCTTAACTTGCCCACGCATCCTAAGAGTAATGCCTAAATCGTTTAGGGTGACTGCCCCATGCTTGCCACTACTACTGACTTTCCAACCAGACAAGGCTGGGTAAGCCCATCCTGAGTAATCACGAATTGGTTTGAATCTAGGCTGACCTCGTAAACCTTGGAAAAATGAACCATAGGCTAAATCAACACGTTTTACAGTGGCTTGCAGCGCTTGAGAATGCATGTAAGCAAACTCGACCCATTCTTTTTTGAAAGCAGGTAAACAAATTCTGCTGGTCAAAATAGGAAATAGATTTTTTGTTTGCTTTCCATTCGTAACGCCGATGAGCAACACAAGCATTGTAAAGATAGGCATGGTTCCGACGTGCCTCAAACAATTTATTCTCTTGTTCTTTGTTTGGGTAAAGTCGAAAAGTCTGTCTTCTGGTTGCCATGTGTTACTCACCTCCTTGTTATTTATTATACTATAATCCTTGGAGAGATTGGAGATTCGTTATGCTCATCTCCGGTGCTATCCTATCCATGAGCCAAAATGCGGTGTGGTGAGACAGAGAAAGAAGGAGGGTTTCCGACGCCAGTTTTCTACGCCGGGGAACCCGGCTTCGTGAAACTGGCTCCTCCGTAGGGGACTGCGATTGCCCGTTGGGTTCTGCCTCCCGCATTATTGGCGTCCCCCGCCCTGCTAAAGTGAGGACGGGGAATTCCGCACTTCTCTGTTAAAAGAAATTTGCCTCTTTACTGAAAATTCGGCAGATTGTGGGTGCTCGAAGAACAGGTGGCTTCGATCTTCTGCTAGCGCGAGTCTTTCCATTAACCCCGGCGCTTGTTCAGACTGAATTTGCTCTATTTCTAAACCAATGGTGTAGCCAAATATGATAGCTTGATCTGAAAGTGATACCTGATTTAAATCAAGGTCCGGCAGTGCCTGCTTCACAGTACTAGGCCTTCTATCTAGCACTGTGGCTATTGTTGCTACTGAAAAGCCCACGAGCACAATACCCAGCACTCTTCTCAGGTCCTTTGACCAACTATTCATCTTCCGTTCCTCATTCACAACGAATTATCATCTTTGCATGTAGTAACCAAAAATAGACATTATGAAATATTGCCTGAAAAGTCTCCGTTGCTACTTAACTTTCAAGGAGGAAAATTTTGGGTGTAATCTGGTAGAGATAGCACACTGTGGCAAAGTAATGATGTTATGGCTCCTCTACCCAACTACCGGCCTAAACAACTCTCTCTCGGTCCCTTGGAAGCAGAAATTTTGAACATCATCTGGGAACTTGGTTCTGTCACAGTAAAGGATGTGCATGAACGTATTCTGGCTAACCCAGATCGAGAGTTAGCCTATACCTCTGTTACTACGGTGCTACGTCGCCTCACAGAGAAAGGTTGGTTGGCTTGTGATAAGAGAGGACGTACATTTTCTTGGCGACCTTTGGTTTCTCGCCAACAGGCGCAGGTCATCAAGGCTCATGATCAGCTGCACCGATTTCTGGCAGTGGGCAACCCCGATGTCATAGCAGCCTTCGCAGATAGTCTTGACTCTGCAAGCCTAGAACAATTAGACGCGATCGCCCAACGAATTCAAGCTGCGCGCCGAGCAAGAGAGGAGTAGTCATGCATCTGTTCATGATTCTAGTGTCATTGGAATTGGCTTGGCTTCTACGATTGAGTTGGTCTGGGCCAACGGGAAGTTGGGCAGACCGCTCGTCACGAGCGCTATCGTTATTTCTGTTCCCCCCCCTGCTATTGATGATGACGGGGTTAGCAGTGCTTTGCATGGGACCTCAGGGCCGAATGATTGGGGTTTCTGCCGGATGGTTTAGCTACTTGCTTGCCATCAGCTTTTTAGGGTTGGCAGGAATAAAATGTATCCAGCTAGGTTGGCAGGGATGGCGATCGCTGCGACAGATCCGCAACTATCCCCCACTGTCCCTTGGGGATAGACCAGGTCGTGTTCTCGACATACCGATTTTGTTCGCTGCCTTAGTTGGTTTTTGGCAGCCAGAATTGGTAGTTAGCCAGGGACTGTTGAACACACTCACGCCAGAGCATCTTGATGCTGTGGTTGCGCACGAGCAAGCGCATTACTATTACCGGGACACGTTTTGGTTTTTCTGGCTTGGCTGGGTGCGTTCTTGCACTGCCTGGTTACCCAACACAGAGAATCTGTGGCAAGAACTGTTAGTCTTGCGGGAACTGCGTGCTGATCGTTGGGCAGCTCAACGGGTAGATCCCCTACTTTTGGCAGAATCTCTGCTCATGGTGATGAGCGCCCCGAATTTGATGCTGTCTGAAATCTATGCTGCTTTCAGCGAGGTTGCCCAAAAGAATCGTTTAGAAGAGAGAATAGAAGCGCTGCTAGCAGAACCAGATCCCCTAAAAAGCCAAGTCGACTGGTCTTGGACTTGTTGGTTATTCTTGGTGTCTCTGCCCTTAGCTGCCGTACCGTTCCACACTTGATTGCTCGGCAAAATTTTTTCGTCAAGTACTTGCCAACAGCCTGTAGGTTTGCTAGCTTAATAAAGCACTATAAATAAATATCTCCTGCCGGGATAGCTCAGTTGGTAGAGCAGAGGACTGAAAATCCTCGTGTCCCCGGTTCAAGTCCGGGTCCTGGCATCTCAAATTTAGCTCCTGAAAAGGCTTCTAGCCGCAAGAAGCGTGAATCAGAAACTCTTGCAGTGGTTAAAACCTGACCCCATTGCTATTAGTCATGTAAGATATCAGTCTCTTACAGCTCTTGCCTCTGAAGGCAGTTTCACATCAAGGATTTCACACAAACGTTTTTGAGCTTCTAGATTGTAGGTGCCAGCAGCACGTTTCTGCCATTTATATGCAAAGGCTGTTGACATTTCACTCAATTCTCTAGCAGCTTGCTCTAATTCTTTACTCTCTGAAAGAAGTTCTAGCATAGCCTTTTCATCTGGTAATTGTTCCATAGCTTCTACTCCAAACGATTAACAATTCGCTCAATCCGTAGTTTGACTTCCAGCGTCTTTCCCAACAGAGTCCCCAGTTCTTCTCCAGCCTCCTGAACTTCTTCATTAGAAACAGTAGTGAGTGAAACAAATTCTACTGCCTTCTGCACTTGCCTTCTAGAATTCTCTATGAATAGCTGCGTAGCATTAAGAAAAGTATAGGTCTCAAGTAGTATAGCATTATCAGAGAACAGAGATAATAAGTCTCTAGTTCGGTTTAGCCCCTTTGTTGCTTGCTGCTCAGTTTGGTTGAGTTCCTGTTTGAGACGGTCAATCAATTCAGCGAACTCTGGCGTAATTGGCATTCTTCTATGGCAACTGAAACAATTTAGGCTACCAACGTAAAGCGGGACAGTGGTACCAAGAGAGGCCAGGCGAAGAAAAGCCACCGTGTGAGTCTAGACTAACCTCTAGACAACCCGAGAGTGAGGCAAGAAATGAAGTTACGCCAACG
>JAABUQ010006217.1_pt1 | contig 18294 bp, 16 predicted proteins | sample 5560001 | NCBI WGS metagenome assembly JAABUQ01 (sample SAMN10711888, study PRJNA513371) | rock metagenome | isolation source: Antarctica rocks | place: Antarctica: Victoria Land, Finger Mt nord | collected 2015-12-18
GGGCGAAGGCGGCCACGGCCCGTGCGGCTGACGCACGGGCGCTCACGGCGGCGGTGCGCAAGGGCAACGGCCACGCGCTGCGCTTCTCGGCGTTCCTGACTCCGAAGGCGACCACCAGCGCGACGCCAGCCGCCACCTGCCCCGTCCTCGACCTGGTCGTGGGGCCGCTCAACCTGCAGCTGCTCGGGCTGGTCGTCAACCTCAACCGCGTGCACCTGGCGGTCACCGCCACGCGCGGACAGGGCAAGCTCGGCGATCTGTTCTGTCAGCTGGCCGACAACTCCACCACCCCGTAGGGGCTGCTCCGTCGAGCTCGGGATCGGCGCCGCGCCGGTCCCGAGCCGAGGGGCGCCGAGCCGCGAGCGCGTATGAGGGGCCCAGGTGAGCGTGCCCCGTACGCTCGCGGGGTGCTCGCCACCCTGATCGCCCTGATCGTGCCGCTCGGCCTGGACTCCTTCGCCGCGGCGGCCACGCTGGGGCTGGGCCGGCTGAGCTCTCGTGAGCGATGGCGCATCTCGTTGCTGTTCGCCGCCTTCGAGGGTGCCATGCCCGTCGTCGGGCTGGCGTTGGGGGCGTCGGCCGGCCAGGTGGCCGGCGGGGTCGCGCAGTACCTGGCCGTCGCGGTGCTGCTGGCCCTGGGCCTGTGGGCCCTGTTCGGTGGTGGAGACGAACGCGAGGCCGACGTGCGCCAGCTGCTGCGAAACCCGGGTGCGGGTGCGCTGCTGCTAGGCCTGAGCGTCAGCCTGGACGAGCTGGCCATCGGCTTCACGCTCGGCCTGCTGCCGCTGCCCACGGTGCTCGTTGTCGCTCTCATTGCCGGGCAGGCCTTAGTCGTCGCGCAGGTGGGGATGCGCGTGGGAGCGCGTCTGGGCGAACGCGTACGCGAGGGCGCCGAGCGGCTGGCCGGCGCCGCCCTGCTCGCGCTCGGTTTGGTGCTGCTGGCCGAGCGCCTGCTCGCTTAGCGTCGGTCGCGAGCAGCGACGAGCCCGGCCGAGGACGCCGGGTCCGCCCGGCGGCGGGCCGGCCGCCCCTTTCAGCCCCGGTGGCCGCGGCCTTTGTGCGCGCGCCGGCGCGCCCCGCACGTGTGGTATCCGCGCGTCTGGCGCAGGACGATCGTCCGTCCCCCGGAGCGCAGACGCACCACCAGCTTTACGTCAAAGCGCCCCGGCGGGAGTCCCCGCAGATCGACCACCGCTCGCAGCCGGCGACCCATGTGCACGGGAACGCGCCGCCCGTTGACGTACGCGGCAGCGCCGAGGAAACGCTGGTGACGTCGGCGCGCGATGTGGACGGGAAAGTGGCGGCGGCTGAAGCAGCGGTGCGGGGAGCCGACACCCGGCTTGCTCCCGGCGGCCTGCGTGCTCCCGGCGCCCTGCGTGGGTGACGCCGCACTCGCGGCGCAGGAGATCGAGAGCGCCTTCTCGGGCGGCTCGGGCGCCGGCGGCGGGGTGTAGGGGGAGCTCTGGTCGGGTGGCTGCAGCGGACCGGCGGTGGCCCCGTCGTAGCCGGTCTGCGCGCCGATGGCGGGTTGACGCCCGCAGAGGCCTCGGGTGGCGCATCGCCCGCCGGCATGAAAAGCTGTGGGCGATGCGCCGGAGGGGCAGGATCCTCGCAGTACTGCTCGGCGTCGTGTGCGTCGCCGCGTTACTGCCCGCCTGGGCGGTGGGGCGGCCCCTGGCGCTGCGCGTGGCCACGACGCACCAGCGTGAGGCAGTACGCGCCCGGATGCTGCGGGTAGTGGTCTACGCGCCGGTGGGCACCCGTGTGCGGCTGATCCTCCGAGCGCAGTCCGTGACGCGGCCCGGCACGGGCGTCACGTCGGCGGCCCTGGGTCTCATCGCTCGCCCACGACGGGTACGCGTAGGGCGCTCCGGGCACGCGACCGTGCATGTGCGCCTGACCGCCGCCGGCGTACGGGTGCTCAGCCGCTGCAGTTCGGTACGCGTCTACCTGAGCGCTCGGCGCACGGCGACATCGCTGCGCCCTCGCCGCGTTGGTGCTCGCACGGTTACGACGACCCGGGTGCTCCTACTCCACGCGCGGCGGTGTCACGCGAGACGCATCGGCCCCGCCTCGACTCAGACCATACTTGCCTCAGGCCAGGGCTTCGGTCAGGGCTCCGGGCTGGGTACGGGCTCCGGGCAGGGCCAGGACGCCGGTCAAGATCAGGGCTTCGGGCCGCTGGCCAGCCCTCCCGCACCGCCCGTCGGACCGAACGGCGAGCGCACTCTCGTGGGCGTCGCCTCGCGGTCCATAACGCCCCCCGGCCCGGAGTACGCCACCCATGTCGGCGGTTACGGCGACTGCAAGGGATGTGACAAGACCGGCACCACTGCGGTCAACCCGGGTGATGACCTGCGCGTGCGCGCCATGGTCGTCCGCCGCGCAGGCAGGGCGGAGGTCATGGCCACCGCCGACCTCGAGGGCTGGTTCGCCGGCTACAAGCAGGGAGCCGGGCTGGGGCTCAACGACCTGCGCAACCAGGTGGCCCAGGAGCTCTCCAGGCCGGTCAGCCACGGCGGGCAGGGGTTGAGCATGGGACCGCAGGACATCATCGTGTCCTCGATCCACTGCCACGCCTGCGCGACCGTGGTGGGCATCTGGGGGCCGACCAACTTCAAGTACCTGCGCTTTGTGTACGCGCAGATGCGCGACGCGATAGAGGCCGCCGCGGCCTCGGCGCGGCCCGCCGCGCTGGAATGGGCGACCGCCGACATCGGCTATGTGAACGACGTGCTGCTCGGCCAGCTGAACGCCAACGAGGGGTGGCCGATCGACGGCCAGCTCTCGGTCCTGAGGGCCACCGACGCCCACACGGGCGCCACCATCGGAACGTACGCCAACGTCCCCGCCCACGGGAACATCGTCCACGGTCCCGACTCCCACGCCATGAGCTCGGAGTACTTCGGCGCGGCCGACCGCCGGCTGGAGAGCCACCTCGGCGGGGTCGGCGTCGTGGGCCCGGGAACGCTCGGCGACCAGACGACGCCGATGCAGGGCACCGCCGCGGCGCAGGCCCTGGCGGTCGACGCTCGCCTGGGCGCTCTGGTGGGCGCGACCGTGCTGCATGCCCTGGCCACCAGCGCGCATCCGATCACCGATCCCACCCTGGGTGGCGCTGAGACCTACCTGATCGTTCCCTTCACCAACCCGGCGCTGGCGGGCTCAGACTGCCTGAGCCCGGTCACCGCGGTGGTGGGCATCCAGATCGACCGCAGCTGCGACCCCCCCTACGCGGTCGCCTCGACCGGCCTGGGCAGCTGGTTCACCACGCTACGCATCGGCACCATCGCGATCGCCTCGCAGCCGGGTGAGGCCTTCCCGCACGTGACCTTCGCGATGCGGCGAGTGCTCAGCGGAGCGCAGGCCGTGTTCACCCCCGGACAGGCCCAGGACCAGCTCGGCTACTACTACGAGCCGTTCGCCTTCCCCACGACCTTCGTGTACTCGGCCGACCACAACATCTTTCACGCCAGCATGTTCCTCGCCGAGGCCAACACCCAGGCCCAGATCCCCAATGGGACCAAGCTCGGCTTCGCAGTGACGCCTTCGGCCAGCGACCCTACCGGTAATGACTTCACTCGCATCCAGCACCCGGGAGTGCAGGTCTTTGCCTATCCCCGGCCTCAGGGCGCCGCCGCTGCGGGGGGCCTGAGCGTGCCGATCGGCGTTTACCGTGCGCCGGCGCGGTGCCAGTCGGCCAACCCGCTGCCCACCCCGGCATGCTCCGCCTCCGCCGACCCGGGTCCCGCCACGGTCGACTTCGGCGACGGCTCACCTCTCGCGCGGGCCGCCTCGCCGCCCGGCGGGCCGTTCGCATGTTGCATCGACCTGCGCCACACGTTCCCGCATCCCGGAGCCTATGACGTCCGGGCCACGCTGCCCACGGGCGAGTCCTGGACGTCCACCGTGCACGTCCAGACTCCGTTCCTCCTCTACAACCAGGCGCACTACCCGGTGGCGGGCACGGTCCTCCCGTCCCCCGGACAGTCAGGCCGCTAACCGCTCCGGCTCGGCGCCCGCTAACCGCTCCGGCTCGGCGCCCGCTAACCGCTCCGGCTCGGCGCCCGCTAACCGCTCCGGCTCGGCGCCCGCTAACCGCTCCGGCTCGGCGCCCGCTAACCGCTCGGGCTCGGCTCCTGTGCGGGCGGGGGCTCGTCAGCTCGCACGGGCTGACCGAACTCGGGACAGGCCTCGTTACGGCACTCAAAGTGAGTGCTGGGTCCGGCCAGGGCGGTGCTCGCGGGCTGTCCGCAGTCGGGGCACAGAGGGGTCGTCGTGCCCATGCCAGAGCGCCTAGGTGCTCTCCGAGCGGGCCATGAGCACTTGCTCAGAGCCGCGACGGGCGATCACCACCAGGCCCAGCAGGCGCGACCGTTGGGCGTCGGTGAAGGCGACGTAGACGGCCGCGTCGTCTCGGACGGTGAAGCCCCACACCTCATCGCCCCCATGGGTGCGCAACTCCTCGAGCAGCGCGCCGATCCCGGCGGAGGGGACACCGGCGCCGCGCACTTGCCGCAGGCGCTCGCCGTAGGTTCGACTCAGCGACTGCGGGTTGCCCCGCGCGAGGGTGAACGAGGACGAGCGCGCGGCCTGCAGCGCCTCGTGCAGCTTGGTGGCGCGCGCGGCCAGCTCCTCACCGAAGGGCAGCGACAGAGCCCGCTCGCGAGTAAGCGTCTGGGTGGAGGAGGTGGCGCTCACTTCGATCGTGTGGGCAGATGCCCGGTCTGCGCCAGCCTTATTCGCCGCGGTGGCGTCGTCCCGTGCCCACGTGACCTCCCCCGCCGAGCGGAACGGGTAGCCCGCGGGCATCGGTCGCCCTACCGTCCGGGACGGTCACTCGCCACCGTTGGTCGCGAAGGGTCGTTTCCGCCCGGCGCTCGGTGGGGAGGTTCAGCTCTACGCCGCGCCCGTCGGCGCCCCGCAGCTCCCGCAACCGGCACGAAGGACGGCCACGCCGGGCGAACTTTTCTCATTGACAAAGGAGACCCATGAGTTCGAGCACCACCAAGCGTCCCGTTGAGGCCAGCGACACCCTTGCCATCGGCGAGCACACCGTTCACCGCCTGGGCTACGGCGCCATGCAGATCACCGGCGAGGGCGTGTGGGGCGAGCCAAGCGACCGCCAGGAGTGCGTGCGCGTCCTGCGGCGCGCGGTCGAGCTGGGGGTCGACTTCATCGACACCGCGGACTCATACGGCCCCAACGTGAGCGAGGAGATCATCAGCGAGGCGCTGTCGCCTTACGGCGAGGAGCTCCTGATCGCCACCAAGGCGGGTCTGACGCGCACCGGGCCGGGCAAGTGGGTGCCCGTCGGGCGCCCCGCGTACCTGCGCCAGCAGTGTGAGATGAGCCTGCGCCGCCTCCGCCTGGAGCGCATCGAGCTCTTCCAGCTACATCGCATCGACAACCAGGTCCCCGCCGAGGAGCAGTTCGGCGTGCTGCGCGACCTGCGCGACGAGGGCAAGGTGGGCAGCGTGGGTCTCTCGGAGGTGTCCGTCGAAGAGATCAAGGCGGCGCGGAAGGTCGTGCCCGTGGCCACCGTGCAAAATCTCTACAACCTCACCGAGCGCAAGTCCGAGGACGTGCTCGATTACTGCGAGACCGAGGGGATCGGCTTCATCCCGTGGTTTCCGATCGCCAGCGGGGAGCTGGCCAAGCCCGGGGGCCCCGTCGACGAGGTGGCCAAGGCGACCGGCGGCTCCCCCTCCCAGGTGGCCCTGGCCTGGCTGCTGGCGCGCTCGCCGGTGACGCTTCCCATTCCGGGCACATCCACCGTGGCTCACCTGGAGGAGAACTGCGCTGCGGCCGAGCTGAAGCTCTCAGGCGAGCAGGTGGCGCAGCTGACCGCCGCCGGTCACTGACCGCACGGCGCGGGGGTATGGAGCCGGAGGCTCTGGTCGAGGAGATCGTGCCCCTGCGCGACGGCGAGCTGACGGTGCTGCGCCCGCGCAACAGCGAATCGCTGATCGACGAGCACGCCTTCGAGCGGGACGAGTTCCTGCCCTTCTGGGCGGAGCTGTGGCCCAGCGCCAGAGCGCTCGCGCGCCGTCTGGACGGCCGCGCGCTGCGCGGCGCGCGCGTGGTCGAGCTGGGCTGCGGCCTGGGGGTGCCCAGCCTGGCGGCGGCCCGCGCGGGCGCTCGCGTCCTGGCCACCGACTGGTCGCAGAGCGCGATCGACCTGCTCGCCGACAACGCCCGCGCCAACGGTCTGACGCTGAAGACGGCGCGCGTCGACTGGACCCACCCCGACGCGCTGGTCGCGCAGGCGCCCTTCGACCTGGTACTCGCCTCCGATGTCCTCTATGAACGGCGCAACGTCAGCCTGTTGCTCAGGCTGCTGCCACGCCTCGGCCCGGAGGTTTGGCTGGCCGACCCCGGACGTGCCTTCGCGCAAGCCTTCCTCGAGCAGGCTCCGCGCCTGTGGTCGCTCCAAACGGCCAGCGACGACCGCGTGCTCGTGCATCGTCTGCGGCGTCTGTGACCCGAAGCTTTTGGCCCGTTCGCGCACCCCCACGGGCATGGCTAAAGGAGCGAGCCGAGACGGTCGCTAACGTAACGACATGACTTCCACGCACGAGATGACCACGCGCGGCGGGCACTATGGCTCCCTGGTGGAGACCATGGAGGCGCGCGGCGCAACCAAGCTGCATCCCGCCGAGCGCGAGCAGCTCCTGGCCGCTGCCGATGCGCTGCTGTTCGACGAGCCCAACAGCGAAGCGGCGCTCACGACCGCGCTGGCTCTGATCGTGCGCCTTCAGGACAGCGAGCGTTGGACTCCCGAGAGCGCGACGCGGCTGCGTGAGCACCTGCTGGGTTGCGGTCCGGGCAGCGCCCGCCCCTCCTAGACGTCCGTCGCGATCTGCCACAATCGGCGGACCCTCGTCGACGCGTAAGCGATGCGTCTGAGAGGCAGCGGCCTTCCGCCCATGCGGGAAGCCGAACCCACGGCCTTCGGCTCCCGGCCTCGGGCAAGCAGCGTACTCGTCGTCGGATCCCCCAGTGTGAGCACCACCGAGGAAATGGCCGCCGTTCCCCCTCGCGCGCTGCGCGGGTCGGCTCGTGCCCGCCACCACACCCGCCGCGCGGTGCGCGCCGGCGCACCGGAGCTGCGCACGCTGGCCAAGTTCGTGCTCGTGGGCGGGTCGGGCTACCTGGTGAACCTGCTCGCCTTCGCGGCGACGCAGTCGCTCGGCGTCCACCACCTGCTGGCCGCGACCTTTGCCTTCCTGGCCGCCGTGCTGAACAACTTTCACTGGAATCGCCGCTGGACCTTCCGCGCGGTGGGAGCGGAGGCTCTGCACCGCCAGGCGCGGCGCTTTTTCATCGTCAGCGTGGCCGGCTTCCTGCTCGCGCTGCTCATCCTGCAGCTGCTGGTCGACGCCGGCGCGACCCCACTGGTCGCGCAGGCCGTCGCCATCGCGGCCGCCACCCCGCTCGGGTTCCTGGGCAACCGCCTGTGGACCTTCGCGTGACCCCTCAAGGCTGATCTGTTTCCCGCCGGAACGGCGGGGGCGAAGGTGAAGAGTCCGTGAAGGTACGTTGGCCGCCGGTCAGCGGGCGTGCGCGGAGTCCGGCCCGTGGGGGACCACGCGCAGGTCGGCCAGCGGCCCGGGAAGAGGATCGGTGGTGGCCTGGAAATCGTGCAGCGCGTCGTCACCGAGCCGGGCAAAGCCGGCGCGCACCTGCTCCCAGTAGCGGCGCGAGACGGCCAGGCGGCCCTCGTCAGCCCCACGGCACGCACGATCACGCGCGAGCGGCAGGCCGACGTAGGTCCACACCGTGCCCGACACCACTGCGCCGTGGATGCTCGCGCCGACCTCCGCCCGGGCGTAGTTGCGCTCGCGCCCATCCAGCGCGGCCAGTTGCGCCGCACTCACCGGCAGAGCCAGCCCGTTCACGCGCGATCCGGTCGCCGGGAGAACGTCGAGGAACGCGACCAGGATCGCCGGTCTCTGTCCCCTCGCATCGAGGTAGTGCTTGTAGCCGGGCACATCCACCCCGTTGTCCATGGCCACCGTCCAGCCGCGGCGCCATCCCACCAGCTCGCAGGGCACGCCGTCCCCGAGCCACTCCCCACCAGCGCCGGCCAGCAGCGAGCCGTAGGCAAAGAGCCAGACGCTGCCCCAAGGTGCGCTCACGCGGGACGCCAGTCGCGACGCTGGGTCATGGTCTGGGGCGCGCGAAGCCCGCCGGCGAAGCCAAGCGGCGAGCCAGGGCCGGCGCGGCCAGCAGCATCACGAACAGGCGCAGCAACTGGACGGAGAGCACGAAGGTGGTGTCGGCGCGGCTGCCCACCGCCGTGGCCAGAACCGCGTACAGGCCTCCTGGAGTGGTGGCCAGGTAGCCGTCCAGGGCGCTCACGCCGGTGAGCGAGGCGAGCAGCAGGCCGAGCAGCGCGCAGGCCGCCAGCAGGACGCCGATGAGCGAGAGCGCGGGCACGATCACCCGCCGGGCGCTGCGCAGGCTCTGGGGCGTGAAGCGCAGGCCCACCTGCAGGCCGATGACCGCAAAGGCGACACCCTGCACCACGGCGGGCACCGCGGCGGCGAGGGGCACGCCCAGGAGCGTGAGCAGGCCGGCCACCAGCATCGGACCCAGCAGCGAGGCGGCGGGCAGTCGGACCAGGCGACCCAGGAGCACACCGAGGACAGCCGCCACCACGCAGAAGGCGAGCCCCGCGGGCAAGCTCGCGGTGGCCACCGCGGCGGGGCGCGGCGCGCCGGTCCCGAGTCCGGGCGCGAGCAGGGCGGCGACCGGCGGGGTGATCAGCACGATGACCACCACGCGCAGGTACTGCATGACGGCGACCAGCCGCTCGTCGGCGCCGAGCTCGTTGCTGATGGCGATGATCCCCGACGCGCCGCCCGCGATCATGCCGAACGATGCCGTGACGCGATCGGCCTCGCTCACCCGCGCCAGCACCAGGCCGGTGAGCACCGTGAGGGCCAGCGTGGCCAGGCAGACGAGGGCGACCGGCGCCCAGTGCGCACCGACAGCGCGCAAGGTGGACAGGCGCAGGTATGACCCCAGGGCGACCCCGACGACCGCCTGAGCTCCACCCACCACGTGGCCGGGAATCCGCGGCGCCGACGGTGCCAGCAGCGCCCAAACGATTCCCACCAGCAGCGCCGCGAACAGGCTCGGCGAGGGAACCCCGGCCGTGGACACGGCGAACGTCGCCGCGGCGACACCCACCCCGATCGTCAGCCAGCCCAGCCCAGGACGAGACAGAATCAGGGCGCCCGTGCTTGGGCCTTCTAGTTGCCGGCGTGCCCCGGGCCGGGCCTGGGCGCGAGCAACATCAGCAGACGAGAGTCCGCCAAGGCGTCGACCTCACGTCGCTCGGCGGGGGAAAAGTGAACCACGGCCCGCGCCCGCTCGGAGCGCATATCCAGATCGGGCAGCGGCCAGATGTCCACGCAGACGGGCGTACCCGGCCGGCGGGTGGGACACACTGGCAAGCGAGCCACCGCCGGCACGCGTCAGCCGGCCAGAGCCGAGCCGTCGTGCGTCACGAACCGGGGCCCGACGGGGGCGTTGCGCGTAGGCTTGGGCGCGTGCGCCCATCTCGTCGCCCTCAGCGTCCGGACTCGCCCCACGGCGCGTGCCCCCAGGACCACGCGACCGCGACCCGAACCCGGTCGCGGCGCACGCGCGCCGCCCTGCTGGCCGTCGCCGGCACGCTGGCCGTTGTCCTGGCGCCCGCAGCGCGCGCCGCCGATCCCGCGAGCGATCCCAGCGCCGACTTCGGCTCCTTCAACAGCGTGCTGGGCGTGGGTGAGGGCCAGAACGCCAACGCGCTGGACCTGGCGCGCTTTGAGGCCACCGGCACGGCGCCCACGAGCTTCACCAACCAGGAGCGTCAGTACAGCGATATCGAGAAGGCGAGCTTTGAGTTCTCGGCGACCGACTTCAGCCGCTTCTACAAGCCCTCCGGGTTCGGAGCGCTGCCCGGTGGCCTGGCCTCGACCGAGTTCCCCCAGCCCGGGCTGCGCATCCTGCGCGACGCCCAGTTCTCGGTGCCACGCATCTACGGTGCCACGCGCCCCGAAGTCATGTGGGGCGCGGGCTATGCGACGGGGGAGGATCGCCTCTTCTTCATGGATGTGCTGCGTCACATGGCCGAGGGACGCATGACCGAGCTGCTGGGCCCCAGCGCCGCGGCGGGCGACTCGGCACAGCTCGGCCAGCAGAACTTCTCCGACGCCGAGTACACCCAGCAGCTGGACAGCCTGCCCCAGCGAGCGGGCATTGAGGGCGCCCAGGCTCTGAGCGACATCCGCAGCTACATCTCCGGCATCAACACCTTCATCGCCCAGGCCCGCATGAACCCCGCCAAGCTGCCGGCCGAATACCCGGCGCTCGGCGTGCAGCCGCGCACCTGGACCGAGGCGGACACGACGGCGGTGGCCGTCTTCTTGATCGCCCAGTTCACCGTCTCGGGCGGCGGCCAGCCCCAGGACGCAGAGATCATGGACTTGCTCGCTCAGCAACATCCTCAGCAGGCCGCCGCGCTGTACAACGACTTTCGCCAGCTGCGCGACCCCGAGACCCCCCTGGTGGCCGACCGCAGCTTCCCCTATGACGATCCGGGAACGCCAACGCCGGGCGCCGTGGCCCTGCTCGATCCCGGTTCGGTGGCCAAGCGCAACGCGGTGATCGCGGGCGGTCGCAGCGCCGCTGGGGCACGCTCAACCTCGCTGCCCGCCTGGGCCCAGCCTCTGGCCGCCCCGGGCCTGGGTTTGCCACCCCGAGAATCAAACGCGGTGCTGATCTCGGCGTCGCACTCGCTCAGCGGCCACCCGCTGGCCAGCATGGGGCCGCAGGTTGGCTACTACTCGCCGGAGATCTTCCTCGAGTACGAGTTGCACGGCGGGGGCATCGACGTCAGCGGCGTCGCCTTCCCCGGCGCGGCGCCCTACCCGCTGATCGGCCACGGACGCGACTTCGCCTGGACGGGCACCACGGCCAACGGCGGCAACGAGGACGTGTTCGCCGAGCAGTTGTGCAATCTGAACGGCTCGCCCGCCAGCACGGCCTCAAGCAGCTACCTCTACCGAGGACGATGCGTTGCGTTCGAGCAGCGCGACCAGACCGACACCCCGCCCGTGTCCCCGACCAGCCCGGGGCCACCGAGCCCCACGGTGACGCTGCGGGCCCTGCGCAGCGTGCACGGGCCGGTGGAGAGCTTTGCCACCGTGCACGGCCAGCCGGTGGCCCTCACCGTGGCCAACGCGACCGACCAGCACGCGGTCCAGAGCTCGGTGTCGTTCATGCGCCTGGCCGAGAACCAGGTCCATGACGCACCCAGCTTCATCGACGCCTTCTCGCAGTACACCGGCAACGAGAACTGGTTCTACGCCGACGACCGCGACATCGCCTGGTTTGAGTCGGGCTGGTTCCCGCGCCACGCCCCGGGCAGCTCGCGTGACCTGCCCATCTGGGGCACGGGCCCCTATGACTGGCAGGGCTTTGATCCCGCGACCTACTCCTACGCGCGCATGCCCGACGAGACGCTGCCACGCGAGATCAACCCCCCCGAGGGGTACCTGGTCTCCTGGAACAACAAGGAGGTGCCCAACTGGCCCGCACCCGGAGGCACGTGGTCCTTCGGGCCCGCCGAACGCGCCCAGCTGCTCTCGCTTCCCCTGCAGAGCCTGCTCGCCACCCACCCCCGCGTCGACCTGGCCCAGGTCACCCAGGTCACCACGCAGGCCGCCACACGCGATCTGCGCGGTCAGGTCGTGCTCCCGGAGCTGCTCAAGGTCATCGGAGCCGATCCCGACCCGCGGCTGGCTCCGCTGCTCGCGGCGCTGCGCCAGTGGCAGTCCCACGGCGCCCTGCGCGTGGACCTGACCGGCAGCAACGTGTACGGAGACAGCCCGGCCATCGCGCTCATCGACGCCTGGTGGCCGCGACTCGTCCGGGCCATGTTCCAGCCGGCGCTGGGAGCGAGCGCGTTCACGGCGATCAGCGACAAGGTCAACCCCTACGACGAGCGCCCCAACGACAGCGGCTTCTTCAACGGCTGGCAGAGCTACGTGGACAAGGATCTGCGCGACCTGCTCGCCTCGGTGCCGACCTCGAATGCGACCCTCCACCCCACCACACGTCGCAGTCGCCGCCACCCGCGCGCACGCCACCACGTACGCCGTCACCGCGGACACCCCCAGCACCGTCGCGCGGCTCACCGCCACCAGAGCGCCCGCCGCACACGCGGACGCCACCACCGCTACGTTCGCCTGCGCCACCGGCGCGCGCACCTGGCGCGCCACGCGCGCCTGCACCTCCCGGGCGTGTCTGGCTCCTTCAGCCAGCTCTACTGCGGGGGCGGATCACTGAGTGCCTGCCGTGGCCTGCTCGTCTCCACGCTGTTGGCGGCCGCGGACGCCGTACGCGCCCAGCAGGGGCCCGACCCCGCTCAGTGGAAGGTCTTCGCCCTGTGTCCGGTGCCGGCGCAGGGACGCCCGTCCTGCGACGAGGAGGTCCCGATCACCGCGGGGGCGATCAGCGTGCCCCCGTTCCCCTTCCAGAATCGCGGAACCTTCCACCAGGCGGTCGAGGTCATGGGACACCGCCCGCGCTGAAAGGCGGGCGTCGGCGAGGCGGCCGGGGCGAGGGGGCGCGCGCGCCGGGAGGGACGAGGGCGAGGCGCCGGAGCCGACCCGTAGGGCAAGATGCTCAAGGACGGACGCCCGCAGCCCGTAGCGGCCGCCACCAACCCGTGAGTAGGAGAGAGACATGGACTTCGAGCTGAGCGACCGCTGCCGCGAATTTCAGGATCGCCTGAGGGCGTTCATGGACGAGCGTGTGTATCCCGCCGAGCCCGTCTACGAGCAGCAGCTGCGCGAGGCCGGCGACCCCCACGCCCAACCAGCGATCATGGAGGAACTGAAGGCGCAGGCGCGCGAACGCGGTCTTTGGAACCTCTTTCATCCCGACCCGCAGTGGGGTCCGGGACTGTCAAACGTCGAGTACGCCCCACTGGCCGAGATGCTCGGACGCAGTCACATCGGCTCGGAGGCCTGTAACTGCTCGGCCCCGGACACGGGCAACATGGAGGTGCTCTCGCTGTTCGGCTCGCCCGAGCAGCAGGACCGTTGGCTGCGCCCCCTGCTCGACGGCGAGATCCGCTCGACCTTCGCCATGACCGAACCCGACGTCGCCTCCTCCGACGCCACCAATATCCGGCTCTCCATCACCCGCGAGGGCGATGAGTGGGTGCTCAACGGACGCAAGTGGTGGGCCTCGGGCGCGCTTCACCCCCATTGCGCGGTGCTCATCGTGATGGGAAGGACGGCGGGCGGCTCTCAGGCCCCTCCCTACAAGCAGCAGAGCATGGTGCTGGTGCCCATCGACAGCCCCGGTCTGCAGGTCGTCCGCGGGCTACCCGTGTTCGGCTACCAGGATCAGGAGGGCCACGCCGAACTGCGCTTCGAGGACGTGCGGGTGCCCGCCGAGAACCTGATCGCCGGCGAGGGCGACGGGTTCATGATCGGTCAGGCGCGACTCGGGCCCGGGCGCATCCATCACTGCATGCGCTCCCTGGGGGCCGCCGAGCGGGCGCTCGAGCTGCTCTGTCGCCGGGCCACGCGGCGCGTGACCTTCGGCCAGCCGGTGGCCATGCGCGCCAACGTGCAGGACTGGGTCGCCGAGGCCCGCATCGAGATAGAGATGCTGCGCCTGCTCGCCTTCAAGACCGCCTGGCTCATGGACACGGTGGGCAATCGCCACGCCCGGGTGGAGATCGCCGCGATCAAGGTGGCGGCCCCCAACGTGGCCCTGAAGATCATCGACCGCGCCATCCAGGTACACGGAGGCGCGGGCGTCTCTGACGACTTCCCGCTGGCCTGGATGTACGCGCACATGCGCACGCTGCGCCTGGCCGACGGGCCCGATGAGGTGCACAAGCTCACGATCGCCCGCCGAGAGTTGCGCCTTCACGCCCCGACCGAGGACGAACGCGCGTCCGACGGCCAGGCCGTCACGGCCGACCAGGGCACCCGGAGCTAGGTCCGTGGATATCTCAGAGCGCACGATCGTCGTCACCGGCGGCGCGTCGGGCATCGGACGAGCGCTGGCGCAGCGCATGATTGCCGCAGGTGCCCGTGGCGTGGTGGTGGCTGACCTGGACGAAGCGGGCACCCAGGCCGTGGCCGCCGGGCTCGGGCCCAGGGCCCTGGGGGTGGGCTGCGACGTGTCTGACGACACGCAGGTCAACCGCCTGATCGACAGGGCCGAGGAGGCGTTCGGCCCGGTGGACCTCTTCTGCGCCAACGCGGGCATCGGCACGGGGCACGGGCTGGACGCCCCCGACGACGTGTGGGACCGAATGCTGGCGGTCAACGTGCGCTCCCACGTGCTCGCCGCTCGGCGCCTGGTGCCCGGATGGGCCGAGCGCGGGCAGGGCTACTTCTTGTCCACCGCGTCGGCCGCCGGGTTGCTCACCCAGATCGGCGACGCTCCCTACGCGGTCACCAAGCATGCGGCGGTGGCCTTTGCCGAGTGGCTGTCGGTGACCTACGGCGACCGCGGGGTGCGCGTGAGCTGCCTGTGTCCCATGGGCGTGAACACGGCCCTGCTGCAGGGTGGCCTGGACGCCGCGGGCAGCGAGGGGCTGGGTCCCCGGGTGGTGGCGGCCGCCGGCCAGGTGCTCGAGCCCGAGGAGGTGGCCGAAGCCGTCGTGGAGGCCGTGGGTGCCGAGCGCTTCTTGATCCTGCCCCACCCGGAGGTGCTCGCGTTCTTCCAGCGCAAGGGCGCCGACTATGACCGCTGGCTGGCCGGTATGCGCCGGCTGCAGGCGCACGTGGGCGCGGCCGGCTGATTCAGCGGCCCGCCGGCCAACCGCTCTCGAGGAAGCGTTCCAGGGCGGGAAACTGACCGGCTAGGTAGTTCAGGTCGTGGCTGCCGGGCGCGACGCTGACCGTGTGCGCGACCTGAGCCCGGGCGAGCAGCGCCGCGAAGCGCTGGGTCTGTCCCTTGACGCCCGGGACGGCCTCCTGGGCGGCGTCGAGCAGCAGGATGTGAAGTCCGCGGGCCCGGGCGAGATGCTGATCGGGGCTGTTGTAGGCGCGCCGCGCGGTGCTCGTCCCCAACACCCCATCGGGATCCTCGGCGTGGAAGTAGCCCGCGATGGATATGAGCTGGCCGAAGAGCCCGGGATGATGCAGGGCGATGTTGGTCGCCCCGTAGCCGCCCATGGAGAACCCGGCGATCGCGCGGTGGGCGCGATCGCGCCGAGCGGCGCCCTCCACGGCGGGGACCACGGTGGAGACGAGAAAGCTCTCCAGCCGTTGTGAGCCATCGGCGGAGTCGGTCCACTCGGGGTCGGGATGTGCGCTGTGTCCATTGGGAGCGACGACCACGAAGGGCGCCGCGCCGCCGGCGAACAGCCGATCCAGCGACGCCGCGATCCCGCGGCGGAAGATGTCTGCGGCATCACCGGGCAGACCGTGCAGGAAGTAGAGCACCGGCACGGCCCGCGAGTCGGCCACCGCAGGCCGGTAGATCCAGACGGTGTGCGTCGTGTGCGTCGTGGGCTCGGTCAGGTCGACCTGCGACACGCGCCCCGGACCGGCCACGCGCGGGGCGCCGCCGCTCGCTGAGGACGCCGCGGCGGTCGCGGCGATCAGCCCCGGGGCGCGCACGTGACGCGCGTGGTGCCCGGCGGCAGTGCTTGCCCACAGTCCGGTGACGGCCAGCCCCAGCAACAGACCGAGCGCCCCCGGAATGCGGGTCCGCCGGCGCCGGCGGGCCTCCGCGCAGCGGCGCTCGGCCGCGCGACGGGCGGCTCCCCGCGACGCCACCGCGTCACGCTCGCCCTGCGTGGGAGACGGCCCCTCGAGGGAGAAGTGATGCTGATCTTCCGCGCGTCGCAGCGCGACTGGTCCGTCGCGGTCCTGCGCCCGGACAGGCTCCAGCGCGAGCAGCTCATCGAGCTCTCGCGCGAGTGAAGACGGCGTGCGTGGGCCGTCGTGCGGGCGGGCGACGGGCGCGGACAGCGTGAGCAGATCGACATGGTCATTGGGCGCCACACCCCTATTAGTGGCCGGTCGGCGCCGAAGTTGCTCTTTCGCAAGGGAACTTGCGCGCATGCGGGCCCGGCTGGCCGTCGGTCCAGCGCAGCGGGTGGGCCCCGAGCGCGGTCAGGCGGCGGCGGTCTGCGCGGACGCCACTCGCACCGGAAGGGCAGGCGTGAGGCGGCTCAGCGCGGCGCCGTCGGCGACCGCGACCGGAGGGGCCGAGAGCAGCCCCGGCGTCGAACGTCGCTCGGCGAAAACCCTGATCTCGGCGGGGCAGAACCGTCGCTGCCCGCCGGGCGTGCGTCGCGCGGGCAGGTATCCGATGTCGGCCCAGTGGCGCACCGTGCGCGCCGGCACCCCCAAGCACGCGGCCACCTCGGCCACGCTGAGGTGCAGATGCTGAGCCCCAAGCGTCTTTTCTGACTCCATGCGGCGTCTTCGGCCGCGGAGTCCCTCGCTCCCGAGCCAGGGCCCGAGATCCTGGACCTATGGTGGACAGCGTCCGGTCTCGGGGCGCCGACGAGTGAGGCCCCGCCCCGTTATGCGAGCTCAAGGCTTCGGCGCCGGGCGTCCGCGGGCTAGGAAAGCCGGCCCGCGTGATCACCCGGTGGCCGAGCTAGCCGTTGAGGCGCTTCTTCAGCGCGCTGGCGGCTGAGAACCTGGCCGCCTTGCTGGCCGCGATGTCGATGGTCTGGCCGGTGGCGGGATTGCGTCCCTGCCGAGCCGAGCGCTCGCTCACGCTGAACTTGCCAAAGCCGGCGAGGGCAACCTCGTGTCCTGCGGCCAGCTCGTTGGAAACCGCCTCGATGGCGGCGTCCACGGCCTCGCGGGCCTGTCCGGCACCGATTCCGGTGCGCTCGGCAACCTTGTCAGCGAGCTCATTCTTGGTCATGGCACTCCCTTCTCGAGTTTTAGCTCGGGGCAGGCTAACGGCTGCAGCCCAAACGAGCCGCCCCGCGGGCGGAGAGCTCAGGCGGGAACGCCCGGACGATGGGCGATGCGAGGCTGCCCACGCTGTGCGAGTTCGGGTGCAGCGGACCCCGCGGCGGCCGCTGACCACAGCACGGTCAGCCACACGCCGCAGGCCAGAGCGACGTGGAGCCACACCAACTGGGTGGGAAGGTGGGTCTCGTACTGGACCAGGCCCACGAACCCCTGGGCCGCGATCAGCGGGCACACCCAGCTGAGCGCGCGGCGCACCTGCGCGTCCGGCGCCGGCTGTCGACCCAGCCACCACCACACGCCCAGGGAAGCCAGGCCCAGAAGCAGGCCGATCTCCCCGTGGCGGTGGATGACGAAGTCCAGCGTCCCACCGCCGTCGAAGCTGAGGCGATTGATGCGCTGGCCGGGCGAACCGCCGGCGTGGGGCCCTGCCGCCGTGGCCGCCGTGCCGGCGAGGACGGTCAGGGCGGCCAGGGGCACCAGGGCGCGCACCACCCATAGCGAACGGCGATCGGCGCCGGTGGCTGATCGTTTCTCGCCCGGCTCGTGCGTAGCCGCCCAAGTGAGCGCAACCGCCGCGACGAGGATGAGCATGGACAGGGCGAAGTGGGCCATCACCCACCCGTAGTCCAGTGCGCCCCGCACGGTGAAGCCGCCGAGTACGGCCTGTCCGATCACCCCGAGGGGCAGCAGCAGGGCCAGGCGGAACAGCTCGGGGCGGTAGGGGCGCCGGCGGCGGGCCAGCAGGACGGCGGCGACGGCGGCCAGCGCGACCGGAGTGGTGATCAGGCGGTTGGAGAACTCGATCACCGCATGGGCGGTGAGCGGCGGGTAGGCGCGCCCGTAGCAGCGCGGCCAGTCCGGGCACCCCAGGCCGGACCCTGTGAGGCGCACGGCGGCCCCGCTGAGCACGATCAGTGTGAGCGCCGCCAGGGCCACCCAGGCCACGCGGCCGTAGGCGGCAGGCGTCACCGTGAAGCCGTCGGTGCGCAGTCGCAGCGTCTGGAGGCGCCGTCGCATGGGCTAAAGGATGACAAGCTCGAAGCTCGGACGGCGGAGGGTCATCAGCGCTGATGCGCACCCGACGGGGAGACCACCTGGCCCGATCGTCGGCGCCCGGCCTTCTTTGCCCGAACCCCGGCCCAGGCGATCGCTCCGCCGGCGGCCATGAGCAGCGCGCAGACGATGATTCCGGCGCGAAAGGCGCTGACCGAGGCGGCGCGCACGGCAGGGCGCAACTCAGCCGACGCCTGGCTCACACGCAGGGGGCGCACCTCCGCGGCTCGCTGATGGGCCGAGGCGGCGCTCGCAGGGAGGCGAGCGTCCA
>JAABUQ010006220.1_pt1 | contig 18287 bp, 16 predicted proteins | sample 5560001 | NCBI WGS metagenome assembly JAABUQ01 (sample SAMN10711888, study PRJNA513371) | rock metagenome | isolation source: Antarctica rocks | place: Antarctica: Victoria Land, Finger Mt nord | collected 2015-12-18
TTCTTCATGCCGTATCTACATCAGTTGACATCGCAAGAACCTGATGCTGGCCGTGAGGGGTTCGACAGGTTAACCGCACAAACCGAGCCCGAGAACCAGCTTGGAAATTAAAAGATTACTAGTATGGCTGGAGGCGGGCTGAACGTAACGACACAGCAACTGCCATAAAGGTCCGCAATTCCTCTCAAGTTCAGCGCCAGTGTAGTTCTACTAGCGGGACTGGTCTACCTTGCCAGTGTTGTCTACGAAGCCGCGATCAAACCTCGCCCGGGCAGCGCGGAAGCGATTCTGGACCACGCAGACGAAAAGGCATGGCTTAACGACTGGGAAGGGGCAGCGCCGCTTTATCGAAAAACTGAAGTTCTATTCATGGCGAATCATAACACTTCGAAGGCTCCTTACGCACGAGTAAGCCAAACCCAGATACTCATGCAAGTTTCGAGCTTGCCCGATCAAATTTGGCATTTGAGTCAAAACCTTACCCTCCCGGAGGCACGGGACGAGGAAACCCGGCTCAGAATTCTCACAATTCGCGGAATGTTCGAAGTGAACTACGATGGCGCGACGGCACAATACAGAGCCAGCCTCATCGTAGTTGTCATTGTTCTTGCCGGGGCAGGGAAAATGCCTGGCTGCGCACGTATACTTGAGTTTTCCTGTAATTGCCGAGAAGTGACCTTCGTCGCTCGCCGAGCCGGAATGTAGGTTGCAACCAGCGCCAGCGTCAGCAGCAGAGTCGGTATCGCGATGAATGTGACGAGATCATGCGATGTAACCTGAAACAGCAGGGTACGCATCACACGGGTTGAGGCGTATGCAGCTCCAACTCCTATTGCCAGCCCAACGGAGGTGATGGCGAGGCTGTGGGCCAGAATTCCTTGCAAGATATCCCGCTCGCGCGCTCCCAAAGCCATGCGAATCCCAATCTCACGGGTCCTTTGCGCCACGGTATACGTAATGATCGCGTAAATTCCGACTGAGCTGAGCACCATTGCTAACGCTGCGAAAGAGAACAACAACCACATCGTGGAACGCGGTGTACTCACCGATTCGGACATTACTTCGTCCATGGTCCGAGTTTCCGTGACGGGGACGTCTTGACGAATTTCCGAGACCAAGCGTCTGAAAGGTTGGACGAGAGCCAAAGGATCGCCGGCCGTCTTGAGGACCACGTTCATTCGGGGCGATACATTGACCCCGGACTGAGCATATGGAAAATAGAAGTATCCCTCTACCCAATCCGGATCTCCGGCCAGAGCAGCATCTCTCGTATCGCCCACTACTCCGACTACCGTTCTAAAAGGCTTTTCCGATACATAGCGCACGTGTTTGCCAATCGGGTTCTCACCCGGCCACCAGTGTTTTGCAGTGGATGCCGTTACCAATGCAACGGCTGCCATCGCGTAGGACTACAAGCGACGCCTGCTGGCGAACGACATCTCCCCAAACCCGAATCAGCCGACTCGGTTCCGGAAAGGGCAGTGATTTGAGGAGAACCGCATTCACTACGCTGAACATCGCTGTATTCGCGCCGATGCCCAATGCCAAGGTCAACACAGCGGCGGCAGTGAATCCGGGACTATTTCGCAGCACGCGAACGGCGTAGCGAAGGTCTTGCCAGAATCGTTCTACAGAAGTCCATTCCCACATTTCCCGCACCTCCTCTTTGATCACAGTCTTGTTGCCGAAAGCCCTCTGAGCGGCGTAGAGGGCTTCGTCGGTGGACAGGCCATTTTCTTCTTGCTCAGCAGCCTCCAGTTCCAGATCGGAACGCAGCTCGCGTTCCAAATCTTGCTCGTGATGTTTCCTTTTCCACCAGCGCATGTCAGCCCTCCTCAGCCGGCCACATGATGCGCGCGATCGCGCCCGTCATCTGCTTCCATTTCGATTCCTCAGCAATGAGCTGTTTCCTGCCAGCAGTTGTGAGCCGGTAATATTTGAACTCGCGCTTCAGATCCTTTCCGGCAAGCTCCCACTTCGCGGCGATCCATCCTTTGCGTTCGAGCCGATGCAGCGCCGGATAAAGCGACCCGTGCTCCACCTGCAGAACTTCGTCAGTTGTTCGCTGGATGTGTTTCGCGATTTGATGCCCATGGGCGGCACCAAACAGCAACGTGCGCAGGATCAGCATATCCAGAGTTCCCTGTAACAGCTCGATCCGGTTCGAAGAATCTTTTGGCATGGATAGTCATAGACATTCTACCCAGATTTGCACCAACAGGGTAGGCGAACGACCCAGGCCAAGTCTGTCTGATTCAGTTGGGGGTGCAAATCACCATTGCGAAAACGAAGGATGCTGTTGAAAAACTCTTCTTTGATTGCGATAGCGATTCGAAGGGGGATCAGAAATGTCTACGCTGCGGTCCGCGATCGCTCATAGGGGTAGTAGCCACATCCAACCGAAAACCTCCGTTAAGGAATTGCCATTCGTTCAGTTCCTGATGTTTCTGGTTTTCTTGACCCACTCCGAACAAAGAAACTGATCACCCTACCTGAGTTCCTCACTCGCTACGTAGCGTCTGAGCGGGGTCGATTTGGACTGCCCTCAATGTCGGAGGTATCGATGCCAGCAACGCCACTCCTAGGAGAGCAACCAGTGGCACGGCGACTGCTCCTGGATCGGTCGCCTTAACCTCGAACAAAAGGCCTTCGACAAAGCGCCCACACGCCACGCCGCCTGCCAACCCGAACAACAGGCCGAGCGACACCATACCAAACAGACCGGATGTGACCAGGCGGACGACCTGGGCTGGACGCGCACCAAGCGCCATCCGGATGCCGATTTCCCGCCGTTGCCGGGTTACTGAATAGTTCAGCAGGCCGTACAGTCCAATCGCTGCGAGCACCAACGCAACAATGGAGAAGAACAGGGAGAGTGAAGCAAGCAGCCGCTCTGTTAGCATTTGCCATCGGACAAACGCGCTCTGCTCTTGAATTGTGCGCACCTGGAAGTCAGAACGTGCCTTATAAATCGCAGATCGCAAAATTGGCGCCAGAGCCAACGGATTGCCGGCTATGCGTACCAGAAACGTGTTGTCTTGCCTACTGGCCATAGGCACGTATATGGTGGGACGCATGGGCTCGCGCACATCATAATAGGCAGCATCACGCACGTAGCCGACGATTTCCATGACCGTAGGAATGTCCTTGCTTTGAAGGACTCCCACAGATCTGCCAACTGGATTCTGTCCATTAAAGTAGGTGTGCGCGAAGGCCTCGTTCACGATGCCCACTCCCGGTAAGCGGTGTGCCGATTCGGTTGAGCGTGGCGGAAGATCACCCGGCCGGAAATCGCGCCCATCGATCAAGCCAATGCGCATGGTTTCGAAAAAGGCAGGAGATACATCGAGAACATAGGGCGAGCTAGCCTCGATAGGGTGACCAGGAATTCGTACATCAGTCCTCCACCGGTTGCGACTCAACAGGGGCCAGCCCGCCAGCCCAACAGACTGCACGCCGGGTGTGCCGCGGAGCTGGTTCGCTACCTGCATCCAGACTTGCAGCGGTTGTTCTTTGGAGGCGGAAGAGTCCACTACTAAAACGTGCTCTGCCGAGAAACCCAGTGGCCGATTCGACAGGCGTTGAAAAGTCGAGACGAATAGTCCCGCGACGAATTGCACCAAGACGCAGAAAGCCATCTGAGCAGCCAATAGCGCCAACATCCATCGACGGGAATGAATTCCATTATCACCTTTCAACGCGTTCATAGGCTTCACACCGGACGCCTGAAGAGCCGGTGCAAGCCCAAAAAGTAAGGTGACCAACGATGCGAGCGCAACGCAAGATGCCAAGCTCCGCCAGCCGGATTCGAGAACAAGGCGCACCGGATCTTCGGGCACGTGCAGCATGGAAATCACCAACGGAGCCGACCACCAGGCGAAAAACGTCCCTAAAAGTGAGGCGATCGCCGCCAGGATAGCGCTTTCCACAAGAACTAACTGGATTAGGCGCCACTGCCCTGCCCCAATCGATACACGCAGCGCTAACTCATGGGCGCGCGAAGTAGCTTGCGCAGCTAGCAAATTGCCGACATTAGTACAAGCAATCAGCAGAACCAGCACTACGAGCGCGGCCAGTATGAGCAGCGGCCGACGGTAAGTCCTCTGTACCTCTGACGCGCCGGAGGCAGCGGAAAGAAGAACGAGCTTCGTGTTTAGATAAGCCGTTATAACCGCCTTGGGCGTGTCGGAGGAAAAGTGCTTGAGGCGTTCCTGACGATCTCGGTTGAAGGATGCCTGCAAGGGCTGCCGAACCTGCTCAGGCGAGAATCCCAGCTTGGGATGAACCCATATTCGAAACCACGACCAGCCGGGGCTATCGATCGCCTTGGTGTTCATCATTGCCGGTATGAAGACGTCAGTTACTGCGCCCGGTTCCGTTCCGATGAACCCTTCGGGTGCCACGCCGACGATCTGGAACTGATCGTTTCCCATCCGAAAGGTCTTTCCAGCGACGTTTGGATCACGACCGAATCGGCGTGTCCAGAAGTCGAAGCTTAAAACTGCTACGGGAGTCGCACCCGGCTTCAAATCATCATGAGGCGCGAGCAGACGGCCAACAGCGGGTTGAAGCCCGAAAACGCTGAACACATTACCGGAAACAAATTGCCTGCACACCCGTTCCGATTCGCTACCGGAGCCAAAAACCGCGTCCTGTCGTGCGTTGAAGCCGACGACCATCAGATCCGCCCGATCCGCGACCACTTCCCGGTACTGCCGAAACGTCGGATAATCAAAGTCGTCGCCATAATCTGGATGCCCATCGCGGTCGACGTTATTGACTGCCAAGTAGAAGAGTGCGTTCGGGTGGCTGACAGGTAAAGTGCGCAGCAATACGGCGTCAATCAGCTGAAATGCCGCAGTGGTCGCACCGATTGCCAGAGCGAGCGACAGGATCGCGGCAGTGCTGACACTGGGGCGCTTGCGAAGCTGCCGCCATCCGAAAACCGCATCCGCAAGCATCGAATCTAGCCAGGGGATCAGTTTAATGTCACGGCTGCGCTCGCGCTGAAGAAGCTCGCCGCCGAAAGCTTTCCTCGCCTCTACCGGAGAGCGACCGCTTTCAATCGCTTCCTCGATATGCGAGGCGAGTTCTTCGTCGATCTCTTCTTTGATTCGAGTTCTGCGGAAAAGATTGAAAACCCGTTGGATCCGAAACATGGCATCTTCCTCACGCGAGCTTGAGGACGCGCTGCACGGCGCCCGTTACGGCAGTCCAATGAGCCTCCTCATTTGCAAGTTGTTTACGGCCAAGAGCTGTTGTCTCGTAGCTGCGCGCCCGTCGGCCATTTTGCTTTTCGATCCACTTGGCGCGCACCAAACCAGCCTCTTCCATCCGATGAAGTGCCGGATAGAGTGAGCCTTCTTCCACCCGCAGCACATCCCCGGCAATTTCTTTAATCGCAGTCATAATGGCATAACCGTGCAGGGGCTCACGACGGGAGAGAATTTTCAGCGCTAGCAAATCGAGCGAACCTTGAAGTCTGTCGGTTTTGGCCATACCAAGATAGCTTACTACAAAGACAGCTTAGTACACCGACTTACAACAACTACAAGATGTGAAGACTGCGGTAGGATCGCAGAGCCTTTTATAGATCCAGCGTTACGGCGCGGCGTTTACTAACACACCGACTCTCCACTCGGCATCGAATCAAACTGCGCAGAATAGGGTCTCAAAAATCCCGCGCGAGCTTGCAGTATGACATTCCGAAATGCCGGAATGCCGTTAATGCTTGGATTGAAGCTGAAAAGTTTTGATGATGTCGGCTTCACGCGATAGGCGTGTTGCGCAAACGAAGGATGCTGTTGAAAAACTCTTCGCGCGTGCTTCGTGCTCGCCTGCGGCGGCCCAATTTCCGTGTAGCTCGTCATACGGGAGCAGCCCGGAAGTGGTAGAGTCTTTTGAAAGAGACGGGGACGATAGGTCCAAATTAATCATTCATCGCGCAGGTCGGGACGCTGATGGAGGGGCGGAAGTGAGCCACCGCTTCGATGTGGGAGCGCCGAATTCCGGGTCTAAGCGCCCCTATCCCGATGCGTCAAATTCCTATACACGCTTTGTGCAGTTCCCGAGTGTCGCTTTATGAAACGATGAAAGTGTTATGTTCGGCACCCGCGCCTTCTGTGCCCTGCTCCTTTGCCTGCCTCTGCCCGCTCAGGTATTCCTAACTGGCGACCCCGTCATGCCTCCAGGCAGCGGCGCGATGCGTCCATTGACTCCCGCCGAGTACGAAAAATTCGCCGCCTGGGCCGAGGGGCGCGCCAACATTAAGGTTATCCGCCAGCTTCCTCCCAAGCTCAGCCCTGATTATCGTGTCGGGGTCAACTTCGTATACGACCTTGCCAACCATTCCTGGATCCTCGATCGCGATTCCGATGGCTACAAGCTCTTCCTCGACATCGAGGGCGACGGCGACCTGAGCCACGCGAAACCCTTCCGCTTCCATGACCAGGACGGCGTTCGCCGCATTGATGTTCCCATGAAGGATGGCGTCTCCCGCTGGACTGCGCGGTTCGAGTTAGTCCAAGACCCGCGTGACGCAAATGGCGTATCGATTCGCATGAATCTCGCGGCCTATCGTTCCGGTAAGGTTGTGTTCGACGGCCACCAAGTCCCTTTCCGCCTGTCGGGTTCTAGCGGCCGGTACGACCTCCCCGGCGACCACGTATCCTTCGATCGCGATGGGAATGGCAAGTACGAATCCTACGGCCCCGACGACCGCTGGGTGAACCTCGCTGGTAAAACGTTCGCATTTCACGTCGATTCCCAGGGCGCATCCTTGACTCTTGAGGAGTCGGATTCCCGCCGGGATCGCCCGTCGCTCAAAAACGGTAGCCCGATTCCTGGCGTCTCTTTGACTGACCTGGAAGGAAAACCACACGCGTTGCTCCACAACACAGCCGACTTTACTCTCCTCGAATTCTGGAACACCAACTGTGGTCCCTGCCGTGAAGAGATGCCGAAACTCAAAGCCCTCTATGACAAGCTGCCGCGTTCCCGCTTCGACATTCTTGGCGTCACCAGTGACGAGTCCGAGGAGGTGCTGAAGAAGTACCTCGCCGAGTTCGCGATCGCGTGGCCGGAGTGCCGCGAATCCTACGAAGGCCCCGTGCATCGTCTCTTGCGCATCGACGGCGAACCTACGTATTTCCTGTTGTCGAAGGACGGTGAGATCCTTGATCATTGGGTCGGCTCCGGTTCCACCATTTCCAAAATCGAAGCGCCACTCAAGTGATGCGACCCTAAAAGCACTTTGCCGTATCAGGCGCTACGCGCCAGTGTGATCCGGCTCGATTCCGAGCCAATCGGCGGCAACCCGGAAGTTGATCCAATAGCGAGAAGTCACAGGAGTAAAAAAGAGGCGCGAGCAATTCTTTCCCGAAATGTTTCGGTGACGCTTGCCTCTTCGCGAACGTCTTTCTATCTAGATCTTTGATGTCGTTCTTGATCAACTTCTGTGGAGGCGCGCTGCTCGTTATGATGGGCCAACAAATTCGTTCTGAGTCGCTCTTTTACTACTTCCGCTTGGAAGATCACATTCCCGAAGATCATCTGTTGCGGCTTGTTGATCGACACATCGACTTCGCTTTCGTTCGCGAGGCACTGAAGGCTAGCTACAGCCACACGGGTCGGCCGTCGATCGACCCCGAAGTGCTGTTGCGCATTCTGTTGATCGGATACCTCTATGGGATTACCAGCGAGCGCCGACTCTTCGAGGATGTTGAGATGCATTTGGCCTACCGCTGGTTCACTGGACTGGGCTTCGATCAAGAGATTCCACATCACTCCACGTTTTCCAAAAATCGGCACGGCCGTTTTCAGGAGTCGCCTCTCTTTCTTGAACTCTTCGAGCGAATCGTCCAGCAGTGCATGAATGTCGGGCTACTAAAAGGTGTCGATCTCTCCGTGGACAGTACGCAGATTCGCGCCGATGCCAGCCCGGACCGAGCGATCAGTCGTGAGCAACTACCGGAAGTCGCTAAAGTCAATCGCACTGTGCGCGAGTATGTAGAGCAGGTCGAGCGCGAAAACGTGATCGCGGAGCCAGCACAGACTCCTGATCCGTCTGCGTCCGAAGCGGAAGGTAAATTCGAATTGCGCCGCACGTATCGGAACTCGCCACCCATGAAGATCTCAACAACCGATCCGGAAGCAGCCTTGTCGAGCAAGCGAGGAGCTTCCGAGTTGTTCCAAGCCTGATTTACCTTCGCAAATTCGGCACATCTGCTTACCAGATCGGATTGAACCTCGGCCGGCTTGCCACCCGTCATTGGTCGAACCCTGTCCGCGACCTTCGCCGCGCGAAGGCTTGCGAGCGGAATGCGATCCGGTATTCCGCGACAAGTTTTCTCCCGATCTTGTGCTGGCGCTCTTCTCGCGCTGTCTTGCCGAGCCACAGCCGGACTGGCCATCACAAACGGTACAGCCCGGTTTTGTTTACTTTGATAACCAGGCCGGCAATACGACGATGCGGTTATCTGAATTTCTGGCCGCCGGCGATGCTCCCATCGTCTTTACGCAGGGTTCTACGGCGGTGCACAATCCAGGTGATTTTTATCGGGTCAGTGTGGCTGCGGCAAGACTATTGCAGAGACGAGCCATCCTTATCGGTACGAAGGCCGTCCCCGAAGTTGACTCGCCGGATATTCTGACATGCCGTATGTGGCGTACTCGCAGGTTTTCCCTCACGCGGCCGTCAATGTGCATCAGGGTGGTTCGTGAACAATCGGAGAGGCGTTACGAGCAGGCCGACCAATGCTGGTCCTTCCTTACGGCTGGGATCAGCCTGACAATGCATCTCGTGTGCAACGGCTTGGCGTAGGGCTCCATGTGGCCCGAAATACTTACACCGTCGACGCCGCTACTTCGGCGTTAGCGAAGTTGCTCAGAACCGCGCACTTAACAAATCGCGCAGCAGAGGTCCGAACTCAACTCGCCACCGAAGATGGATTGGCGACAGCCTGCACTGCTATCGAAGCCATCCTTTGAGTTCAAGAGGAACTCGGTAGGCCGGTTCCGGCTCTAAGCCGGGCCCTTAGCATTCACGTAAATTTCCGTTTCTTGAGGTGTCCCCTTTCAGCATTTCCGAATTAGCGAGCCAACCTCGCCCTGCTCACCTACGGAGCAGGAGACGACCTTGAGAAACATGCAGCGGTATACGCGCGCCAGGCCGCCGATGACCGCACTTTGAGTCCTCGCGTCTACAGGCTATCTAATATCTGTCAGATGCCATGTACGATTTCCAGCAATATGCCGGCATTCCCAAATGTGTGCCCGATCATCCCGGGCCAAGTGTTCCGCTTATGCTGCGCTACGAATGCCAAAGCACAGCACGTTGGAAACATGCGGATCATATCCCAAGCAGTCGTCTGAAAGAAAAGATGGAAGGCCGCCCACAACACGCCGTGTATTATCCACGTACGCTTGCCATGGACAAGCTCCTGCCGGGGAAGCAGGTAGCCGCGCCACCATAGTTCCTCTCCCGCGATATTGCCGATCAGCAACACCGCCAAATAGTAGAGCGGGACCCACCACTGCCCCTTGAGGGAAATGCCCATGAATGACGTTGACCCAAACTGAGACAGGAAGTCACGGAGCGTGGAAGGTTCGGAGTGAAGCGGAATCTTACGGAATATTGATTCGGTCTGCCAAAGCAACCAGCTGCAAACAAGGAATGCTGCAACATACAGTAGCCAACGAACAGAAGTGCGATGTTCTCCTCGATTCTCAAGCAGCAGTGCAGGAACCGTTAGGGCAAAAGCTATGTAGATCGCATAGTGTCCGCCGAACATAAAGGTCGACAAAGCCGCTGTCCAGAACCAACCTGAGAGGTCCATTCTCCGTAAACGGAAACGTCTTTGAATACCGTCCCAAGTGAATGAACGCCCCTCAAGTGCGTACGCCGCAAAGGCCACACAAACAAGCAGTAGCATTGGCAACGCCAGGACCAGGTTATAAGTCGCGAACCACGATACACCGACGTTCCTGAGTGCTGGCAAAGCAACGTACAGTGAAAAAAAGAACAGCAACGAGGTTGCAGCGAATAGGGATAGCAACGCGTAACGGTGCAGGCTTAAGTCTCAGTACCGCGCCTGTGAAGAGTGTAAATGAATCTCTACGGCTCGTTTGCTTGTTCCACACCGAAGAACAGTATCAGATTTATCGGCTTGCAATTCACATGGTTGGTTCGGGGAAATAGCATCAGCTCTTTCGTTTTCAGCCGTGTCCTCAGCCATATCCACCTCCTTAGCAGCACGGTAATCGGGATCAATGTACGGAAAAACCGGGTTAAGAACGTCAACGGCTCCAGAAGAGATCGCCGGGCGGAAACAGCAACAAAGACAAAAGCGGTTCGCCTGGTTTACCACTTCTCAGAAGGCCACCAGAAGACATCTTCGTCTGCCGATTCTGCCCCTAGACTCTCGTAAAATGTTTCGCTGAGGGATTGAGATTCCAAACTGATGTGCAGATTGCATGCACTCCTGCCGTCTTACAAATCGGAATCAACGTCCTCATTAGAAGCCGCCCGAACCCTTTCCCTTGCCTTTCAGACTTGATGTACAAATCGATCACCTGAACCGTACGAGATGCAAGATCGGTGTTGTAGCCGAAGCAATACAGAAGATAGCCAATCGGGCTTCCATCCTCTTCGAGTAAGAGTCCATGAAAGCTGGGGGTCTCGCCGAACCCGTCGCGGAGAAATACGTCCTTAGTCATTCGAGAATTCTTGTGTCTACCGTCGACCAAATGGTCAAGATATCGCTCGAAGTCCTCGGCCAGGAGGGCAAGTGTATCTGCGTCTTCCTTATGGATGGGTCGCACGCTGGGCGGGCTAGGCATCCAGGGATTATCTCCCGAGAACCCAAGCAGGCCTGTGCCGGGAAAGAGGCGAAACGCCATCCTTCCCACGCTCCAGCCACACAATTCGCGTCTTCCGCTCCCATCCTCAGCGGGTTCGTTCCTTCCCCGCAACGCCTGTACGCTTTTGAGTGAAACCGTGCCGTCCAAAAGCCCGGTATTTCACTAAGCCGGCCGTCAAGAGCGCCTCCGCAACGCAGTGAACCAATCACCTTTAGGGGGGACCTGCGCCTTGACGGTTGAGCCGTGATGCAAGAACGTCCAGTGGGGAGTAGCGCCGACCGCAGGGCGGATGAGCGCCGGTACAGGGATGACGAGAGCATCACGAATCAAACAGAGGAGACTATCTTGGATCAACGCTTCCGTTATTTTGTTGGGATTGATTGGGGAACGCAAACTCATTGCGTTGTATTGCTCGATGGCGAGGGACGAGCGATCGAACAATACAACGTCGCCCACAGTGGGGAGGGGCTGTTCACTCTCGTGGAAAGACTCAAACAGCGAACGGACTGCAAGCCAGTTGAGGTGGCTGTCGCCGTTGAAGTCGCTTGGGGTGCTCTAGTCGAAACCCTCGTTGAGAATGGCTTTAGCTTGTTCTCGATCAACCCGAAACAAGTGGACCGATTTCGTGACCGGCACACGGTAGCAGGAGCGAAGGACGACTCCCGAGATGCTTTGGTATTAGCCACCTCTCTAAGGACAGACCGAAAGAGCTACAAGCGCGTCGAGGTGGAATCTCCAGAAATCATCCGACTACGGGAGCTTTCTCGATTTGAGGAAGAGTTGAAAGCAGAGCTTCGGCGGGCTACCAACCGTCTGTGGCAACAGCTACATCGCTACTATCCACAGATGCTCAGCCTGAGTCCCGCGGCAGATGATCGATTTATTTGGAGCCTGCTGAGTGAGGCTCCAACTCCGGCTGAAGGCGCGAACATTAGCCGTATCCACGTTGAACGTATTCTCGCCACTCACCGGATCAGGAAGTTTACCGCTGACGAAGTACTTTCAACCTTGAAAGCCACTCCGCTTGTGCTAGCCCCCGGAGCAGGCGAGGCCGCGGCTGAACACGTCTTACTCTTGCTTCCGCAGATTAGGCTGCTCGACCAGCAACTTCGAGATGTGAGTCGCCGCATAGGACAGATCCTCTCCACCTTGGCGAAATCCAACGCGGAAGATGGCGCATTGCCGTCAGATGCGAGTTTGATCCTTTCCATTCCCGGAATTGGGTCGGCAGTCGCGTCGACCCTTCTAACGGAAGGCTCCCGGCCAGTCCGAGAGCGTGACTATCAAGCTTTACGTTGCTATTCCGGGACAGCGCCGATAACCAAGCAAAGCGGAAAAAGGAAAACCATAATCATGCGGAACGCCTGTAGTGGCCGACTGCGCAAAGCCGTTTATCACTGGGCATCCACCAGCATCAACTGCGATAGCAGAAGTCGCCAGCAATACGATGCCTTGAGAGCATCCGGACACCATCATGCGCGCGCCTTACGCGGCCTTGCCGATAGACTCCTCGGAATATTGGTCTCGATGCTAAACACCAGACGACTTTCAGCCACTTGCGCCGGCAATCCTCTTCTGCAGCGTAGAGTCTCAGCATCGGCAGTGCCCAGGACTGCCACGATTTGGCCGGTAAATACATCGCGACAACCTCCGCGATCTATGCTGCTTTGAGTGTTGTTTCCGCCATACAGAAGCTGACGAAATGTCATTAAGGTGCTTCGGTGTTGATGATTGATCGCAAACCCTGGTTTGGACAATCCACGGTTATACGATCTAATGTCGATATTGTTCGTTAAGCCGGTCCACCAGTGCCCAATCTTCCGATCACCAAAGCTGCCACCCCCCGCGTCCTCTACTTTCTGCTGTTTATATACGCAGGCATAGCGGGCACGTACGAAGTCGCAAATTCGTTCTCAACGATCATTGGCATTTTCAATCTCCGCGACCAGGTACAAGCTCCTTTTCAACTCTATGGAAACTTGATTGAAAGCGCGGAAACCGCCGCCGTCCATGCCGGTGTTGCAAAGGGCGACACCGTGCTTGCTATCAATCAGTTGCCCTTTACCGGCCAAGCCCTTTGGCAGCGCATTCGCTGGTACGCTCGACCTGGCGACACAATTAACCTTCTGGTCCGAAAACACAACGGGACGACACTAACTGCAACAATTCCTCTCGAGGGCTATCCGAAAGGCTGGTCAGTGGAGGACCCACCAGTCCCGACCACGCTGCCGGGAGCGATCTTTACCCTGGTGGTAATCCTCGTTATTCCGCTTTTCTGCCTGGCGCTGGGCGTTTGGGTCGCCCTTGCCCGACCCTTCGATCCCAATGCCTGGTTCATCCTGATTCTTCTGACCTATCCGCAAGGCCTCAATCCCGGGGCATATCGTTGGTGGGTCCCGGCTTGGTTGCCGCTTCGGCTGTTCTGGCATCAATTCCTTCAATTCCTGGTCCCGGTCGCTTTATTTCTCCTCGGTTTGCTTTTTCCGGAGCGATCGCGGCTCGATAAAGCGCTTCCTTGGCTGAAGTGGCTGGTGATCGCATTGACAGGTGCGATCGTGGCTGCGGGCTTCGTTTCGGAATACAACGCTTGGTATGACCTTTCTCTGCTTCCGCGCGTCGATACCATCGATCGCTTCGTAAACCCAGTCTTCATATGGTCCGCCCTTTTCTACGTTGGCCTGTACTGGATTTTGCTGTTCGATCAGCTGCGAGCCGCCACCTCGCCGGACGCACGGCGCCGGCTTCAAGTATTGCTTGCGGGGTCCGTTGTGGGCCTTGGCAGCATTCTCGTGATTTTTGGATTATTGCCTTACCTGGGAATCGCCGATCCAAACGTAAATCGATGGCTCCTCTTCCTTTGCCTTGTACTGATGCTCTTCTTTCCGCTGACGCTCGCCTACGTCGTGATCGTCCAGCGCGCCATGGACGTACGCATTCTCTTGCGCATGGGCAGCAAGTACTTGCTAGCCAGTGCTACCCTGATGGCCTTCCGCATTGCCGGGATCGCCGCTCTGATCTGGTTTATCGCGGTTCCTCTTTTCACTCGTCATCATGGTCCCGTAACCACCGCCTTCTGGGGCGCGGTGCTCCTGTTTTTCGGCTTTTTGTTCCTCAAGAAGAGGTCGCCTACCGACCTTCTGCAACTGTGGATCGACCGCAAATTCTTTCGCGAAGCATACGATGCCGAGGTGATGCTGAGCCAGCTTGCAAAAACCGCGCAAACGATTTCGGATCCCACAGCGCTGATCCAGACGGTTTCGCGCCAGATCTCGGATGTCCTGCATATCGACCGACTGGCGGTGCTCCTGCGTCGCAACGGCAATTTCGAACCTGCTTACGGGATCGGACCGGCATTTACAACGCGGTTGCCGACGCTCGATCAGGCCCGCTCATCGACGCCGATCTTCAATAGCGAGAATGACGGCCTCGCTCCCGACCCGCAATCGCCCGAATTGCTGCTTCCGCTGCCCGGACGCACGCAATTATTAGGTGTGATGGCGCTCGGTCCGAAGCGCTCGGAAGAGCCGTACACGCCTTCAGATCTGCGTCTGCTCGAATCGGTCAGCGTACAGACCGGCCTCGGAATAGAACTTAGCGAGGCAGCTGCCTCGCTGGCAACTGCGGCGGTGGAACGTGCACACGTCGCACGTGAAATGGAGGTCGCACGCGAAGTTCAGGAGCGGCTGTTTCCCCAGCGTCTACCGGCGATCAAAAGCGTCAGTCTTGCCGGAGCGTGCCGCACTGTATTTGGCGTCGGCGGCGATTACTACGACGCGTTCGAAATCGACGGGGGCTGTCTCGGGCTAGCGATCGGCGATGTTTCTGGAAAAGGCATCTCGGCTGCCCTCCTGATGGCAAGTTTGCGCGCTTGCCTTCGCACCCTCACTCGGACGACTTCGGGTGAACTCACCCATCTGATGTCGCTCATGAACCGCCTGATCTATGAAGCCTCGGCCATCAATCGTTATGCCACCTTCTTTTTCGGCATTTTCGATCCGGCAGCAAGCAGATTCCTTTACGTCAATGCCGGTCACAATCCACCCGTGCTGCTCCGTAAATCGGCGAGCGGCAGCTACGAATGGCTGCGCCTCGATTGCGGTGGACCAGTGGTCGGGCTACTGCCGGAGGCATCCTATGAGCAAGGCTCTCTCCTGATTCAACCCGGCGATCTGTTGCTTGCTTACACGGACGGTATAAGCGAAGCTATGAACTCCGCTGATGAAGAATGGGGCGAAGAAGCCATGATTTTGGCGGCCCAACAAGCTTTAGGCGAAACCGCTGAGGACATTGTCAAGGCAATCTTCGCCGCAGCCGATGTTTTTGCCGGAGGTGCATCGCAGCACGACGACATGACCGTTCTAGTGATGAAACGTTCGTGCAATGTTTGAATGCTGAAGGAGAAGTTCTCGAGACGTTCCCCCTGGCCATGGGCCCAGTGCATTAATTTGCTCGGACTCGCTTGAGCCAATCCACTAAATAGGGAGCAACATTGTTTTCGATGGTGCTAAACTACTCTTGCGTCAATGGCAATCTGTGCCATCTTTCCAGAGCATCTTTTGGGAGGTTGTCTGGAATGGCCGCATCACTTCCATAGAAAACTCGGTTTACACCGATCTGGCGAATCCGCTTGACGATCAGGTCGGCTTTGTCCTCCCACATGCCAGGTATTGCGATACCACACGCATCAAAGTAAACATTCTTCATCCGAGGATCTTTACGCTCGATTGCTTCCACGAAAACAGACAGCGCTTCATCGACTGCTGGGTCATCATAACCTCCGCCCCCAGCCAAATGCGCGATCTGTACGGTTATGTCCGGAGCCTCAGGCAGAAGCTGCTTCAGAAAAATGCGTGCTTGCTTTACCCCATACGGCCCATGATGATCTATATTCGCGTGCATGTGTACCGTGATTGCCATGCGATGCTGATTCGCAGCTCGGAACACCCGGCGCAGCTGCGCGAGCTGTTCAGGATTGTCGACATCAACATCCGAGTTGCCAAAGTGTAGCTTGAGCCCGGTGCGCAGGTTCGGGTCTTTCGCACAACGTTCGATCTCTTCGACAGCATAGGACCTGAGCGGATTAATACTGCAAAACCCAAGCAACCGATCAGAGAATTGCGCAACTTGCGAGCTGGTCCAATCATTCTCGGCCATGACATGTGCGTATTCGTTGGGAACCAATGGTTTGTTTGGATTCGAGAAGCTGTAGGCAACCGAGAGTACGACAGCCCGTTGAATTCCGGCGGCATCGAGTTGCGCAATCAGAAAACGAGCATCAATGCCCTTCGGTCCTGGGGAGGATCGCGCGCCTGCTTCGGGACTATATAGATGCTGATGGTAATCGATGATTTCGGCGAAGGCGATTAAGGGGGCGAGCGTGCCCACCATTGTAAGAATTGCGAACCATTGTTTTATTGGAGGCATTGAACAGACAGGTTATCGAATCAATGGCGGTCAGGTACTGCCACTTGACGAGCTAGGGCGGTCGATAGATCCGCCCTGACCGCCCAGAATTATCGAAGAGCTGTCCCATCCCGGTCGTTGATTGCTGCTCGGATGACGAACCAGCCCCCTGTGATATGAGCCTGACCGGCGATATCGGCAAGGACTAAATTGCGCAGAATTCTCTTGCAAAGCCGTGGCGAGTCCTCCCCTTACGTTCCTGTGGTAGCGCTCCGCGCGTTGATCGCTTGACCCCGGCAAGGGTGTTCACGCTTCGGCCACCGCCTTTTCTTTCGGGTGCATCGCACGGCCAGCTCACCGAAGCAACAACTTATTTTTGACACCCCCGAGCACAACCCGCTCGGCAAAAAAAGTTGATTGCACGGCAAGCACTCAGGCCGCGCAAAACCATGCCCCGAAAGGCGGTAGCCGAGCCTGTACTCTTCTCTATATCGGCTGACTGTCCGAGAGTGCCTTAGCCGAGCAGCACATCAACGTGCCAGGAAAGGACGTGCACCTCGGCCAGTTCAGCGCGATGTAAACATCCAGTGGGAAGTTGCGCCCCTTCCATGGTGAGCGCCTGTACAGGCTTGATGAAGACATCGCTGAAGCCGGTAAGAATAGGAATACGAATTGGATCAAGACTATCGGTTTTTCGTAGGCATAGATTGGGGAACGAAGATTCACCGCATCGTATTGCTCGATTGCGAGGGACGAGCGATCGAGCAATATGATGCAGAGCACACCGGCGAAGGGCTGCAGGACCTCGTCGCTAAGTTGATACGCGCAACTGCATGTTCACCGGAAGAAGTTGCCGTCGCAGTAGAGACATCCTGGGGTGCTCTAGTGGAGACACTGCTGGAGCACGGGTTTGCTGTGTTCTCGACTAACCCCAAACAGGTTGACCGGTTCCGCGACCGATTTACAGTGGCCGGTGCAAAGGACGACACCCGAGACGCGCTGGTTCTAGCCTGCTCTCTTCGAACAGATCGCCGAAGCTTCAAACTGGTCGAAACTGACGCGCCGGAAATCATCCGCTTGCGTGAGCTTTCACGATTCGAAGATGAATTGAAGTCGGAACTGAGGCGTGCCACAAACCGCCTGTGGCAGCAGCTGCACCGCTACTATCCGCAGGCGCTTAAGCTTAGCCCGGCCGCTGATGACTTGTTCCTGTGGGATCTCTTGCGGCACGCTCCGACTCCCTCTGCAGGAGCGAAGCTGAGTGTGGTGAGGATTGAGAAGCTTTTGTCTTCCCATAGGATCAGCAGATTCACTGCGGAAGAAGTTAGGAGTACACTCCGAACCTCGGCCCTGAATCTGGCGGAAGGGGCCGCAGAAGCGGCCAGCGAACATGTCCTTCTGCTCCTGCCGCAGATAGCTCTACTCGATCAGCAGCTCCGGGAAGTGAGCCGCCGTATCAAGGAGCTCCTTAAAGCACTTGAGGCGGTGGGCAGCACTGACGTGTCTATCCTGTTGTCCATTCCTGGGATTGGCCCTGGCATCACTGCAACACTGCTTTCTGAAGCCTCGCGGCCGATCCGCGAGCGCGATTATCAATCATTTCGCTGCTTCGCCGGCGCAGCTCCCGTAACAAAACAAAGTGCCAAGCGCAAGATGGTCTGCATGCGGCACGCCTGTAGTCCACGGCTGCGGCAAGCGCTACATCATTGGTCGACCAGGAGCATTGTCTGCGATGCAAGAAGCAGGTTGCACTATGATCGACTAAGAGCCGTCGGCCACCAGCACGCTCGAGCTCTGCGCGGAGTCGGCGATAGGCTTTTAGCTATGTTGATTGCGATGCTCAAACAACAGACACGCTTCGATCCACTACGGCGCCAAGCTGCTCGAGTCCCGTAATTCCGAAACGAGGTTTTTTCGTTCTCAACGTCGCGGTAGGGACGACCATCGCTGATCGCCCCCCGCACAGATCCGTACGGGCGCATTTACGCATACGGCTCTTACTTTGGATGAGTGGCGGCAAAGCG
>JAABUQ010006221.1_pt1 | contig 18282 bp, 16 predicted proteins | sample 5560001 | NCBI WGS metagenome assembly JAABUQ01 (sample SAMN10711888, study PRJNA513371) | rock metagenome | isolation source: Antarctica rocks | place: Antarctica: Victoria Land, Finger Mt nord | collected 2015-12-18
CTGGACATCCGGTCGTATTGAGACACAGCGTGCAGATTTTGCAGCACCCGCTGGTGGTCAGTTGCAGGTAAGCGCCTCAATTCAGCAGCCCAACGTCTCCGGGGCCGCTGCTGCTGGCTACTGGCCCGCTTTCTGGATGCTCGGCGCACAATTCCGGGTAGACCATAACTGGCCTAACGATGGCGAAATCGACACTATGGAAGATATCAATGGTCTCAGTTCCGTTTTCGGTACGCTGCATTGTGGTGTTGATCCGGGCGGTCCCTGTAACGAAACGACCGGTATCGGGAGTGGACAACATGCCTGTCCCGGCTGTCAGACTGGCTTTCATACGTACTCGGTGATTGTTGATAGAAGTGTTTCGCCCGAACAGATTCGCTGGTATTTAGACGGTGCCAACTACTTCACGGTCAATGCTAATCAGGTTGATGCAACGACGTGGGCGAACGCGGTTGATCATGGCTTCTTCATCATTTTTGACCTGGCGATGGGGGGTGGCTTCCCGAACGCGTTCGGTGGTGGCCCGACCTCCGCGACCCAGTCTGGAGCATCCATGATTGTTGATAATGTGCAAGTATCCATAGCGGGTGGCTCTGGCCCTACCGGTGGAGGGGTCACACCTACCCCAACATCCCCACCAACGCAGGGTAGCGGCTTTACCCAGAGCGCGAGCAGTGTTGGCACGCATCAGGCACAGCTCAGCTTCCAACCCAATGGCTGGACGGCAGGCTATGTGATTGCACACTATACAGTTGCGGGGGGCGGGCAACAAAACGTCAATATGACCTATAACAACAGTACCTCACGCTGGGAGTATACGATTGGAGGTGTGAATCCGAACGATGTCATCAACTACTCATTCACCTACCAGCAAGGTGGACTTCAGTATGACACTGGCTCATACAGCTACACCTTTGGTGCGGCCCCGCCGACTCCAACACCGATACCAAACGGCAGCTTTGGCCAGGGTGTGAGCAGTACGGGTTCGAGTCAGGCACAGTTCACCTTCCAACCCGGCGGTTGGAGTGCGGGCTATGTGATTGTCCACTATACGGTTGCAGGGGGCGGGCAACAAAACGTCAACATGACCTATAACAGCGGTGCCTCGCGCTGGGAGTATACAGCAGGTGGCATAAACCCGGGGAATGCCGTCTCCTACTCGTTTACCTATCAAAAGGGCGGACTCCAGTACGATACGCAGTGGTACTCATGGACACATCCATAAGGCAATCCCTGACTTTCCCCTGGTGATAAAAGCCATCATCGAGAGGCTATTCCTCTCGATGATGCGTCGATAGAAGAGTATTGTACGTAAGAGGAAGTTAGCTGGGGTAGCGTGCGCCGCTGCTCCAGTTCCAAACAAAACGCTTTGCTCGATCAGACAGTCCTCTACGAGACATGCAGAATTATATTCCTGCCCCCTGTTATTCACCCCAAATACACAGGATTGCAGGTACATTCCCTGTAATATCTATAACAAAGGAAAGGAGTCCTCCATCTTTATGGACAAGAAAGACTCTCTTATTTACTCCTCCAGGCATCGCTTGCGCAAAGTAACCATGCTTATCACCTGTTCGTGCATACTCATCTTGTGTGTCACGTTGACGTATGTATCGATAGCAGGAATCCATAGCGTCCATGCTGATGCTAGCAGCGGCTTCAGCCAGGGAGCAAGTAGTAGTAGTTCTACCCAGGCATTGTTCTGGTTTCAGCCAGCAGGTTGGACAGCAGGCTATGTGATCTTGCACTATGATCAGCCTGGTGTTCCACAGCAGAACATCAACATGGTCTACAACAATGGAACTGCTCGTTGGGAGTACACAGCGGGCGGAATGAGTGCGGGACAGGTAATTACCTACTTCTTTACCTACCAGAAGGGCGGAGTGCAATACGACACCAGCAACTACACCTGGACATTTGGTTCAGGAAGTAGCGCTATCACACCGACCTCTACTGTTGCGAGCGGCATAACGCCGACGCCAACCATTGGAAGCGGCACCACTGGCACATTTCCTTTCATTTTACAGAACAATACACATGGAGTCTGGGCGAATAATCAGGTCTATGTTTTGATTCTAGGTCAGGCAACGCCGGGCCAATGGTCATATCTGAAGTCGAATGGTACCCTCGCTCACATTAACCATCTAGATGCCAACGTCCCCAATCATTTGACTAAAAACGGTGTGAACTATGCGAATATGTCCTTTACCCTGGCTGATGTGAGCACAGTCACAATACCAACGCATCTTGAAGGGGCAAGGATGTATATCTCGCTTGGCTCTCCCATGTATATCCCTCTCGCGCCCGATGACAGTGGCTGGGGTGGCCCAAACCTCAGTAACCCCGGTGATCCAAACGCTGACGTTTACTTTGATTGGTATGAATTTGCCTATCAGTATGGTGTGATTCCGTTCGGGGGCAACACCACACAGGTCGATATGTTTGGTTTTCCCATGACGGCACGTCTGCAACAGGCGGCTATTGGATACGATCAGACGGTTGGTATTACGCTGAGCAGGGATCAGGTATACGCTCAGTATGCCTCTGCTGTCGGTCCAGCGTTTCGTCCACTTGCCACTCCATACCGGATTCTGGCTCCACATTCATCTGCTTCTTTCGCGACGGGTGGTAGCCAGGCAAACTATATGCAGTCATACATTGATCAGGTGTGGAGCTACTATACAACAACTCCGTTTACGTTAACTCGTCAGGGTGTAACTTTCGCCGGTGGGGTGGTCAATGGACAGTTGCAATTTACGCGCAACGGTGCTGGCCCGTTCTTTTTGAACAAGCCCACTTCTAGTGATGCTCTGGCATGCTCTGGAGCACTGGCATCCGGGGGTATGAGTTCTCAGGCACTGGAACTTGGAGCCGAGATGTGTGCAGCTTTAAACAGAGGAGTTGCGCTGAACACCGCAAATTGGTATAGCCCGGCCACGTACTATACTAATTCCATTCAAAACGAGTACGCCGGATTCTGGCACCAGATAGGCATCGACCACAGAGCCTATGGTTTTCCCTATGATGATGTGAACGACCAGAGTGCGTTCAAGGGTCTGCCCAATGCTAATCCTCCGAGCAGCTTAACTCTCAGCATAGGCTGGTAACTTTCCTTTCAGGATCAAAAGAAGCGTCTTCCTTCTTAGAAGACGCTTCTTTTGATCCTGAAAGTGCTATAATGTTACGTATACGACGTTTGAAACTGCGGCTTTTTTTGAGAGGCAGGTGGTTTTTCTGGCAGCGACCCCACAGAAGAGACGTTATAGCTTTGGACAGTACCTGGCGCTCCTGCGAAACAGTGATCAACGGCTTGAGTATGATCATGGCGACATCTACGCCATGGCGGGGAGCAGTGCCAATCACGCAGCTATCTCCGCAAATGTGTGGCGTGCGTTAGACAATGCACTGGGAGAGGACAGTACGTGCCGTGCATACATGGTGGATCGCGTCGTACGATTAACCCCCGATGTAACCGTGATGCCAGACGTAGTGGTGACCTGTGAGCAAGCTGACCAGGGAGAAGCTTTTTTTCTTGACTCGCCTCTGCTTGTCATTGAAGTGCTATCAAAAAGTACAGAGGCCAGAGATCGCACGTATAAGGTATTGCGTTACCAGGCAAAGACCAGTATTCAAGAGATTGTGCTGATCAGTCAGTATGTGCAGCGTGTGGAGGTCATTACGCGCACGGCGTCTGGTTGGGAGTACCAGGAGTATAGACATGAAGAATGTTTCATCCTGGCGAGTCTGAATATAGCTATTTGTGTGTCTGAAGTGTATCGGCGGCTCTCCATCCCCGGCGAAAAACGTACCTCCCTTCCTCTTGAGATCATCGAGCCAGCAGACGAGCAAGAAGATATTTAAGAATGCGCGGTGCTGAATATACCCCTCACCTGCGAGAAAAAATGTACAAAGTTGGGCTATGTGAGTTTTTCTTGCGTATACAAGTGTAGAATGTTATACTTTACATATCGCCAGCTACGAAATAATGGCTCTTTTTGCGGTCAATTCGGTTTCCCACCACGCGTACAAAGGCTTGTGCTGTTATATATATCAGGTGTGGGTGATCGTGTCACAATGAATCAGTATCGGGGCGGAGAAGAGGATAACGATTGGGGATGTACGATGGAAGAGAACGCGACCACGCTGGTTATTCTTGCCTTGAATATCCATCATGATTTTGTCTTTCGGCTGACACTTATCAGTCGTTATACCTATAGTGATGCTCTGCAAGAGGCGATGGGTGTCGGCCAGACTTTTCTGAAAAACGAGCCTGAGATCGTACGTGTTGAAATTTACAGCGAACAAGCAATGGCTGCGTCATGGGCTAAACCCCTTGTCGTTTTAACGTCAGATGATATGCTCGTTGAGGCACAAAAATCGCTGGACCGTCCTCTAGCTCGGCAGCCTCTCCTGCTGTTGTGGTTCAAGAAACTGCGAGCGTTTGGGCGCAGCAAACTCTTCCGCCCACGTAGAAGCACTACTCCGAGTCGGGAAAGGACAAACAGCAGGCAGTGAGCCTGCTGTTCCCTCTATAAAAAGCGGTTGACCTCTTTATTTTTACCGTTTGGCGATAAGGTGTGCGACCCTTCCAGTCGGCGTGAGCTCATAGCGGATACGGTTCGGGTTAATGTCCCGCAGTATATCGATATCGTCCGCCGCGATAAGCAATTCATGGGGATGCATCCTCTGCCATACGTCTGACACAATCTCCGCTTCTTTTATCTCTGACACCTGCTGCAGCGGACGATAGAGAAAGAGCGGTGTAATAGTGGACCCTGTCTCTCGTATAATGGCCTCTGCTTTCCTGAAGCTTTGCAACGCTGCCTGGTCACTTAAGTACGGCTCGTAGTATTCGAAGGGACTCAGGGCGGGAGTATCTTTTGGCTTCCCGACATAGAGAAACGCCAGTGGCTGTCCTGCGAAATGCTTCGCAGCGGCATAGATGACTGTCGTGTTCAACTTATCCTGGTCAGGGAGCAGGACAGCCAGGGTAGCATCTGGTATTGACTCAACGCTGCTCAGAGGAACAATATGCACAGGTGCCTGGCCCATTTGTACCTGTTTCCTGTAGTGGAAAAATGCGATTGTCATTCCTATCACGGTAACAGTGCCACCGAACAGGGTCGCCAGTGGTTTAGCCACCAGGTTTGTGCCCCAGGCAACCATAACGAGAGTGGTTGTGAGTACGCCTAACCAGAAATCGAGCCTTCCCCACAGCCTGCGCCATATAGTGGCGATCGGTGCTGGTGCATTTGTCTCTCTGTAATGTCCGTTCTGGTCTGCCAGGGCGTGGCTGACTTCGTCCCCCCGGTTGCTAACCGAGGTCGATACTGCTTCCTGCTGCGATGTCGTACGCGCTGAACTACTATCCCTTACACGAAGCGCGCGTGCCGCCCGCCGGTCACGTGAACGGATAATATCCATACCCAGGCAGGTGAGCGTAAATGCTCCCAGGAGTCCGAAGGCATACATATCCCCCAGAATATCAATTCTGCCTGCTACAATGAGCAGTATCGCGATGGGAATGCCTGTGGCGAGCATAATCGAGTAGTGCGGTGTGCCACGTAATGCATTGCGCTTCATCACAAAGGCAGGAAAGAATCCCAGGCGCGAGAGTGCGATAAACACGTGGTAGCTGCCGATAATGGCGGTATTGCTGGCGAAAACCAGGAGCGCTCCTGCACTGATAGCGATCTCTGTCTGCAAGAACAGATTGCCCCAATGACCGCCAAGCAAAGAAACGAGCTGCGCGTTGAGTACTGCATCTGCCGCTTCGCGTGGTTGCAGCAGGGTAGAAAACATGGTCAGGAGTGGACTGGTCAGGCCAATCGTGATGACGACCAGCAGCAGTGCTATGCCCGCGACACGCTTACGCGGGGTCTTCATGACGGGCGATAGCTGTGAAATGCTCTCCAGACCAGAAAACGCTAGAAATGATCCCGCGAAGCCGACGAGGAAATAAACAGGTGAGATCGCGTGGCCCGCGAACATTCTTGGAAAGAGGGAAAGGAAGGTCCCAAAAGAAATATGTGTGAAGACCGTAATGAGAATAGCGATATCGCTGACAAAAGCAATCAGCGCGCCAACAAGGCTCACGCGCGCGCTCTCGTTTACGCCTACCCAGTTGAGTATACCAAGGAGCACAAGTACACTGATTGTAATCAGGAGGATAACGAGCTGAATATGGCCAGCCAGTGGTACCGTTGTGCTGACTGCCATCGCAGGTATTACTACACTCAGATACTGCATTCCTGATAGGCAGCTAATAGAGGCTGTAAGAAAATAATCAACGAGGATGAACATGCCTCCCAGCGCGCCTGCCCATTTATTGATCGCAGATGCCGCGACGGTAACTACCCCTCCACCCTGGGGAAAACGGTGCGTGACTTCGGCATATTTTAATGTCAGCAGCACAAAGACCGACATCGTGAGAAACACGAAAAAGCCCGCGAGATTTCCTACGCTTCCGTACAGGATGCCAGGCACATAGTAAACGGAGGTGCCGATATCCGCGAAGACAACCGCCCAACACAAGAGAGGCCCTAACAACGTACCGCTATGGCTATGCTCATCACCTTGAGACGTCGTTCCCGTTTCATGGGTAAGCGCGTTCTGTGACATGCGAGGCTCCTTTAATGCTCAATGTACAATCAGCTAGCCATTCTCGCCGATAAAAGAAAAGCGGCCTTCCTACTAACCAGCAGTGTGCGTAGGGAAGGATGCACATTCAGTGCCTACACCTCCTCTTTCATGTGTACACGCGGGTATAGTATGAAGCCCGGTCATTATCGTACGAAATGCTTTGTCTACAATGTAGCATAACTTGTGACGACATTCAAGTTGTTGGGTTACAGACGGTTAATGGCCACCTTCCCTTGTCTTTTCTTGCTATCTCAGTTATAGTTTCAAGGAGCGCCATGCGCTCCTTATTTAAGTAGCGGCACAAATACGCGTGGCGGCGTAAAACTTCCCTGTCTGCACAAACACCATTCGGTTGCAGCCGGATGGTGTTTGTGCAGACATAATAAAATGTTAAGGAAGGTCTGTCTCATGAAGCTACTATTAGTTCGGCATCTGTGGGGTGTTGTTGGCTCTCACGAAGAACTCTTCCCACGTTTCAAAGCACAGGGATATGGTGCGATCGAAACGCCTCTTCCCGCTATAGAGGAGCGCGCTCGTTTCCAGGAGTTGCTGAGCGAGCACAATCTGGCCTACATCCCCCAGATCCTCACCGCTGGCAAGAGCGTGAAGGAGCATCTGGCCTCGTTTCGCCAGGGGGTCGAGCAGGCAAAGGCGCTGAGCCCACTCAAGATCAATTGTCACAGTGGCAAGGATACGTGGAATATCGACGAAGCCGTACAGTTTTATGAACAGGCCCTTGCTATTGAGGCCGATGCTGGCATTGCAGTTGCCCATGAGACGCATCGCAGCAGGGTCTTCTTCTATCCTACTATCACTCATCACTTGCTCGATCGTTTCCCCAGGCTCAATATCTGCTGTGATCTCAGTCACTGGGTCTGTGTCTGTGAGCGCCTGCTCGATGATCAGCTTGAGACGATCCAGGAGTGTGCTCGCCACTGTATCCATATTCACGCCCGCGTTGGCTACGAGGAGGGTCCGCAGGTGCCTGATCCGCGTGCCCCCGAGTATCAGCACTACCTTGAGGCACACGAACGCTGGTGGCAGACCATCTGGGATGCGCAGGAAGAGCGCGGCATGCAAGTGACAACCCTGACACCGGAGTTTGGCCCGCCCGGCTACCTGCATACGCTCCCCTACACCCAGGCCCCGGTCGCCAATCTCGACGATATCTGTAACTGGCAGGCACAGCGCCAGGTCGAAAACTTTGCCCGGCGCTCTCACAAGGCTCAGCCGCCTTCCCGCGCTACAGGCGCGTGAAGATTTTAAAGCTGGGTGTGCATATTTTTTCGGCCAAAGGCCGAAAAAATATGCACACCCAGCTTTAAAATCAGAGGAAGACCACCTCTGGCGCCCAGCGGAGCAGCCCGAAGCTTACCGTTCCTGGAAAGGTCTATTCACCGCCAGCGTTCCCAGGCCGAGCGCTGCCCCGTCTTCTATCAGCGCCCACACCACGTCGGGTACGTCCGTTAACTGGGATGCGAACGTTCGGTAGCCGTAACCAGCAAGGGAGCCAAGCGCCGCTCCTATCGCGCCTCGGATTGCTCCCTGTACTGGCGATTGATTAAAGCGGCGCGACAACAGGGCTCCCGCTGTGGCGCCGATGGCAAGCCTGCCGATAAGTGGGCCCGCGCTCAGCCTGCTCGGCGTGGCGGGCAGTTTGTCGCCAATAATCTCGCCGACAGCGGCAAGACCTGAAAGCGCCTTTTGTGGCGTGATGCTATTTTCATCCGTCGTGTTGCTTGTCCAGGCGAGCAGTGCCAGCGGCAGCATGGAGCGTAGCCCGGTGACAAAGCCGAGCCAGAATGCCTGCTGGTACACAGATGCCGTCTCCTGCGTCCCTACGGTTGTGAAGCCTGTGCGCGGCGTGGAAGCGCGCGTCGTACCTGTATACATATTTTCGTTTTGCGTGGCCAATGTTCTCTCCGCCTTTCTAATGCTATCGTTGTCTTTCCTATAGACTGTCTATACACGAAATAAAAGCTACCAGCATAGCCAGGAGTGCTTCCCTTGCGCGCTAGGCCAGCTAACGCGATGTGCGAGTTTTTCTGGCTATGGTTTTCGGCAAGGGCCAACGTCCAGGCAGGCGAGCAAGCGGGCGCCCTGAAGGTGGCCCCTACCCCCGATGGCCATGAATGGCGCGCCGGGGGCGAGCTGAGCGGCACAAGTGTATCACCTGGTCTCCGTCTCTGCTAGTGGGCGAAGAAAAACTTACACATCGGGTCAGCTACCTATCATCAATAGTTTCATGTATCTTCGTGAGCGATGTTTGCGTATCGCCTTTTTCTACCTGCATAAACAACGCTTCTCCTACTATAATCACGTAGATAGCGAGCGAAAAGTTGTAAAACGTAGTCTTTGCCCTTTATCATGGAAGAGAATGGGCATGGAAAGGATGTAGCTAGCTATCTGGAGCCGTCAGCGGCGCGTACCATAGCCATAGAGAAAATAGGTAGCGGTTTCGCGTACGGTGATGTCAAAACCGGCGCGTGTGCAGCGCTCAGCAAGGTCGGTGGGGGCAAAGAAATTTTTGACGACCTCAAAGGCCCGTCCATCGTTGAGCTTGCGCGTCATAACCTGGTGGTCTTGAGCCGGGAGCTGGTGATCTGCGGCGGTACTGCTGGGTTCGCGCCGGCCATCGACGAAAAAGACCTTGCCGCCCGGATGCAGCACCGCGGCTACAGAGTGTAAAAAGGCATCGAGCCGCTCCAGGGGCACATGCGAGATCCAGAAGCCGAAAAAGACGGCATCGTAGACGCGCTCAGGATGCCAGGTGAAAAGGTCGGCCAGCACGTAGGAGACACGGTCGTTCGCTACTTTCACCTTGTTGAGTTCGATCATCTCTGCTGAGGCATCGACGGCAGTGATGGTGGCAGCCCGTTGCAGCAGCCGCTGCGTCCAGATACCCGTACCGGGCGCAAGTTCGAGCACATCACCCGTAAGCTCGCAGGCGTCGAGCGCGGCAAAGACCTCAGCAGCTTCAGCGAACCAGCGCGCGTTCAGGTCAGCACCCTTGTCGAAGCGGCCCTGACGATAAAACCACTCGTCGTATTCGTGGGCGCGTTCCCGATAGTATGCCTGCATATTTGCTAGTGTTTGTGTGGAGACAGGTTGGTGCATAGAAAATTTCTCCTTTTTTTCTTCGTTTTGTTACACTTGCTGCTACATCTCGACTATTACCTATGAACAGACTTGCATGCGATATGTCTTTCAGAGAGAACTCTAGAATGTTTGTAGGAAGTACTGTATGCAGCAACCGTACCTGGACGAGGTGGATGAAAGTACGCTCTCCCTATTATACCAGCGCTATGCGTCAGGTATCCTGACGCATCTGCGATTGCGCATGGATGCTCACGCGAAAAACCTGCGTAACACCTTTAGCTACAATTTCCCGGCAGATGCGTCTCAATCATTGCGCCAATTCATATATGTGAACTGGTCGCCCGATAACAGGACGATTGCCGTTGGCGAGTATGGTTCCAACAGCCATCTTAGCGATGTGAAGGTCTGGGTTGCTTTGCCGTAAACATGGGTGATTTTGAAGTGTGCATGCTCACTTCAAAATTTCAACCCTATGCACCTGCATCAGGCGCTTTTAGATGTTCTGGCATCGCCGCTTCCATGCGTCTCTGGCCTGCGCGCGAGTAGAGGACGGTCCAGAGCATGATGCCACCCAGGATGCCATAAAAGACGAAGGGTGAGATCAGCAGAAATTGTGCGATGGGCAGAGTGAATACCAGGAAGATACGCACAACTGCTTCAAGCACAAAACCCAGACCCCAGACAAGCGTTGACAGCCTCATAGAGGAGCGGAAGCCCGGGTATTGCCACAATGAGTTGAACCAGGCCACTTTTTCAGGCACATTGCCGGTGACGAAGTGCCGCGCAAAGTAGAAGCCAAGCGGCCGGGGGAAGAGAAACGAGACAAGGTAGGCCAGGCCAAACGCGGCGGTAAAGAACGACTCACGGATCAGCAGTAGGCGCGGGCTACCTCCGAGGAAGATCAGAATGATACTGACGGCAATGCCAAGCAGGACAACACCCGCGATGAGATCGATACGACCTTTGCGTATTACACTTACAAGCGAGTCAATGATGGGTGGGATGCTGGAGATAACCAGTGCCCAGAAATCAGAAAGCTGCGTATAGTTTTTCAAGAGCGTATAGATAAGGAATGGGAATACAGCATTAATGACGATGCTGTATACGATACCAAGTATAGTAGAAATCCTTTTTGCTTTCTGGTCTGCGGCACTATTGGCCGGGGGCGCACTTGCCATACTAGATGCTCCTTATTTATGCTAAGTATTCTGCGAGCGGTTTCCCTGTGTGGCGGGCTTCTCTCTTTTCTTGTGCGTGCTCGCGCGTGGCGCTCGCACACATTTTTTCTCCGGTGTTGTAAAAACTGTGCTTCGCACAGTTTTTACAACACCGGATATTTTGTTGTGCGGCGAAGCCGCACAAACTCATACACTGAGAAGGCTGAGTGCGTAGGAAACAAACACGCTTTGAGTAAATCCTCTGATACACGATAGAGAAAAAAGTGCTACAAATCCATATGTGCTTATGAAACCATAAAAGGCCGAGTTTAGCATCAACCGATCGGTTGATTTTGTATGACCTGGAAGGGCTATATGGACGTGATATACTGGTGATTGCTGCATGCATTATCAGTGTGCAGAAAGCCCTTCTGTCGGAGAAAAGCAAAGGGAAGAGGAACTCGACCCTGTCCTGGCGAGTGAATCGGGAAAGTGGAGCATATGCGATGACAACTGTTCGGCTGCGACGACCATCCTCTGTTGCAGCGGCTGTCAGCAGTACGGCACAGGCTGCCTGGAAGCGCTGGCTGCCGTTCTGGCACAGTATTTTCTACCTGTCCCTGATTTTCTCAACGGCTGTGCTTTTAATGGGAAGTTCTTACTCCTGGTGGCAGTATGTTGTGATCTGCGGCCTATCGCTGCTGCTGGCCCTCTGGTATAGCGGCTGCGTACGGATTAATCCAGATTACTGGCGGCAGCATGCGCTGGTGACGATGGGATACCTTGCCATCGGCTGGGCCTGCTGGTTGGTGCTGGTTATACAGTTCCCGACCTACCTGCTCCTCCTCTTCGGTCTGTACGCGCAGGTCTATGTGTTTGCGCCGATGCCCTGGAAGATTGTTGCTGTTCTCCTATTGACAACAGTATCTCTGTGGCGACAAATGCTTAATGAGGGAAGCCCTCCCTGGTTACTTTTGATTACGGGTGTCAGCAGCACTTTTGGTATTATTTTAGCCTGCTATATTCAGTCCATTGTGCGTCAGAGTGAGGAGCGGCAGCGCTTAATCGGTGAACTTGAGAGCACACGTCAGGAACTGGCGGCTGCCGAACGGCAGAATGGCATCGTAGAAGAGCGTCAGCGGCTTGCGCGCGAGATCCACGATACGCTGGCGCAGGGATTTGTCAGTATTCTGCTCCGGCTGGAAGCTGTAGAGGAGATACTGCCGGCTGAGCGCGGAGCGGTGCATGAGGGACTTGCTGATGTCGCTCATATCGCGCGCACAAATCTGGCAGAGGCACGACGTTTGATGTGGGCCTTACAGCCGGAAGTGTTCGACCATGCATCCCTATCAGAGATCCTCACAGCTCTTGCCCGGCAGCGGAGCGAACAGGGTGGGGTTGGAGTGACCGCCGTCATTACTGGCCAGGCTCGCTCACTACAGCCAGAGATCGAGGTAATACTGCTCCGGGCCGCGCAGGAGGCGCTTACTAACGTACGTAAGCACGCGTATGCCAGCAGGAGCGTTATGACGCTTTCCTATATGGATGATGATACAGTTGTATTGGATGTCCAGGATGATGGAAAAGGCTTCACGCCGACACAGACCTGCCCCTCTTCTCTTGGGCAAAGCTCTGGCGGGTTTGGGCTGAAAGCTTTGCGTGAGCGCGTCGAGCAATGGGGCGGGACGCTCTCGATTGAAAGTGCGCCTGGCGAAGGGACGACCCTGACGGTTGTGCTCCCTGCATTGAGGAATGAACCTGTGCGTTGATGGAAATAACGGAGGAAAAATCCCTTATGAAGCGTATTCGTTTGCTGATTGCAGACGATCATCCAGTTGTGCGCGCCGGTATTCAGGGCATGCTTGTCAGCCAGCCTGATTTCGAGGTCGTTGGTGAAGCGACATCAGGGGAGGAAGCGGTTGCGCTGGTGGTCCAGGTGCGGCCAGATATTGTGCTGATGGACCTGCGTATGGCGGGGCTGGATGGCGTGACGGCTACAGCCCGCATTAAGCAGCAGCGACCAGAGACGAGTATACTGGTGCTGACGACGTATGAAAGCAACAGGGATATCTTGCAGGCAATCGAAGCCGGCGCAACTGGCTATCTCTTGAAGGATACCCCGCGCGAACAACTGGTGCAGGCGATTCGCAATGTGGCAGAGGGAAAATCCGCGCTCGCTCCCGCCGTTGCGGCAAGACTGTTTGAGCATATGCACACGCCTGCCGAAGATGTCCCCAGCAGTCGTGAGCTGGAAATTCTTGCCCTGGTAGCGGAAGGAGCCAGCAACAAAGAGGCGGCCCGTCAGCTGCATATCAGCGAAGCAACGGTCAAGACGCACCTCATCCACCTGTTTCGCAAGCTCGGCGTAGCGGATCGTACCGCCGCTGTGACGAAGGCGCAGGAACGTGGTCTGCTGCGTCTAAAGGGTCAGGCATGAGCGGAACAACAGGCGAGATCGACAGTGCTCAGGAGCAGCCTCGTGTACAGCGGCTCTGGCTGGTACGGCATGGCGTGACGGAGTGGAACATAGAGCAGCGTCTCTGCGGGCATCACGATGTGGCGCTCTCGCCTCTAGGACGGAAGCAGGCGGCCGTCGTGGCTCATCACCTCAAAGCGACCGCTATCTCCGCTATCTTCAGCAGTGATCTGGCCAGGGCGCGCGAGACGGCTGCAATCCTTGCTCAACAGCTAGCACTGCCTGCTCCAATGACGCTCTCTACGAACTGGCGCGAAATGTCCTTCGGTGATTGGGAGGGACTTACCTACGGCCAGATCGTGGCACAGCAGCAGGGGAGACCGGACTTCTTTAGCGATCCTCTGCACCACGCGCCGCCCAACGGCGAAGCCCTGCCTGATCTGATGAAGCGCGTTCGTGCGGGTTTCGCGCAGCTCGTCGCAGCGGCTGGAGATGCCACGCGTGAGCAGGGGGATATCGTTCTCGTGAGCCACGGCGGAGCGCTGCGCGTCCTGCTCTGCCTCGTGCTCGGCATGCCACTCGAACGCCAGTGGCAACTGCGCATCGATCACGGCTCGCTCAGCGCCATTGATTTCCTGCCAGGCGCGGAAGAACCCCTGCTGACCGCTACGCTTGCTCTGTTCAACGTACAATCCTTGTCACAGGATGGGCAGCGGGATGGAGCGCTGCACCATGTCTGAGGAACAAAGAGATCGGCGAGAGGACCTCGACCATACGCAGCCTGGGCGAGGGCCGGTAGAGCATATGAGGGATTGGTGCGTTGCGCAGTATAAAGAGTTTGTCGCTGCCGTAGGCTTCCTCTCCGTGCTCCCAATGCCTGGAGCCTCTCGGCTCTTTCGTACCGACCGGGCTGAAGCCCAGCTCGTGATCGGCAGTGCTTATTTTCCTCTGGTGGGCTTGCTCATCGCCGGCCTGCTCGCTCTCCTACCTCTGGTCGCCGGTCCCTACCTGCCGCCACTGGTCCTGGCGGCCCTGCTGGTCGTCGCGCATATCCTGCTCACAGGTGGTCTGCACCTGGATGGCTTGATGGACGCCTGTGATGGCCTGTTTGGCGGCCGCAGCCGGGAACGCAAATTAGAGATCATGCGCGACAGCCGGGTCGGCAGTTTTGGTGTGCTTGGCGGAGCGTCTATCCTCTTGCTCAAATTCGCCCTCTACGCCAGCCTGGAGCGGCATCATCTCGTTCTCGCGCTGTTGATGGTGCTCCCGGCCGCACGCTGGGCGATGGTGCTGGCGCTGCGCCTGTTCCCATCTGCGCGACCGAGCGGTTTAGGGGCGGCTGTACGCCAGGTCGTCACTGTGCCGCGTACCGTCTTTGCTGCTCTGCTGGCCCTGGGCATTGCTCTTGCCGTTGGGCATCTTGCTGGCGTCGCTGTGTGGTGTACAGCGACCCTGGTAGCCCTTGTGCTTAGTCTGTGGGTAAACCGGCAGTTGGGCGGTCTCACCGGTGATATTTATGGTGCGCTTGCCGAAACAGGCGAAGTGTGCTGCCTGCTGCTCGTTGTGGTGCTGCGTTTCTGATGGTGAGCATCGGAGGTGAAGGGGTGGGTGCCGTATGGTATGATGTCAGTATGCGAATTATACTGATACTCGGCGGCGCGCGCAGCGGCAAAAGCACGTTCGCGGAACGCCTGGCCGCGCGCAGTGAGCGCAGTGTTGCCTTCATCGCTACCGCCACAGCGACCGATGACGATATGCGTGCACGCATCGCCCGTCACCGTGCCGATCGTCCCGCGACCTGGCATACAGTCGAAGAAGCGCTGCACCTGGCGGCGGCTGTACAGCGAGCGGCCGCGGTCGCGGATGTCCTGCTGCTGGATTGCATAACGACCTGGCTGGCGAACTGGCTCTTCGCGCAGGATGATCCCGCTCTTGCCGAGGCAGAAACTATCAGCGCCGCGCACGAAGCAAGCGTACTGGCTGAGGTTGAAATGCTGCTCAAGACCTGCTCAACGTTAGACGCTGGCAAGACAGTGGTCGTTGTCTCTAACGAGGTTGGCCTCGGCATTGTACCGGCCTACCCGCTCGGTCGTGCTTATCGCGACATCCTTGGCCGTGTCAACCAGCGTCTTGCTGTCTCGGCCGCGCGCGTCTATCTCATGGTCGCCGGTCTTGCCGTTGACATCAAACGTCTGCACGAAGATGCTTCGTTGTGAATGCACTCTCTCAGATGCCTTTAAACACTGGTGGGCATATCCCCCTCGCGCTATCGCTGTTGACGTTTCACCTGCCCCTTTCCCGTAGAGGTCATTGGCTGGCACAGGTGAGAACTGGACAACCTTCTACTGCTGCTTCTCTTTCCAGTTGATAGCAAGCAATTCGTTCACGCGCGACTGGTCACCACTGACGTGCATTGCTGCCAGGTGTCGCTCTCGTTCCTCCTGTGGGCTCGCTAAAAAGGCTGCCCAGGTCTCCGGGGTTGTTTCAATGCGCACGTCAGCGTCCGGTGCGTCCGTTGGCTGAACCGACCACTGGTTGCCATCAAAGCTGATGGTAAACACACGTCTCTCTCCAAACCAGACCGTCCACTTGACTGGTTGTGGCAAGCGCAGAGCTCGTTGATTAAGGGTAAAGCTCAACAGACCTAGCGTGTGCTCAGGATATATCGTTTCTCCAGGCAGTGGTTTGCGCATAGTGTACTCCATGCTCCAGAGGGTGAGTGCCGCGATCACTGGCACCAGACCCTGTCCTTTCGCCGTTAAGCGATACCAGACCTCGCGTCGGCCCTCCTCACTCTCACGCTCAACGATGCCCTCGGACTCGAGTGTGCGCAGATTGACCGTGAGCCGCTTGGGCGTAATGCCGGCTAAATAGCGCTGTAAATCGGTGAACCGCTGCGGGCCACGCGTGAGGTCGCGCACAATGAGGAATGACCAGCGATCACTTAACTGCTCCAATGCCTGGGCAAGTGGGCAGAAGTGCTGAACATGAAAATGGTGAAAGGACGGTTCTTTTTGCATGGTGATCCCCCTTGACAGATGTGTATCTTGCTAGTAGTATTATTACTATCTAAGGGATAGTATACAAGGGATACTTTCCTTTGGATAATATTCTAGCATATGCGGGAGGGCATTGCAATGCCTCTTAGCAAGCCCTCCCGCAAGATAACCTCCTGTCTTTTGATGGGACTGTTCGTTAGTTTAGTTGGGAGCAAATAATGAGTAAGGCACATCGCGCCAGCAGAGTGATTACGCTGGTAGTTACCTGTCTGGGATCTTTTATGGTTCTCCTGGATACTTCGATTATCGTCACGGCTCTGCCAACGATCCAGAGCTATCTCCATACGAACCTGTCGGACTTGCAGTGGGTCGTTGACGCCTTTACCTTGCCCTTTGCCGCCCTGATGCTCAGCGGTGGGACGCTTGGTGATCGCTTTGGACGTAAGCGCTTCTTCCTGCTCGGGCTGGTACTGTTTCTGATCGGTTCGCTGTTCTGTGGGTTTGCGCCGACGCTTGGCTGGCTCCTCTTTGGTCGTGCGGCGCAGGGTGTGGGCGCGGCTGTACTCGCTCCGGGAAGTCTCTCGGTGCTGGCGGCGGCTTTTCCTGAGCGGCGCGAACGTGCGCAGGCTATTGGTATCTGGGCCGGCGTTTCTGGCCTGGGACTTGCCGCCGGTCCGCTTGCTGGCGGCTTGCTCATCCAGATCGCGAGCTGGCCGGCGATCTTTTTCGTGAATCTACCTGTCGGGCTGGTGGCGTTTGCTCTGAGTGTGCCACTGCTGGCCGAGTCGCGCAATCCACAGGCACGGCGCATCGACCTGCCGGGTCAGTTGCTGGTGACCGCTACCCTCGTCTGCCTGGTCATGGGGCTTATCGAGGGTTCCTCCCAGGGCTGGACTTCTCCCTTGATCCTGACGCTCTTTATTGGCTCCGGGCTGCTGCTGGTCGCGTTTCTGTTGGTCGAAGCCCGTGTGCGCGAACCGATGGTTCCCTTGCGCCTGTTTGCGAACCACGTGTTCTCGGTCGCTAATATAGCCAGTACCGCCCTTGGCTTTGCGATGGTGGGGACCCTCTTTTTCATGGTGCAGTTCCTGCAGAATGTACAGGGGTATACCGCATTTGAGGCTGGTCTGCGTAGCCTCCCTGCCAGTGTGGGTATCTTCGTGGTCGCTCCATTTGTAGGGAGGCTCACGGCCCGTATTGGCCCGCGCCTGCCGATTGTCCTGGGGGGTCTGTTTGCTGCGACCTCTTTATTCTTGACGGCGACGACCCTCCAGCCTGATACCAGTTATGCACTGCTCTGGTGGCAGGTTGCCCTCTTCGGTGTTGGCTGTGGGTTCATGCTCACCCCGTTGACCGCTGCGGTGCTCTCCGCTACGCCTCCTGATCGCTCAGGTCTGGGTTCGTCCATACTGAACACCTGTCGTACGGTTGGAATAACGTTAGGAGTTGCCATTCTCGGTGCCTTTGTGCTGCAACAATTTCCCGGAAACATTGCGTCCCAACTGACCCAACGGGGCCTTCCCAACTCGGTAAGTGCAACGATTGCTCAGAGGATTGCTGCTGCTGGTGCAGGTGCCAGCCAGGCACCTCAACAGGGACACCTTCCACTCTCTCCGCCAGTCCTGCATCAGGCTATTGGCCAGGCATTTGTCGATGCGCTGCGTGGGACATTTCTCATTTCAGCCATAAGTCTGCTCGTTGCAGCTTTGCTGGTGGCGTTCCTGCTACGAACTGAGCAGACTGTAACCAGGACGAGTGAAGAAGCGGCTGGGGTGTCCGCAGCAAGCGAGGCTCTCGCCATGTAAGATATTGTTGTTATAGGCGGCGCGTTAGAGGATAGCGCCTGGGAGGCTGGATAAAGCCCGGCCAGCTTTCGCCTCTTTGGAGACCGATGAAAACCGAAGTGTACCTATACCGGGTTTTCATTGGTCTCCTCTCACGCTGAATCTGCTTTCACCAACACAATGAG
>JAABUQ010006222.1_pt1 | contig 18276 bp, 16 predicted proteins | sample 5560001 | NCBI WGS metagenome assembly JAABUQ01 (sample SAMN10711888, study PRJNA513371) | rock metagenome | isolation source: Antarctica rocks | place: Antarctica: Victoria Land, Finger Mt nord | collected 2015-12-18
GAGGCCGAAACCGGCGTTACGGCGCGCGGCTATGCCGTCGACGTGCGCAAGTCGGAATTGGTCAAACAGATGTGCGATGCAGTAGCGGAAGATTTCGGTTCGCTCGACCACCTGATCAATAACGCGGGCGTGCAACACGTCGCACCGCTTCCGGAATTCCCGGACACGCTCTGGGACGACGTCATCGCGGTCAATCTCGACGGCGTCTTCTATGCAACCAAAGCCGCGTGGCCGCACATGGTTGCCCGCAATCGCGGGCGCATCGTAAACATGGCGAGCGTGCACGGCATCGTCGCCTCACCATACAAGCCTGCGTACGTCGCCGCCAAGCACGCCGTCGTCGGTTTCACGCGCGCCGCAGCCCTCGAGGGCGCCCATCACGGCATCACCGTCAATGCGGTGTGCCCCGGCGCCGTGATGACCGATCTCGTACGCGCGCAAGCGCCCTACCTGGTTCGCACGTACGGCGGCGACATCAGCGAAGACGAGGCTCTCGAGCGCGCGTTTCTGGACGCCATGCCGAGTAAAACGTTCATCGACCCGCAGGAGGTCGCGCAGCTCTGCGCCTACCTCTGCTCCGACGCCGCGCGCTCGATCACCGGCGCACCGATATCGATCGACGGCGGCTGGGCCGCGCATTAAGGCAGCCCTGAGCCTGCTTACGTCACGAAATTGATGAGCTTGTCCGGAACGTAGATGCGTTTACGAATCTGTTTTCCGGCAAGATGCGCGGCAACGTTGGGATCGGCGAGCGCGCGCGCGAAGGCGTCATTTTCCGTGATCCCGGGAGCGACAGCCAGCCGACCGCGAACCTTCCCGTTGACCTGCACGACCAACTCGATCGACTCGACCGCCAGCGCTGCGGGATCGAAGTCAGGCCAGCGTTCGAGGTGCACGGAACGTTCGAAACCCATGCGGTGCCACAATTCTTCGGCGATATGCGGCGCAAACGGTGCAAGCAGGAGCGGCATGATGCGCACGGCATAGCGCAGCGCCGGATCGCTAGCCGCATCCGGAAGCTGCGTCAGTTTCGTCAGCACGTTGACGAGTTCGTCCAGCCGCGCGAGCGTCGTGTTGTAGTGAAAGCGCGCCGTGGTCGTCTCTTCGGATCCCGAGCGCAGCGCGGCTGCAACCGCGCGCACGAGATCGCGTTGCGCAGCGCCCCGCCGTTCGGGTAACGCACCCAGCGGCGCATCTTTTGCAACGGTGAGAAACGGTTCGCACGCACGCCATACCCGGTCGAGGAAACGCACGCGTCCCGCAATGCCTTCGTCGGTCCATTCCATGGCATCTTCGGGCGGCGTGGCTTTGAGCAGAAAAAGACGCATCGCGTCGACGCCGTTGCGGTCGGCCGTCTCATCGATGCCGACGACGTTGCCGCGGCTCTTGGACATCTTCTCGCCGTTGCGCAGCACCATGCCCTGATTGAAGAGCTGTGCAAACGGCTCGTCCGGACCGTGCACCCAGCCCTTGTCATGAAAGTATTTGTAGAAGAAGCGCGCGTAAAGCAAGTGCAGCACGGCGTGTTCCGCGCCGCCGATGTACTGATCGACGTTCAGCCACGGATCCACCCGCGCCGTTGCAAAGGGCGCATGCTCATCGTGCGGATCGAGGTAGCGCACGTAGTACCACGAGGATTCGAAGAACGTGTCCATCGTGTCGCCCTCGCGCCGCGCCGGTCCGCCGCAGCGCGGACACGTCGTCTGCATGAACGCCGCATCACGAGCGAGCGGTGAACCCTCCCCTGCAAGCGTCGACTGCGGCGGCAGCAGCACCGGGAGCGCATCGTCGGACACCGGCACCTCGCCGTCACGCTCGCAGTAGATGATGGGAATCGGCGTTCCCCAGTAGCGTTGCCGCGAAATGAGCCAGTCGCGAATGCGATAGTTGACGCTCGTCTCGCCGTGGCCGAGATCGGTCAGGCGCTGCGCGAGGACCGTGCGTGCACGCGCCGAGTTCATCTCGTTGAAGTCGCCGCTGGCGATCAGGCGGCCGTCGTCGACATACGCGGTTACCGGCGGTTGCGGGTTCGCGGCGTGCGGATCTTCGATCACGCGAACGATCGGCAAACCGTGCGCGTGCGCGAAGCTGAAGTCGCGTTCGTCGTGGCCGGGAACACCCATGACTGCCCCGGTTCCGTAATCCGCCAGCACGTAATTGGTCACCCAGATCGGAATGCGCTCGCCCGAGAGCGGATTGCGCGCGTAGCCCCCGGTGAACGTGCCGCTTTTTGGCAAGAGGCTCGTGCGCTCGAGTTCGGATTGGTTTCTTACCGTGGCGGCGAAGGCATCGACCGCAGAGCGATGCGCCGGATTGTGCTGCATGAGTTCGGCGACGAGCGGATGTTCGGGCGCAAGCGCCAGGAACGTGACGCCGAAAAGCGTGTCGACGCGCGTCGTGTACACCGCGATCGTCTCGTGCAGTCCTTCGACGTCAAAGCGTACCGTCACGCCTTCACTGCGTCCGATCCAGTTGCGCTGCATCGTGCGGATCGTCTCGGGCCACGCGGTCAACGCATCGATTCCGGCCAACAGCCGGTCAACGTAGGCGGTAATTTTCAGAAACCACTGAGACAGGAGCCGCCGCTCGACTAGCGATCCGCAACGCCAGCAACGGCCGCTTTCGACCTGCTCGTTGGCGAGCACGGTGTGGTCGTGCGGACACCAGTTGACGGGCGCCTCACGCTTGTACGCGAGACCGTCTTCGTACATGCGCAAAAATAACCACTGGTTCCAGCGGTAATACGCCGGCTCGCACGTCACGATCTCGCGCGACCAGTCATAGCTGGTTCCCATCAAACGCAGTTGGCGTTTCATGTTGGTGATGTTGCCGCGCGTCCAGACGGCGGGGTCGATGCCCCGTTCGATCGCCGCGTTTTCGGCCGGTAGTCCGAAGGCATCGAAGCCCATCGGATGCATGACGTTGTAGCCGTGCATCCGTTTCATGCGCGCGACGGCGTCGCCGAGCGTGTAGTTTTTCGCATGGCCGACGTGGAGATCACCCGATGGATACGGCAGCATCTCGAGTACGTAATATTTGTCGCGCGGATCATCGTCGCGTGCCCGATAGAGCGCCTCGCGTTCCCAGGCAGCCTGCCAGCGCCGTTCGCTCGCATGAAAATCATACGTCTTCGTGGCGCGCTCATCGACCATTTCGCTGGGGGTTTGTCGGGCTCTCTCCGACTTCCACCTCCGTGTGCGGTTTTGCGTAACGGTTGCAACGTGCAAGCACTTGCCGCCGAGGCCTTCGGCGTGAAAGAAAAGCGTGGAACTTCGCAAGCCGCTAATTCTGACGATCGTCGCCGCTGCCGGAGGTGCCGCGGTCGCGCGTGGCTGGCCCCTATCGGTATCACGGCCGAGCACCGTGCTGCTCTCGGCACCGTCACCGGCGCCGCTCACGGCTGCCGATGCGTCCGTCGACCAGGGAGCGGCTGCGCAACCATCGTCTAACATGGGTGCAACGTCCGCGGATCAGTTCGTCGCCGGTCGCAACGCCGGAGCGCCGCGGCCATTACGCCCGGCGTCGGCAAACGCGAGCGCGCGCGCCGTCGTCTATGTCGCGGGCGAAGTGCTGCATCCCGGCGTCTACGCTCTGGCGCCGGCGGGCCGGGATGCGGATGCCGTTCACGCGGCCGGCGGTCCGACACATGAAGCCGACCTGGTAGCCGTCAATCTAGCAGCGCCGCTCGAAGACGGCAGCGAGATCATCGTGCCGGCTAAGGGCAGCGCCGCCGCGCAAGACGCTGCAGCCGCGGCGACGGCGCTCGACCCGCCATCCCGGAAGCGACGGCGGCATCGCATCCATCGTCGTAAGCATCGCAGCTATGATGCGACGCTGAAGACGACCGCTGCAGAGACCGATGCTGCGCCCGTGCCGTTGAACGCGGCGGACGCCGCGCGACTCGAAACGTTGCCCGGCATCGGACCCGCGCTGGCCGCACGAATCGTCGCCTTTCGCGACCTCAACGGCCCGTTCGCATCAATCGATGAACTGCTCGACGTGAGCGGAATGACGCAATCGAAACTCGACGCGCTCAGTCCTTCGCTAAGCTTACACTGAGCACGCCGGCGCGCGACCCGCGCTGTAGCTTTACCAGCCGCCCCCGGAGTCGCCTCCGCCGCCGCCACCCCCGAAATCGCCGCCGCCGCCACCGGAATCGCCCCCGCCGCCGAATCCGCCGCCCGATGAACCGTAGTCGCCGAAGGACGCATTGCCCATATCGGCTTGGCCAGCGTCACTCTGCCAGCCGGCGTCGGACTGACCACCGACATCACCACCGGACACCATGCCGGCGTTGCTGCTGTCGACGTAATTCGTATTCTGCCGTCCGAAAAGTTCGTTGCCGAGGAAGGCGCCACCGAGGCCGCCCAAGAGGCCGCTGAAGAATCCGCCACCGCCCCCGTAGCCGCCGCCACCGTAACCCGGTCCGTAACCGGGACCACCGGGGCCGGGACCACCCGGGCCGGGACCGCCGTAGCCTGGCGGCATCCTGCGCGGGCCCGCCATGGCGCGAAAAACGGCACGAATGATCAAGAAGCCTGCGATGAGGATGAGGATGAGCCAGAAGAGCGACATGCCGCCTCCAACAGATTGACGATTCGCCGGAGCGTAACGATGCTGCAGCGCACTGCCGCCCGTCGTCCGCTCGTGGCTGCGGTACTGTGCCAAAACCAGATTGACGCCGGTGGTGATCCCGGTGTCGAAATCACCGGAACGAAAGTAACCACGCATGGCTTGGCGGATGCTGGCAATAGCGCCGGCAGGAAAGAACGCCGCGGCAGCGCGGTCCGGCACGATGCCCTGGGCCTTTTCCGCCTTGGCCATGAAGATCAAGACGCCGTTGACTTGCTGTTGCGCGAACGTCTTTTCAGCTGCTGCTTGCGGCGTTTGGCCGTCGAGTGACGGAACGGTGACAACGACGATCTCTTTACCGGTTTGCGCGTTGAAATCGGCGATCGTGTTGTCGAGCAACGAGACGGTCGCCGCACTGAACAGCTGCGCTCCGTCTTGCACGAAGTCCGAGCGCGCACCGGCGGCAACGTCGGCGCCGAGCGACAGCGAAAGAAACACGACGAGTGTCGCCAACAGGGCCCTAGAGCGCACGCGGTAACGCAACGGTCGCAGCGGCGTAGGCAACGTGATCACGCTTCCTAATACCCTTCCTCGCGATGGAAGTTTCCGCGAACGCCTTAGCGCTGGATCGTAACCAGGGCGACCCCCACGACGCTAGCCACGAAGATGACCAAAAACACCCAAATGCCGGCCTTCTTGAGCGTCTCGAAGAGGAGCCGCCGGCGCCGGGTTCGGTGTTTCACGACGAGCGGGCCGCGGCGGTGTCCGTCGCGCCCCACAGCCGTTCGAGATTGTAGAACGCGCGCTGGTCCGGGGTGAAAACGTGGGCGACGACGGTTCCGAGATCGATCAGGATCCAGCCGCCGTCGGCATATCCCTCCGTTCGTGCGACCGCGAAGCCGGCGTCGCGAACGGCTTGCGTGATGCCGTCGGCAATGGAACGAGTTTGGATTTTCGAGCGTCCCGTCGCAATGACGAACGCGTCGGCCACGATCGTGCGCCCCTCGAGCGGCAGGATCGCAAGGTCTTCGGCTTTCTTGTCGAGCGCGGCCGCACGCACGACATCGGTCAGGTCAGGCAGGTAGCGGTCTCCTTTCACGAGCTTCCAACGAGCGTAAGGCGGCGAGCGTTGCCGGCGCCGCTTCCAGATTGCGAGCACGCACATACGCGACCGACGCACGCAACGTCGCGTTCATCGCCGCCTCGAGGTCATCGAAAGCGAGTGCTTCGAGAGGGGCGCGCTGTTCGAAGTCGCGCCCCGGCTCGAGCCCGTCTGCCAGATACACGATCTGATCGAGCCGTGACATGTCGGGCGCGGCGGCGGTGTGTTTGGCGATTGCAGATAACACGCTCGGATCGTCGACGCCGAAACGCTCGTGCGCAAGTGCCGCGCCCAGCGGTGCGTGTAAGACGACGGGGTTGCGACGTTCGAATGGACCGATCGGCAGTCCGCGCGCTGCGCACTCGCGGAGCAAACGTTTTCCATCGTACAAACGCGCGAGGTCGTGCAGCATCCCGGCGAGCCGCGCGGCGTGCGGATCTTCACCATGGTGTTGCGCGAGACGGTCCGCAAGCCGCGCGACGCGAACGCAATGCGCGAAGCGGTGCTCCTGAGCAAGTTCTCCTCGCACGCGGCGCAACAGCGCAGTGAAATCGAGCGCTGCGCTCAATCCGGGCGATTCACCGAACGTTGCATAAGCTGCGTTGCGAGGTGCGCGAGCCGGGAGCGATACAAGTCGCCGCGCAAATTTCCGGCCCACATCACCACGGCGTTCTCACCGTTGTCGCTATAGTAGGCGCGGCGCGTCGAAACGATCGTGAAGCCGTATTTGCGATAGAGGTTTTGCGCGATGACGTTCGATTCGCGTGCTTCCAGAGTGATCCACGACGCACCCCGCTCGATCGCTTGGTGCAACAGGTGCACGAGCATCTCTTCGCCGTACCGCTGCCCGCGCCGCTCCGGGTGCACGGCGATCGTGGTGACGTGCGAATCTTCTAAAATGACCCAAATGCCGCCGTAGACGACGATCTCGTCCGGCAGCGAATCGTCGACTCGGCCGACGAAATAGTGCGCCAGTTTATTGTCGCTCAGTTCGCTTGCGAGGGCACTCGGCGGCCACGACGTCGCAAAGGACAGCGCTTCGATACGCATCACGCTACGAATGTCGTTCGGTGTCATCGGGGCGATCGTCAAACGCCGGCGCGGACGATCGGCCGCCCGGGGGTCGAGATCGGCCTTCACGCCGTATGGCCGCCGATGTGCGGTTTGGCTGTAGCACGCTCGGCATAGTGCGCTTCGCCGTAATCGGCGTCGAGCGCGTGGGGGTTCGTGCGCGGTGCGCCGGCGAGCGCGCGCAGGGCCGCGGCGAGCGCCGGAGTTTCTGCGAAGGGAGGAGCGGGACGCACGACGATTCCGCGTTCGCCAAGGTCGGAAGCGACGCCCTGCGCGGCGCCGTAGGCGAGCAGCTCGCCCGGCGGAACGCGTTCGGCGAGCCCGTTCGCGACCACCGCGTCGGCCCCGCATGCCGTCCACGTTTCGGCTGCCAGCCGCAACCGCACGCAACTGATGCCCGCACGACCGTGCACGAAGCTCGCACACGGCGGCGGGGTTCCCGGTGGTTCGTAGGCATCGTACGAACTGATTCCGACCAGCGGCAAGCGCGCGGCCAACGCCAGGCTCTTCGCGTAGGATAGCGCGATGCGCAGGCCGGTGAACGAACCCGGGCCGGTCACCACCGCAATACCCGCGAGGTCGCGTAGCGCGACGTCGCCCAGCACCCGCTGGACGATGCCCAGGCCCGCTTCCAAGGCATCGTTACCAACGCTGCGTTCCGTGCGCATCGGCCCCGCCGGACCGGAGCCGGCGAGCGCGGCCGAAAAGGCGCCAAGGCCTCCGTCGATGCCGAGCCACATGTTCACGTCGGCGTCTCGATCGTGAGCATGCGCGGCTGGTCTCCGCTACCCTCGATCCGCACGTGGACGGTCGGCGGCGGAATGAGGCTCGCTAGTCGTTCCGGCCATTCCACGAAGGCGATATTGCCGCTCTCGAAGGCTTCGTGCAGCCCCAGTTCGGCGGCATCCTCGGGTGTTTCGATGCGATAGAAGTCGAGGTGCTCGACCGCCGGCGGTCCGGGATAGCGTTGCCAAAATAGGAACGTCGGGCTGGACGTTACCGCGCAGGCTTGAAGCTCTTCGACCGCTGCCGCGACGAAGGCCGTTTTACCCGCGCCGAGCGCACCCGAGAGGGCGACGACGTCGCCCGCCTTCAACGAACGAGCCAACGACCGCGCGATGCTTTCAAAGGCCGTGCGATCCTCGGCCCGCATCCGCCGTGTCGTCACCGGTGCCGGGTACCATGCGCCGAAGCGGCCAGGGAAGAAGTTTCGGCGCTCGTCGCGAACATCGCGGAAGTCATACTTGGCGTCTTCTCGGCCGTCGTTGTCGCACGCTGCGGCGGCTCGGGCAGGACGTTTTGCTTTGTCAACATGCCGTGCGCAGCGTGCCGGCACGATGCCGAAACGCGGCGATCGACGGCGGCCCAGACGGCCTTGGGCTCGCGGCGGCCGGGCGAAGCAGTCACCATAGGATTACATGCTGGATAGAGACCGAATCTCTCAAGTCAACGTCGAAGACGAAATGCGCGAGAGTTACCTCTCGTACGCGATGTCGGTCATCGCATCGCGCGCTCTTCCCGACGTGCGCGACGGTCTCAAGCCGGTACAGCGGCGCATCCTCTACGCGATGCGCGAGATGAACCTGACCCCCGATAAGCAGCATCGCAAATGCGCCGGCGTCATCGGTGAAGTTCTCAAGAGTTTCCATCCGCACGGCGATCAATCGGTCTACGATGCGCTCGTGCGCATGGCCCAAGAATTCACCCTGCGCTATCCGCTCGTCGACGGTCATGGAAATTTCGGTTCGATCGACGGCGATCCCCCCGCGGCATACCGTTACACCGAAGCCCGGTTGGCGCGCGTCGCGCTCGAGATGCTGACCGACATCGACAAAGACACGGTCGACTTCGTTCCCAATTTCGACAATCAAGGCACGGAACCAGTCGTACTGCCGTCGCGCTTGCCGCAATTGCTGGTCAACGGTTCGGCCGGCATCGCCGTCGGCATGGCGACCAATATTCCGCCTCACAACGTCGGCGAAATTTGCGCCGCCATTGCGCACCTCGTCGATCACGAAGACGACGATGCTGCCGCGCTCGACGATGCGCTGGCGGAGATCGTCCAGGGGCCGGATTTTCCTACCGGCGGGTCGTTGCTCGGTCGCGAGATCATTCGTAACGCTTACCGCACCGGCCGCGGCACGGTCGCGATGCGCGGTCAGGCCGAGATCGTCGAGGACAAAAAGGGACGCTTCAGCATCGTCATCACGCAAGTGCCGTTTCAGGTGACGACCGAGCGTATCGTCGTGGCGATCAAAGAAGGGTTCGAAGCAAAAACGATTCCCGGTATCACCGCGCTGCAAAATGAGTCCGACCGGCACGGCATCCGCATCGTCGTCGAACTGGCGCGCGGCGCGACGCCGAACGTCGTTCTCAATCAGCTCTACAAACACACGCCGCTGCAATCGAGCTTCGGGTTCAACATGCTCGCGCTCATGCCGGTGGAGGGCGGGGTCGAAGCGCGGGCCACCGGTGCTTCGCAACCGCTGGAGCCGCGCGTGCTCGGCCTGCGCGAGATGCTGCAAGCCTTCGTCACTCATCGTAAGGTCGTGATCCGTCGTAGGACGGAGCACGACCTGAACAAGGCGCGCGAGCGCGCACATATCCTGGAAGGCTTCCGAATCGCCCTCGACAACATCGACGAGGTCATCCGTATTATCCGCGAGAGCGCTTTAACCGAAGCCGCGCGCGAAGCGTTGATGGGCCGCTTCGAATTCTCGGCGGTGCAGGCCAATGCGATCCTCGACATGCGTCTGCGTACGTTGACGAGCCTCGAGCGGCAGAAGATCGAAGACGAATACACCGCGTTGCTTAAGACGATTGCCGAACTCGAGGATATCCTGGCGAGCCCGCGCCGGGTGGCTGCGCTCGTGCGCGCCGACAGCGAAGACATCCGCAAGCGTTTCGGCGACGCGCGGCGCACGCAAATCGTGCCGCTCGAAGACGAGTTCGACATGATGGACGTCATCCCCGATACGCCCGTCGTCGTCACCTCGACCGTCGGCGGATACATCAAACGCGTCTCGGTCGATACGTTCCGCGCGCAGAATCGCGGCGGCCGCGGCGTGGTCGGCATCGCGAACCTCAAGCGTGAAGACGTCGTCCAGAACTTCTTCATGGCATCGACCCATGAGCACGTGCTGTTCTTCACCAACAAAGGTCGTGCGTACCGGCTGCGCGCCTATGAGATACCCGATTCGACGCGTCAATCGCGCGGCACGGCACTCGTCAACTTACTTACATTACCGCCGGGCGAACTGGTCACCGCCGTCCTGCCGATTCGGGCATTCGTGGAAGACGAGTACTTGGTGATGGTCTCGCGTCGCGGCGTCATCAAGAAGACGTCGGTTCGCGAATTTGCAAACATCCGGCGCAGCGGTCTCAATGCCGTCGGTCTCGATGATAACGACGAGTTGCTGGCCGTCGACATCTCCGACGGTTCGGACAACATCATCCTCGGCACCAAGGACGGCATGGCGGTTCACTTTTCGGAGAAAGACGTGCGTCCGATGGGCCGCAACGCGCGCGGCGTGCGCGCAATCACGCTCGCGCCGGGGGATTCGGTCGTCGCGATGGACGTCGAGGAACCCGAACGGCGTGAGGTCTTGATCGTCACGTCGCAGGCCTTCGGGAAGCGTACGCCGATCGACGACTACCGCCACACGTCACGGGGCGGTAAAGGCGTCAAGGCGTTTGCCAAAGAGAAAGACATCGGTTCGGTCGTCGATCAGATTCTGGTCAATCCGAGCGACGAGATTCTGCTGATAACCTCAGGCAATCAAGTCATCCGCATTCGCGTCGCGGAAATTCGCAAAGCGGGGCGTTCTACCAAGGGCGTTCGCTTGCAGCGGCTCGAGCCCGGCGACGAGGTCATCGCGATCACGAACCTCGGCGCGCAAACGAAGGCGATCGAAGACATCACGGGAGAACCTCCGGCGATAACGTGAGATCAGAGCCGCTCCCGCCATGCGGCGAGCAGTTCGCGTTCGCGCTCGGGTGTCAGTCCCGCTTTCCACGGTAACGCGGGATCGCGGCCGGCGAGCCATGCGAGCGTCGCCGTTATCGTTGCGTCGAGAGGCCGCAAGGTGAGGCCGGCCGCAAGCGCGCGGGTGACGTCGGCGTTCAAGAACCCAGTCGCCTGGACGCTCGGCGGCAGCCAGAGTGGGAGGTCCACCCAGCCCTCGACGTCGTGTTGTTCAAGGAAAGTGCCATTGACCCATACCAGATGCGCGTTCGAACCAGCGACTGTATTGACGCATGTCAGAACATCGCCGAGCGTTTGCCGTCGGGGCTCACTTGTCGCGTTATACGTTCCCGTCCGTCCCGCTTCCGACGCGCGGACGATCCATTCGGAGAGATCGCGCACGTCGATGAGTTGAACGGGAAAAGTCGGCGGCCCGGGGGCGAGCACGTCGCCACCACGAGCGATGCGCGCCGGCCAATAGGTGAACCGATCCGTCGAATCGTGCGGCCCGACGATCAGTCCCGGGCGCACCACAAAGGTTCGTTCCATCCCGAACGCGTTACGCACGACCTCCTCGCAGCGCGCCTTGTAAGCACCGTAGTATTGCTGATCGTACGCGTCGCGATCCACGTCTTCGGGCAGCGTCAGCGTCGGAGTGGTTTCGTCGCTATGTGGCGCCCCGAGCGGGTAGACGGAGATGCTGCTGATGAAGACGTAGCGCTCGGCGCGATCGCACAAGAACGTTGCTGTGGCGCTCAGCACGCCGGGAGCGTAGCCACACGTATCGATGACGACATCGAAGCGCTCGCCGGCAAGTTGAGCAAGATCGGCGGCAGAACGCTCGCGATCACCGGTAATGCGTCGCAATTCAGGAAAGAGCGTGACGTTCGTCCTGCCGCGATTGAAGAGAATGACCTCGTGGCCTCTTGCGAGCAACGACTCGACGATATGGCGGCCGACGAACAGCGTCCCGCCGAGCATGAGCACGCGCATACCGCCTTGATCACACCTCCTGACGCGCGGCTCCTACGTTCGTGGTCCCAACAGTTCGTCGACCGTAAATTCGATGTCGGGAAACGCCGCGAGAGCAATGCTCTGGCCGGGGCGCGCGATATGTCGCGAAGCGTAGCCAACGTCACTCGGTTCGCGATGGACTTCGACTGCCCAGTGAGCGATGTCGACGACCCAGTATTCGCGAATGCGGGCGCTCGCGTAGGCGCGTAGCTTGCGGCCGCGGTCGTATGCAAGCGACGACATCGAAAGTTCGATGACTGCGTAAACGTCTTCGGCTGGTCGAGGCCGGCCGTTGCGATAGAAATCCTCGCGTGGCACGAGGAGTTCATAGTCGGGATTCGGTGCTGAGTTGAACGAGAGGGGCAACGTCGCGCCGCCAAACACGAGCGCGCGTTCTCCGAGCCGCGTTACGAGAAGGCGGTTAAAACGCCCCAAAGTACTGTCGTGTTCCGGCCCGGGCGGCGGCATCAGGACGATCTCGCCGTCGAGAAGTTCGACGCGCTCGTCCTCACGGAAGATTCCGGTCTCGAAGAGCTTGAAGTACTCCTCGACGGTGAAGGGTCGCGTCCGGTATTCGACTGCCATAGCACCTCCGCAATGTAGCGCGAACGTGTTACTTCGGCGTTGCCAGCGTGTTACCGCGCCGGCGGTATGATGAGTCCCAACGGCGGAACGGCGACACGCGGTGTGCGGCGACTGCGCGAGGCGCTCGGGCAGACCGCCGTCATCTTCGTCAGTGCGCCGACCGGTTATGGAAAAACGTTCGTCGTCCGCGAAGCGCTGCGTATGCGCGGCATGCCGGCCTGTTGGTACGAGGCCCAGCCGTGGGAAGGCGACGGATTCTTGGAGCCGCTCGTCGAGCGCATTCGCGTCGCGCGGCCCGACGTCGGCCGTCGGCCGTCGTACGCTGGCACTTGCGCAAAGCGGCGCGCCGCCGGAGCGGCTGGGCGTAACATTCGCCGACGAATTGACGCACGTCGTCGCTCCGCTCTGTATCGTCGTCGACGGCGTTGAGCATCTCGAGGAACGCATCTTCGCACCGTTCGCCGACGCGCTTGTCGCGACTGCCGCGCTCGCTTTCGCTCGTGCTCATCTCGCGGGCGAGGCCACATGTGGTGCTGGGCGCGCTTTCAGAGGGACGGGCCGTATTCGGTGCGCTGGGGTAACCCGCAAAAACAAGCTGCTCACTACGATCTGGCGGATCGGCTGGCAAACGAACGTTGGACGACGACGCCTGCGAGGCTCGGAAGGCACACGGTTTGCGCCCCCGCCGACGTCCACGTTTACTCTATCGAATCGACTTCAACCGTTCGTCGGCGCCGCATTTCTTGCCGTTTCGGTTTCGCTCGGCGCCGCAGCCGTGCAAACGATCACACAGGCCAAAAGCGGCGCATGAGCCGCGACGCTCGCGTGGTAATCAGCGGCGAAGATCCGAAGGGTTGGTGGTGTGACTGAAAAGAGTGATTTTGCCGATCGGAGCGGTGGAGAAATGTTACCAGCTGCCGATGTGATCTTGCCTGGCGAGCGCCTCTTGTGGACCGGCGCGCCGCCGAGAGGTTTACGTCTGCGTCAGATCGATGCGCTGCTCATCCCGTTCTCACTGTTGTGGGGCGGCTTCGCAATCGTGTGGGAAAGCGTAGCAATAGGCGGACACGCGCCGTGGTTCTTCAGGCTATGGGGCATTCCGTTCGTACTCGTGGGCCTCTATCTGATTCTCGTTCGCTTCTTTGTCGACGCGTATCTGCGCGCGCGAACGTCGTATGCCGTGACGGATCGCGCGGCTTACGGCGTACGCATCAATGCTTTCCCCGCGGTGCGGCGATATAGCGGGAGCGCGCTCGACTCCGTAATTTTTGAACCGAAAGCGAGCGGCATCGGCACCATCAGATTTGCCGCTATGCCATCGATCTTCTCCATGGGCAGCCGCGGCTGGACGGTGTGGAACGGCGCAACGCTGGATTGTTTTGACAGCATCCCCGATGCACGGCGTGTTTACGAGCTGGTCATTTCCCACGAGTAGTGGAAGAAGGTGCCGACGGCGCCTGGGGGCCTATGGGCGCGGCGGATGCGGCGTTGCAACCGCCGGTCGGGCGCCGCGGTCACACCAGCGGAGGTAATATTTCTACGATGAGCGCACTCCCCGACGTTTCGCAGGCGAGTTTTCAACGCGACGTGCTTTCGAGCGACCAGCCGGTGTTGGTGGATTTTTGGGCGCCGTGGTGCGGACCGTGCCGCATGCTGGCGCCCGTGGTCGAAAAGGTCGCGGCGGCACACGCGGGCCGCGTCAAATTCATGAAGGTGAACACGGACGAGAATCCGAGCATTTCCGGGGAGTATCACGTCTCCGGTATCCCGTGCCTCATCCTCTTCAAGGGTGGTCAAGCCGTCGATCGGGTGGTCGGTTTCGTACCGGAAGCGCACATCACGTCGATGCTGCAGAAGCACTTGGCTGCCGCTTAGCCTTTGGCCGAGCGCGACGGTTGTGCCGATGCGGTGCAATCGGGACCCGGCCGCGCGGCGATTCCTTCGATGAGCCGTTTCTTAGCGGACCCGGAGATCGCCGCGTGGGGAGAACGCTTGGGAACGACCGTCGTGAAAGCGACGGTCGATTCGGTTCTGCGTGATGTCCGTGTGAAGGTCACGCGAGATTCAGCAAGCGTTCCCGCGTTTGAAGCGCTGCTCGAACGCGTCGAAGCACGTTTGAGCCGCGAAGAGCACGAAGGTCTGGTCCCCGTACTCAACGGCACGGGGATTCTACTGCACACGAATCTCGGCCGCGCGCCGCTTGCCGCGGAGGCGCTGGCTGCGATGGGTACGATCAGCAGGGGGTACTCGAACCTCGAGTTCGATCTCGACGCGGGCGCACGCGGTTCGCGTTTCGCACGGGTCACGTCGCTGTTGCGCGCAACGACGGGCGCTCCCGACGCACTCATCGTCAACAACTGCGCGGCTGCCGTTCTCTTGATCCTCGACACGTTTGCAAAGGGACGTGAAGTCATCGCCTCACGCGGCCAGCTCGTCGAGATCGGTGGAGGATTTCGTCTTCCCGACGTGCTCGCGCGCAGCGGCGCGGCGCTGGTCGAAGTGGGCACGACCAACAAGACGTATCTGCGTGACTTCGAACGCGCCCTGACGCCCGATACGGCGTTGCTCTTGCGCAGCCACACGTCGAATTATCGGATCGAAGGCTTCACTTCAGACCCGTTCGCCGCAGAGTTGGCGCGGCTTGGACATCGCGCCGGCATTGCAACCGTCGAGGACCTGGGCAGCGGCGCGCTCATCGACCTCACGCAGTTCGGCCTGCCGCATGAGCGCACGGCGCCGGAAGCCGTCGCCGACGGCATCGATCTCGTCGCCTTTTCCGGCGACAAGCTGCTGGGAGGTCCACAAGCTGGCATCATCGTGGGTGCCGCGAGTGCCGTCGCGCGGCTGCGCAGCAATCCGCTGCTGCGCGCTCTACGTGTTGACAAAGCGACGCTGGCGGCACTGGGCGCGACCCTGCAGTTATACGTGCGCCCCGGCGGTTGGCGCCAAATTCCATTCTACCGCATGCTTGCGACGCCGGTCGAAGAACTGCGCGACCGTGCGCAACGTCTCGCCGAGCGCGTCGATTGTGCTGCGCTGAACGTGCGTGCGCTCGCGTTGCAATCGTACGCCGGCGGCGGAGCACTGCCGCTGCACGCACGTGAGTCGTACGGCCTCTCGGTGCATGGCCGCGACCACGCTGCCGCCGAGGTTGCGGCTCGCCTACGCACGGGTCCCTCGCGTTTGGTGACGCGCATTGCCGATGGCGCCGTACTGATCGATCTGCGCACGATCCCTGCGGAATCCGATAACGACGTTGCGAACGCTTTGTCTGCCTTGAAAGCGTAGAAGCACCGCACCGCCATGCACGTCCTCGGCACCGCCGGCCATGTCGACCACGGCAAGTCCGCATTAGTTCGCGCGCTGACGGGAACCGATCCGGACCGCTGGATCGAGGAGCGCCTGCGGGGCATGACGCTCGACCTCGGCTTTGCGCACTTGCGCTTTCCCGACGGCGTCGAAGCCGGCATCGTCGACGTTCCGGGGCACGAACGCTTCCTGCATAACATGCTGGCAGGCGCGGCGGGGATGGAACTGCTGCTGCTGGTCGTCGCCGCGAACGAAGGCCCCAAGCCACAGACCGCCGAGCACCTTGCGATATTACAGTACCTTAACGTTAGGCGAACAATCATCGTCCTCACGAAATGCGATACCGTAAGCGACGATGAGCTGGCGTTCGCTCAAGAATTGGCGCGCGAAAACGTGGCGGGGACGATCGCGGCCGACGCGCCGCTCGCCTGCGTCTCGAGCGTCACCGGCGCGGGGCTCGAACACTTACGTGCGCTCATTCACGGCGAACTGACCGCATTGCCGTCGCGCGCGCCGGCAGCTCCGGCCTATTTGCCGGTCGACCGCGTCTTTGCGCTGGCGGGACACGGGACGATCGTGACGGGAACGTTGATGCAGGGCCGCATTACGGTCGGCGACACGCTCGCGCTGGCACCGGCCGGCCGCAGCGTTCGCGTGCGCGGTCTTCAGGTTTTCGGCGAAAAGCGTGATGCCGTCGGCGGAGGCTCACGCGTTGCGCTCAATCTTCCCGGCATCGAACGCAGCGAAATCGCACGCGGAGCCGTACTCGCGAGCCCGCAGTTGGAAATGCGCGCGAATCTCGACGTGCGCTTTCGTCCGCTGCCCGGTGCGGTGCCGCTGTTGCGGCGACGCACGCCGGTGCGTGCGTACATCGGCAGCGCGGAGATTCTCGGGACTCTCGTCTTCGGAATAACGCCGCAAGAGGCAGTCGAAACAGCCGCTACACTATTCCTGCGGGAACCAACGGTCATCGTTCCCGACGCAGCCTTCGTCGTGCGGCGTCTTTCGCCCAAGACGTTGCTCGGAGGCGGAACGATCGCGGGAACCGCGGTGGCCGAAGCGGATGCGAGCACCGAGCCTTCCGAGGTGACGGCCATCGTCGCCGCGCTACGTGCCGCCGGACTGGCCGGTGGCACGGCCGCAGCACTCGGCGCCGCGGCGAACGTGCGAGAAGACGTTGCCGGTGAGGTGCTCGTGCGCCTCGTCGAAGACGGCCGAGCGCTGCTGCTGCAGAAGCCGACCGCATACGTTGCGGCCGACGTCGCGAACGACGTGCTGACGCGCGTCCTCGAGCACTTGCGCGCGGGCGAAGGCGCGAGCCCGTGGCGCGCAGGCATGACGGCCCTGGGGCTTGCGCGCGCACTGGGCATCGCCGAGCCGGCGCTCTTGCGCATCGTAGCTTGCGCGGCTCTGGACGGACGGCTGGCCACGCGTGCCGGATACTATGCGACTCCGGAATTCGTGCCGGCGCTCAGTCCGGAGCAGCAAGCCTTTTTCGACCGAGCATTCGCAGATGCGGGTGCGGAGCCGCTCGACACCACGACGTTTATGGCTGGGATGAAAGCGGCGGAAGTCCGCGGCCTGCCGCAAGCCTTCGAAACGTTGCTGTTGAGCGGCGCAATCGTGCGTGTCGCTGACGCCCTCTATCTCGGGTCGCAGATCGTCGAAGTGAAGGCGAAGCTCGAAGCGGCGCTGCGCCGTGAAAAAAGAATCACCATGGCGGGCTTTCGCGACCTGATCGGAACGTCGCGCAAGTTTGCCGTACCGCTGTTGGAATGGTTCGACGCAGCGGGCGTGACCATCCGTTCCGGCGACTACCGCGTGCTGCGCATCACGCCCCCGCGCCGCAGCGCTTAGGCGTGCCGGCCGGCGCACAAACGCGACGCGCCACGGGTCGGAAGCGTCGTGCCGAGCATCGCGATCACGAACGCGAAGGCGACGAGCCAAAAGCCGGCGGTGCAGCTTGCCGGTTCAGGCCGCAAACGCCGTAGGAAGACGGTCTTCGCGCTCTTAGCCGCCGCGGCCGCCCTCTACGCAGAGGGCCGACCAGTGCAACCCACTTATTAGCACTCCTGGTTTAGAGTGCGAATGAACGTCGACAGAATGACGGAACGCGTCCGCGAAGCGCTCAGCGACGCATTTTCGCGTGCCTTACGGGAGCGCAATCCCAATGTCGAACCCGAACACATCCTCGCCGCCCTGCTCGATCAGCGGCAAGGCGTCGTTCCTGCGCTGATCGCCAAGACGGGCAGCGACGTGGCCGCACTCCGTACGAAGACGGAGGAAGCGCTCGCGCGCCTGCCGCGGCTTTCGGGCTCAGGCGACGTGCAGCCGCAACTCTCCGGGGGTGCTAGCCGTGTGCTCGTGGCCGCCGGCGACGAAGCTGCCAAATTGACCGACGAATTCGTGTCGGTCGAGCACCTGCTGCTCGCGATGACCGACAATGCCGGGACGGCCGGCCGGCTGCTGTGCGACGCCGGCGTCACGCGCGCGGCGTGCTCGGGGCATTACGCGACGTGCGCGGCAATCAACGCGTGACGAGCCAAAACCCGGAAGGCACGTACCAGTCGCTCGAGCGGTACGGTCAGGACCTCACGCAGGCCGCCGAAGCGGGCAAACTCGATCCGGTCATCGGCCGAGACGAGCAGATCCGTCGCAT
>JAABUQ010006223.1_pt1 | contig 18276 bp, 18 predicted proteins | sample 5560001 | NCBI WGS metagenome assembly JAABUQ01 (sample SAMN10711888, study PRJNA513371) | rock metagenome | isolation source: Antarctica rocks | place: Antarctica: Victoria Land, Finger Mt nord | collected 2015-12-18
CATCTTATCATTAAGGAGGTCTTGTTGACAAAGCTAGACCTCTTTTCTTTATACCATGAATACCTGAAACCTTGAACCTATAAGTGTTGTAGCCCTCCTTGTCACCCCTTCAGATTGATGGGTCAATTATAACCTTTAAGCTTTTAACAAGGAATGTTCCTCAACCAGAAGGAGTTTCAACCGCAGGAACTGCGCAATCATACAGCCTGGGGGAAAAACCTTCCAATGCCCCTTTAGAAGTGAAGGTTACTATTGAAGATTTACTCAATGCGCTCAATCATCTGAGTCAATTCAGCAGTAATTATATGGGAACAAAATTAACTGCAAACTATTGGCAGTTAACTCGCCCTAACTTTGACTGGTTAGACAATTTCCAAATTAACCGCTTTGCTGAAATTAAATTTTCTGGTGTAATCACAGAACCTGTAAGTGTTTTACAACATCAGTGGGTAAAAGAGTGGACTGCTGCTTTTATCCAGCAGTGTTCTCAAATCATCCATGCATTACCTACCATGATTGAGGAAAAAAGTCTAGATGAAAAAGAAAAAAGACTATTATTAACTCCTGTGTCTACGCGATTAGAGTAGAGATTTCAGGTGTAGGGCGGGGTAGTTCAACCTGATTTCAGACCGGCTCTGGCTTCCTGAGCGACTGCCTCTACTTCATCATTTGCCAGAGCTAAGATTGTAAAGTGGGCTTCTGAACCGCCTAGACGATTGAGAGCTTGTATGACTCGGTAGCGAATTTGCCAATCTGGATTGCTTGCATAGGGAACCAAAAGCGGAATTGCCTGCATGTCCCCCAGCTCACCGAGAGAACTAATGGCAGCGGTTTTTACGAGCTCATTGTCAGAGGCAAGCGCCTCTTTAAGTAGCTCAAATGATCGCGGCTCGCCTAACTCTCCTAATGTGGCAACGATGCTGAACTTGACTAGCCACTCGGAAGTGGTGTTATAGAGTTGCTGCAAGTCTTCAAAAGCCTCAGTTAATTTCAGAGCCCCTAAGCAGTCTGCGGCGGCGGCTTGTACGTCCGGTTCGGGGTCGTTGAAGAGGCGATCGCGCAATACGGTCAAAGCGGTTGATAAATCCTGTCCGCCCAGTGTGTCCATTTGGCTCACGGCGGAGTAGCGGACGCGAGCATTGCGATCAGTAATTGCAGTTTGAACCAGATCAAACGCGATCTTCGGTTCCAGCTGGCGTATTTGATTAACCGCTCGCAAGCGATCGCCTAAATTATCCGAACTGAGCAATTCTTTAACCGACTCAGGGGTAACGCTCATTACTACTACTCTTGGCTCGCTGCCATAGCTCGAATAATATCTCCACGGGTGAGGATGCCAATGACGTGCCCGGTGGCGTCGAGTACCGGCAAGCGGTGAACTTTTCGCTCGTGCATCAGCTGGGCTGCTTCTCTTAAGGGTTTGTCAGGGGAAACCGTAATTGGGTCACTACTCATCACTTCCCCAACGGTTTGCCCCAGTGCCTTATGGAGGTCACGCTCATATTGGGCGGGATTTTTTAAAAAGATGACGCTGTCGAGAAACATGATATAGGCCGGAGGAGTCACTCCAGTTTCTTGCCACATCAAGTCAGTCTCAGAGATAATGCCTACCAATTGACCGGCATCGTCTACAACGGGAAGACCGCTGAAGCGTCGCTCTGCCAGAATCTTGATGGCTTCATTTAGAGGCGTTTCGGGCCGCACGACAATTGGGTCAGGGCTCATGGCGTCGGCAACGGTTTTGGGCATCTTCAGCTGATATATCTTGTGAAGTTCTCTAATTTTAAACCCTTAACCGTACACCTGTGCTAAGCGCTCCGCAAAGCAACAATTGGGTCGAGTTGGGCGGCGCGACGGGCTGGGACGACGCCAAAGAATAGACCAATGCCGCCAGAAACACCGATTGCAAAAGCAATCACTAGCGGCGACACCGCAGCCTGCAACGGCGTCAATGCCGCAATTAGCAAGATGCCACTGACGCCCAAGGCGGTACCAAATAAGCCCCCAGCTGCTGAGAGAATCACAGCTTCGATCAGGAACTGAATCAGAATATCTTGCTGGGTGGCTCCGAGCGCCTTACGTAGTCCGATTTCTTGAGTGCGCTCGGTTACAGATACGAGCATGATGTTCATGATGCCAATGCCTCCCACCACTAGGGAAATGCCAGCGATCGCAGCCAGCAGCATGGTCAGACCGACCGTTATGGTCACCACAACTTCGAAGATATTATTCTGGCTATCGACGGTAAAGTCATCCTCACCAGTAGTTTTGTGACGCAACCGCAGCAGGTTTGTAACCTGAAACTTGGCAGCCTCTACGCTTGCCGAGTTCTTAGCAGTAACAGCCATGAATGTCAACTCAATCCCATAAGGAGATGTCTTACCGACGAGCCGGTTTGCCATCGTTGTGATTGGCACAAAAGCGCAATCATCCAGATTCGAACCCAGATATGAGCCTTTGGTTGCCATCACCCCAATCACCTGAAAACTTAAATTTTTGATCCGCACCTCCTGTCTAATTGGGTCACTGTTGCCAAATAGCTTTTGAGCCAAGTCTGAACCAAGGATAATCACCAAGGCATCTCGCTTCAAGTCTAGGTCTGTAAAAAAATGCCCTTTGGCGACAACATCAAAGCTCCGCACTGAGGGATACGCTGGTGTCGCACCTATCATAGTGGTATAGGTGTTTTGGTCGCGGTAGGTTACTAATTGTCTATTATTGGTTTGGGGGCTAACTTCTTTGATCGAGGGCACTTGGGTGGCGATCGCTTCCGCATCCGACAGCACCAGTGTCTTCGGCTGATCGAACGTTGTGCGCCTGGTGTTACGATTACCTGGAACTACAAACAGCTCATTTGGACCCAAAAACCCAAACTGATGAGCAGCCAACTTCTGTACACCTTGTCCCACTCCGACCATGGTGATCACAGAAGCATTGCCAATGATAATCCCCAGCATCGTCAGGGTGCTACGCAACCGATTGGCTGTGATTGTGGTAACCGCCATTTTGACGCTTTCAAAGATCTCCATGCTAACTAGGGCTTTTCGCCTTCAGAATTGGCTGTGATTGATTTGAATCATCAATTTGATCCTTGGGCAGATCCACAAACACCCGTTCACCTGCCTGGACGCCTTGGAGAATCTGGATGTGACTGTCAATGGTTGGACCGATGGTAACCGGGTTAAATGTGGCTTTTGTATTGTTGGTATTGGTGACTAGAACGCCAGTTTGACCATTTTGGGTCACAATTGCCACGGTGGGGACAACTAAGGCATTTTGGATCTGGTCGCCTAAAAAAGTCACATCCAAGTTCATGCCTGAGCGCAGCAAGTCTTGACCCGTGATCAGAGCTACCCGTACTTGAAACGAGGTGACATTATTTTCCACCACTGCTTCTGGTGCAATCAATGAGACGCGCCCCTTAAAAACTTGGTTAGGATAAGCATCTGCCACCAGCTCAACAGACTGTCCCTGTTTGATTTTTCCACTATCGACTTCTGGCACTTTCGCCAAAATTTCCAAACCTTTGGCGATCCCCACAATCGAAGTCGAAGTCGCAGAAGCAGTAGTAGAAGCCGAGGTCGTGGGAGTCACAAACGCCCCAACCGTTGCATATTTCTGCGTCACGACTCCAGAGAATGGAGCGCGGATAATTGTATTTTCCAACTGGACTTGAATACCCCGCAGTTGACCCAATGCGGTGGTAACGGCAGCAGCGCGCTGGGCAATTTCCTCCGGACGGCTGCCACTCTTTACTGCTGATAAATTTTGTTGTGCTTGTCGCAGGTTGGCTCTAGCGCTACCCTCGTCTGACAACAATTCATCCAGCTTATCTTTGGAAATGGCTCCTTGGTGGTATAAATCTCGATTGCTTAAAGCCCGATCAACAGCCAGTTTTTCCTTGGCTCTAGCCGCTTCCACTTGGGCTTTGGCTTGTTCTATGTCTTGTAGACGATTCCCCGCACGGGCTAGAGCTAGCTGGGCTTGGGCTTGCTCCAAATTGCCATGGGCTTGGAGAAGTTGCGCTTGAAGGTCTGCATCATCCATCCGCGCCACAATTTGCCCCTGCTGCACAACGTCCCCCTGGTCAACGTACAAGGACTTGAGTTGCCCGGCTTGTTTGGGGCTAAGGTTAACACTTTGAAGCGGCTTAACTGTGCCACTGGCGGTAATTCTCAGAGTGAGGTTTTTCGATTGAACGGGTACGGTCAGCTCAGCGATGTTTAACTCCGGCGTCGCCCGATTCACGATGAAGTAAGTCGTAGAGCCTATGGCCAAAACGCCAGCTGCCATTAGCTTGATTATCCAGGGAGACGGATTTTTGACTTTGCCAATCTGGGTAAGTTGCATAAACTGAGTCGTGTAGTTTGTAGGGGAGATCGCATTCGTTCTTTGACAATTTCTGGCGAGAGATCGAGTTGTTCTGTACCAATTGCCTCTTCGGCGATCGTCCCAGCAACACTCCTATCCAATTGAGCAACGTCTTATACCCAGCGATCGCGCTTGTCAGTTGCGTAAGTTGTGATCTACTTGAGTGACATTCATTGGAGGGTGTGAATTTCCCCAAGTCTGGACAACGCCACCATCTAGGTTGAACCTTTTACCTCTATCTATAAACTGAGAAAAGCAGGTTTTTGCCTGGCTTTCATCAAAGCTTATCTAGCTATAACAACTTTGACAATCGGTAAAAATCAGAGGAAAATCATAAAAAAGTTAGATAAGAGTTATAGCTTTCATTCATTTCTAGTGAGACTCCAGCGCTGAAAAGGCTAAGTCTGCTAAGATTTTATGGGTAGCGGTCGTCGGATGGTAGTAGTCCCAGAACAAATACTTGTTGGGGTTAGCACATACAACGATGCCGACTAGGCAAGGGTCGGTAACATTCGTGAAACCAAATTCCCTCGGAGCTGCGATCGCCCTATTAAAGAAGTAATTAACATCGATAGGGATGAGGTTGACATTGGGGCTTAGTGTTTGGCTCAAACCCGAGAGAATCGCTGCTAATGCGGAGTTGTGCGCACTGGTTAAAGTGCTGAGTCTGGTAGAAATCTGAATATCGCCGCGAGTACCCGGAAGCTTTCCCAAATCCGGCAAATTAATTACCATGATATTTTTAGCACCGAAGGCGGCGAGTGACCTCACTGCTGCTAACAAATTATTGACTGTCTTGTTAATGTCAGTAACGCCACCAAAGAGGTAATCGTCGGCACCGGCCCACACAATATAGAGGGAGTTCGGGTCACCCCTATGCAAGGTGATTTCAAAGAGTGCCGTAAATAAGCTAACTTGCCCTATCAATCCCGGTAGTGGTAATTTAGGAAGGATAGAGTTACCCACACCAGAGCTAGAACCACCGGAAGCGAAGTTTGTCTTCGGATTGGGGGTTAATCCCAGCTTAGGCGCGAGATATTCCACCCAGACAGGGCCATTAGAAAAACGTCCCTTAAAGTAAGGTGGGCTCTGGGGATAGACTCCTCGAAATATCTGAAACAGATTACCATCATCGGAGAGGCTGTCGCCAAGGACATAAATATTATCAAAATTATGTGTCGATAAGCTTGCCGGTGTTGCCACTGTAGATAGCCATGTCACCAGAGTGAACGTTAATGCACTCAGAAGGAACGCCTTGCTCAGTCTGGGAAAAATTCGCTGGAAAAACATAGTGTTTTTTCAGTATTAACTACAATTGTGGATGTGAATTTCCCCAAGGCTGGACAACGCCATAATCTAGCTTGATAGTTTTCACTTGATCTATGGACTATTCAAAGCAGGTTTTTGTCCGGCTTTGATCAAAGCTTATCTACCCATAACAAATTCGACAATCGGTAAAAATCAGAGGAAAGTTATAAAAATTAAGATAAAAGTCATAAATTTCGTTCATAACACCCGACGCTAAGCCCCATGCGGCTCTAGGATTGTCAAGATTCGTACCTCGAGCTAAGTATTGTCAAACTTGATGCCCAGACCTCAGCTTTTCTGTACCGGAGCGATCGCTCCCGCCCTGCTCCCGGAACATCCCTCGTCATAAAGAGGCTCTCTTAGACTCCAGGGAAACCCCATAGATAAATCCTCTGTTCTTGAAACCACATGCCAAAGGGGTATTTTCTTCTTCCCCCCTCTCCCCTTCCTTCAGGCTTATAGTCAGAAAAAGTAGGCAGCTAGGTATAATGACTTTTCTCGACAAGTCGGCAAAGCCTAGACGCTGTAAGGAATATAGGCTTAACGCTACTTTCTGCTCCATTGCTCATTCCACCCCAAGAACTAGTTGCCCCTAGAGCGGTAAATGGTGTTATCATGTACGGGGAAGATTTAATTCGGCTGCTTAGTTTGCTTCTATCTTTTTACAAGCATCTCTCCGAATCTAACTCTCTACACCCAAGATTACTGGAGATGTTCTATGTCCATTTACGTCGGTAATCTCTCCTATGAGGTTACACAAGAAGACTTGACCCAAGTATTTGCTGAATACGGGAGTGTGAAGCGTGTTCAATTGCCTACAGACCGTGAAACAGGTCGGTTACGAGGTTTCGGCTTTGTGGAAATGGGGACAGAGGCAGAAGAAGCCGCTGCGATTGAAGCCCTTGACGGTGCTGAGTGGATGGGTCGTGACCTGAAGGTGAATAAGGCTAAGCCTAAGGAAGACCGAGGTTCATTTGGTGGCGGTGGCAGGGATAACAATCGTAGAGATTCAAGGCGCTACTAAGCTTTGAGACTGCGAATTGATCTCGAACTCTAAGGTATGAAGGGCAGGCTCCGAGTCTGCCCTTTTTTTCTCTCTGGCTCGCCTAAATTGTCCACAACCACGCAATCTATTAATTAATTCAATTTGCTCTAGGTTTTAGCATGACTAGCTCACCGCAGCTGACAGAGCCTGTTAAAAATCGGCGCCGCCGCGAAAACGACTGGCGATTATTTCTGCGGCTGGTTCCCTATGGTCGTCGTCGTGGTCGCTTACTGACGCTTTCGATGGTGTTGATCGTGCCATTGGCAGTAGCTGGGGCGCTCCAGCCCATCCTAATCGGACAGGCGATCTCACTGATTCGCCACGAGCCAACCACCTACAAGTTTCTCCAGGATCGCCCCTTGTCGGAGGGGCTAAATATCGTGGAAGGCTTGTTGCTGCTAACGGTGGCAATACGGCTGTTGTTTGTAGGCGTTCAGGGATATCTCGTGCAGAAGGTAGGGCAACAAATTACCGCTGATATTCGCAATGACTTGTTTGACCATGTAACATCTCTGGCAGTGCGCTTTTTTGACCGGACGCCGGTAGGAAAATTGATTACCCGCCTCACCAGTGATGTGGAAGCGCTGGGGGATGTGTTTACCACTGGGGCAATTGGCATTGTCAGTGATTTGTTTTCGATGGTGGTGATTGCGATCTTTATGTTCTCCCTCCAGTGGCAACTAGCGTTGATGCTGGTGTTGATGCTGTTTCCGGTCAGTGGGTTGATTGTTTACTTCCAACAGCAGTACCGCCTCGCCAACTACAGAGTTAGGGAAGAACTCTCCGCCCTTAACTCCACCCTGCAAGAAAACATCACTGGGATTAGCGTCGTGCAGATCTTCCGGCGCGAGCAATTCAACGCCCAGCTGTTTCGCTCCACTAACCAGCGCTACATCGCTGAGGTAGACAAAACCATCTTTTACGACTCAGCTGTTTCGGCAACGCTGGAGTGGGTTGCGCTGGTAGCGATCGCAGCTGTCCTCTGGCTGGGCGGCTTATTCATCCTGCGCGACCATCTCAGTTTTGGCATCCTGTCTGCCTTTATCCTATATGCTCAGCGTTTATTCGACCCTTTGCGGCAGTTTGCTGAGAAATTCACCGCAATTCAAGCTGGATTCACCGCTGTAGAGCGGATTAGCGATATTTTGGATGAACCGATTGAAATCCGTGATCCTGTAGATGCAATTCATGAATTGCCCCAACGCAAACAGGGGGAAATTCGGTTTGAACACGTCTGGTTCGCCTACAAAGACGATGATTACGTTATTAAAGACTTGGATTTCACTATTCATCCGGGTGAGAAAGTGGCCTTGGTTGGCCCTACAGGTGCTGGTAAAAGCTCGATCATCCGTCTTTTGTGCCGCCTGTACGAACCCAGTCGGGGGCGCATTCTGATCGATGGCATAGACATCCGGGACTTGCCTCAGTCAGAACTGCGGCGGCATATGGGTGTAATTCTGCAAGAGGGCTTTCTATTTGCTGGTGATGTTAAAAGCAACATCACCCTCGGAGACACCTACTCCATGGATGAAATCCGGGCAGCAGCCGAGAAGACCAATGTCGCCCAGTTTATTCAACAGCTGCCCCAAGGCTATGATACTCAGCTCAGAGAGCGGGGTACGAATCTTTCTAGTGGTCAGAAGCAGCTGTTGGCCTTTGCCCGTGCCGCTATTCGCGATCCTCAAATTCTGGTGCTGGATGAGGCAACAGCTAGCCTAGATGTGGGAACAGAAGCTTTAATTCAGGACTCCCTAGACCATCTGCTGGCGGGACGCACGGCGATTATCATTGCGCACCGGCTCTCGACCATCCGCAATGTGGATCAGATTTTGGTGTTAAAGCGAGGTCAGCTGGTGGAGTCAGGTAGTCATGAGGAACTGCTGCGGCAAGGAGGTATTTATGCAAGTTTACACAATCTGCAATTTAGCAGCCCGCTTAACTCGCTGCTGCAATAGTTCCATTTTCAATCGAAAACATCCAATGCAATTGGGCGCTAAACACCGTTTCTTACCAAGGTAACCGACTGCCGTCCCAGGAAAAGAATTCACCACTATCGCTTTCTTGTAGTTGATCGAGAACCGTTAGCAGTTGCTGGATTGTGCGCTCAACGGGGAATAGTTTCTCTAAGGGAACATTGCGCTGAAATGGACGAGATAACCGCGTATCTGTAGTGCCGGGATGTAAGGTGACGACAATCGTGCGTGGACAGGTTCGCTTATATTCAATCGCTGTTGTCCGCATGAACATGTTCAGCGCTGCCTTCGACGCGCGATAGCCATACCACCCACCCAAGTAGTTATCGCCAATGCTGCCAATTTTGGCGGAAATCGTCGCTAGGATGGCGCGATCGCGATGCTTCAACAAAGGCTGTATGTGCTTCGCCAACAGAACTGCCCCAATGCTATTCACCTGGAAATAGCGCAATAGCTGTTCTGCATTGAGTTGCCTCAAACTCTTTTCCGGTTGCATCGCTCCCTCATGCAACACGCCCACGCAATTGATCACGTAATGGAGCGCCACTGTCTCTGTTTGGATTTCTTTCACAACAGCGACAATTTGCGCTTCTTCTGTAATGTCCATTGGCAGACAGCGCAGACGAGGGTGTGCGATCGCCAATAGTTCTGATTGCGTACTTCGATAGGTAGCCCAGACACGAGTAATGCGGTCAGTTTGTAGCAATTGCCGAACAAACTCTAGACCAATCCCCTGACTCGCCCCAACGATCAGCGCAGTTGTTGGATTGTGATCGACCATACCTGCCATGGATAGAAAGCGATTTGAGTATTTTACTCAAATCTTTGTGCCTCAGGTCGATTGGCTCTTAATGTTATTTTTTGTACATATCGGGGAACTTTTCTCGGAGCTGATCGAGCTTGGGCAAGTCATTCACCACCACGTAGGGATAATTCGGATTGCGGTCGATAAAGTGCTGATGATATTCCTCAGCCGCATAAAAACCGTTTAAGGGAGCTAACTGGGTTACGATTGGCTTCTGGAAGATGTGCGATGAGTTGAGTTGATCGATATAAGCTTGCGCGACCCGCTTCTGCTTGTCGTTGGCAAAAAATATGACCGAACGATATTGCGTACCCGAGTCAGGATACTGCCGGTTCAACTGTGTCGGGTCGTGCGCCACCAAAAAGTAGATCTTCAGAATCTGGTTATAGGAGATCTGCGCAGGATCATAGGTAATTTTCACTGACTCAGCATGCCCCGTCTCGCCGGAACTGACCACCTCGTAGTGCGCAGTCGCCGCACTGCCACCGGAAAAGCCAGAGACGACATTAGAGACGCCTTTCAGATGCTCGAAAACCGCTTCCATTCCCCAGAAGCACCCTCCAGAGAGAACCGCCGTCTGTTTTCCCTTAGCTGTAAAACTCGAGATATCGGTGGCGGAAACTTGAAGCGGATTACGGGACGCACCGCACGCGATTGCAACAGCGGTCAGCGAAATTATCAACAAGCTGAGCGCTCTTGTGCGGGAGAGAGTAAAACTGCGAATTGGCATGGGGTCGTAAAGTCCTCTGATTGTTAAATATAATACGAATTCGCTGACGTTTCGGATGGCAATTATTCTGAATGCTTATGAGTTTGCTCAAACCAACCCCAAGAGAGTCAGGTTGGTAACCAGGGCTAATGGCGTGAGAAATCTTTTTGTAAAGCTTCTACTCCTTACCCAGTAGAGTTTTGATAACAACGAGTAGTCTTAAGGTAATTTTATATAGCTCATAATCTGCCCTTAATCAAACTTTTGTACATTGTAAAGTGTTACCAGCGTAAAGTGGGACACGATTAACTGTAAGGCACGAAAACACGGGCTTTTGATCAAAAATCGCTCACAAGTTGGAATCCTGAAATAGCATACTGTCTTGCCTAACGCTAGTAGCCGTTGGCGAAAATGCTTCCAACTACTATCACAGCTCTCACGTATCGCTCCTTAATAAAGGCACTTTAGACAATGGGAAATTTCTGGCGTCCCTACTTCCTTAAGCGTTTTTTGCCCCTGCTCCTAGCGGTTTGCTTCTTGACGATTGTCGTGCATTCAGTTACCGCTCAATCAAATCCAGCTACACCTAAGGTGATTCTGATTTCCCTTGATGGTGCGCAACCAGACATTATAAACAAATACCTAGACCAAGGCGTCCTCAGCCCCAACCAGGGTTTAGGTTTGCTCAAGAGTCGTGGGATTTTTGCTAAACAGAATATCACCTGCAATCCCTCGCTCACAGCTGCTTGTCACATTAGTATAGGGAGTGGTTCCAACCCTTCTCGTACCGATGTTGTTGCCAATACTTTCCACTTAAATGCAAGTCCCTTTATTACAAATGTCAGTGGCTTCAATGCTCCTATTGGTGGCTACTCGCTTAACAATGATGTGCCTGCTGCAAGTGTCAGTCCTACTGCGGAGCCAATTTGGATCGAGCTACAGAAGAAGGGGAAGAAAGTCGTTACTGCTACCTTCCCAGGAGGGGATGGTCTCGATGTAACGGTGCCTGGTCTGACCAATAGCTCAATCATTCAGCCAGCAACGGAGCGGACAGTCAGTTATACAGTTCCCTTTGGCACAACTGCTGGTGTCTTTGAACAGGGTTTCACCCTGAACGCCTCAGATTTTACCAACGCTTCTGACGCCATAGTTAATCAACTGCGTCTTGCAGGTAAACAATCCTATGCCCCAGTCAAAGTAGCTAACCTGGAAACAATATCTAAGGTGACAGGAGGTGGAGGTCCCTACAATATTCAAATTGCTGCTCTTGATAAGACTGATGATGGTAAGGTCAACTACGATACACTAGTCTTTTTCGATGTCAATCAGGGTATCCAACCTGGTCCCTTCAAACTGCCTTCAACTGGTCCAGCCTACGTCACCATAGGCCGTGGCTCCCAGCCGTTTTTCTTTGAAGGCACTCCCAACAAAGTCGGTGCTAGATTCTACATTACCATCCTTGCTCCCGATCTTTCTACAGTACATGTTGCCCGCTCCAATCTGACTTACATTCCTCGAAACCCACCAGTAGTAGCGAGTGTTGATGATATCAACAACAACGTCGGCTTCTGGCAGCCTCAGTCAGATTACTACTTTGTTGAGCGGCTTGCCACTGGCATCAATAACTTCTCAGATCAGGAATTGGAGAGTATATACGAAGACCAAGTTTACAACTTTGTAGATTATCAAACCCGGATTGCCTTGAGAGCCATCAGCCAAAATCCTAAGGCAGACTTAGTCATGGTCTACATCGAGCAGCCAGATGGTTCAGAGCACCAGTTCCTCCTTACCGATAAGCGTCAGGCGAGCAACCCCCGCGATCCAAACACAATTGGTGCAGGTCAAGACCTAGCCAAGGTGACTCGCTATCAGAAGTACGTACAAACCGCCTATCGGTCTGCTGATAATGCAGTTCAGCGCATAATTAGTTCTGTTGATACCGATAGGAATGGAACGCCTAACAGCAACATTATTGTAGTTTCTGACCATGGTTTTACTACATTCCACACTTCGGTCGCTCTAAATAGCTATCTGAGTAGCAAAGGGTTCAATCCGAATCAAGTACGAGCTGTCACTTCTGGTCCTGCTGCTCATATTTACATCGATTTGCAGGGACGGGAACCAAATGGGACTGTGACTCGGCAGGAGTACATTACCCTACAACAGCAGATTGTTCAGGCTTTGCGCGACTTACAGGAAACTAATCCGAACTATACTCTCGGTGAGAAGAGCGTACCTATCTTTGACCAAGTTTATGCCCGCCCCCTGCCTAGTGATATCAACGATCCCACATTTGGTCTAAGTACCAACGATATCATTGCCCAGGATGCTGGTGATGTTTTCGCCACCATGAAAGAGGGGTATAACTTCGACGGTATCCAAAGTCCTGTGGTGGTGCGTTTAGGGGATGACTCAGTTACAAGCAAATTCCTGTCAGTATCTAGCTTCTACGGCGCCCACGGCTATAACCCTATAACCCAGGAGATGAGCGCTAGTTTCTTTGCTGCGGGGCCAGACATTCGCCAAGGAACATTAGAGCAGATTCGTAACATCGATGTGACTCCAACCATTGACCAACTACTAGGTGTTCAGCCTGCCTTGACTGTGCAGGGTAAGGCTCTCAACATTAAGAGTTAAGCGGAGTAGACAGTCAAAAAAAGAACGACAGATTCTTAGGAAACCTGAATAAAGTAAATATCTTCCGTAGAGTCCTATTAGCCCTTAGCCTTCAGTCATTAAAGACTTGAAGCTAAGAGCAACATAGTACTAGGCTGAATATTTATTTCAGGTTTCTTAAAGGTTTTTTCAAGATCTACCAAAAACGGGCAAATTTTAGAATTATATGCCTACTTCTACCTTCATGAAGCATTCAACTCTAACAGTAAGTGCAGCTAGTCTGATTGGTTTAGCAAGTATTTTTTACTCTAATTCATCTCAAGCTGCAATCATCAATGGTGGTTTCGAAACCGGCGACTTCAGTCAATGGAACACAGTAGGCAATAGCAGTATTCAAACATCGGCTTATAATAGTGGCCCAACTGAAGGAACTTACGATGCTTTACTATCAACCACTAGTAACAGCTCAGTTCCTGCCGCTTCATTGGAAGATTTCTTGGGGTTACCATCTGCAAGCCTGAACGGTATTGGAAATGGAGACACTTACCAAGGTTCTGCTATTAAACAAACGTTTACCGCAAATGCTGGTCAGGTTTTAAGCTTTGATTGGAATTTTCTCACCAATGAGGAAACACCTTCCCAGTTTTTTAACGACTTCTTCTTCGTCAACATCAGTTCTGCTAACAACGTCAGCTCCTTATCTAAGCTAGCTGAAACAGCTTCAGGATTGACTGCGTCTCCTACAAGCAATTATCCAGATACTAACAAACGCTTTGCAAAAGAAACTGGATTTAAAACTTTTACTTATTCGCTCCCAACCACGGGAATTTACACTTTGGAAATAGGGGTGACGAATGTAGGCGATCCCTACGGTGTGTCTGGGGTATTAATTGACAATGCTACCGTGTCAACTACTTCCGTTCCCGAGCCTAATTCCCCATTGGGCATATTAGTATTTGGTTCTTTAGGCATGGGTTTGGTACTTAAGCGCCAGCGGCAAAATAAAGTTTAGGACTAAGTACTGAATTCGGCTTATATTGCTACAATTCAAAAACTCCTGACCACCCATGTGCGTCAGGAGTTTTTGTAGTTTACATGCGGCAAGCCCTGGGTTGGTAACCCTATTTCGAGGCATCCAATCAGCTCTGCCAGTCGTATCTAAACAAACGAGAGCCACTTCTACAAGCGAGCATATGTGAAGCTACAAATGGAATCTCTGTTGAGGAAAGTCTATGGATATTGACTCTGCCGATTCCAGACCGAACAACCTGCACCTCCAGACTGATGCAGAATTGTTTCGCGCCTTGAAGGCTGGTCAACACTCTGCTCTGGGTATTCTCTATGACCGCTATGCCAGTCTGGTTTACAGATTGGCGCTCAGAATCTTGGCCAACCCCCAAGAAGCAGAAGATCTGACTCAAGAGATTTTTCTGACTCTCTGGGGTAGTGGCACCTACAATCCCGCTCGTGGCTCTATGAGCAGCTTTTTGACAACCCTGACTCGTTCACGAGCGATCGATAAACTTCGCTCTCGTGTTACGAAATTGAAACTTCTCCAGCAATGGAGTCAAGCGATGACGACTGAAACACCCCCACCCACACCTTTCGAGTTTGCGTCTTTAAGTCAGCGTTCCCAGTGCGTTCGCGATGCGCTAGCACAACTGCCTTCCAAGCAGCAACAGGTACTAGAGATGGCTTACTACGATGGTCTCAGTCAATCAGAAATTGCTAAAAAGCTAGATATACCCCTGGGAACTATCAAGACTTGGGCTCGCCAAGGTCTATTGAAACTCAGACAAAACCTACAAGAACTTATTGAATAGTGTACTATGACTGGGCCAGAGCTTCCTGAAAGATTAGAAGAATTAATCGCAGGTTATGTCCTCGGTAACCTCAGTTCTGAAGAAGCTGAGGAATTGAGGCAGGTGCTTACAGAACGTCCTGAACTAAGCACAGAGGTACATCGGTTGCAGGAAGTGCTCGAACTTATGCCCTACGCCCTACCCGAAGTAGCACCGCCACAACACCTGCGCGAAGCTATCCTTGCACAAGTAGCACCGCCACAACACCTGCGGACAGGCATCCTTACAGCTGCCGATGTCGAAGTCAAACGCAGCCCAACACCAAAGCGGTTTCCTTTAGTGTGGAGTCAGATAGCTGGAAGTATTGCTGCACTCTTAGTTCTGGCTTTAGGTTTGGATAACTACCAGCTCCGGCAACAGCTGAGTAATATGCAGGCTCAAGTAGCGCGGCAAAAAGATGTCATTGCCATGCTGCAAAATCCCAATACTCACTTAGTATCCCTCAAAGGCATGGACATGGCATCAGCTGCCTCAGGAAGTGTCGTCATGACTCCCGGTGAACCAAAAGCCGTTTTAATCCTACAGAACCTACCTGTTTTACCTAAAGGTCAGGCTTATCAGCTTTGGGTAGTCGTTAGCGGTGAAAAGATACCTTCCGGGCAGTTTAATCCTAGTTCGCAGGGAACGGTTTTTGTCAAAATGTCTACTCCCCCTAGTGCTAAGGTAACAGCGTTAGTCGTTACTGTAGAAGTCTCACCCGCGCCTAGAAGTCCAGATGGGCCGATGGTAATGACAAGTTCATTGTAAACACGCAACTCGGCGGAGTTCCAACTCTCAGTCGGCAGTTTTTTGGAAAATTCCTTTTTACTTCCCGAGTTCTTCACTTTTGGGGCCTAATCTATAGACCATGTGAAGCAATTGCCCCTAGGGTGAATTGAAGGAGCCGCTCCCAATTCCGAAACGCTCCAGCAAGCTGTGGCCGACCGGTTGGGGAATTTTGTGTGAGTGTTCTCCGCTTAATTGAATAGAAAACGATCAAGCCCGATAACAAACACCGGGGTTTTTGGCTGCAAGGTCCCGTTGCTAGTCAATGGGCTTCAGCATGCCTGATTATTCGTTGGAGATTTCAATGCGAAGAGTTTTTCTGATTTTGCTGTTTCTTGTGGTGTTGGTCGCATCAACACGTTTATTTAGTCTTTCAGCTCCTGCAATCGCTGCGCCCGCAAGCGATGCCAACATTCCAGGCTGGACCATTACCTTCGATGATGAGTTCGACGACACCAGCCTAGATAAATCGAATTACCAAGGATACTGGGGCAAGATAGGTGCTTCCTGGTGGAATGGAGACGATAATCTGTTCATACAAGACGGTCTTTTGCGCCTCAAGCTCGACCAACAAGACGTTTACCAGAATGGAACGACCTATCATTACACTGCAGGCGGTTTTAACCAAATAACCAGGCAAACCTACGGTCGCTGGGTAATACGTGCGCGTTTTCCTCAAGGAGCGGGAACCCAAAGCTACATTTCTCTCTGGCGGCAGGACTTTCAGTGGCCTCCTGAGATCGACTTCGCCGAAGTTGTGGGAATTCGACCTAGCGAAAATATATTTTCACTGCACTATTCCGAGGGAGGCCAAAACCTTTGGGACGGTTTCAAGCTGGAAGACATTGATTTCACCAGCGATTTTCATGAGTACACCCTGATTGTGGAACCCGGAAAGTTGACATGGCTTGTCGACGGCGTAGAAACGTATACCACTACACCAAAATTTGACCCTTTCCCCATGGAGCTGGCGGTGGGCGATCTCGTAGATAGCTGCGACAGCTTCGCGGGATGCCCGGATGGAAATACCACGTTCCCGCAGTACCTAGACATCGACTATATCCGCATCTACACACAGAATTAAAAATCGGTGACAACGATGAACAAAAGGAAACTTCAGCCAACTCTTGGGAAATTTTTAACTCCAAGGAAGCGAAAAAAGATATTTCTAAGTCGATTTCGCTTAGCGAGTGGGATCATGCTTGTGCTCATTGTTTTGAGTTTGATCGCTGAGACGTTTTTTACCCCCCTGAGTAATGCTTCTCCTATCGCTTCTTCAGCCTATACCGGGACAAGGTCAGAATGGGTAAGGGGAGTGATTGAGCAGAAACATACCCCTGATCCCAGCACTTTCGGCACCACAAAGCCTTTGAGAGCCTTCGGCTTCTAAATAACTAATTCAACTCTCGTCGTCCTTCCAATGCTCTTGCCAGAGTCACCTCATCGGCGTACTCCAGCTCACCACCCACTGGCAAACCAAAGGCGATCCGCGTCACTCGTGTAAACGGCTTCAGCAGCTGTCCCACATACAGCGTCGTCGTCTCCCCTTCCACACTCGGACTAATCGCCAGAATGACTTCCTTAATTTTTTGCTGATTCACCCTTTGCACTAAAGGTTGGACAGTTAGTTGCTCTGGACCAATTCCATCCATGGGGGAAATTACCCCGCCCAAGACGTGATACTTGCCGTGGTACTCTCTAGTTTTTTCCAGCGCAATCAGATCACGGGAATCTGCCACCACACAGATAGTGCTGCTGTCGCGGTTGGCATTGCGGCAGATTTCACATACAGGCGACTCTGATAGGTGAAAACAACTAGAACACAAGCCCACCTGTTGTTTTGCATCAATCAGGGCTTGTGCCAAAGACTGTACCTCTGCTTCCGGTCGCTTGAGGATATGCAGAGCCAGGCGCTGGGCGGTCTTAGGGCCAACTCCCGGCAAACGTTGTAGTTGCTCAATTAGACGTGCTAAGGGACGAGCGTAAACCGTTGTCTTTTCTCCACTTCTTCTATAACTATGATGGCACTGCCCGAGTGCGATCTGCCTTCGGCAAAGCATTCCACTAGGGGAAAAAAAGCTGGGGCTATCCTAGAAAATCCTAGAATTACCCCGACTTTAGGTTTCAGATTGAATCCAAAAGCCAAAATTGACCAAGCGTGATGCCTGCGGCAACCTACGCTAAGGCAGCTGTCTTCACGTCGTTATTTGCCAGCACCTCTTGCAGCTCCTCGGCGTCCACTGTTTCCTTGTCGACCAGCATTTGAGCCAGTTGCTCCAGAACGTGACGGTTATTCACCAACACCTCTTTGGCACGACGGTAAGCTACCTCTACCAACTGACGGACTTCCTCGTCAACTGTAGCTGCCGTTTCTTCGGAGAAATCGCGCTCCGCTACAATATCCCGCCCTAAGAACATATTGCCTTGCTGACGACCCAGAGCTACAGGGCCAACGCGATCGCTCATCCCAAACCTCGTCACCATCTGACGAGCCACACGAGCCACCTGTTGTAAGTCATTTGAGGCACCGGTCGTTACTTCTTCTTCACCAAAGATCAGCTCTTCAGCAATCCGACCACCCAAAGCCACCGCCATCTGATTTTCCAGATAAGAGCGGCTGTACAAACCCGTATCCATCCGGTCTTCGTTGGGCGTAAACCAGGTTAAACCACCAGCCCGACCACGAGGAATAATGCTAATCTTCTGCACCGGGTCATAATCTGGCATTAACGCTCCCACCAGCGCATGACCGGCTTCGTGATAGGCTACCAGAGTTTTGCGCTTCTCGCTCATCACCCGGTCTTTCTTCTCCGGCCCAGCCA
>JAABUQ010006224.1_pt1 | contig 18272 bp, 19 predicted proteins | sample 5560001 | NCBI WGS metagenome assembly JAABUQ01 (sample SAMN10711888, study PRJNA513371) | rock metagenome | isolation source: Antarctica rocks | place: Antarctica: Victoria Land, Finger Mt nord | collected 2015-12-18
CGTCAACACCATCTCCATCGCCCTCCTCTCCCCCACCAGTCTCGGTAACCGATACGTGCCCCCCGCCCCTGGTATAATCCCCAGCCGGGTCTCTGGTAGCCCGACGACGGTGTTGGAGGAGAAGATCCGGAAGGTGCTGGCGAGGGCGAGTTCTAACCCGCCGCCTAGCGCGGTGGAGGGCACGAGGGAGATGCTGGGGATGGGGAGGCGGGAGAGGGTAAGGAGGGTGGTGCGCAGGTGGTGGAGGTAGTGGGTTGTTCTATTTGAGGGGGGGATATTAGAGTGGGGGGTGGTTTTGGGGGGAGAGGAAGAGGGTAGCGGTGGGGTTTTGCTTTTTCTTTTTCTTCTTCACTTTTTTTTAGGGGGGGGGGTGGGTATCGTAAATCAAATCAAGTCAACTCAATACATACTCCTCCTCACTCATCCCCCCCCTCTCCTTCAAATCCGCCCCGGCGCAGAATACCCCCTCCACTTCACTCGCCAGCATCAGCACCCGAGTCCCCTTTCCCACTACCACCCTCGCCCTCTCCTTCCCCACCTTAGACCCCTCGCCTGCGCTTCGTCGCTGCAGCTCCTCCGCCAGCGCACTCTGCTCACTTGCGCATTCTTGAGCTATGAGATTGATCTCGTGGGAGAGTGAGGAGAGGAGGGTGCGGGAGAGGGCGTTCCGGTTGTGGGGGCTGCAGAGGGTGAGGATCTTTATGTGGCCGGTGTGTGGGGCGGGGAGGGTGGTTGTTTTTAGGAGGGGAGAGGAGGGGTTGGAGTAGAGGCGGGGGTGGGGGTGGTGGAGAGGGAGAGGGAGAGGGGAAGGATGGCGAGGCCGGTTGGGGAAGGGGAGGCGAGGATGAGGTGGTCGTGGGGGCATTGTGGTGGTTGTTGAGTGGTGGTTGGGGTTGAATTCGGCTAGCTTTCAAGTAGGCGCTGGAGTAAACAATGGGGTCTGGATTCAAAGTATCATTGTTACCTATCGGCATAGAGGAATTATCTTCGACTTCGGTTCTTGTTACTTATGATAGCATGGTTGAATTACGTCCTTGATTATTTGAGTCTTGGAGTCCAGAAATGTCTGAGCTCGAATCGAGCAAAACACAATTCAGACCCTCGGCCTCATTGCATACCCCCAGCTCACTTCGATAGATACCCCATCTCATATTCGTTTCTCTCGACCTCCCAATCCGCGACCGCCTTAACGGTTCACGTCCATCAATTCACCTGAACGTCCTCATCATTACTCCAGACGCTACTCCTCTTCTCCACTGAGGGTCTTGAGTTTCGTGTGAATAAGCAACGATTGCAGGATGAACAAGTGATTTATCTTGAACCGCACCTCCCGAATTGCGGGGCCATGTGCTGACCATATGAGTATGCATGGTTAGACTCTTGTAAGCCTTCCTACCTGATGTAGTCTTGAGTCGGAAGAATATTTCCTCGCCCATCTCTTTCAACAGCCAACGTCAGGTACGTCTCCTCTTGCAATTAATTATATGCTGATATGCCGAGGAATGCTGTCAAAAGAACTTTAACCGTTCTTTATCTCTATAAGGTAGTGGAACCAATTGGAGCCCCTTTTATAAGGATGTTCTCTCAAAGGACCTCATTGTTACCGTTTCGCGTCGGAGGATACGTGGGGTTCATCCCAGCATCACTTCTTAGGTGCACCGACCACTGCTCTCGAGAAAACAGCGCGGTTTCCCGGTTCGTTCCTTGTCCGTTCTTTGGCCTTGATACCGGTGCGATCTGTGGCAGGTGTAGCGTCGATAATCCGATCAAAAGCATCATTGTCTTCGAAGTCAGATCCAGGCTCCGAGTCCGAGTCTACAGTTACTGGCACCGTTCTGGCTATCTTTTCCAGTGGCGCTTTATCATCTTTTGAAGGGTTCGAGAAGGGTTTGGAGGCCAGTACTCGCCGACGAAGTTCAGCCATTTCTTCTTCGTCATCATCCTCATCTTCCTCTGGTATCGCCATTGCATCATTGCTTAACTTGACACCACCATCATCCCAATCATCATCGTCATTACTTTCCGGAGCATCCGAATCATCTTCGTCTTCCTCATCCGAGTCAATGACTTGTCTCCTGTTTGTGTTTCCTCCCTTCCATGCATCTTCAGGACCAGCACCATTACCTTCCACTCTGCTCTCTGAATATTCACGCTCGATCTTCGCCAGCCAAACCTCTTCAGCTTTCTTGATCTCCTCTTCGTTGGCGCAGGCAGCATAACGCCTCAGTAATTGGGCATTGATCTCGAGGAAGGGTTCTCCGTAGGAAAAGTGTGCAAGCACTTCGTGAGCCCAGTCTTCATGTCCACAGATGAAGAAGCAAGCGGCCAGAGCTTCCACGCAATTCAATCGCCATGGGCGTCCGTAGTTGACTGAGTTTGCAGCGACCAAGTAGGGTACTGTAGACGTCAGATCACTGTCTTTCATCCAGGTAAGGAACAAATACACAGTCTCTCGCACTTCCCACCAATGTTCGCCCATGGCACCTCTTTGACCCTAACCCACGAGCACTCCACCACCGCAGCGCCATATTGCTCCAGTAGCTCATTATCGGCGGGTGAGACGACCCTCTTCGCGTTGGGCCTTTGATTCCGTATAAGCTGCAGCCAGACATACAGAATTCCAGGCTTGGCTCACGATATGACCACCCCTTGGAACTTCTGCCCTATCGCCAGCTCTCGCATCAGGCCGAAGTGCATGAGTCGTTTGCCTGAGCATCTTTTCGGGTCGCAGTGCTCTAGATCCCAGCAAGCAGCTTTGAAGGGAGGTCTTCTGGAGGAATTTTCGTCTTCTTCGTTGCGAGGAAGTGGGCGGTGGCGGTGGGGGGCGTTGGTGTGTTTCTTGCCTTTGGCTGAGAAGCCGTCTTTCTTGTGACGCATCCTCGGTGGAGGATGTTTCTAGGGTGGAAAGCTGGAAAGCTACCTTGAGGATAGTTTGAAGAGGTGCAAATGGCAGGAATTGTGGAATTGTGGAAAGTTGAAAGTCTCTCTCCGAGAAGGCTAAAAGTATATGGCTGACTAAGGGGCAAATTGATGTGATTAACATAGAGGTCCCTTCAAGCTGTACTTGTTCTCGAGTCTGACCAGGATTCCAGCGTTTCCATCAAAAAGAGCAAGGCTTGCGGATTTCTACAGCATGATACACCAGCTCTAAGCAATCCCCAGAGATGGAACCTCTCCCTGTTCTTGCCGTAAATCCCCTGCAACTTTATATGAAGCTTTCCATCGCATTTTCACGGAATTGGTCTGTCCTCTCGAAACACCATTGACCGCAATCGGTTGGGTGATCCCGTCTTTCTGGTTTGGTTGAAGAGTACGCCCAGATTGGGGGGTCAGCTTCAATGTGAAACCCTGTTATTTCTCGATGAGCAAGACACGTTGTCAAATTACGTGGAGGATCTGCCTCACCTTGGTGACGGCGACTTGGAATGTATATTCTGTGACCAGGCTGGGCGTGTTGTTCGAAAAGTGCGCATGGATTGAAATGATCGAATCGTCTGATCTTGATGCTTTGAACATTATCTTGACCGAAGTATTTGAAACAGTGAAGTCGTTCGAAAGAGGTAGATTGCTGTCATCTGGCAACGCAGAGCTGAATTTCCAGTCGTCTTCCACCGAACCTCCATTCGGCGCTTGACTGGTTGCCGCGGATGGCTGGGGGTTAGAAGGGCTGTGAGCCGCAAAGTCGAACAGTGATGTAGCGGGAGGGGGTGCCTGAAATTGACTACGAGTAGGAAGCGGTGAAGGCTGCTGAATAGCTGGGGAAGATAGTGCAGTAAAAGGGTCCGAAGGAGTTTGTGGCGGTTTGGAGGCCAGTTGAGATAGGGAAAGCGAGATATTTGCAGGTGTTGATGATCCTGAGGCAGAGTGAGAGGAGGAAAATGAGGAAAAAGGGTCATAATTCGGCTTTGCCATCTGGGGTGTCGGCTGTTGTTGTTGTGGTGGAATGCTAGGGCTCGGTGGTTTGGCAGAACTCTCTTGGGTGGAAGACGAAAGTAGAGAGGGGCCAGGTACATCTACAAAAGTGAAGTCAGAACGAATTGGATTTCAGACTCTCGAGGGGGAATTTTGTACTTGTATTTGCCCCGAATCCAAGAGCAATGCCACCTGTCTGTCCGTAATTCTGATCCTGCATCGACAGCCCAAGTAAATCATCTTCTACAGAAGCCGACTTCTGTTCCCTAGATCCATTTGTGGGAGCGCTGGTACCCACGCCGGTTTCGGTGTCCCCACTGAAGTCAATGAGGGAAAGCTCATTATCTGCTGTTTTGGTGACACCGGTGGATGTTCCCAAGGTCCCTTTGGGTATCTTCGAAGCTGCTTCGAGATCTCCCTTCTTGATCAATCGATATCGTTCGATCGTTCGGTGTATACTGTCGTTAATTTCAAGCAGCTTGGCAACTGCTTCAGAGTCGTCGGATTCTTCCTCGCACATTTTCTGGATTTTTGGCTGCGCGTTTTGGAGTGCGCTCGCGAGCTCCTAGAACTCATTAGACTTGCCGACTGATGACAGAGTACTCTACAAACTTCAAAAATGTCTCCTTCCGCGACATGATCTCCTTCCTTGAAATTCTGTAGCCTCTCTTCCAGTAGCTTTGCCTTTTGCTGAATCTTGCCAACTTCTTCCGCGGCCTTGGCCCGATAATCTGTCTTATGCTTCGTGTCGTATCCAGCCATTACTTTCATTAATCGGTTTGCCTCTTGTAGATCTTCTGGGCCCCCTCTTCGAATAAGCTCTTGGAGCTTGGCCGACTGGGCTGCCTTCTCCTCCTCTTCCATTTCGTCTGCCGATTGGAGATTCTGCCAGGATTTAGCGGCGCCACCACACAGTGCAACCGTTTTCTTACATCGCTAGGATTAAGGACCGCAGCGTCTTCCCTCCTCACTTCCGGAAACACGTAGCCCTTGTAGCTCAATAGCCGATGCATATCCCGTATGAAACCCAGATCCTCTTTGTATCTTGATGTCTGACATATTGTTTGCCTCCACTCTTCGATAGCTTCTAATATCTTAAGCTGGACTCTTGATGGCCGTAGTGGGGGTCTTTCTGGAAATCGTCGAACCAGCTCATTGAGGAATTCTTTTGTGCTAATTTGGAGGTGGAATGGATAGCCGCAATTCTTGACGCAAATGTCGAGAAGCTAGAGCTATGTCAGCCACCTTGCCATTTCGATTGCTTGAGGATGCCTACCGAGAGCGCCAGCAACGATACATTGGCATTTCTATGGTTTATGTAGTTGACGATAGCAACAGCAGCCTCTCGGGGTCTTGAATGCGGTCAGCGCCCTGCTCTTTCGCGAGATTGACATATGTTCTCACGCATTGCCCTTCTTGGTGTTGACGAGATCAGCTACCTCGAGATTGAGGGCTAAGTTGGGCTCGTAATTTTGGGGGTCGACTGCGTTTTCTAGGTCGCTCTGTCAGAATCCTTGAGTCCCCTCGAGTTCTCCTCATGCTCACGAATGTAGCGCTGTAGTGGGGTCTGCGCTGGCTCGCCAAAAGCTCCAAAGCGGTCTCTTGCAGCATAGCGTGCAGAGGCGGCTTCCATGATGACCTAGATGGTGCAAGACCAGTAAAACCAGGGCGGTGAACTGAAGAGGATCCAAGTCGATGCAGCAGGCTTTCGCATAGGCATCTGCCTAGATGCACATATGTTGCTGCTGGCTAAGATGGTTCTATCTAATCGGTGTCTATCAGGCGGAATTTGCCCGAAAGCATCTTGGCCGATAACAGTATCTTCCTCAAGTCTCTACGATGTACGTTCCCTCTCAATCCTCCAGACATTGAATGACTCTGCCTTCATGCAATCTTCTCCACCTAGATAGACGTTACGATTACAGAAGAGGAGAGTACTCGAAGCTCGATAAGCAGCCTCGAAGCCTCTATCTCGGCCTATCAAGGCCCGCTCCGCAATGGCCGACGAGAGTGAGATGACTAGTGTTACGAAGCCATTGCAAATTCATCAACTGTCAATTGGTGCTGCCTTCGATGGCCTGACTGACCGGGAGAAATTATACGCTCACTCCATGGCAAGAGCAGCATGGTCGGGTACTAGAATAATACTTCGGCAGGTCTCTCCGGAGGCAAATGATATATTTGATTTTCTCATGCAGCTCTACGAGTCTTGTAAAAGACACTTTCAGGGCTGCTGGACTGCTTTGGCAGACGGATTTGGCTTGCCCCACACAGAAGTTGAAGCGTTCTTAGACTATGCAGCGACCTTCTTGTCAAACATTGGGAATTATTATGTATGGCTTTGAATCGACAAGAGGCTGAAATGCTAATCTACCTTCCTGACAGGGCTCTGGCGACCAAAAGTTTGTGCCAAGGATGAGCCAGGAAATGCTGCAGACCATGTCTCGATCTTCTGAAGAGGTATATGACCTTTTTGTGAAGGTTGCAAGGCCAATGTTTTCCCCTCAGCCGAGTACTCTAGGTTACCCCAGTCGAAAATCTCAAAGCTCCTACTATCCCGGTCCTCTACAAATCTCTCGTGATGAAGTGGCACTGGTTTCTCGAGCGATGGAGGACAACGGTATTCTGCCAGAGAACACACGTGTCCGTAAAATCAAGGCCGAAGAAGGGCAGACTGTCTACGAGATTCTACAAGCTTCCGTAGAGACTGATGCTGAGAGTCGGATCGTGGAAGCCCCAGGGTTGGATGGATCACTGCGTATTATTAGAGGAGATCATGCTCATGAGTTAAACGAAATTTGTTCATGCTTTCGGGAAGCCTCGCAATACGCTGCGAATTCACGTCAGAAAACTTTCATTGAACAGTACGAATCTACCTTCAGGACCGGCAACCTTCACACTTACAAAGAATCTCAAATGACGTGGATCAAAGACTCCAAGCCCTCTGTGGAAAACATCTTCGGATTTGTTGAGCCATACCGCGATCCTCATGGGATCAGAGCGGAGTTTGAAGGGTTGGTAGCTATTCAAGACCAAAAGGAGACGAAAGTGCTCACAAAAGTCGTGGAAGAGTCCTCGGAATTCATTAGACGCCTACCATGGGCCGAAGGTCATGCTGAAAACAATGGCAAAGGTCCATTTGAGAAAGCTCTGTTCGACCCTCCCGACTTCACAAGCATTCATACACTTGCTTACTGCTCGAGCATTATTTTCCCTGGAATCAACCTCCCTAACGATAACGGTATACGTCAAGATCACGGCTTTAAAAACGTTATCATTGCAAATCGTATGATGGCTGAAAGCAATGAACCTGCTTCACCATTCGTTGATCCATCAGAAGCTCTATTCTATCAGAAGTACAGATTCGTCACGTACTATGTTTGGGTAGTGCTACACGAGTTGGTCGGCCATGGCACTGGTAAATTGCTTTCGGAGGAAGGGGGCACGTTGAACTTTGATATCGAAAACCTTCCAATTAATCCATTGACCAAAGGCCCTATAGATAAATGGTATCGTCAGGGACAAACTTGGACTGGCATGTTTGGAGATCTTGCTACTTCAGTGGATGAGTGTAGAGCCGAGCTAGTTGGAGCATACCTCATGGACGACCCTCGGCTTCTGGCGCTCTTTGACGTTACATCGACCACTGAATTAAAACCTGACGACGTGGCCTATAACATTTATCTACAAATAGGCCTAGACGGTTTGAAAGGCTTGCAAAACTTCAACGTTGAGTCAGGCTCTTGGGGTCAGGCGCACAGCAGAGCGCATTTTGCAATGCTAAAGTGCCTACTGACGAATGGTGATGGCGTTATGGCAATTGAGTGCGACAGTGTCAAAAACAGCCTCACAGCCAAAGTAGACCGGTCCCGAGTCCTGACCCATGGCAGACCAGCACTTGGCAAAATGCTCTTGAAGCTGCATATATACCGATGCACTGCGGATGTGGACCAGTGCCGTGCTTACTACGAATCTCTCTCGAATGTTGATGGCCAATACCTAGAGTGGCGGCGCATCGTCCTGGCTCATCAAACTCCCAGACCACTTTTTGTTCAGGCCAACACTTGGGTTGAAGGTGAGGCAGTTATGCTCAAAGAGTATGAGGCAACTTCAAAAGGAATCATCCAAAGCTGGGCTGAACGCAATATCGAATAGATGAGAGGACTTGACTAGCTCTATCAGAATTCCGGAAATCAGCGACCTTACAGAGGAAACTCCAAACTCACGACCTCTTCACTGGAGACTGTTTGGACTCCGGTTGTGACGTTGACTAAAACCCAATAGCCGTTGTGTTTGTATTCAATGTGGTTGGAGGACAATTGCAACCAGCTGCAGCACTACTTGCAGGAACGACAGCACAAGCGAAAGCCCACCAAATATGAGCACGGTCCAGAATGTGTACCATCCGGCAGAGTTCCTCTTGTCCTGCCAAAGCTCTCTCCAAGTTCTGGGTTTGCATGTGGACAGCCGGCGTTGCAAATTAGCTATCCTACTCCTAAGGATTGGAAAATCCTGCTCGAGATCATATGAGTCTTTCTCGTCTAAGCTCATTGCTGGGCTTAACGATTTCCGTCCACACAGCCATTCCAGCGAGGTATCTTGACTCTGCTTGGGAACGCGCGCAAATGGATCAATAGCTCTGAATAGTTTTCTGGATCTTTTGCACTGTCCAAATAGAAGCCTATACGAGAGTAGTGTCTCATTGAGCATCTTAGTGACGTCCTCCTCGCTTGCCCACTGCCGAGAAGATGACGGAGGCGAGGCGGCGGCATGAATGACCCCCCTTGTCGACTTCTCCGCCTCGTCCGCTGAGCGGTTCAGGAGGCAGAAGGATGGATACCGGAAAAGGAACACTGTGCCTGCCTGCTCATCAAATTCGAGATGACACGACAGAACATCGACCCATGTAATCTTGATATGGCCTATGCTTTCGAGCAAGAACATGTTGAACATCGAGGGCTCTACTCTGGCTACTTCCTCGAACGACCCTTTCGCCTCGTTGTTTGCAGCTGTGCACAGGTTTGGTGGTGGAAGAAGGATCCCAAAGCCCATGAGGAATTCGTATAACGGCCTCTTTGCAGCCATCTGTGTCTGCTTGAGCGTTATAAATGCTTGACCCCGATATCCATCCTGTTCGTCTGTAACCGCAAGCTGCTGCGGTGGACAGATCCCAAGCGCTGGTCTGTAGAGCATTGTTTGCCAGCCGAGCATAGCGAAAACCAAACTCTGCGCTTTCAAGCTATCCTCTCGACCGGCCACGAGTGTGACAAGACCTAGAGTAGTGATATGTTCAACGAGCTTGTGGATACTCGGGCTTTCAGATGACTTGGTGGATCTAGCGATCTCGACAAACACTTGCGTCAATTGCGGCGACCATACTCCTTCAGGTTCGGGCTCCTGGCCGACCACCACGGATAGTACGGCAACTGGAAGCGTCTTCAACTGCTCCGAAAGCCACCATGTATACCACTGTGTCCTATCCGTGGCGAAACTTGCAACATCGCTTCCTAGATTCTCTGGAGGGAAAGGCGCCAGCAAAGATGTCGGCAGTGAATCTACATTCACTCGAACTTAGTTGGGCGGTTCCTTCAACGACGGCTTTTCTTGCGTCTGTACTCACGCCATGAAGTCTGTGAGGTTTTCCTCCAAGTTTCTCCGCTTGCTAAACGTCTGAAACCCATATTGGAAGGGCAGGCCCGAATCACAACCTGCTCCACATATATATGACTCTTCTGGCGAAGGAGGGAGCAGGGTGCCTAACCGCAGCAACGACAAGAAATATTACAGTCCGACAAAGCAAGTATACATGTATCAGGGAAATGCTTCGAAATTGGGAGCGAAGCGGTGCCAGGATGTTTTTATAAACAGTACGAGATCAGGGGTAAATCTGAGACAATGTCAGTTCCAGGCACAGCATCCTGATCATTGTCGGCTTGTCTGAGTGCGCACCCATCTGCATTCATCGCCTCCTGTGATTTTGGTTTCACGAAAGAGAACGCTGCGCTTGTTAGGGCCAGGTCGCCCTCCTTCTTACTTGGTCTTTCGAATAGATCCCGAACTTGAGAACTCGGAGGATTGAATGAGGCCTGCACCGAAAAATGGAATCTATTATTAAATGCTTCCGGGCATTTGTAGCAGAGGAGCAAAAAAGGGATCTGGAGCTGAGCCAATTGGCAATGTCTAAGCGCCTGACGTCTTGGCGTCCACTCGTTCTTGGTGTACGCGCCCGGCATCTCCAACCCCACCCCTACTACCCCATTATGGCGATAGATCTGCAAATGCTTCATCAGAAATAGACAGCGGACTTGCAGACTCGAAACAGAGGTTGTTTCGTTCAAAGTTTGGCTTTTCAGCAGCAAAGTCACCTCTTTTGTTGAGCCTAATTGTGAGGCAAGATGGAAGAGAAGACGAAAATGAGTGCCGATGGGTACAGTTCAATAGTGTTCTTGTTTTGGTTGGAGATGTTTATTGAGTCATTGGTACGGATTGAAAAGTCCACTCTGGACCAAAGCTCTAGAGAGGTATAGAGGTGAACCTGAGGACGAAGACGACGAGTACCAGACGATCCCCGAGGCCGGCACCTTGGACGAACTCCTCGACCATGTAAATGCTCTCAAGCCTCCAAATGCGAGTGAAAAGGCGGTCATCAATCGGCTAGGGCCAATCTTGAAGTATATCAATGACTTCTCTGCCGTTACAGCGCTTTTTTTTGGTGCAGATACCAAGCTTACTGCTCTCGTGTGGGGAAGTTTACGTGTGATTTTGTCCCTTGCTTCAGAGACGGGTCATAATCTTCGTGATATTGTGGATATACTAGAGGAGCTCAGCTTGACTCCACCCCGCTTCCAAAGTTACGAAAAGACTTTACCGATGAACAAAGCGTTCGAAAAGGCGCTACTGAATGTCTATACCGAGGTGATATGTTTTTACGCCCGCACGATCCATTTCTATCGAATTAATCCACATGACCTGCTCAGGCGTAAGGCTTGGGCCGACTTTCTTGGTGACTTCAGCAAGACAATCAAGAGGATAAAGCGGTTGTCTTCTGTCGTCGAAGGTGAGGCGGATGCTGCACGAATGAGTTTGGACAGAACCAACTATACTGAGGTTCTGGACCTTATACAACAAATGAAGGAGACTAAAATGACTACCGAAAAGAAGACTTGCTACGTAGTCCCATATCAAGTGAACCCTCGATTCTCTGGTAGAGAGGAAGCTCTTCACAAGATCAGACAGACGCTGGCGCCGGAAAAAAGCCGAGACCGCCAGGTCTCATTCGCATTGTGGGGTATGGGAGGAGTGGGTAAAACTCAAGTCGCGCTACAGTATGCAGCTACCAGTCGTCCCTATTTTGATATCATTCTATGGGTATCAGCAGACAGTGCGATTCAGGTATCTCAAAGCTTTGGAGATATCGCTGTGCGTCTCGGTCTGCATGGAAAATACGAAGCAGATGTGGTGGGTGCTGCTCCCAAAGTCAAGGCATGGCTGCTTGATACGGGTACGCACTCATAACAAAGGCTTGGAAAGCTGCTAAATGTTGGCAGATCAACCTTGGTTACTCGCATTAGATAACGCCGACGAACCTGAAGTTTTACGCCATGCTTGGCCCCGGGGAGCGAATGGTTCCGTCTTGGTGACTTCGAGAAACCCAGCTCTGGCTTCAAGCATGTCATCGGAGGCTTTCGAAGTTCAGCCTTTTGATGATAGCGAGGGCGCTCGTGCGTTGCTCCAATTTTCTGGCCTCGATCTTCATTCATCAGCCAACCAGAGCCTTAGCAAAGACGTTGCGCACGCACTTGGAGGATTGCCACTCGCTCTCAACCAGATAGGATGATTCATCAACCAGCGTAGAGTCCCGCTAAAGGATTTCTTGGCTCTTTACAAGCGGAACGCTAGCAAAATTGATGCCAGTAACTCGGGTATCTCGGATTATGAACATTCATTGGGTACTCTGTGGGAAATGTCTCTCAACAAGCTCCCTGAATCTTCTCGCAGATTACTAGAGCTTCTATCTTTTATGGATCCCGACAAGATAGACGAAGAGGTTCTGCGCGAGGGAACGAAAACATCTAGCCAAAGACGATCAGATCTGGATTTCTTATCGGACGAAATGGATATTCTTGACGCAGAAGATTCGCTTCTACGGGAATCTCTCATCAACAAGAACAACGAAACAGGTCTGCTTTCAATTCACCGTCTCATCCAGGCGGCTGTCATGCGGAAACTGTCTGCCCAGGACAGAAACGATTATTTCGACGCAGTGGTTGCCATTTTGAAATGGGGGTTTCCAGAAAGGTGGAGTGAGGACCTTGGCCACCAACATCAGCACTGCAAGAGATGCGAAATGTGTCTTCCACATGTCGACTACTTGATTAGACAGAAGGGCGAATATAAAATCAATCCTGCAAATCCTCAAAGTCTTGCTGAGTTCCTTTTGCCCTGTTGCTGGTATCTCTACAAGAGAGAACGTTACGACACAGCTCGAATCTTCATCGACGAAGCACTTAAGGACTTCGATGACACCACGAACTTAGCTTTCGCAAGCGCGGTTGAACCATCGGGTCTGATTCATATGGACTTGAATAATCAAGCCCAAGCATTGGTGTCCTTCACAAGAGCATTCGACATCCGTACAAGACTTTCAGCCCCCAACGATTCCCTCATTGCAGCTAGTCTTACCACTCTGGGCATCGTACATACGGAGCTTGGGAATCTAGATCAAGCATATAGCTATCATGAGAGAGCTCTTGCAATTCGGGTTCAGACCAAGAGCGATAGGATCGGCAACTCTTATAGCAACATATCGAGCCTACTTTTACGTATGGGAGAGGCAGATATGGCTGAGAAGGAGCTCAAGAAGTGTCCATCCTTGAAGGACTTCACTGATGAGACTTTTTTGAAAACTGGTAATCCGCGATTCTCTGGTGACATGGTTCTCCTCGCCCGTATCCGAGAGAAGCAGGGCCGGCACGACGAAGCTTTGAGACTGGCCTCAAAGGCCCTTCGTTTCCGTCAAAGCCTCCTCGGCAACCGGTTGAAGACTTGCGACTCTCTGTTTCAGGTGGCGGATCTCCTGCAGAAACGGGACAATTTGCCTTCAGCCATTGACTTTCTGAATGAGTGCATCGCTGTATCGGAGAATCTACCTGAAGGAGATGGGCAACAGGCTCGAGCACACTACAAATTGTCGTTGATATATTCACAACAAGGGGGAAGGCAGAGCGTAAGCGATGAGCGCAGAGTGAAAGCTCGGGCACTGAGAAGCCGAATCCTAGGCCAGGACGCCGTTGGCGAGGATGACAGCGAGGACGCGTACAACAACTTGAATTTGTGGATGTTATGGTAGATGAATCAAATTGTCTGCACCAGCTTATACCTGTTCAGACTGCTACTGTAGGAATATGCGACTCTGCGCATATTCGCGACTTCCGATGACAGTCGCGACTATAACCCTTGACAATTTGATGTCGAAATGCCTCAGACCCGTATGCTTGATTTTCCCCTCTCCATATCATTACAAGGCGATGAAGCTGGCGTCCAAATTTTGACGTTCCTTAATATACATAATCGTCCACAACTCCACAAATAGTCTATACTTAGACATTTCGACATTGATCAAAGCATATTCATATGAGTTATACAAGCAGCAAGATAATCTCTCACTCGGTTCCGTCCTCTGCTCTGCAGTCCTCTCGGTCCATTACAACAGAAGACTGAACAGAAATAGTACCACTATCGAGATTACACAACTATTATAAGGGGGGGCTGTTTGTGACTACCACCACCTTGTTACCATGTGGAATATTAAACATCTCTTCCTCCACTCCACCATCCTCGCAACCCAGCTCACTCTCACCACAAGCCTCAATCTCCGACTCCCTCTCGCCACCACCAACGTCACAAGCAACACGCCAAGCGATTCGATCCCGCTGACGCCCAGCTTCTGGAAGTCGCTCATCGATGAGGGCGTGGAGAAAATGTCCACCTTATACCCCAGCGCCGTCCGAATCAAGATCAACAGCCAACGGCTCTACTACGAGAGAAAACCATTGCCTCCTCCCGTTACCAGCCCCGCAGAATTTGACTATTTCGTTTTGAGCTACTCGACGACAGACTACGATCTATACCTGAACACCATCCTCAATAGAACCACCGGACTACCAATGTGGGCCGAGGAGCCATTTCTTTTCCCCGGCTCGTTCGAAGAGGACCTGCACTCGGTGCCTTGGCCGCCCGCGATTGACATCTTTCAAGCAAACGCCAATGCGCGGGCTGCGGGGAAGATGGATGGGTACTATTATGTGCAGCACCAGATGATCGTGTATGGATCAGAGTTGTTGCCCGTTTATATTTTTGCTTCTTTCCTCGCACCCTCTCGAGACCTTTGGGCCGTCAGGTCTGATATTGGGGAAGTCATCGATCCGCCTCCGTACCGTACACTGTCGGGCGTGTCAATGAGTGCAAAGTGCCTGGGCGCCAATGTTTTCAAGCGAAGCTCTTTGCTGCGCTCGAGGTTGTCGTTCGGGTAGAGGACAGCTGAGATGGTTTCTGCTCGTTGCTGATCGCCTACAGAGCTTTTGTGTTCTCCAGAGTTGGGTTTTTGAAAGTCGGATTTGCCCTTTGAGGCTTTTGAAGACCATGTGTTCCGGCTTAGGGTTCTTATATGCTAGACTTTGGGGTGTACAGCACTGGGGGAAGCGGCGAGTGGTAATCATGTCCCAGTATTACTCTTCGACATTCAACGCGCTGGAGAGACTTTCGTTTACCTGTTTGCGACCATGCGGCCTAACGCCGTCTTGTTATAGGTTGTGGACAGGCCTAAAGCACTGTTCGTCGGGATTTTCCTATGGACCAACATAACAATGATCCTCTTGTAGGAACAAATCGATATATAGTTGACCGTACAAGTGCACAGTCTCTTGGTTTTACAATTGTTGGGTCACATGTCCTCAAATTCGAAATGCTTGGATAATGATTAACCCTCAACAATGCGTGATGCGAAGCTTGCTGGGGAGCTGGAAGTGTTTTGCAAAAGCTGGTAGATCTTTTGGGGAGACCCTGAGCAGTCGTTATTGGCATATCACGCTGGAAGGTTAAAAGGAGAATGGGTAGGAGGGCAGCGAGCGGCCTAGATGCCTTCTTTCATCCTCGTGCGCTTCTTCTAAGAAGACAAGAATACTTTGAACCATCCTCAAGGGGATGTTCTTGCATGTTCAAAACAAGCAAGTCAGGTTCTCTCTTTTGATTCAACATCTCTGTTACACTGAGCAATCCATGTAATTGTAGAACGGTTCCTCAACATGCAGTCTCGTTCGATGCCTTGGGCCTGATTGCATTGAAAGAGGACAGGAGCGTCGGGTATGAATAATGGCGGTTTCGACTTCATTTGTCTACGATAAGAGCCACGGATACAATCAGTTATAGGTAGTCTCACTGTCATCCGTGCTATAGTTTTTTGGCCCATGAGCGCCAAAACCTACATACTTACTCTTTATCAGGCCACTGGCTAGAGGTCTGAAGTAAACTGCATCACACGATACCTGTAGGTACGAATTTTTCGTTCCTTTTGGGCCGATCGGGTTGCAAGAATAGACGATGACACACGAAGGGAGCCTCCCAGCGCTTAGCTGACACAGGGTTCTAGCAGCTGAGAACACTCTACGTGTTTCAAATACTGAATAGCAAGGCTTAGCGATCCAATATTGACATCCCTACCCAATCAAACTGCTGGTTTTCCCCTCAATGTTCAAATGGAGAGAAAGTTCATCTGGTACTCGGCCCCGTGCTTCAGTCAGGGTTGAGTTCCGATCAGAAGGAAAGAACAAAGGTATGCTTCATCCTGAAAAACTTGAAGCTTCGGAAAGCTGTTGTTGTTGGGAGATGCTGACTGCAGAGAATAGACAATCTGTGTCACGTATGATGGACAGTGAGAACGATCGACTCGTCTGGTCTGCCCATGCTACATCGAATCCGAGCAAGCAGAAGGTAAGTCCTTCTGTGATTGTCAAGTTCACTTCTTCCTGCACGATTTTCTGATTCGACGCAGCCTGCTCGGCACACGAGCCGTACGGACATCATTTCCGGCTGATAGATATCTTTAAAGCCAACGGAATGCTTCTATAAAGCTCCTACCAGGAATGTGGATGCATGTCTTGGTTACTGGTAAGATTATTGGCGACAATGAGTGTTATTGTATGTGTGATTTGTTGCTGATGTGACCTTCAGAATGGGTTTTTGTTGTTCCTGCCGAGCAACATACAGTATTATAGGAATAGAACAAGCAGTCGTTACCACTTCAGGTCTCAATGGAGCGTATGTAGGGGTGCTCTAAAGCCTCTGCAGCAGTTGGTCTTTTTGTGTGGTCCACAATGAGGAGAGATTCAATGAAGTCCAAGAGCCCCGCATCCACCTTCGGTCCAGGTAGAGCCTCGAGTTCCTGACGCAAACTGCCCACATCGATGTAAGGTACTGGCCCATCTATTTCAGGATCGATGTATGCGCCCGTGGACAATTCGTCAGCCGTAGTGAATTCTGACTCGTACTCGGGGAGCTGAGCAGGCGGACCTAAGGGGCCAACCAGCCTATCGATCTTGGCAATGCACCAGGATTCGGTAAGGCCTTTAACGATTTTGTCACTGATGTCGAAGATAGCCTTGTGCCCTGGGTAGTGCGCGAGCTGGACTGTTAGCTAGCTTCTATACGGTACGGTACAGGCACATACCGTGACCCCAAGTGACCAGATATCCGAAGAAGGCCAGCAGCCCAAGCCTCACCATACCTCAGGCGCCCTACAAGCAACAGGTTGCATACGGTATTTCTTGAATCCTTCCCACATCACTGGAAGAATCAGGAGAAGCAAAGTCGGATTGTTCAAGGGACATACAATTTCCGAGATCTCCCACCTTCACCACCGGAGCGACGCTATCAGTATTTGACAGAAAAAAGTTGTTTGGATTGATGTCTAAACGTATCAGCACCGCGAGTGCTACATTAGGTGTAGAAAGAGCTGACCTGTGTGCATCGCGTTCCCGGATGCGAAAAGATCGAGTGCTGCTAAGACAGACTTGGCAATCGCCTTGGGGAGGACCAAGTCCTTGCGATACGGCTCTGCACCGACGTCCCATAAAGTGTGGTCCGCCCATTCAAACACCAGGCATGGGGGTTCCTCCGAAGGTTTGTCAAAGCCAGCACGACCTCGCCCCTCAATCATATCCTAGGGTCCGACAGTATCAACGAGTTTTCTTATAAATGGGCTTGTTTTTACTGGACCCGGACCTTCGAATATCTCGTATTCTCGGGCGAGAGCCATGCGTTCCATGGCAGGCGATCGCTGACCTGGTGTGTTTGAGGAGGATTCTTGGGACGTGGGTATTGGAGTTGTTTTGATCATGACACCATTGCTTGTGAGCTGAGTTCTGGCGGGCTGGATGACAATTGAGGCTCACAATTTGGGCTCTACATAATGAGTTCGCACGTACTGTGCTTTGAAGACTGTATTGGACCTCAATGGCTCTAGCAAACTGTATAGACCCGTTGCCCCTTTAAGAAGGCCGGGAGACTGGAGTGACGTCTGTTGTGACATTTTTTGTTTTTTATCACTTCACTGCGCCGAGTCCAATCTGCGGGCGTATATGGAATATCTACGGTATGTTTTAATACCTGTTCTTGGATGTAATTTGCATTACAAATCTACTAAAAATGCGCACGTACTTAAAGTGCTGTATTTGGGCTTATATTTACATCTGACACCTGTGCTACTAAGATTCTCTCCAGCGCCGGGTAGCGTAGGGGTCCGCACGGAGGACGTGAATAAGGGATTAAGATTCCTAATAATTCCAACCTCTGACCAGAGATCGGTAAACAACCAGTACTAGCTGTTACTGCAAAACATGCCGAAGAGCAAATCCAATTCAGAAGATAACATGCGCAGAAGAGATCGCAGTCTTCAACACCGAAGCGAAAGGGACCATCGACACAGAGGGCGAGACAGCAGAGATGCACCTCACAGCTCGAAACTAGACCGGCGCCGAGAGCGCCGCTCACGCAGTCCCCAGGCACCGCACCATCGAATAAGGAATTACTCCTCGGACAGCCTCTCCCCCCACCCCCGAACACGACACTCCCGACCACAACCCCACCAACCCTGCAGCCGATCTCGCTCCCCACCCCCAACCCAGCGCCGCCACTCCCCCTCTCCCCCTACCAAACACCGACGACCCTCTCCACCTCCCCGTTCCAAAGCCCCCCTCCCCTCCCAAACCGCCGCCTTCACCCATTCCACCAACCCCACCAACCCTTCCACCACCGACCCCTCCGCCCCTCCCCCCCCCGCCTCAACCCCCAAACCCCTCCCCAAC
>JAABUQ010006225.1_pt1 | contig 18271 bp, 17 predicted proteins | sample 5560001 | NCBI WGS metagenome assembly JAABUQ01 (sample SAMN10711888, study PRJNA513371) | rock metagenome | isolation source: Antarctica rocks | place: Antarctica: Victoria Land, Finger Mt nord | collected 2015-12-18
GCCCTGAGCCGTTGCCGGCCCGCCCCACTTCCGGTCCGATCGCCCTCTCCGAAGGCCGTGGGCGCGGCTCTCCCGGTCGGAGCGGGGCATGTTGGCTTCAACCTCGTGCTCGCGCCATGCTCACCGGGGTCCTACGCCACGCGTAGGCGGTCGCCAGAAGCGCGGGACGTCCTCCGGGGCGAGCTGGGCGCGCGCCCTGGTCGCAAGCGCGTCAGACCCGAGCTGTTGCAGGTCGTCGTTGAAGTCGCCCGCGCCCGGCGCCAACACGATCGCCTCGATCCCGGCCTCTTGCGCCCGCGTGGTCAGCTTGTCGGCCGCCCACTGCCCGGCGTGGTCGTTGTCGCGGGCGATGTAGAGCCGGCGCAGCCCGGCCGGGAACAGGAGGGCGGCGAGGTGCCCGGCCGAGAGAGCGGCGGCCATGGGCATGCTGGGCAGCGCGCCGCGCATGGACAGCACGGTCTCGATGCCCTCGCCGGCCGCCATGACCCCCGCCCTCGCGGCGGCAAGCTCCGCCGAGCCGAAGCGAACGGCGTGGCCGAGCAGGTGACCCATGGCCCGCCGCGGCGTCGGCATCGGGGCCTTGCCGCCTGTCATGTTGCCGTTTGGAGTGAGAAAGCGTTCGGGTAAAATCAGAGACTTATAATTGCCGTTGAATTGATAAGTTGCCGCTTGGAATGCGAGATTCGTTGGACACGCTGCCGTTGATTTGAGAATGTGGCCCCGCACGTTGCAGCAACGTTGGCGGGCACCGATGGCCGATGAGAGTGATGAGGATCGGCCAGGTTGGGACGAGGCCTGCCGCCGTGAGGCGGCAATCCGCGATCTGATCAACCGCTACCCCGAGCGCCTGAGGGTCACAGCGGTCGACGACGTTGCCTGGGAGCTTGGGGTAAGCCGCGCGACCCTGTATCGCCTTATCGAGCGTTATCGGGTTACGCGCACCGTTGAAGGACTGTGCCGGCGAGGGAGGGGACGTCGACCGGGAACCCGGGTCCTAGACCCCGACCAGGAGTCTCTGATCCGCGAGCTCATCGAGCGGGAATATCTCAAGCCGACCCGACCGCCATTCAGGCGCGTGGTTGAGCATATAGGGCTTGCCTGTCGCAGGCGCGGATGGCCCGCGCCGACCTGGCGCACGGTCAAGTCGCGTCTGCTGCTCATCGACCAGCGGGTTCAAGCTGTGCGCAGGGGCGACGCCACGGCGGCCCGGGCCATGAATGCCACTCCTGGCGAATACCCCGCCAGCCGGCCGCTGGAGGTCGTCCAGATCGATCATACCCAGGTAGATGTCATCGTCGTCGATGAACAGAGCCGGGAAGAGATCGGGCGGCCGTGGATCACCCTCGCGGTGGATGTGCTGACACGCATGGTGACCGGCTTCAATCTGAGCCTGGATGCCCCGTCCCGCGTTTCCATCGGCCTGTGCCTGCTGCATGCGGTCTACGACAAGATGTCCTGGACGGCCGAGAGGGGGATCGACGCTCCCTGGCCCGTCGCCGGTCTTGCCCGAGACGTTGCACGCGGACAACGGGGCGGATTTCCGCAGCCGAGCCTTTGTGCGGGCGTGCCTCAATCAGAGCATCCGGATCCTTTGGCGCCCTCCCGGGAAGCCCCATTTTGGCGGGCACATTGAGCGGCTGATCGGAACGCAGATGGGCGCGGTCCATCTCCTGCCCGGCACCACCTTCAGCAACCCCAGCGAGCGGGGTGGGTATCGGTCCTCAAACGCCGCCCGCATGACGCTGCGGGAACTGGAACGCTGGATCGGCTGGGCGATAGCCGGTCACTATCACCAGCGCATTCACGCGGGCTTGCATCGTCCTCCCATAGCCGTCTGCCACGAGCATGAGGAGCGGCTCGACTTTCGCCTCCCGATGGACCGTTTGCAGTTCTGGTTTCCTTTCTGCCCGAGGAGGAACGCACCCTCCGGCGCGACGGGATCCATTTCTGCAACATCAAGTACTGGTCCGATGCGCTCGCGGCCGATGTCGGGCGAACGACGGGCAAGCTGCTGATCAAGTATGATCCGCGCGACCTGTCGCGGATCTTCGTTCGCCGGCCGTCGGGCCGGTTCGTCGAAGCACGCTATCGCAATCTCAGCTGGCCAGTTATTACACTGGGCGAGCAGAAGCATTCACGTCTCGAGGTTGACATCGCGCGTGATTGGCCGCGCCGAGGGCACGTCGGGGAGACGTTCAAGCCGTTGGTCGCCTCTTTCGCGCTGATGCTTGGTCATGCCGCCCATGACGACGGTCATGATTCGCGTCCGCCCTCGCCGGGGCAGCGGCGCCAAGGAGGTTTCGAGGAACTTCGACAGCCACCCGGGCCGAACCGTCAACCGCCGTCCGAGCGAGTCCAATGCTTCTTGCGCAACGACTTCCGGACCCTGGCTCATGCTCATCCGCATGTCGGCCCGCGCCTCGAACCCGCTCCGGATTGGTCCGGGAGCCACCGCAAGGACGTCGACGCCGAGCGGCTTCAGCTCACGGTAGAGACCCTCCGACAGCGTCTGGATGTAGGCCTTCGTCGCCGCGTAGTTGGCGGCCCGCGGCGCGCCCTGAAAGGCAAGCAGCGAGCTGAACAGCACCAAGCCACCGCGCTTGCGGGCGACGAACCGTCGCCCGAAGCTGTGTGCCAGCGCCAGGACGGCGCGGCAGTTGACGTCCAGCATCTCCAGCTCGGCACTCAGCGGGGAGTCGACCAGCTTGCCCGACGTCCCGAAGCCGGCGGCCGCGACGAGAATGCCGACGTCGAGCTCCGCCGTGGCAGCCTCCAACTGATCGACTGCCTCGGGCTTGGCGAAGTCGAGCGCGAGCACGAGAGTTTCGACGCCGTGCGCGGAGTTCAGCTCCTCGGCGAGTTGCTTCAGCCGATCGCGCCGGCGGGCAGCAAGAATCACATGAACCCCGTTCGCAGCGAGACGCCTGGCAAACTCGCGACCGATGCCGTCGGACGCGCCGGTCACGACCGCCCACGAGCCGTATCGCGCGCGGAACCGCTCTTCCCGCCGTCCTCTGCCGCTATCATTCCGATTTCCGTTCATTGCGATACCTCTATGTTGAGCGTTACCTTCGCGTCCGCCAGCAACTGTACGGCGGCTTCCCCGAAGCGTGGGGCGCGCAAAGTCGGGCGCACGTTGTTCGACACGCCCCACGGCTCGGTGGGGATGCCCAGCCAGTTGGTGTCCGTGCGATGGTTACCGTTGAGGTCTTGGCTGACGGCGACCGCGTACATGCCCGGATTCAGACCGGTGAACCGGCAGGTGACGCCGCTTCGGTGCGCGGGATACCACTGCATCGTCGCGCTGGAGGTGTTCAGCGGAAAACCTTTCGGTTCGCTGAACAGCGCGCAGCCAATCTCGCCGATGTCGGACGCGACACCGTGGACGGCAACGACGATCTCGGATGCTTGGGCGGATCCTACCAGCGCGGCGAGTGACAGCATGCCCAAATATCCGATCCGATCTAATGGCGGCATGACCGAGCCTTTCGAGGTGAGGGGCATCCGGGAAGCGCCGCGGGCCATCTCAGGTGGTCCACCCGCCGCCGAAGGCCCGGAACGAGGCGACCGCGGCCCGCGCCGCATCTGCTTTGGACAGAGCAAGGCTGTCCCGTGCCGCGAGAAGCTGGCGGTCCGCGTCGAGCACGTCCGTCAGACTGTTAACGCCGGCCTCGTAGGCTTGTTGGGAGAGCGCACGCGCCCGCTCCAGCGACGACGCGACCTCCCGCTCCAGCTCGCCGGTGCGGTTCTCGGTCTGGACCTGGGCGGACAAGGCGTCCTCGACGTCTTCGGCCGCGCGCAGGACGGCCTGGCGATAGCTCGCCAGTGCTTCAGCCCTGGATCCGCGCGCCTGGGCGACTTCCGCATCCACCTTGCCAAAATCGAATAGCCGCCAGCGCAATGCACCGACCCCTTCCGGCTGGAACGCGGCCGCAGTGAACAGGCGGCCGGCGTCGAGGCTCTCGAAGCCGAGCAGGGCCGAGAGCGACAGCTTCGTGTAGTAGTCCGAGACGGCGGCGCCGATGCGCGCGTCCGCGGCGCTAGCTTCCGCTCGGCGGCGATCACATCGGGCCGGCGGCGCAAGACGTCGCCTGGCGCCTCGGTTGCGGGAACACCGGGCGCCGCGTCGATCTCGGCGGGCGGCGACAGCTTGGCCGCGTATGTCCCAGGCTGGACGCCCATCAACACGTCGAGCCGGTTTAACTGCGCCTCCAGGCCCGCCTTGAGATCGGGCACCGCCACGCGCCCTTGCTGGAGCAGGGCTTCGGCCTGAGCCACCCCGCGGTCCGTCGCGATGGCCTGCGTGCGCCGAAGGCGCACCAACCGCTGGAGCCCGCCATCGACGTCGATCTGCTGCTCGGCGACCCGTAGCCGCGCCTGATAGCCCCGGATCTGGAAATACGCATCGGCCGCGTCCGCCGCGACCGTGATGCGGGTGCCAAGGCGTTGCGCTTCGGCAGCCTCGGCTTCCGCGATGGCCGCTCGCTCTTGCCGCCGCAGGCCGCCGAACAGGTCGATCTCCCAGCTCGCGCCGATCCCCGTGTTGTAGTCCACCTCGCCTCGCGAGTAGCCCGGGAGGTGACGGCCGATCGAACCGATGGGACCGAACAGCGATTGGTGGATCGGCGTTACCTGGCCGGCTGCATCCACCGTCGGAAGCAGGGCGGCGCGAGAAGCACTCGCCGCGGCCCGGGCCTGCTGGACGCGGGCGATGGAGGCCGAGAGGCCCAGGTTCTGTGCGAGCACGCGGTCGACGATCTCGACCAGGACAGGGTCATCGAAGCCGAGCCACCAGCGGTCCAGCGGTGGCGTTCGCGCCTGTTGTGCTCGCGCTCCTGCCGCTACCGCATTGTGGAAGGGATGCAGATCGGCGGCCGGTGCTTTGTAGTCGGCGCCGACCTCGCACCCGGCGAGGGCGAACAGGACGAGGCAAGAAGCGGCCCGAGCCGCGGCGGACAGCTGCGGGCTGGGCGAGATCGCGCGGCAGGACGGGCTGCGACCCATGCGTTGCTCCGCGTGCGGCGGCAGGCCACCACTCCCGCGCCAAGACGGTGACGATATCTCGTGACCATCACTCATTGAACGGGCGGCTGGCAAGGGATAACTAGATCGCATGACCGAATCGAGCGAGCTTTCACCAGCGCGAAGCGTCCCTTCGGGCCGACGAGGACCGGCTGAGCATGAGCGGCGGACTCAGATCGTGGCCGCCGCGCAGGAGCACTTCCGGCGTTACGGCTTCAACAAGACCGCCGTCGCGGACCTGGCCAAGGCGATCGGGCTCTCGACGGCCTACATCTACAAGTTTTTCGACTCGAAGCAGGCGATCGGTGAGGCCGTCTGCGGCATGTGCCTCGGCGGCATCCAGTCGAATCTTCACAAGATCGCGAGCGAGCCAGTGTCCGCCGCCGAGCGTCTACGGGCGGTTTTTGAGGCCGTGGCGCGGGAAAGCTCGGCGATCTTCTTCCAGGACCGGAAGATGCACGACATCGTCGCGGCGGCGATCGCGGAGCGGTGGCAGGCGACGGCCGACCATGACCGCACCCTGCAGGCGATCGTTCGGAACCTCGTCGCAGAGGGCCGGGCGCAAGGCGAGTTTGAGCGCAAGACGCCGATGGACGAGACCTGCCGAGCCATCATGCTCGTGATGCGCTCGCTCGCGCACCCAACCTTGCTGGAGCAGAACCTCGACAGCCTGGACCGCGATGCGACTGTGGCAGCCAATCTGGTTCTGCGCAGTTTGGCGCCTTAATCGGCATGTGACGGGTTGACAAGACCGTCACTCATTTGCTTCGCTTGGGCTCCTCACGTGGGAGCGGCGTCATGCACCAGCGGAAAAATCGGCTCTGGGCGCCGGCCGTGATCGTGCCGGTCCTACTGATTTCGGGATGCGACAAGCCGAAGGCTGAGTCCGACGCGAGACTGGCGCCGCGGCCGGTGCAGGTGGCCCGTGTCGGGCCGGCCGCGACGGCCGAGCACGGCTTCACCGGCATCGTCATGGCGCGGGTGCAGAGCGATCTCGGCTTCCGGGTCGCCGGGAAGGTCACGCAGCGCCTCGTGGATGCCGGCGAGCGGGTCCGCGCCGGCCAGATCCTCATGCGGATCGACCCGACCGACTACACGCACGCCACGTCGGCGCAGTTGGCCGCTGTCGAAGCGGCCCGGGCCCGCGCGGCAGACCGAGGCCGAGGAGAGGCGCAACCGGGCGCTGGTCGCTTCGGGCTGGGTGTCCGCCTCCAAATACGATCAGGCCAAGGCGGACGCGGATAGCGCGCGGGCGTTGCTGTCCGCCGCCGAGGCGCAGGAGCGGGTCAGCCGCGACCAGGGCAATTACTCCGACCTGCTCGCCGATGCCGACGGCATGGTCATGGAAACCCTCGCCGAGCGGGTCAGGTCGTCTCCGCGGGACAGACGGTCGTCAGGCTGGCGCAGGCGGGTCCGCGGAGACGACCATCGACCTGCTCGAGACCATGCGGCCGGCCATCGGGTCTGCCGCACAGGCGATGCTGTTCGGAACGTCGGACCGCGTGCCGGCGCATCTGCGGCAGCTCTCCGACGCGGCCGACCCGAAGACCAGGACCTACCAGGCCCGCTACGTGCTCGACGGTGCCGGCGCGCAGGCCCCGATCGGTGCGACCGTCACCCTCACCCTGCTCAGTGCGGCCCCCTCGTCGCTGGCGGTCCCGGTCGGCGCGCTTGTCGACCAGGGACAAGGCGCCGGCGTCTGGCTCCTGGACCGCAAGGCGTCGACGGTCGCCTTCCATCCAGTGCGGGTCGTCGATATCGGCGCCGAGACGGCTCGGGTGACCGGCCTGGCAGAGGGCGAGACGGTGGTCGCCGCTGGCGGCAGTGACCTGCACGCCGGCGAGGCGGTTCGGGCCGTCGGCGAGAAGGTCGCCATGCAGTGAGCGGCTTCAATCTCTCCGCGCTCGCCGTGCGCGAGCGCTCGATCACGCTGTTCCTCATCATCGCCATCAGCCTCGCGGGCGCGTTCGCGTTCCTCCGGCTCGGGCGGGCGGAAGACCCGGCTTTCACCATCAAGGTCTTGACCGTCACGGCGGCCTGGCCCGGGGCAACCGCGCAGGAGATGCAGGATCTGGTCGCCGATCCGCTGGAGAAGCGTCTGCAGGAGCTGAGCTGGTACGACCGCGTCGAGACGTTTATGCGGCCCGGTCTCATGCTGATGACGTTGACGCTGAAGGACAGCACGCCACCCGCCGACGTCCCCGAACAGTTCTACCAGGCGCGGAAAAAGCTCGGCGACGAAACGCGCAACCTGCCGGTCGGCGTGTTCGGCCCGTTCGTCAACGACGAATACTCCGACGTCGACTTCGAGGTCTACGCGCTCGAGGGCCACGGTCTGCCGGAACGCCTGCTAGTCCGGCAGGCGGAGACGCTGCGGGAACAATTGCTTCACGTGCCCGGCGTCAAGAAGGTCGACATCGCGGGCGAGCGGCCGGAGCGGATCTTCGTCGATTTCTCCTATCCGCGCCTGGCGACACTGGGTGTCACCGCACGCGATATTTTCGCGGCCCTCCAGAACCAGAACGCGATCATTCCCGGCGGCTCGATCGACACGGAAGGCCCGCAGGTCTTCATCCGGCTGGACGGTGCGTTGAACGACGTCCAGCGCATCGAGGACACGCCGATTGTCGCTGGAGGTCACATTCTTCGTCTTGGGGATATCGCGAGTGTCACGCGTGGCTACGAGGATCCCCCAACCTATCTGATCCGGCACAACGGCGCGCCGGCGCTGGTCCTGAAGGTCGTGATGCGGGACGGTTGGAACGGGCTGTCGCTCGGACGCAGCCTTGATGCAGCGGAGAAAACGCTCGGTGCCGAGCTGCCCGCCAGCGTCACGCTGACGAAGATCAGCGACCAGGCCGTCAACATCCACGACGCCGTCGACGAGTTCATGCTCAAATTCTTCGTCGCTCTCGGCGTCGTGATGGCCGTCAGCCTCCTCGCTCTCGGCTGGCGCGTCGGCATTATCGTTGCGGCCGCGGTGCCGCTGACCCTGGCGTCCGTGTTCGTCATCATGCTGATCACGGGGCGCGTATTCGATCGCATCACACTCGGCGCACTCATCATCGCCTTGGGGCTGCTGGTCGATGACGCGATCATCGCCATCGAAATCATGGTCGTGAAGCTGGAGGAGGGCTACCGGCGTGCCGACGCGGCCGCCTATGCCTGGAGCCACACGGCAGCGCCCATGCTGTCCGGAACGATCATCACCATCATCGGATTCACCCCGGTCGGCTTCGCGCGCTCGACCGCGGGCGAGTACGCGGGCAACATCTTTTGGGTCGTCGGCTTCGCGCTCATCGCGTCGTGGATCGTCGCCGTCGTGTTCACGCCTTATCTGGGCGTGGCGCTGCTGCCCGAGATCAAGAAGGTCGAAGGGGCCGCCGCGGCCATCTACGGGACCCCGCTATACCGCCGCTTCCGCCGGATCGTCGCCTGGTCGGTGCGCCGCAAGCGCATGGTGGCGCTGGTCGTCGCCGCCGCCTTCCTCGTGGCGGGCGGCGGCATGGCGGTCGTCAAGAAGCAGTTCTTTCCGGGCTCCGACCGGCCTGAGGTACTGGTCGAAGTGCAAATGCCCGAGGGCTCCAGCATCGAATCAACATCGGCCGCGGCAGCAAAGGTCGAGGCCTGGCTGAAGCGGCAACCTGAAGCCGAGACGACCACCAGCTACATCGGCGCCGGCGGCCCGCGATTCTTCTTCTCCTACAATCCGGAGCTGCCGGACCCGTCCTTCGCCAAGCTGGTCGTGCTGACGCCGGACAGCGCGGCGCGCGACCGCCTCAAGCTGCGGCTGCGGGATGCCATCGCACTGGGATTGGCGCCCGAGGCGCGCGTCCGGGCGCTGCAACTCGTCTTCGGGCCGCCCTCGCCATTCCCGGTCGCCTTCCGCGTCAAGGGACCGGATCCCGACATGCTGCGCGGGATCGCGGATCGCGTGCAGACCGTCATGCGCGAAAACCCGGATACACGGCAAGTCAACCAGGACTGGGGCGAGCGTGCGCCGACGCTGCATTTCGTGCTGGATCAGGCCCGGCTTCAGCTGATCGGCCTCAGCCCCGCCGAGGTCGCGACACAGCTGCAGGTCCTGCTCACGGGCAGCCCCGTGACCCAGGTGCGCGAGGACATCCGTACCGTCGATCTGGTCGCCCGGAGCGCAGGGCTCGACCGCCTGGATCCGTCGCGCATCGACGATCTCGCCGTGACCAGCCGCGACGGCAAGCCCGTGCCGCTCGGCCAGCTCGGCCACGTCGAGGTCAGGATGGAGGACCCGATCCTGCGGCGGCGTGACCGAATCCCGACGATCACCGTGCGCAGCGACATCGACGAGCGGCTCCAGCCGCCGGAAGTCTCGGCCGAGCTGCAGCGCGCCTTGCGACCCGTCATGGCCACCTTGCCGACCGGCTATCACATCGAGACCGCCGGCAGCATCGAGGAGTCCGACAAAGCCAACAAAGCGCTGCTGCCGGTGCTGGCGGTCATGTTGCTGCTGACCTTCACCGTGATCGTGTTCCAGGTCCGGTCGCTGTCGGCGATGGTGATGGTGTTCCTGACCTCGCCGCTTGGCCTGATCGGCGTGTTGCCAACGCTGCTGCTGTTCCATCAGCCCTTCGGCTTCAACGCGATCCTCGGGCTGATCGGCTTGTCCGGGATCCTCATGCGCAACACGCTGATCCTGATCGGCCAAATCCACACGAACGAGCGGAACGGGCTCGATCCCTACCACGCGGTCGTCGAGGCGACGGTGCAGCGCGCGCGGCCGGTCGTGCTGACCGCGCTCGCGGCGATGTTCGCCTTCGTGCCGCTGACGCAGTCGGTGTTCTTCGGGGCGATGGCCTACACGCTGATCGGCGGCACGGCGGCGGGAACGGTCCTGATCCTAGTGTTCCTGCCGGCCCTTTATTCGATCTGGTTTGGGATCAGATCTCCCGAGGCGCGGGCTGCGACGGCCGCTCAGCAAGCGCCGGCCGTTCGAGAGGCGATGCTGCGCGGACCGATCATGCCGACCATGCTTCGGCTGGCGGCGCCGATGGTGGTCGTTCTTCTCGTGCAGACCGGCATCGGGGTGGCAGAGACATTTTACGTCAGCTTTCTCGGAACCGACGCGCTCGCCGGGGTGGCGCTGGTCTTCCCGGTTCTAATGCTTATGACGATGATGTCGAACGGGGGCATCGGCGGCGGTGTCGCATCGGCCGTTGCCAGAGCAATCGGCGCAGGCGCCCAGGAGGATGCCGACGCCATCACCTTTCATGCGGCCGTGCTGGCGATCCTGTTCGGAGCTGCCTTCACGGCCGCGGCGCTGGCGCTGGGCCCGCTGCTCTACCGCAGTCTGGGCGGTTCCGGCGACGCGCTTGCCGCGGCGCTCACCTACTCCGCGTTCACCTTCGTGGGGGCGATCGCGACCTGGCTCGTCAGCCTCATGGCGGCCGCCCTGCGCGGCGCGGGGAACGTCCGAGTGCCGGCACTCGTCATCCTGGCGGGGGCCGCCATCGTCGTGCCGCTCTCGCCGGCGCTGATCTTCGGCATCGGGCCGTTGCCAAAGCTGGGCGTTGGCGGCGCGGGCGCTGCCGTCGCGCTTTATTACTTGGGCGCGACGGTCGCCTTGGTGCGCTATCTGGCCTCCGGTCGCGGTGGTTTGCGCCTGCGGCGCGTCAAGCTGCAACGACGGTTCTTCCGGGCGATCCTCGGCGTCGGGCTGCTGTCTGCGATCGGCACCGTGCAGCCGAACCTGACCGTCGTCCTCGTGACCGGTGCCGTTGGCTTGTTCGGGGCCGATGCGATCGCCGGCTACGGGCTGGCGTCCCGGCTCGAATACCTGATGATTCCGCTGCTGTTCGGCCTCGGCACCGCGGTGGTCACGATGGTCGGCACCAACGTCGGCGCCGGGAACCCCGAGCGCGGCCGCCGGATCGCCTGGATCGGGGCGGCGATCGGGGCGGCCATAACCGAAGCCATCGGCGTTCTGGTGGCGATTTTCCCGCACGCCTGGCTCGGGCTGTTCAGCAACGATCCGGAGGCATTGCGGACCGGCTCGCTTTACCTGCGGCTGGTCGGGCCGACATACGGCGCGGTCGGTCTCGGCATGATCCTGTATTTCGCGTCACAGGGGGCCGGGCGGCCGTTGCTGCCTGTCCTTGCCGGCACGCTGCGGCTCGCGGTCGCCGCGGGGCTTGGGTGGCTCGCCGTGTCGCGCTTCGACGCGGGACTCGGCACGCTTTTTGGCATCGTGGCCCTTTCCGCACTCCTCTTCGGCGCGGCCAATGCCGCGTTCTCGATGGCGCGGGCGGCGGGACGGACGACGGAGGCACCGCGCGAGGCCAGGCGTGCGCCCGCAATTGAAGGAGCACGCCGTTGATCCGGAGATCGTTTCGCCCGTATCGATCCCTCTGGAGACTGTCCCATGACTGACGGTGAAACCCCGCCTCGCTTGATCGAGGGGTTGCGAAACATGTGGACCGGGTTTGGAGAGATGGGGACCGCCGTGGATTACTCGATGCAGGAATACTTGCTCGATCGTATCCGGAACCTCGAGCAAGCAATCTCGCGGATGAGAAGCGAGATCGACGAGCTGAGAGCGGGCGAACGCCGGCGGACACTCGATTGTGCGGCACCGCCAGCGCACCGTTGCCAATAACGGATATCGGTGAGGAGAAAAGCGATGGATCGCAGATATCTTCTCAAGGCTACGGGCATGGCCGTCGCGGGCGGAACGACGCTCGTCGCGGCGTCAGCGCGCGGGGCCGATCCTGAGCAGAACGACGAAAGATCCGGGCGGATGACTGACAGCGATGCACGCGACATCAAGGGGCAGTTTGCCCGCACGGCCAGGCACGCGAGCTTTTACCTCGAAGCAGGGCCATCCGCGGGACCTGCCGTCATCTTCATCCACGGCTGGCCGGAAATCGGGCTCGCGTGGCGCCATCAGATCAGGCCTCTTTCCTTGCTCGGGTTTCGAACGATCGCTCCGGATGTGCGGGGCTGCGGCCAGTCGGCAAGCTATGACGCGCACCCGGCCTACGCGCAGCGTGAGATCGTCCGCGACATGATCGAGCTCGCCGACGTGCTGCGGATCGAACGGGCAATCTGGGTCGGGCACGACTGGGGCGCCGCTGTGGCCTGGAACATTGCCAGGCACCATCCTGATCGATGCCACGGGGTAGCTGCGCTGTGCGTTCCCTATGATACGCTCGAAAGGGGCCTTGCCCGGTTGACCACGCTCGTGAACCGGAAGGTCTACCCAAAATCGGAGTTCCCGGCCGGGCAGTTCGAATACGTCGCGTTCTACCACGACCACTTCGACGAGGCGCAGCGGTCATTCGAGGCGAACCTGGAGAACACGTTCAAGGTCATCATGCGCCGGGGCGATCCCGCGCAGGTCGGCAAGCCGTTCCCGACCGCCTTCGTCCGCAAGCAAGGGGGCTGGTTCGGCCCAGGGCGACCTGCGCCCGATGTTCCGGTAGACCGCTCGATCCTCGACGATTTCGATCTGGCAGCCTATGTCCAGGCCTATGAGAAAACTGGTTTCTTCGGCGTTGATTCGCTCTACATGAACGACGCCGACAACGACCGCTTCGCCAACGAAACACGAAGCGACGTCATCACGATGCCGGCCCTCTTCCTTTCGGGACGGAACGACTTCGTGAACGATACGGAATACTCGGCCCTGGCCGATCCCATGCGGTCCAAGTGCAACGACCTCACACACAAAACAATCGTCTCGGGGCATTGGATGCAGCATGAGCAGCCGAGCGAAGTTAGCGCGGCGATCTGCGTTTGGATCGCGGCCAAAGTGCCAGCTGCTTGGCCGAGCTGAGTACTGTGGTATATTTGGCGTGGAGCGTGCGGCTATCTCGCCATGCATCCGCCCCCGATCTGACCTTGCGCACCACGGACGCGGCATTTCTGGCCAGCACGGCTGGAGGCCGTATCGGCCGCGGGACGAGATTGCCGTCACAGTTCGGGCATTTGCCCGGCCAGCACGCTCGCGCTGCACGCCTCACAGAAGGTGCATTCGTAGCTGCCAATGCGCGCCTCCGATGACTGATAATGACGGCCTTATGTAGCAGCCGCCTGGCCGGTGCTACATAAGGCCGCAAAACATCGAGTGGGACATCGAATGGGTCCATCCGGCTGAGCCTGCCCGGACGGAAGGCTTAAGTCCGGGAGGTGTTGCGGCTAGCAACCGGGAAGAACTGATGTCGTCAGGGGAGACGACGACCCGCAAGGGAGTCTCATCAACCAGGAACCAGCCTCGATATCACCGGGACTGCAGCGCGGGAGCTGCATGATCGGGTGCAAGCTGGAGCGGGTCAACTTCGGTATGCTGTCGCGCAAGCATCCGAGCACGTCGTCGAGCGGCAGCAAGGTGTGTCGGCGGAACTCGACGATCATGGCCTCCTCGGCTGCTGACAGGATGGTGCTATGCGGCGCTGTTGGTTCCATAGGTGCATGGTTCGTCGTTATTCGGGCGCGCCACTTGGTCACTGTGGTCCGACTCAGCCCGTAGCGCTTGGCCAAGGTAATGCTCGTCTCTTGCGACACTTGGAGCTCGGCTCGAACTCGCGGCGTTATTCGGGCTGAGCCATGGAGACTGCCTGCCATGGCGCTTCCTCCCCGTCTCGGGTCAAGGTAGCGTCACGACTCTCCGGGACCAAACACCTAGAGGTCGCGTTGTTGCGGACCATTACGAACTCGTGCATTCGACATTCAAACGCCGGCCGCGCGGATCAGGTCGTTGAAGTCGAGCCGGGCCGTGGTCTCCGGTTGCAGATCGTCCACCAGCATATCCGACATCATTTGCTTCTCGGCGATGATATCGGCGATGCGCTCCTCGACCGAGTTGGCGCACACGTAGGCGAACACCTGGACCGGCCGGGTCTGCCCGATGCGGTGTGCGCGGTCCTCGGCCTGGCGCTCAGTGGCCGCGGTCCACCAGCGGTCGATGTGGAACACGACCGAGGCCTGCGTGAGATTGAGCCCGACGCCGCCTGCCTTGAGCGACAGCACCAGGACGCGCCGATCTTCCTCCTCGGCGAAGGTGCGCAGCAGGGCCGTGCGGGTCTGCGCGTCCTGGCCTCCCACCAGGACCAGGGGGCGGAATGCCTCCAGCCGCCTGGCAACCGCCTGCACGCCGAACGGCTCGACCACGAACTGGCTGAACACCAGAACCTTCAGCCCTTCCCCCACCATGGCGGCAACGCGGCGCGCCAAATCGTCCAGCTTGGCCGATTGCCCGTCCGCCGGGTTGGCGTTGCAGACCTGTTTCAGACGCAACAGCAATTCAAGGATGTTGGCCACCGTCACCTTGGTGCCCAGCGAGCGCAGCCAGATCAGCCCATCCCGCTCGGCGACGTCGTAGGCGGCGCGCTGGTCCGGCGTCATCCCGGGGTCGATCGTGAAGACGGTCTTCTCCGGTAGGTCGTGCAGCACCTCGCTGCGGAGGCGCCGCAACTGCGTCTCGGCCACCAGCTTGCGAAAGCCCACCATCATGGCCTTCCGGTCGAAGCGGCCCGGCACCACAAAATCGAGGATGGAGACGATATCGTCGGCCGAGTTCTCCAGCGGCGTGCCAGTCAGCGCCCAGGCCCGGCGCCGCTGCAACCGTTTCAGCGCCACCGCGGCGTCGGTCTGGCGGTTCTTGATGCGCTGCGCCTCGTCCGCGACCACGACGGCCCATTCGCGCGCGCGGGGGCCGGACCGCAGCAGGATGTCGCTGCGCAGGCTGTCGTAGCTGGTGAGGTAAACGTCCGCATCCCGCCGCCACGCCTGCACGCGCTCCTCCGCCGGACCGAGCGCCGTGGAGGGGCGCAGCTCCGGCGCCCAGGCGCGCAACTGCGCCGCCACTGCAGCACCAGGCTCGCCGGCGCCACGATCAGGGCCGGCACACCCTCCTGGCCCAGCACGCGGAGGGCGCCAATGGCCTGGATCGTCTTGCCCAGCCCCATCTCGTCGGCGAGCAGCAAGGACCCTTGCGCCAGCCGGGCAATGCCAGCCTGCTGGTAGGCCGGCAACGGGTGACGCCATCTCAGGCCGAACGGGGACACCTCAGCCGCTGTCGCTGTCATCCGCCGCTGCTTCCGAGAGAGCGTCGTCCTCCGAGTAGTCGGTGCCGATCGGCGCCACCTGGATCGCCGTGCGCGTGCCCTCGAGCCGCAGCATGTCCCACTCTGTGATCCAGCCCCGGATGTGGTGGCGCATGGTCTGGCTGGCACGCAGGGCCGCGATCGTCGGGGCCGGGGCGTCCCAGCCATAAGCGGCGGAGTAGCAGCGCTGCACGGTGGCGGCATGACGGGGCAGGTCGTTGCTGGACGGCGCGTGCAGGCGGTGGGGGGAGCGGATGGCCGCCATGGCCGCGAGGGCGAGTTCCGCGAGGCGGGGCTGGCCGCGGTTGCGCAGGCGCTCGGGCAGCTTCTCGTCGTCTTGCCGGTCGCCGATCACCCGCTCGGCGAAGTCGTCGCTGATCGCGCAGGTCGCGTGCAGGCCGGGGATACGCAGGTCACCGGCCAGGCCGAGCCAGCGGGCCAGTTCGGCGTAGGACAGCGCGCGTTGCAGCGGACCGTAGCGCCCGATCAGCTCCACCTCGTCGATCAGCAGGCACCAGCCGGCGAACCCGGCCCGGCGCAGCAACTCGGCCATGAAGCGTGGCCGCTGAAGCTGCAGCTCCGCCGCTTTCGCTCCCTTCAGCTCGAACATCCCGCGCGCGCCGAGTTCGGACAGCTTCTTGCGCACACCGGCGGTGGGCGGCTTGGCGCCGCACAGAAACGCCTCGATCCCGTGGATCAGATCCTGCGGCAGGGAGCGGCCGAGAATATGGGCCACGGCGCTGAACAACGGCGCTAAGCCTGCCTCGCCGGCCCAGGCCTCCAGTCCTTACACCGCGCCCGGTGTCGTTTGCAGGCGCGCGAGGGCGAAGGAGACGGCATCGTCCAGCGTGCCCGGTGCCATGGCGCCGCGCATCGCCGCTGTGAAAAGCAGGCCCAGCGAGCCGAGCGGCACCTCCTTGCTGACCGCCACCGTGCTGACGACGAAGTTGCGGCGCAGCGCCACCTCCCGCAGGAAGCCGAGCAGGTGGGACTTGCCGCTGCCGAACCCGCCGGCGAGCACCAGGCCCTGGCACGGCTCGCCCGCTGCCGTGGCGTCCATGGCCGCCACGAAATCCTCCTCGATCGCGCTCTCGCCGCTGCCCAGCAGCCGGATCGCGGCGCGGTTCGGCACTCCCGCCCGCAATGCCTCCACCGCGACGCGCGCGCCGTGCGGATCGATCGCCATCATCGCGTGAGGCTGACCAGCGGGGAGAGCGGGTTGTCCCGCCCCTGTGGGCGCACGTCGTCCCACACGCGCATTTTCAAGGCGTCGTAGCTGGTCAGCGCGCGTTTCGGCACGTCGTCGTTCACCAGGCGGTGGTCCGCCAGGGCGACCACCACCGTGCCCTCGAAATGCTCGGTGTCGTCGATGATCTGGCGCAGCACCTCGTAGCAATCCATCACCGCGGCCGGCGTGTAGGTAATGCCCTCCGCCACCTCCCGCCGCTCGCGCAACAGGCGGCGCAGGTCGAGCAAGATCAGCAGGCTGCTGTGGTTGCAGCTCTGCAGGAAGTGGCAGAGCGAGACCAGGATCGCGCGCGCGTTGTGCCGCCCGATCCGGGCGCCGATGCCGGTGGAGCGGATCAGCGTCAGGCCGCGCAGCTCGCCGCGGAACCACTCCAGCACCGGGCCGCGCAGCCCGTCCTCGTCGCCGGTGAGCTGTGCGTCCAGCAGGGCGATGGCGGCGTAGCGGAAATCCTGGGCTAGGGCCGCATCGGTCCAGACGGCGCGGGTGATCTGCTTCTGCATGGTGATGCGCAGGAGGGCCGGCACCACGCCGTTGTAGTCCGCTAGGGATTGCAGACTGGGCGCATGCTCCAGCTCGGGCCACTGGTAGCCCGCTTCGACCACGAGCCGCTCCAGCCGTGCTTGCAGCAGTCCGTCCCAATCCAGCCGCGCGGCGATGGCATAGACGACGAACTGCAGCATGTGCAGCTTGGTCGCCGCCGTGTCGATCTCGATGACGGACATGCCGGAACTTGCCGCAACCTGAGTGATCGCATCTGACATCGGGCCGACGTTCGCCTCGTCCGCGACGACGAAGCGCACCGCTGCACCGCCCGACTTGATGAACGTCTCCAGGTATTCGCGCTGGATCGGGCCGAACCAGTCCTGGAACGCGAGCGTCACGGCGCCGCGCGGGAGAAGCGGATGGCGACGAACACACGCTCCACCCCGTCCTCGTCGAAGACGGCGAGCCGGTTGCGGCCCTTGCTGCCGGTGGAGGAGGGAAAGCTGAACCGGTGGCCGCTTTGCGTCTGGGTTTCGGGCGCGCGGTCCAGGCGGAGGATGTCGCAGGCGAACGCTTCGCGCGGGTAGTCGGCGGCAGCGGCGGGCAGCAGCGTCAGGATCGCGTGGATTTCGTCCAGCAGGATGGCCGGGCCGTCGCCGTCCATGTCCTCCTTCCACCCGGGCTGGTTGGCGAGGGCTAGGGGTGCGTAGGCGCGGAAGAGCTGGTTCAGCCGCTTGGCCGCGTCGAAACGCGTTTCGGCCTGCGCTTTGCCGAGAAGGGCGATGACGGTGCTCGGGCGCAGCCGGCGCACCAGCGCCTTGCCGATCCGGATGCCAGCTGACCGCGGCTCCAGCTTGAGCAGCAACGGGAAGGCGCTGAGCCGCCCATCGCGCTCGACGAGGGTGACGCCGTGGGCGCGAGCCTCCGCCTGCAACTCGGCGAGGTAGCTGCCGTCCGATAATGCCGCAGCGGTGTCGTAGATCAATCCGCCACAGGCGGCCTGGGCCGAGGCTGTGAGCTGGTCCAGTTGGGCAGGCATCTGGTCGAACAGTGCGGGAAGTGCGGCCAGCTCGCCGGCGCCCGCCCGCTTGCGCAAGGTGCGGACTCGGGAAAGCAGCGCCTGGGCGTGTTTTTCCGTCGCGGCCAAGGCCTGATCGAGTTGCACGACCTGGATTTCGAACGACTCGGACACCGGTTCCCCTCGTTGCTACCCCGCTTCTGTAGCGGCTGGTGACGAGTCAAGGAAGTCAGCGTGCGTGACGAGCACCACTGCAACTCCGAGTCCAGCAGGCGGGCCTGCACGGAAACGTCCAGCCCGCCTGTTGGCTCGTCCATGAACACCAGGCGGGGTGCGTGACAAGCGTGCGGGCGATCTGCAGGCGTTGCAGCATGCCGTCGGAGAAGGTGCACGGCAGATCGTCCACACGGTCCGCGTCGA
>JAABUQ010006227.1_pt1 | contig 18263 bp, 19 predicted proteins | sample 5560001 | NCBI WGS metagenome assembly JAABUQ01 (sample SAMN10711888, study PRJNA513371) | rock metagenome | isolation source: Antarctica rocks | place: Antarctica: Victoria Land, Finger Mt nord | collected 2015-12-18
CCTTTTGTTAATCTGAGCGCCCTGCCGTCGGACACGGCGCGTTTGCAGCGCGTCGGCGCGGCGCTGGCGGATATTTGGCGGAAGGCGGGACTTGACACGGCGTAGGGGCAGGTCTCCGTGCCTGCCCTCTGTATTAAATAGCCAACAGGAGAGAAAGAGGCAGACACGGATAAAGAAGGCAGACACGCAAGAAGGGCAGACACGCAAGAAGGGCAGACACGGGGGTCTGCCCCTACGGGTGATGCGCCTGGGCGATTGCCAGGGTAATTCGGCGGACGACTTCGCTGCGCCAGACGGGGTCGCCGGCTTCGGCGGCGTTCTCCGGGTTAGACAGCGTGGCGACTTCCAGCAGCGCTTTCTCGGGGATGGGGTTGAAGCGCGGATCGAGAACGCCCAGCTCGCGGCCCGACACGCCGGGGACGCCATGAAAATCGCCGTCGCGAGCTAGCTGGCCGTCCGCCATCTGTCCGGCCAGCGCTTTGGCGAATGCCGGAATGGGGTTGCAGCGGCGGTCCACACAGACTTCTCCGCCGTGAACGTCGGCTTTCGAGAACTGGTCGAAGTGAAGGGAGAGAAAGAAAACGTCGCGGGCGGCCTGCGGGTCGTGATGCAGTCGCGCGGCCCAAACAGCACGGGCGGTTTCGGCCCGCTGCCAGAGAGGGCGCGGGGAATGACGCGCCCGCAGGGCATCTCCCGTCGAGGCGAGTACGGCGTCGGTGGGCTGCGCGGGCGGCGGCTCGGTGATGGCAAGCAGGGGATCGAGGGAGTGGCTGCGGACGGTGTAGGAGACGCTTGCGCCCTGGGCTTTGAGTGCGGCGGTCAGCTCCGCAGCGGTGCGGTAGGTCAGCGCGGCTTCGGACAGCGGCCCGCATGTCGTGCCGGGATCTGCGCCGCCATGTCCGGGGTCCAGCACGACGGTCACCCCGGCCAGCGGCCTGCTGGAGTCTGTGTCGGGGGCAGCGTCCGGCGCGGCACACGGAGGCGGCGGCGCAAGCCGCAGTCCGAGCAGCAGCAGGGCCAGCGTTCCCGCGCCTGCTCCGAGAAAGAGAAGTCCTGTTCCGTGACGCATGGAGACATCCTTAAAGGTTCAGAATGCCACGGCGTTGTGGACAGTGATTAAGAGACCTACCTCCTTGCTTCGCAGGGTCCTTCCTAAAGGAAGGATCAGGACAGGAGGCAAAAGACCTACGTCGGCTATCCTCATCTTCCCTTTAGGGAGGACCCTGCGAAGCAAGGAGGTAGGTCCTATGCCCCCAGCCCGCCAATCGCGCGTCCAATGAAGTAGGTGACGAGGCCTTCCACCGCGCCGACGGCGGTCATCTCGAGGCCGCTGCTCCACCAGGAGCGCACCGTGATCATGGTTTTGGCCGCACCGACGGCAAAGTGGGCAATCAGAGAGATGACGGCGGCGGCGATGATGGCGGCGGGGCCATGCAGGAAGAAGAACGGGATAATCGGAATAAATGCGCCGACGGCGGTCGAGAGAAAGCCGGAAGTCGCTGATACCAATGGGTTAGAGAGTGCGTCCTCGGTCAAGTTAAGCTGCTCGGCGGCCAGCGTCTTCAAGAACTGCTCCGGGTCACGCGCCAGATGCTCGGCGGCGCGGACGGCGTCCTCGTGCGGCAGGCCTTTGACCTGGAGCACCAGCGCCATTTCCTCTTTGCCTTCTTCGGGGTTCTCCTCCAGCTCCGCCCGCTTGCGGAAGATTTCGGCGTCGTAAATCTCCCGCTCGCTTTTTGCTGCGAGGTACGCGCCGGACCCCATCGAGAGCGCTGACGCAATCATACCCGCAAGTCCTGCCAGAAGTACATACTTCTGGTCGCCCGCTGTCGCGCCGGACACGCCGGAGACAATGCCGAAGATCGCGCCCAAACCGTCATTGACGCCGTAGATAGCGTCGCCAATCCAGGAAGCCGGGGAACGATGACCTTTGCGTGCCCGCAGATCGTCCAGCGCCTGCTGGGGGTTCAGGGGCCGGGAGAACATGCGCCCGATGGGCTGGTCCGCCGACGGCGTTGGGGCCAGCATGGCTTTCAGCGCTTTCGAGTGCGCCTTTTCGTCGGCCATGACGTGGTGCAGGATTTCGACGCTCGGCTCATCGCCCAGCTCTTTAAGCTGCCGCCCGTAATGGGCGACATGCTTGCGCTCGTCCATCTCAATCCGGCGCAGAGTGGCATCGGGACCACCGACGCGGTTGACCAGCGTGTCGGCCACGCCGGTGGGCGAGCCGGTGTAGGACGGCGCAGGTGCGCCGAGTTCTACAAGCCGCCGCTCCCAGAGCTTGGCATGGTTCAGTTCCGCCGCCGCCAGCCCTTCCAGAATATGCTTTCGGTGTGGGTCGGTTTCGCGGTCCGCCAGTGTTTGGTAGGTGACGGAGCCTTCCATCTCTTCCTGCCAGTTGCTTTGGATGGCTTTAATCAGCTTTGGGTCGCCTGTTTCGTGCTTTTGTTCAATAACGCTCATTTCGTCGTATTGCTTTCCGTGTTTTCTCGTGCTTGACAGGCCGCGCAAAGGCCGTAGAACTCGACCCGCTGGGCGTGGATTTTGTACCCGGACGCCGACTGAGCTAGGCTGGGCAAACCTGTCAGCCCCTCCACCTCAACGTCCTGGATTTCGCCGCATGAGGTGCAGATGACATGGGGGTGGAAGTGCGGGCGGACGCCGTCGTAATGCTGGCGTCCGTCACCCGGCTGGATTTCCAGCACTTCGCCCATCTCCCGCAGCGTGTCCAGCGTTTTGTAGACCGTTGCCAGTGAGGTTGTCGGGGAGATTTGCTTGACCTGAGCATAGATTTCCTCTGCGCTGGGGTGCGTGTTGGAGCCGACGAGCGCCCGCAGGATGCACAGCCGCTGGGGCGTAATCCGGTGCCCGCTGTTCTGAAGTTTTTGCCGCAGGTCTTCTACCCGCGCGTCAAGCTGTGTTTGCATGTGTTAAACAGAACAATTCTTTATGGAAAGTGGTTCTTGATAATTATGCCAAAAGTGGGCGATTTTGTCAAGCATTTAGGGAAGTGTTATGAGCGATTTGGATAGGGATTTTCCAGTGTGGAACGCGAGAACGGACTTTGTTCCGCTCGCCGCATTGCTGCATCTGGACCAAAGCCTGCGCCCATCTTCTCAACTAACCCGTCAGGATTGGATGCGCTTCCTATCAGCGTTTCGGCAACATTGGAATTGGTCTGCACGGCCAGAAAGTAGGCGCAGCGGGCTGCCGTATACTCGCAGCTTGATTTGATCTCGAAGACCAACGCTGCTTCCGATACCACCTTATCAACCATGACCATCTCAGCAGCATTGTCACGGTTGTGCAAAAACAGGTAGGTCCACTCCCTTGATGCCGGGTTGTAGGAGTCGCCGTCACTACTTACGTTTTGAGCATCGGACCAGAGAAACGCCTTAACGACGCGGAATTCAGGACGCGGACCGTTAGGACGGATATAGAAGCGGTAAATGCTTTGGTCCACGGAAACTTATGCTCCATGCAGGGCACGCCAGGCGGCTTCAATGGCGGCGCGGAGTTCGGCGGCGGCGGCTTGGGGGTCAGGGGCCTGGGTGACGGCGTCGGTGACGGCGACGCCGTCGGCACCGGCGCGGAGGCAGTCGGCAACGTCGGCGGGGGTCTGGATGCCGCCGAAGGCGACGACGGGGATCTGGACGGCGTCTTTGACTTTTCGGAGCAGGGCAAGCCCTTCGCCGGGGGCGTCGGCGTCAAACGCGGGGCCGACCTGGATATAGTCCGCGCCGCCGCGCTCGGCTTGGGCTGCGCCGGTGACGGTGCGGGCGAACGTACCGACCGTGGCTTCGCCGGACGGGCGCAGGAAGTCGCGGGCGGCAGAGGGTTTGTAGGAGCGTTCGGTCAGCAGAACACCGTCCGCGCCGCACTTCTCGGCAAGCTCCAGGTCGCCGGTGACGATGAAGCGGGCCTGGCCGGCGGTCATCTCGCGCAGGCGCAGGGCGACGGCGTAGAGGCCGAGGTCGTCCACGCTGGAATTGCGGACCCGCAGTTGGACGATGTTGACGCCGCCGGCGACAGCGGCTTCGACAAGCGAAAGCGGGTCGGTCTTGTCGGTCCGGGTGCGGTAAAGCGCACGTCCGGTCACAAGGGTCAGGCTAGGCTGGGGAATTTCAGTCACAGGGGGTATTGTACCCGATGCGGGCGAAAGTTAGTATGGGGGGAACCTCACCCGGCTCGTTCCTCGCCACCCTCTCCTTAAGCAAGGAGAGGGTCAGAGAAGAACAAAGACGCGCTCACCGCCAAGTTTCCTTGCTGTCCTAATTATCTTGCTGTCCTAATTTTATCTTAACCCTCTCCTTGCTTAAGGAGAGGGTGGCGAGGAACGAGCCGGGTGAGGTCTTTACTCTTCACCACTTTCTTCGATGTAAACGCGCTTCTGCGCTTCCTCAAAGGTTGTCACGCCCTGCATGACTTTGGCGGCGGCGTCCTGGCGCATGGTGGTCATGCCCCGCGCCATGGCGGCCTGGCGGATTTTGTGGGATGGGATGCGAGCGAGCGTCATGGCCCGGATGGCGTCGTCCATGACCATCAGCTCCTGGACACTGGCACGGCCTTTGTAGCCGACGCCGCTGCAATGCTCGCATCCGGAGCCGGTCCGAAACTTGGCCTGGTGGAAGGCGGGAGAGTCGAGGTCTACGCCGAAGGCCTGCAGCTCTACTTCGGCGGGCTGGGACGGCTTGGCGCAGTGCGGGCAGACTTTACGCACTAACCGCTGGGCCAAAATGCCGACGACGGACGAGGCGACCAAAAAGGGGTCCATGCCCATGTTCAGGAGGCGCGTGATGGCTCCGGCGGCGTCGTTGCAGTGGAGCGTGGAAAAGACTAAATGACCGGTGAGGGCGGCCCGGAAGGCGATTTCGGCGGTTTCGTTGTCCCGAATCTCGCCGACATAGATAATGTCCGGGTCCTGACGCAGGATCGCGCGGAGCTGGCGGGCGAAGGTCAGGCCGGCTTTTTCGTTGACGTTGGACTGCCGGATGCCGTCGAGTTCGTACTCAATCGGGTCTTCAACCGTGATGATGTTGACGTCGGGCGTGTGGATTTCGTGGATGGCGCTGTAGAGCGTGGTTGTTTTGCCGGAGCCGGTCGGACCGGTGGCGAGAAAGATGCCGTGCGGTTTTCGGATCAGGCCGTTCAAGGCTTTTAAGTTGCGTTCGGAGAAGCCAAGCTGGGAAAGCTGAGGGCGGACGCCGGACTTGTCTAGAATCCGCAGGACAAGAGACTCGCCGTACTGGGTCGGCAGCGAGGAGACGCGCATGTCCACGGAGCGGCCTTCGACGGTGACGGAGATGCGCCCGTCCTGGGGCAGGCGGCGTTCGGCGATGTTCATTTCGGCCATGATCTTCAGGCGCGACGAGCAAGCCGCCTGGAACTCGCGCCGGATGCTGTCGATGTGCCGCAGGGTGCCGTCCTGCCGGAAGCGGATGTCGAGAGAGTTGCGACGCGGCTCTAAATGGATGTCGCTTGCGCCGGAAAGAATGGCGTCGGTGAGGATTTTGTTGATAAACTGAATGACGGCGGGCTGGTCCACACCGGCGGCGTCCAAAGCGTCGGGCTGACTGCTTGCGATTTGTCCGGCGGCAAGCGGCGAGAGTGACCCGGAGAAGACATCGGAGGCGCGTTTTTCGTCGGGACGCGGCGCGGCAGGGGCGGCGGGCAGCCTGGCGGGAACAGGAGCCGGAGCAGGCACGGCGGCAGGCGGCGTCAGAACTTCCGGCGCGGGTCCGTACCAGTGGGCGATGGCGGCCAGCAGGGGCGCTTCGGTGGCAATCGCCGGGGCGATCCGCAGGCGATGGGCCGTGGCGATCTTGTGGGCGGCTTCCATGACCCGCGCGTTCCAGGCGGCGACAATGATCTTTAAAGTGCCGTCGGGAGTCTTGCCGATGGGCAGCAGGGCGTACTTGTGGGCGACGGCGGCGGGAATGAGCGCGAGAACTTCTTTGTCTACTGCGACATCGTCCATCGCGACATAAGCGGCGTCAACTTGCTGCGCCCTGGCCCGCGTGACTTCCTCCACTCCAACCAAGTTCAGCTCGACCAGCACTTCGCCGAGCGGTTTCCCCGTCTGCTTTTGAAAGGTCAGCGCCTGCGCGAGCTGCTGTTCTTTCAGAAGTCCCTGCTCGACCAGAAGATGCCCCAGCTCTTTTCGTTTCATGCCGCCTGCGGGAAGAACCACCGTCATATTGCCTTGCTCCTAAAATCACAGTCTCAAAGTTGGTAAGATGCTGTTACTTTTATCGGCATTCGGCGCGAAAGTCGTTAGCCCGGCTTCGCCTCATGCACTGGCCCTGTTTCTCTTAACACAAACTTAATCTAAACTTAACATTCGCTTAACAAAATATATGGTGGCGTATGTTATACTATTTCTGAAATCCTCCCTTCCTTCTGAAATCCTCCCTTCCTTCTGAAATCCTCCCTTCCAGAGATGACTCAGAGCGAGACGCGGATTATCCCGCCCAGCCAGGCATTCCGACAAGGTACGCCGATGCCCTACTCCGACGCCGATGAGCGCAACGATTTTGTAGACCTGGTCGCCCAGACCGTGATTGACAAAATCGAGGAACGCTCCCGCCTGCACGAACTCGCCGATCTGGTCGTCGCCCGCGTTCTGGCGCTCCAACAAGAGCAGTCCGACGCCCAGGCTGAAAAAGCCGCCTACGACGCCCGCGCCCTGTCTCCCGCCCTAATGAATGGAAACGAGGAACATCATGCCGTCGCCCACTGACCCAACACCCGCCGAACTTATCCCTTCTGAACCCACTGCCGCCGACTCCGCGACCCCCAAATGGGACAAAGTGGAGCAGGAACGTCTCACCCGCCGCGCCGCCCTTCGCAAGATGGGCTACACGTCCGGCATCGCCCTATTCTCCCTGTTCGCCGTGGACGACCTGGCCCGCATGGCGATCAAGAAGATGGAGCAGCACAAAGAAACCCGGCAGATTGCTGAGACCGTCGCCAAAGAGTTCAAGAACTCAGGAATTGCTGCCGCGAACTCTTTCTCAAATTACTGTGGCTGCTTTTCTCCCTGCGTTCCTCCTAATCAATACTTCACCTGTGCAGCATGCACTTGGCCTTGCACGGGTTTCTTTTTGAGCAACGTGAGTTGCAGTACGTTCACAATTCCAGCAACAGCAACAATGGGCAAGCAAACAACGCCATGCTTTGCTTGCTGTGATGCTCAGTACCCTGATGGGGGGGTGATGGGGACATACAGCAATCTTAATTGTAGGGCGGGCTGCTGACGCTTAATGCTTGACTTTACGGTGAGCAGCGATTCAATTCGTTCTCACCGTGGGGTCACTCGCTTTCGCTTGTATCCCTTCTCTGAGTAATAGCACGATCTTTTAACGAAACCACGGTTCTATGAAGAAGCCCATAATTAAGAAACTGTTGTTGAGCTGTCTCGTTGCAGTTGTGGCTTGCGGCCTTTACGGTGCTTACTATTTTCACACAGCTATGGTAGAGTACAACATCATGCGCCCATGTCAGCAGAACTCGAATGTTCACCCTGATCAAAACGCCGCAGATGTTATGCTGCCTTGTTACGAAGTTGCCGCAAAGAGTTCGCCAAATAATCAACAAATTCAATATGATCTTGCTGGAAATCTGGCTATGACAGGGCACTACAATGATGCCAAGCCAATCTACGAGAAACTGTCGCAGTCAGGAGGGCCTTTTTCCTCAGATGCACGCAAAATGCTTCTGCCAGGCTCGATGCAAAAATTAAGAGAGATCAGCGAACAAGGGCATCGCAACTGGCAGGCTCGATTAGCATTGACAGTAGAAAACAATGCGGAGGAGGCGGATTTCTTGCGACTACATGCGATTGTGCGCCGAGGCAGGATCGTCCGCATGTCCCCCGAAGATAAAGCGGTTTGGCTGGCAATGCGCGATCGCCATCAGAAAGAAACAGATGCTTTGATCGGATACCGAAAGCAATAATTATGGCGCTACCTATCGGCAGTCAAATACCTTTGCTAGACGGCTCAACAGAATGGATTAACGGCAGCACCAACTCGGTGGACTTGTTAGGTTCTCCTACTGTTATTCATTTTTGGGCCGTCTCATGCCCAATTTGCAAGATGAATGTGCCTCATTTACAAGACTTAATAGAATTTTTCCGCGATCGCGAATTGCGGCTGATTTCTGTTCATATGCCACGCGCGGCAGAAGATCAAGATATTTCCAAAGTCAAAGAGATCGTTCAAGAAATTGGGTTACCAGGTCCTTGTGCAATCGATAACGCGCATTTAATCGGAGACCGTTTCCAGACTGGCGGCGTTTGGCCGTGCTACTTTTTGTTTGACGCGGAAGGCAAACTCCGAAGCCGGGCGTCAGGGGCGCTTGGAATCAAGATGGCCGAGAACTCGCTCAGACGCCTGCTGGAACTGGAAACCAACAAATGAACCGCCGCGCCTTTACGCTGATTGAACTGCTCGTTGTCATTGCCATTATTTCGCTGCTGGCGGCCATTTTGCTGCCGGTCTTCGCCTCCATTCGGGCCAAAGGCCGACAGACGGTTTGCGTTTCCAACTTGCGGCAGCTTGGGCTTGCAGTAGCTTTGTACACGCAGGACAGCGATGACATTGTTCCTCTGGGCGGCGACCCCGACGACATTCACACGAGCGAGTGGCAGACGGCTTCGAGCGGTGTCTACTGGGCGCAAGCCCAGCAGCTTCGCCCGCTGCCGGACGTGCTGCATCCTTATACATCAAGCAATGAGTTGTGGCACTGCCCAAGCGATACCGGCTACGACGTTGCAGACTTCGCGGGTTCAACCGCACTGGCAGCGCATCCCTCCGCGTTTGCAGCGTATGGGTGCAGCTACGGCTACCATACCGAACTTGCCTTCCGGCAGGAAACGCTTGCGGGAATGGTTGCTTACGATGATTTGCCCCCCTTCGCCGAGCATGGAGCCTCGGAAATCAATCTGCTGGTGGATCAAGTCGGGAATTGGCACGGAAGCGGCACTGAGTCTTTAGGCCGGTTCAATGTCCTCATGGGTGATGGACATGTGAAAACGCTGACAGATGACGCACTGAGCGACAACTACGACTGGACGTTTGATCTTCCGACCGGGCCATGATTACTCCTTATACTAACCTCTTTCAACCCGAAACCAATGTTGGCTCGGCAATTTCACGCCGCATCGGACAGCGGCAGAAAAATCAGCTTAAAGCGCGTTTCTTGAAGTTGCTGAGCGCGACACCGCTGTACGACCAGCTTATTCTCCGAAGCGGCTCGGCCCTGCATGGGGTTTACCTGCATGAGCGGTACACGGAAGACTTGGACTTCTTTGCTCCGCCTGTTATAGCGGAAGATTTTCCGGCGGCGTTCCAAAGCATTGGCCTCTGTCTGGAAAAGCGGGGTGAGGGCATCACGCCGGTTTATGTCGCGCCGGGTCTGGCTCAGGGACGAGTGGAGATCGGCGTGGACGTGCTTGCCGCAAGCTACCCCGAAGAAAGCTTTCTGGTCCCGGAGCCGCATCTTTTCCGCGCCGTCAGCGGCGAAATGGCTCCGGTACGCACCTATCCGCTTCCGGCGCTGCTGGCCCGCAAGCTGCGCTATATGATGTGGCGTCGCTACGCGGTAGACTTCTATGACTTGTGGATTGGCTTAGAGAAGCGCCCAGAAGTAGCCCCGGAGATGAGCGAAATCGTCCGGCAGCGCGAAAGCGGCGTCGCGTTCCATGAGCGCTACCGGGCAGATACAGCACGGATGGGTTTAGACGCGCTGGAAGCGAGCTGGCACGAGGAACTTGCGGCGCTGATGCCGAGAGTGCCGGAGTTCGGGCAGGTCAAGCAGGCTCTCGCCCACTGGCTGCCGCAGTTTGAGAACATAGAAAGATGAAAAGCGCGATGACACCGCAAGTCGGACAGCCTGCGCCGCCGTTCGCCGCCGAAGCGTTTGACCCGGCGATGCCGTTAGGAAAGCAGATGCGGACAATCAGCCTCACCGATTATGCCGGGCGCTGGCTGGTCTTCTTCTGGTATCCGTCGGACTTCACCGTGGTCTGCCCCACCGAGATTACGGCCTTGTCGGACCGGCTGGGCGAGTTCACCGAGCTGGACTGCGCCGTTCTCGGAGCCAGCACAGACAGCGTTTACTGCCACGCCGCCTGGGCGGACGTGCCGCGTGAAGGCAACGGCATCGCCGGAGTGCGATTCCCATTGCTGTCGGACCGAAGCGGGCGCATTGCCTCAGAGTATGGGGTACTGCTAGAGGCGGAAGGGCTGGCGCTGCGGGGGCTGTTTGTGGTTGACCCGGACAGCATAGTGCAGCACGCGACCGTCAATAATCTCAATGTCGGGCGCAGTGTGGACGAGACGTTGCGCGTTTTGCAGGCCATCCAATCCGGCGGCCTGTGTTTGTCCGATTGGAAGCCGGGGCAAGGGACAAAAGTGCCGGAGTAGCGACACAAAAATCACCCCGGCAAGTGCCGGGGTGATTTTTTTATTGCTGCCGAAGGCAATGAGGCTATCGAAGGCGGCGGGGGCGGTCGTCGTCTTCCTCCTCGTCGTCATCGTCTTCGAAATGCTCGTCGTCAATGTCGTCGAGTGCGCCGGAGGAGTCGGTGTAGTTGGAGATTTCTTCGCCGCGAAAGACCGTCACAAGAAAGTCTTCGCGCTCGAAAGACGGCAGGTAGGACGAGACAATGTCGTCGTCAATCTGGGCCAGCAGCTCTTCTTCGGTGCTGACGGGCAGGTCGGCTTCTAAAACAAGTGTCGCGTGGATGGTGCGGCTTTCGACGGCGAAATGCAGGTCAAGCTGGCCGATGCGGCGGTCTTCTTCCCAGATCAGAAAGATCTCGGAGCTTTGGGTGCGGACGAGGCGGGAAAGCCGGTAATGGTAGTTTGTATCCATGAAAGCATTATGCCGAAAAAGTGAGGCAAAAAGAAAGGGCGGGGAGTAATCCCCGCCCCATAGAGAACGCAGTAGGCTGATTCGGGCCACTAGGCTGGCTCGGGCCGGAACGTCGGCAGGCGGCGCGGCTTCTCCGGAGCAGGCTGCACGGGGTCGCCCATGTCGCCGGCGCTCGGCGGGATTTGCCGCACTGCCGGCAGAGGAGCCTCGGGCGCGATGGCCCCTTCCATCAGCGCGATAAAGTCTTCGCGCTCCAGCATTTCTTTTTCCAAGAGAACGCGCACGATCTGGTCCATTTTGGATCGGTTTTCGGTCAGGATCACACGGGAGCGCTCGTAGCACTCTTCAATGATGGACCGGACTTCTTTGTCAATTTCCAGCGCGATGGTTTCCGAGTAGTTACGCTCCTCGTTCCAGTCGCGGCCCAGAAACGGGCTGCCGTGGCGGGTGCCCAGCACGACCGGGCCAAGCTTTTCACTCATGCCGTACTCGCAGACCATGGCGCGGGCAATGGCGGTCGCCCGCTCAAAGTCGTTGGACGCGCCCGTGGTGACTTCATTGAAGACAGTTTCTTCGGCGACTCGGCCCGCAAGAAGCGCACTGACGTCGTCCAAGAATTCCTGGCGCGTGGTCAGGTACTTGTCTTCGGTCGGGTACTGCATGGTGTAGCCGAGGGCACGGCCACGGGGCAGGATCGAGATTTTATGCACCGGGTTCGCGTTCGGCAGCAGCTCACCGACAATCGCATGGCCGACTTCATGGTAGGCAATACGCTCGCGGGTGGTCTCGTTCATCACCCGAGACTTGCGCTGCGGCCCGGCAACGACGCGGTCTACGCTTTCGTTGAAATCGTCCACGCCGATCTTTGTCTTGTCATAACGGGCGGCAAGCAGGGCCGCTTCGTTGACGAGATTGGCGAGGTCCGCCCCGGAGAAGCCAGGAGTACGCCGGGCCAGAGCTTGGGCGCTGACTTCCTCGGCCAGCGGCTTGCCGCGCAGGTGGACGTTTAGGATCGCTTCGCGGCCCCGGACATCCGGCGGGTCCACCGTCACCTGCCGGTCAAAGCGGCCAGGGCGGAGCAGGGCCGGGTCGAGAACGTCAGGCCGGTTCGTCGCGGCGATCATGATCACGCCGGCGTTCTGGTCAAAGCCGTCCATCTCAACGAGCAGTTGGTTCAGGGTCTGCTCCCGCTCATCATGCCCGCCGCCCATGCCCGCGCCGCGCTGACGTCCGACAGCGTCAATTTCGTCAATGAAGATCAGCGAGGGCCGGTTGGCTTTGGCGGTGTCGAACAGGTCACGGACACGGGACGCGCCGACGCCGACAAACATCTCAACGAAGTCCGAGCCGGAGATATGGAAGAACGGCACGCCAGCCTCGCCGGCAATGGCACGGGCGAGCATGGTCTTGCCGCATCCGGGCGGGCCGAGCAGCAGGACGCCCTTCGGGATTTTCGCCCCGAGCGCCTGAAACTTCTTGGCGTTCTTTAAGAACTCAACGACTTCCTGCAGCTCCTGCTTGGCTTCCTCCACGCCGGCGACATCGTCAAACGTGACTTTGGGCGTGTTTTCGTTCTGACGCTTGGCTTTGGAGCGCCCGAACGACATGGCCTGGTTGCCGCCGCTCTGGGCCTGGCGCAGGAAGAACATGTAGAACACAAACAGCAGCAGCAGCGGCCCGACAATGCCGGCCGCGAGTGTCAGCATGGTATCGGAGATGGCAGGCTTGTCAATGGTGTACTTTGCGTGATGCGCGGTGAGCTGCTCATACAAATACTGCCGCGTCTGCGGATTGTCCGAACTCAGATAGACCGTGAAAAGCATGTTGCCTTTTGTGGTATGTCCCTGAAACGTTTCTTTGTCGAAGCTGCCTTCGGAAACATTGTCAGCCTGGATGTTGTCAACAAACTGCGAGTAGCTGAAATCTTTTGGTGCCTCGCCGAGGCGCAGCAGGTTTTTGTTGCCCTGAGTGAAGAAGAAGATCAAACTCACGAGGACAACGAGGGGCAGAATGACGCGAACGATGTTATTTCTGTTCAAACAAAAGCCTCCTTCCCCGCCGGAAACACTGCGGCTAATCGCAGCCGGTGTTTGGACGCGGGAAGACTCTCCTAAATCCCAAGTGGGATAGCACTCTTTGAGAATGGGTCAGTATACCACATTATTGCCTTTAGGACAATCTTAGTGCCTTAAGACAATCTTGCGGTACTCTGTTATACGAGGCGGCCTGTATCAGCGTTCCCGTCCCTCTTCCGCTGTTTTTAACACTTGGATGGGGCTGGACGTTCCGCAGATAATCCGCAATTATCAGGCGCGCTCCAGCCGCCAGCCGTCGCCAGTTTTCACGGGCAATTGCAGCGCGGCCAGTGTTCCCGCGCCCAGTTCCAGCGTGTGCGCCGCGCCGGGCAGCCCCACCAGAGGCCGTCCCGGCATGACAGTGGAGTCTACGCGCAGCGTGTGCAGTTTATCATCTAAGAACAGCAAATCCAGCGCAAACCGAACGCCGATTGTGTGGACCGATGCCACGCCCGGCAACCAAAACCCTTCGCCGGGCGGCAGGCTGGGCCGCCCCAGCACCCCCCACCCTTTTGCCAGCCAGTTGTCTGCCCGCGTCACTTGGGCGACGCGGCGATTGCTGGGGAGGTGAATAAGATGGAAATAGGTCATAGTGATTGGTGGAATGCCGGGGTTGTGGAAAACCCCGGCAAAGAAATGTCCTTCGGGCGAGGATATTGGCCTGCGGGTCCTAAGCCTTTCCTTGCCTGGAAGACATTTCCTGCCGGGGTTTTCCACAACCCCGACACTTTGCATCAAGTAACGCAGTGGCATCATTCGTAGCCGGAAACGGCGTCAACTTGGACCGTGCCGCGCCGGTCCAGATGCACGGTCAGCGCGTTTGGCGAGCCGCAGGAAAGACATTCGGCAAGGCGTGCTTCCGGCCCATTTTCGCCCAGAGCCTCCGCGCTCACGGGAACCGCGACAGCCGTGCCGCAGCAAAAGCAGGTATAGTCGGCCATCTCGCGCGGCTTCCATTCGGCTTTCGGTTCCTGCAAGCGCTCCCAGCGAAAATGGATAAACAGCCGGCCCCAGTTGTCGCCGTCTTTCTCGATGCGGTGATACCGGGCTTTGACTTCCGGCTGGTCTAGGAAGCGCAGAACAGCTTTTTTGAGCTGCCCTGAGCCTTTGCCGGGAATGACTTCGACTTCCGTGCTGCGCTTGGCCGTGGCTTCGTCCATGATGTTTTTTAATGCGGCATCAATGGCGCGGCTGTCATTATAGATAGGATGCAGGTCTAACTTGAGCTTCATAATGGTGTAGGGTTATTGTAGCATAAATACGTGGAACTGAAGTTCTACGCTGTGGGCGCAGACGCCTAGCATCCGCCTTCGCGGACGAAGAACAAGAAAGCAGTATCGGGTAGTATGACGGTATGAAGAGACGCTTGATGCTGTTTTCGCTGCTGATGGTTTTGTGCGCCGCGCCTCGGTGTTTTGCTCAGGTTCATAACACAGCTACCTGGCCCGAAGCAGTAAGTCAGGCGGATACCATCTGTCTGGGAACAATTACTAAGACGGAGATCGAGACTGTGGGCCGAGGGGTGTCGGAGTTTTCCATCGCAACGGTTCATGTCAATGTTATTGCTGTCCTCAAAGGAACGGCGGCGCAGAAGCAGATCACGATTTCTGATTGGCATCTTTCGCGGGTTGACATTCCTACCAACAAATATGTCGTTTTCTTTTTGAAGGATTGGGGCGGTTCCGATTACGCGCTTTTGGACGGGTGGGAGGGTTCTTTAACCGCGCTGGGAAACGAGCCACCTCTGCCACTGCTGCCTGGCCTCACGCCGTTTCGGGCGACCGGCCTTCTCATGGCGAATACGCTGGCTCATGCGGATCACGAACGGCGCTGGGAACTGCTGCTCAGAATACGACAGGGCTTGCTAATAGATCGCCCAGTAGATCCGTATTTTGTCAAGGTCGCCACGCAGGTAGGTGAGCCGAAAGGCGCACATGAGTTTTTAGAGCGGCAGATTGTTCCTTTAGTAAAGCCATATGTGCATGACTCGGATAAAGACACGGCGCGTGTGGCCCAGCTTGTTGTCGCGCATCGGTTGTAGTTGCCCGCTTTGCGGGGTAAGATAGCGGCGTTAAAATTGGCCCTTAGAAGTTAGGTACGACAGAAACAATGAATGTTTTTCGCTCTGCACTTATGCAGATGGCTTTGTTTTCGTTTTTGCTGCCGGGAGCCGCTTCGGCGTCTCACCGGCATCATCATCATAGTATAACGCCTGCCGCGCCGCCGCAGGTGGTTTTGGACTTAACGCCGGTGGTCGTGCAGCCGTATGTGGTGCCGCCGCCGATAGCCGTTGCCGACCCGGTGCGGGCCAGCTTCTTGAAGCGGATGAACCTGGAAAATGGGGTAGAAGTGCGGTCAACGCGCTGGATTGAGCCGGGCGACGTGACGACGCGCAATCTGTTTATCTTAAGCGTGACGCAGTCGCTGGAAGGCGGCTTTGATTCGGTCAACTTGTACGACAAGGGCGTGCTGTCGTGGGGGGTGATGCAGTGGACCGCCGGGACGGGCAGCCTGCCGCCGGTGCTGATCTACATCAAGCGGCGGCTGATTGGGACGGGGCAGGCGCGGGTGTGGAACAAAGTGTTTGTGGCCCAGGGCATTGACGCGGGCGTGCGGGGGCTGATTGTCTACGGCAAGCCGGTGACCACTTCGGATGACATGCGGCTGGCGTTTCGCGGGTCGGTCATCCCCGGCAATTATGACCCGAAAATGGCCGGCTACTGGGCAACGGTGATGGCCCGTGCGGGTCGTCAGCCTGCCGTGCAGTTGTACCAGCGCGAGTATGCGCAGCGGGTCGTGGATGCTTTGCTGACGCAGACCGTGCCGGGGCAGAACGCGACGGTCGAGCAGCTTTGCGGCAGTGATGCCTATGCCGAGGCGCTGGCGTTTGCGCTTTGGACCAACAACCCGCGTCATGCGATGGAGTATCTAGGCGATGCGGCGCAGGCGGCTCGGCATCAAACCGGCCAGGCTGCCCCGGCGTGGGGTCCGGGGGCTTTCCGTGAGGCGCTGCTGGCCCGGTGCCGGGTGTCCCGCTTTGGTAACTGGCAGACCCGCGCGGCGCTGATTGCCGCCCGCGCGGCGGCGCTGCACACCGCGCCGGCGGCGTCGCTGACGCCCTACGAGCAGACGTGCCAGGCGGCGCTGTCAGCGCGAAAGACGCAGATTGCCGCCAAAGCCGCGTTCGTCCATGCACGTTCCGTCCAGCTTGCCAGCCGGCATAAAGCCGTGCGGTCGAAAGCGCATCCGCCGCTGCTTTCTCAGCGGCCTTTAAAGAAAGTGCCGGGGGTATAGAAACCCCCGGCAAAGAAGCGTCCTTCGGACGAAGATTAAGAGTAAGCTATGCCAAAGTCGGGAAGCTCCCATCTTTATCTTTCGACCGCATGCTCTCCCAGCGCAAGCAAGGCATGGTATACTGACTGTATCTTGAAACGCTTTACCAGACCCTTAATTATCGTTGCCGTGCTGCTGGTTCTCGCAGCGCTTGTAGGCCGGGCTGTTTCTAAAAGCCTGCACCAGCCGCCGGTCCCACCCCGCACGGTCAGCGTGGGGCGCGGCGACATCGCCATATCGGTCTCGGAAACGGGGACGATTGAACCCGTAGACAAAGTGGATGTCAAAAGCAAAGCGGCGGGCCGGCTGCTGTCTATTCCCATCACCGAAGGCCAGTTTATCCACAAAGGCCAGCTTATCGCGGTTGTGGACCGCTCGCTGATTGACCCGCAGCTTGCTCAGTTTGAGGCGCAACTTCGCTCGGCTCAGGCCCATCTTTCTCAGACGCAGGCGGAATACTCCCTGCAAGTGCAGCAGACGGCGTCGGCGATTGCGGAAGCGAAAGCCAGCCTGGCAACCGCGAAGACGCATCTGGCGGTCGTTGCTGCCAGCGCTCGCCCGCAGGAGCTGGCCCAGCAGAAGGAAGCCGTGGACCGGGCGCAAATCTCAGTGGACGACGCCCTGCGGACCCAGAAGCGGCGGGCGTCGCTGCTGGCGAAAGGCTTCATCTCGCAGGCGGATTATGACACGGCACAGGTCGCCGTAGACACCGCCGAAAGCACGCTGGCGACGGCAAAGCAGGCACTGGCGCTGACCGCTGCCGGGCCGCGGGTGCAGGACGTAGCCGATGCCCAGGCCCAGGTCGCCGCCGCGCAGGTCCAGCTTGAGGCCGCGCAGGCGAACTCCGGCCAGAACACCGTCAAATACGCCGATATTGCCCAGGCCCGCGAAGCCGTGTCTCAGATCGCCGGCAATATCCAAACGCTTCAAGTCAACATTGCCGACACGCGCATTCTCGCGCCGGCGTCCGGGCTGGTGCTCAAAAAGTACAAGCAGCCGAATGAGATTGTCCAAAGCGCGACGACCGGCTTTTCCGATGCTCAGTCCATTGTCGCGACCCTCGGCAGCCGCCTGCAGGTTTCGGTCGGCATCAATGAGGTGGATGTCGCCAAAGTCGCGCTCCATTCTCCCGCAACGATCACTGTGGACGCCCTGCCCGGCGCGTCGTTCCCCGGCACCGTCACCCAGATCGCCCCGGCATCTACCAATGCGTTCTCCAGTGACAGCAGCGGAAGCGGCGGCGGGGCGAACTCCATTTCCAAGTTTCTGGTCAAAGTCGCGTTCGACCGCAACGATCCGCGGCTGCGCTCGGGCATGAGCGCAAGCGTGAATATCATCAGCCAGAAGCACGTTCACGTCGTTCTCGCGCCCCTAGAAGCCGTGCCTGACGGCAAGTCCGGCACGGTGACGGTGCTGACGGTCGGCAAGAAGCAGGAGCGCAAAGTTGTGACGGGGCTGCGTGACGATACGCATGTCGAGATAGTGTCCGGCCTCCAGCCCGGCGAGGCGCTGGTGGTCCCGCCGGTTGACGGCTCCGGCCGGCGCAAGAGCGACATCACGGGGAACTAGGGCCTTATGATCTTTTTGGAATCCATTCGGGTGGCTCTGGCCGCCCTGTGGGCAAACAAGCTGAGGGCGCTGTTGACGATGCTGGGCGTGATTATTGGCGTCATGTCCGTCATCGTGATGATTGCGGTTGTGCAGGGGCTTCGGCAGCAGATTTTGTCGTCGTTTGCCGGCAACGGGGCGAACCTGATCTTTGCGTCGTACCAGCCGAAGATCGGCAGCGTGTCGCGGGGCGGCTTTTCGGGGCTGACGATGGCGGATGCTCAGGCGGTTCAGGACCGCTGCACCCTAGTAGGCGCGGTCAGTGCGACGGCGGACGCCACCGTAGTCGCGCAGGTGGGCGCAAGCCGGCGCTCGGCGGCTTTGACCGGCGTTCTGGACACGTTCAACCAGACCCAGAACCTGCCGCTG
>JAABUQ010006228.1_pt1 | contig 18262 bp, 17 predicted proteins | sample 5560001 | NCBI WGS metagenome assembly JAABUQ01 (sample SAMN10711888, study PRJNA513371) | rock metagenome | isolation source: Antarctica rocks | place: Antarctica: Victoria Land, Finger Mt nord | collected 2015-12-18
CGCCTCCAGCGCAACACGCGCCTTGAACTCAGCCCCATACCGCTTCCGCTTGCCCGTCATCGGGTCCGTCCTTCTCGTCAGGCGAACTAAGCTTAACCGCCTGTCCGAAAAACGGGGACCACCTCAAGATCCCGGTCGGCTCGACGATCGCTTCGGGGATAGACGTGCTCAAAACCCACGGCGCCGGGTTCTTCGACGGCGTGTCGGACACGGTGCGCTTCGTGATTGACGGGATCACGGCGGCGCTGGTGTGGCTGCCAAGCCCGCTGCTGATCCTGCTGATGGCCGGGTTGTCCTACCTGGTGCGCCGGTCGTGGCAGCTCAGCCTGTTCGTCGCCCTGGCGCTGCTGTTCATTCTGAACCAGGGCTACTGGCAGGAAACCATGGAAACGCTGTCCCTGGTGCTGGCGTCCGCCTTGGTGTCCAGCGCCATCGGCATCCCGCTTGGCATCGCCTCCGCGCACCGGCCCTGGCTGTTCCGGCTGATCCGCCCGGCGCTGGACCTGATGCAGACGCTGCCGACCTTCGTTTACCTGATCCCGACCCTGGTGCTGTTCGGGCTGGGCGCGGTGACGGGGCTGATCTCGACCGTCATCTTCGCCCTGCCGGCGCCGGTGCGCCTGACCCATCTCGGCATCACCTCGGTACCCCGGCAACTGCTGGAGGCCGGTGAGTCGTTCGGCGCCACCCGCCGGCAATTGCTGTGGAAGGTGGAGCTGCCCAGCGCCCGCCCGATGATCCTGGCCGGCCTGACCCAGTGCATCATGCTGAGCCTGTCCATGGTCGTCATCGCCGCGCTGGTAGGTGCCGGCGGGCTGGGCGTGCCGGTGGTGCGGGCGCTGAACACGGTGCGGGTGGACACGGGGTTTGAGGCCGGGCTGGTAATCGTGCTGCTGGCCATCATCCTGGACCGCGTGTGCCGCCCACCAGAGGAGAGGAAGGCATGATGCGCCCCGCCATCGAATTCCGCGGCGTTGACATCGTCTTTGCCGGGAACGCTGGACCGCAATCGCCACGGATGAAGGAGGCGCTGCGCCTGGTGGATGCCGGCACGTCCCGGGCCGAGATCGCCCGGCAGACCGGGCTTGTCGCCGGCGTGACCGGCGCCAGCCTGACCGTCGAGCAGGGTGAGATTTCGGTGCTGATGGGCCTGTCCGGCTCGGGCAAGTCCACCCTGCTGCGCGCCGCCAACGGGCTGAACACGGTGACGCGCGGCCAGGTGCTGCTGCAGGACGGCGACGGCACCGTGGACCTCGCCTCTTGCGACGGGCCGACCCTGCGGCGGATGCGGCTCAGCCGGGTGGCGATGGTGTTCCAGTCCTTCGCGCTGCTGCCGTGGCGGACCGTGCGGGAGAACGTCGGACTGGGGCTGGAGCTGCGCGGCGTGTCCGCGGCGGAGCGGCGGCGGCTGGTGGACGATAAGCTGCAGCTCGTTGGCCTGGACCAATGGGCCGACCGCTTCGCGCACGAACTCTCGGGCGGGATGCAGCAGCGGGTCGGGCTGGCCCGCGCCTTTGCGACCGACGCCGACATCCTGCTGATGGACGAGCCGTTCTCCGCGCTCGACCCGCTGATCCGCGGCAAGCTTCAGGACGAGCTGCTGGACCTGCAGCAAAAGGTGAAGAAGACCATCCTGTTCGTCAGCCATGACCTGGACGAGGCGGTGAAGATCGGCAACCACATCTCGATCATGGAGGGCGGCCAGATCGTGCAGACCGGCACGGCGGAGGACATCGTGCTGCGCCCGGCCAACGATTACGTGTCGCAGTTCGTGCAGCATCTCAACCCGCTGACGGTGCTGAGGGCGGGGACAGTGATGCGCCGGCACGGCGACCTGCCGCGGGAGGGTGCGGGCGTGTGGCTAGACGACCGCCGCTCCTACCGCCTGACGCTGGACAAGGAGGGGCGGCCGGCCGAAGCGTTCCACGATGGCGAGCGGCTGCCGGTCACGCCAATGGACCATTTCGACGGATCGCAGTCGGTGGTGCCGGCGGGATTGCTGGTGGTGCCGCACAGCTTCCCGCTGCGTCTGACGATGCACCTGCGCCAGGTCAGCGGGCATCCGGTGCTGCTGGCGTCGGATGACCGGTTCGCGGGCGTGTGCGACGGGGATGATATCCTGAAGGCGCTGTGCGGGACACACGGGCCGGACGCGATGGCGGTGTCGCCGAAGCTGGAACGGGTGGAGTAGCCGTCCGCAACGGCCTGAGTGTCTGTCCGGGATCATGCCATTGGAAATGCTCATTCCTAGCGCGCGAGCTTGCCCGAGCCGGAGAGCTGGAATGCAGCACGCATCGAGGGACTGGCCCCATCCGGGCGAACTGCTCATGGGAGAAATTCTAAGTTAGTTCAATGTGATGTTTCCGGACAGACACTGAGACCGCCCGTCAGGGAAGTCGTGACGCTTCTCTCTCCCTCTCCCTCCGGGAGAGGGCCGGGGTGAGGGGGTCTTCGCTGTGGAGCGATGCGCGGACGGTGCTGACGGAATACATGCGTGATGGCCGAACCCCGCGCTCGAAGACCCCCTCACCCCAACCCTCTCCCGGAGGGAGAGGGAGCAGGCAGGTGTAGTTCTACAATCCCAGCGATGCCTTCACCGCTGCCAGGCCGTCCTTCCCGTCGAACGTCGTCACCCCGTCCAGCCAGGCCGCGAGCTTGTCCGGGTTGGCCTTCATCCAATTCCGTGCTGCCACGGCACCGTCCTGCTTCTGGGTGGCAATAGACGCCATGATCGCGTTTTCCATCGGCACGGTGAAGCTGAGCTGGTGGAACAGCCGGTCGGCATTCGGGCACTGCGCGGCATAGCCGTTGCGGGCCATCGTGTTGACGGTTGTGCTGCCGTAGTTCGGCCCGAAATACTGCTCGGCGCCGGACAGGTAGGTGATCGGGAACCGTTCGTTCATCGGGTGCGGCTCCCAGGCCAGGAAGGCGATCCACTTCTTGTCGCGCACCGCCCGCTCGACCTCGCCGAGCATCCCCTGCTCGCTGGACTCGATCAGCTTCCAGCCCTTCAGCCCGTCCTCGCCTGCGGTCAACATGCGCTGGATGTTCTGGTTGGCGGGCGCGCCGGGCTCAATGCCGTAGATGCGGGAGCCGAACTTGTCGGCATGCTTCCCCAGGTCGGCGGTGGTATGCACCCCCTCCGCCGCGACGTAGTCCGGCACCGCCAAGGTGAACTTGGCATTCTGTAGGTTGTGTTCGACCAGCACCATCTTGTCGGCCTTCAGCAGCGGCTCCACGAAGTTGGTCTGCGCCGGCATCCAATTGCCCAGGAACACATCAAGCTGCCCGGTGGACAGCGCCTGGAAGATGATCGGTACCGACAGCGTGTTGACCGTCTGCTTGTAGCCCAGCCCCTTGAGCAGCGTGCCCGCGATGCCGTTGGTGGAGGTGATGTCGCTCCAGCCCGGGTCGGCCATGCGGACCGTGGCGCAGGACGGCCCCTCGGCCGACTGCGCCGCGGCGTAGGGCGCCATGGCCGCCGCAACCAGAATGAATGTTTTCAGGATACGCATCGAATCGTCCTCCGGGGGTTCAGACTGTGGACGCGCCGACCCGGGGGAAGCGTGCCGCCGCCTCCAGGTCGTCGAGCTTCATGTGATTCCGCATATACAGCCGGCTGGCGTCGCGAACGGGCTGGTGGTCCCAGGACGTCTGCGCGCCGTGCCGCAGCGCCTCGGCGACGAAGCGCCGGCGGCGCTGGCTGGCGAGCACGTCCGCATGCAGCCGCACCAGGTCCCAGCGTCGCGCCACCCCGGCGCGGAGACTTGCCGCGACGCCGTGCAGCGCCGGGTCGGCCGCACGGTTGACCAGCTCGTCCGGGTCCGCTTGCAGGTCATAAAGCTGGTCAGGGTCGCCCGGCGAGTGGACGAACTTGTGCATCCCGCGCCGCAGCATCACGACCGGGGCCACGGCGCCCTCGGCCAGATACTCGCCCAGCACGTCATGCTCCACCCCGGCCCCCGACAGCAACGGCAGCAGGGAATGGCCGTCCAGCGGGGTCGCATAGTCCGGCGCCCGCCCGTCGCCGGCGATCTCCGCCAGGGTCGGCAGGATGTCTGCCAGGGACACCGGCTCAGCCCGCCGTCCCGCGGCGAACAAGCCCGGCGCATGCACGACGAGGGGCACGCGGCAGGCCGGCTCGAAGAAGCTCATCTTGTACCATAGCCCGCGCTCCCCCAGCATCTCGCCGTGGTCGGCCAGCAGGATTATAACCGTGTCCCGCTCCATGCCGGTCTCCCGCAACGTTGCAAGCAGCGTGCCGACCTGGTCGTCCACGAACGAGCACGCGCCGTAATAAGCCCGGCGCGCCGCGAGCACCTGGGCCTCCGTCACCGGCTGCGCCTCGGTCGCGCAGACATGGCGCACGCGCCGGGTATGCGGGTCGTCGGCCACGTCGCCTTGGCGGACGCGCGGCATGTCCACGGCGGCGCCGTCGTAGCGGCTCCACCAGGGGTCGGGGATGGTGAAGGGGTCGTGCGGATGGCTCAGCGAGACGACCATCAGGAACGGCCGCTTGTCGCCGCCCCGGGCGATGTCGAACAGGCGCTGCCGGGCGCTGAACACCACCTCCTCGTCGAAGTCTATCTGGTTGGTCCGCACGCATTGTCCGGCGAAGGCCACGCTGTCCATGTTATGATACCAGTCCGGACGCACCTCCGGCTGCTGCCAGTCCGGGGTCCAGGCGTAATCGGCCGGGTAGATGTCGGTGGTCAGCCGCTCCTCGAACCCATGCAGCTGGTCCGGCCCGCAGAAGTGCATCTTGCCCGTCAGCACGGTGAGGTATCCCGCCCGGCGCAGGTAATGGGCGAAGGTTGGCATCTGCGAGCTGAACTCGGCGGCGTTGTCATAGGCGCCGGTCTCGGACGGCAGCCGGGTAGACATGAACACGGCGCGCGACGGCGCGCAGAGCGGGCTGTTGCAATAGGCGGACTCGAACACGACGCCGTGCTCGGCCAGGCGGTCCATGTGCGGCGTCACCGCCACCCGGTTGCCATAGGCCGGCAGCGCCCCGGCGGTCATCTGGTCCGCCATCAGGATCAGGATGTTCGGTGTGCGCGCCATGCCCAGCCCCCGGGACCGACGATGCAGCGTCAATCCATTGCAACAGGATAACCTCAGCATGAACCCGCCGTGAACCAGGCATGGCCTGATCGGAACTATAAAACAGGCTTACGACAGGCCGGCATGACCTGCCCTCGCAGCAGGCGCTCGCGGCGTTCGTTGCGTCCCGCCTCGACAATCCTGCCCGGCGTGACAGGATGCGCGCCGCCGGCGCCTTCAGCACGGCCAAACACCGGGAGAGCGTCATGAGAAGCATCGCCAGGCTGGCTGCCGCTGCGCTGCTCGGGCTGTGTCCCGCCGGGCTTGCCAGGGCCGAGATCTCGGACGGGGTAGTCCGCATCGGCGTGCTGGCCGACATGTCCGGGGTGTATTCCAGCATCGCCGGCAAGGGCGCGGTAATCGCAACGCGCATGGCGGTCGAGGACTGCCTGCGCGCCGAATGCGCCGGCATGAAGATCGAGGTCCTGTCCGCCGACCACCAGAACAAAGCTGACGTGGCGCTGGCGATTGCGCGGGAGTGGATAGACAAGCAGGGGGTGGACGCCTTCGCCGACATGGGCAACGCATCCATCCAGCTCGCGATGCCCACTCTGCTGCGGGACAAGAATCGGGTCGGGCTGTTCCCAGGCGGCACCGCCCGGCTGACGGGCGACGCCTGCATGCCCAGCCACGTCGTGCAGTGGATGTGGGACACCTACGGCCAGGTCGCGGGCGTCGCCAACCAACTGACCAAGCCCGGAACCAAGTGGTTCCTCGTCACCGCGGACTATGCCTTCGGCCATCAGTTCGAGGCGGATGCGAAGACGCTCGTCACAGCGAAGGGCGGCACGGTGATCGGCTCCGCCCGGCACCCGTTCCCGGCAACCGACCTGTCGTCGCAGCTCCTGACGGCGCAGGCGTCGGGTGCGGACGTGATCGCCCTGGCCAACGCGGGCGGCGACACGGTCAACAGCATCAAGGGCGCGCACGACTTCGGCATCCTCGGCAGCAAGCAGCAGGTGGCGGCGTTCTTCCTGACGGCGATGGACGTGCACGGCATCGGGCTGGAGGCGGCGCAAGGGACCGTGCTGACCGAGGCGTTCTACTGGAACCTGGACGACCGCACCCGCGCCTTCTCCGAACGCTTCCGCGCTCTGAACGGCACGGTGCCGGCGCCGTCCCATGCCGGCAACTACTCGGCCGTGCTGCACTACCTCAAGGCGGTCGCAGCCGCGAAGAGCGTCGAGGCCAAGACCGTCATCGCCAAGATGCACGAGCTGCCGGTTGAGGACGACGTGGTCCGCCATGCCACCCTGCGCCCGGACGGCCGCCTGGTGCACGACACCTATGTGTTCCGGGTCAAGACGCCGGCAGAGTCCAAGGGGGAATGGGACCTGTATGACCTGATCGGCACGGTTCCGGCCGACCAGGCGTTCCGCCCGCTCAGCGAAAGCGCCTGCCCGGCCATCGCCAAGTAGCCACGCGTTTTCCGGCCAAGTCTGTCCCGCCCCAGTCTTTCCAGCCAAGTCCAGGAGGAGCCCGGCATGTCCCGCCGCATCATAGACATCTCGGTCCCGCTGACCGCCGGCATCGCCAGCGACCCGCCGCACATGCTGCCGAGCATCAAGTATCTGGACCACCATGCGACCGCGCCGGACCTCGCCGCCTTCTTCGGCGTGCCGGTCAGCGCCTTGCCGGACGGCAAGTATGCCGCAGTCGAGCAGGTCAGCCTGTCCACCCACAACGGCACCCACCTGGACGCGCCCTACCACTTCTTTTCCAGCATGGACCACGCCCTCGTGCCCGGCGGGCGCCCGTCCCTGCGGATTGACGAGGTTCCGCTCGACTGGTGCTTCCAGCCCGGCGTCAAGCTGGATTTCCGGGCCAAGCCGGACGGCCACGTGGTCCAGCCCGCTGAGGTCGAGGCCGAGCTGGCCCGCATTGGCCATACCCTGCGTCCCCTGGAGATCGTGGTGGTGAACACCCGCGCCGGGTCGCGCTACGGCGAGGACGACTACCTGGACAGCGGCTGCGGCATGGGCAAGGCGGCAACGCTGTGGCTGCTGGAGCAGGGGGTGCGGCTGGTTGGCACCGATGGCTGGAGCTGGGATGCGCCGTTCAGCCATACCAAGCGCCGGGTGGCGGAAACCGGTGATGCCGGTCTGATCTGGGAAGGGCACCGCGCCGGGCGGGAGATCGGCTACTGCCACCTGGAGAAGCTGCACAACCTGGAGGCTCTGCCGGATAGCGGGTTTGAGGTCGCGTGCTTCCCGGTGAAGGTCAAGTCCGGTTCAGCCGGCTGGACCCGGGCGGTGGCTATCCTGCCCTGACAAGCCGATGCGGCGGGAGGCTCACATTCAATCCCCGCCCAGTCCCGCCGCCTCGGGGAAGAACATCTCCTCCAGGCTCGCCGGCGCCTGCCGGATCGAGCCGATGCGCGCCATGAACTGCGCCGTCCGCAGCACCTTGCCCGGGCGCAGCGTGTAGGCGTAGTCCTTGTCGCCGATGATCGCGAGGATGTCGGCCGCCGTGCTGCGCCGGTCCCCAGCCAGTTCCAGGTAAAGCCGGGCAGCCGCGGGCTTGTCGGCGTTGATCGTCTCGATGGCCTCGGCCAGCCCGTCGTAGAAGGCGCGGAACACGACCCACCATCACCAGGAGCACGCAGGTGGACAACTACCGTCTCCACTACTTCCCGGAGTCCGGCAACAGCTACAAGCTGGCCCTGATGCTGACCTTCTGCGGGCAGACATTTGAGCCCGTCTGGACCGACTTCGCAGCCCGGGTCACCTGGACCCCGGAGTGGCGGCGGACGGTGAACCCCATGGGGGAAATCCCGGTGCTTGAGGAGAACGGCGTCAAGCTGACGCAGACAGGTCCCATCCTGCTCCACCTTGCCGAGAAGTATGGCCGGTTCGGCGGCGCCGGTGATGCTGAACGGTTCGAGGTGCTCCGCTGGCTATTCTGGGACAATCAGAAGCTGTCAGGCTTCATGGCGGCCTACCGGTTTCGGCGCACCTTCATGCGGGACTCCGATCCCGCGGTGCTGGCGTTCATGCGTAGCCGGGTCGACGATTTCCTCGGCATCGTCGAGGAGCGCATGACCGGGCGTCCGTTCGTGATCGGGGATCGCCCGACCATCGCCGACCTGTCCATGTGCGCGTACCTGTCATTCCCGCCGGACGAGACGGGATACGACCTTGGCGCCAGCCACAAGCAGGTCCATGCGTGGCTGGGCAGGATCGCGGCGCTGCCGGGTTGGCAGGCTCCGTACGATCTCCTGCCGGGTCAGCGCCTGCCTCGTTTCACATGAGACCCCGCGTTTGACCCAGCCCTCGAGCGCAGGGGGTCAGCCCTTCCTGGCGCTCCAGAATATCGGGAACGGGCTGTCCAGCACCCCTGTCACGTTGTCCCGCATCGCAGCGGGCTGGAAGAATTGGCCGAGCGGGACATAGGGCACCTCGTCCCACACCGCCATTTGGATCGCGTCCGTCGCCCGCTTGCGCGCCGCGTCGTCCGGAGCCTCGAACCAGTCGGTCCGCAGGCCCTCGATGCGCGGGCTGGTCGGCCAGCCGAACCAGGCATTGGCGCCGTTGCCCAAGATGGGGTAGTGCCCACCGGGGTCGGCGGTGTTCAGCCCCTCCCAGCCCGTGCAGAAGATGCTCCAGCCGCCGCGCTCCACCGGCTCCTTGCTGGCCCGGCGCTGCACCACTGTGCCCCAGTCGCTGGCCTGGTAGTCCACGTTGATCCCCAACTTGATCAGCAGGTCGCGCGTCACCTGGCAGAACGCCTCCAGCCACGGATAGTCGGTGGGAGAGATGATGACGACCTTCTCGCCGTTATAGCCTGACTCCGCCACCAGCCGCTTGGCCGCGGCCAGGTCGCGCGGGCCGGTCAGCGCCTCCATGCCGACCTGCGTGTCGGCCGGGGAGCCTGGCGTGAACACTCCGATCCCGGCGCGGGAAATCGTCGGATCCTCGCCATAGGCGGCCTGCATGAACTCCTTCTGGTCCACCACGCGCAGCACGGCCTGGCGCAGCTTGGGATTGTTGAAGGGCGGGTTCAGGCTGTTGAAGCGAATGATCTGCAAGCTGCCAATACTGGTCATCGGCACCACCTTCACGCCGCGCGACCGGCGGAGCTGCGGCACCAGGTCGGCGATGGGCGTTTGCCACCAGTCCTCCTCTCCGGCCTGGATGGCCGCGGCGGCGGTGGCGGCATCGGGGATGATGTTCCACTCGATCCGGTCGAAGTTCGCCACCTTGCCGCCGGCCACGAAGTCCGGCGCCTCCTGCCGGGGCACATAGGCGTCGTTGCGGGCATAAGCCGCCAGCGACCCCGGCGTCCACTCGTCGCGCAGGAAGCGGAACGGGCCGGAGCCGGTGAAGTCGGTGATCTGCGTAAAGGCGTCGGTCTGCGCCACGCGCTCGGGCATGATGAAGCAGACATTGGCGGCGGGCTTCGCCAGCGCGGTGACCAGCAGCGGGAAGGGCTTATTCAGGCGGATGGTAAAAGTGCGGTCGTCGAGGGCGGCCATCGTATCGGTCTGCGCAGCTAGGCGTTGGCCGAAGCCGTCCCGGCGCGCCCAGCGGGCGATGGAGGCAACGCAGTCGGCGCCGCGGACCGGCGTGTTGTCATGGAAGCGCAGGCCGTCGCGCAAGCGGAAGGTCCAGAGCAGCTTGTCGTCCGACAGATCGAAGCCCTCGCACATCTGCGGCTTCGGGGTGAGCTTGGCGTCCACGCCGAACAGGGTGTCGTAGATCATGTAGCCGTGATTGCGGGCGACGGTGGTGGTAGTCCAGATCGGGTCGGGGTTGGCGAGGTTGCCCTCCGGCACGAAGCGCAGGGTGCGGGCACGGGCGCTTTGAGCGATGGATGGGCGGGGCAGGGCGGCGGAGGCCGCGGCGGCGGCGAGGAAGGTGCGGCGTTTCATGAGTGGCCTCCGTGGTTCGTAGGAGGGGCAAGCAAGGCGGATGCCATGGAACCGCCAACGGGTCAGCGCGAAGCAGGCAACGCCAACTCCACGATCCCCGCATACATCCCCGCCCCATACGGGATCGCCTCGTCATTGAACGCATACTCGGGATGGTGCGGCGAAAAGCCCGGCCCGTTGCCGACATTCAGGTAAGCGCCGGGCACCTGCTCCAGCATGAACGAAAAATCCTCCGACCCCATCACCGGCGGCTTGTCCCCGAACAGCCGCTCGGTCCCGGCCAGCTCCGTGGCGACCTGCTTGACCAGTTCGACCGGTTCGGCCGCGTTAACGGTGGGGGCGAAGATTAGGCGCCAGTCCACCTCCGCCGTCGCGCCAAACCCGGACGCCACGCCCTCGGCCAGGCGGCGCAGCGCCGCCTCGATCGTGCCGCCGACCTCGCGGGTGAAGAAGCGGGCGGTGCCGGACACGATGGCCGCCTGCGGGATGATGTTATAGGCGTCGCTGCCCACCACCTTCGTCACGCTCACGACGGCTGCGTCCCGCGGCGACAGGTTGCGCGACACGATGGACTGCAGCGCCGTCGCGATGTGGCAGGCAGTCAGCACGGGGTCCACGCTCTGCTCGGGACGCGCGGCGTGCGACCCCTTGCCGGACACCGTGATGTCGAAGAACGCGCCGCCCGCCATCACCGCGCCCTCCCGCACGGCAAAGGTGCCAACGTCCATGCCGGTGCGGTTGTGCATCCCGTAAATGGCATCGCACGGAAAATGCTGGAACAACCCGTCCCCCAGCATGGCGAGGGCGCCGCCGCAGCCCTCCTCGCCCGGCTGGAAGATCAGGTGGACGATGCCGTCGAAGTTGCGGGTTTCGGCCAGATACTTGGCGGCGCCCAGCAGCATGGTGGTATGCCCGTCATGGCCGCAGGCGTGCATGACGCCGGGCACGGTGGAGCGGAACGGCAGCTCCGTCGCTTCCTGCATCGGCAGCGCGTCCATGTCGGCGCGCAGGCCAACCGCGCTGTTGCCGGAGCCGGCGCGCAGCACGCCGACCACGCCGGTGCCGCCGACGCCCGTATGCACCTCGATGCCCCAGCCCCGCAGCTTGTCCGCAACCAGGGCGGCGGTGCGGTGCTCGGCCATGCCAAGCTCCGGGTGGGCGTGCAGGTCGTGGCGGATGGCGGTCAGTGCGGCGTGGTCGCGGCGGATATGATCGAGGACGGACATGGGAGGGCTCCGGGAAGGTCAGCTTGGATGTCAGATTGCACCCGTCGCAGCGCTGCCGGCAAACGTCCCCAAGCGTGACCGCGCCCCCGCCCACACCGGTGAGGGCCTGAGCGACCGTCGCCAGTCTCATCGTAGGGCGGGCAAGCGCAGCGCCGCCCGCCAAACCGCAGCGCCGCCCCCGGCGGAAGGCGCTGCGCTTTTCCACCCTACAAACAACGCCCTACGCCGGCCAGTGAACACAGGACATTACGGCAGACGCGCCAGCCGCTCGAACAGGAGGTCGAAAAACCCGTCCGCGTCCGCCTGGTCCAGCCACATCGCATTGGGCGCACGTCCCGTAACGCCGTAGCGGTCGGCCACCGTCATTCCCAGGGTCAGCGGGCTGCCGGTCTCCACCATCACGTTGATCCGCTGCCCGGTAAACAACCCCGGCCGCAGCAGGTGCGCGATGACGCAGGGATCATGCAGCGGGCTGCCGCCCCGCTCCCGCACCGGCCCATCGTCCCCGGCAAACAGCGCCGCCACCGCCCGCGCTGCAGCCGTGCCGACCCGGAGCAGCCGGGCCATCCGGTCCGGGGTCAGGCGCACCTGGTGCGTCAGGTCCAGCGGCAGCAGCGTGAGCGGGACGCCGCTGCCCAGCAGCACCCGCGCCGCGTCCGGGTCGGCGTGGACGTTGAACTCGGCTGCCGGGGTGACGTTGCCGCCTTCGCTGCGGGCGCCAGCCATCCAGACGACCTCCGCGATGCGCTCGGCGATCTCCGGCGCCTTCACCAGCGCCACCGCCAGGTTGGTCGCGGGTCCGAGCAGGCACAGCGTCACCTCACCCGGGGCCGCCGCGCGCAGGGTGTCCACCAGGTAGTCCACGCCATGCTCCGGGCGTGGGGGCGTCCGCGGCTCCGGCAGGTCCAGCCCGCGCAGGCCGGTGTCGCCGTGGATATGCTCGGCGGTGATGGGCGTGCGCAGCAACGGGCGGGCACAGCCGGCATAGACCGGCAGGTCCGGCCGGCCCCCCAGCTCCGCCAGGCGCCGGGCGTTGCCCTCTGTCCGCGTAACCGGCACGTTGCCGGCCACCGCTACCAGGGCGAGCACCTCCAGCTCCGCGGGCGATGCGAGGGCCAGCAGGATGGCGACGGCATCATCCTTGCCGGGATCGGTGTCTATGATGATCTTGCGCGGCATCCGCTATGTCCCTTGCAGGGTGCGGGCAGCCAGCGCCACGCAGGCTTCGAACATCTCAAGCGAGTCGAACGGCCGGTCCAGCCCATCCCCAGGCACGACGATGGGATGGCCGCTGCCTTGCAGCACCGCGCCGGGGATCATGAGGTTGTCGGGCAGGCCGAAGCCCTCGACGCTCAGGCCCGGCATCGCGTCGGGCAGCGCGGCTAGATATGCCCGGGTGCGCCCGGTGAACGGCACGGCGCTGTTGGAGTAGCCGAACACCGGCATGCCGCGGCCCAGGAACCAGCCGACTTCGATCAGCGTGCCGCTGTCGGCGGACACGCCGCGGAACGGGGTCAGGTTGGCGATCACCAGGTCCGATGCCTGCATCATGGCGATGTCCTTGCGGTAGATGGTGGTCCAGGCCTCCTCATCGCCCATGCCGTTCAGGCTCGTCACATCCTTGTTGAGCGGGGACAGGCCCTCGATGCCGTGCCGGGCGCAGATGGCCAGCTTGCGCCGGGCATGGGCGGCGGCGTCGGGCAGGAACACGTCGGGGCCGGCCAGGTAGGCGCGGGCCATCAACCCGGCCCAGACAGGGTCTCAGGGCCGAAGGAATGGGGCAGCAGCTCCGCCAGCGTCGTGCGCAGCAGCACGGCTCCGGCCGGGTCCACGACGCGCACGTGGGTTCCGGCGACGCCGAATTCCCGCAGCTTCTGCCGGCAGCCGCCGCAGGGGGTGCAGAGTCCGGCCCCCGCCACCACCAGCTCGGCGATGCGGCGCCCGCCGGCCAGCACCATCGCGGCGATCGCCCCGGCCTCGGCGCAGGTGCCCTCGGGGTAGGCGGCGTTCTCCACGTTGCAGCCGGAGTGTATGGCGCCGGCATCCGTCCGCACCGCGGCGCCCACGGCGAAGCGGGAATACGGCGCATAGGCCCGTGTCCGTGCGGCCAGGGCGGCGTCGGCCAAGGGGTCGGCCATGCTCAGCGCTCCTTCATATAGGGGATGCCGCTGGCAGGCGGCGGCGTGGCACGGCCGACGAAGCCAGCCAGCAGCACCACCGTCAAGACGTACGGCAGAGCCTGCACCGCCTCCACCGGGAACTCCCCGATGCCCGGCAGCACCACGCCTTGCAAGCGGATCGCCGCCGCATCCAGCCCGCCGAACAGCAGGCACGCCAGCAGCACCGGCCAGGGCCGCCAGCCCCCTAGGATCAGCGCTGCGAGCGCGATGAAGCCGCGCCCAGCCACCATGTCCCGGGCGAACCCGGCCCCCTGCGCAATGGCGACATACGTCCCGGCGACTCCGCAGAGCACGGAGGCGATCATCACCCCGGCATAACGCATCCGGGCCACCGAAATCCCCGCCGCGTCCACCGCCGCCGGGTGCTCCCCACAGGCCCGCAGCCGCAGGCCGAAGCGGGTGCGGCCAAGCACCCAGGCGCTGACGGGCACCAGCGCAAAGGCCAGGTAGGCGAGGACAGTCTGCCCGCCCAGGATCGAGCCATAGATGCGCCCGAGAACCGGCACGTCCGCCAGCGCCGCCGTCCCCGGCAGCATGACAGGCCCGAACCGGCCCGACGCCAGCAGCGGCGGCGTTTGCCCGCCGATATGGAACCACGACAGCGCCAAGGTCGCCGTCAGCCCCGACGCAACGATGTTGATCGCCATGCCGGACACCACCTGGCTGCCCCGCAAGCTGACGGAGGCATAGGCGTGGACCAGCCCGAGCAGGCATGCCGCCGCGATCCCCGCCAGAAGCCCCGGCACGGCCTGTCCCGTCACCGCCGCCGCCGCCCCGGCCGCGAAGGCGCCGGCCAGCATCTTGCCCTCCAGCCCCACGTCCACGATCCCCGACCGCTCCGAGAACAGCCCGGCCAGTGCCGCCAGCAACAGCGGTACGGCCAGGCGCAGCGTCGCGGCCAGCACCGACAGCGCGGCGTCCAGGGTCTCCACCATCAGGCCCGGCCCAGCACGCGCGACAGGCCGGGCCGCAGCATGTTGCCCAGGGCGCCAGCGAACAGGATCACCAGGCCCTGGATCAGCACCACGACCTCCGACGATACCTCCGGCATGGCGAAGGCCAGCTCGGCGCCACCCTGGGTTAGCGCCCCGAACAGCAGCGCCGCCAGCAGCACGCCCGCCGGGTGGTTGCGCCCCATCAGCGCCACCGCAATGCCGGTGAAGCCATAGCCGCCGGTGAATCCCAGCTGCAGCCGGTGCTGCGCGCCCAGCAGCTCGTTGACGGCGATGCCGCCCGCCAGCGCGCCCGAAAGCGCCATCACCATGACAGTCAGCCGTCCGGAGGGGATGCCGGCATACCGGGCCACCCGCGCGCTGCCGCCCATGACCCGCAGGCCGTAGCCCCACGGCGTGCGCCACACCAGCAGCCAGACCCCAAACGCTGCGGCTAGCGCCAGCACCAGGGCCAGGTTGACCGGCGCGCCGCCGGGCGCTCCCAGCGCGGGCAATGCGGCGGATGGTGGGAAGGCCCGGCTTTCCGGCGACATGGAGCCGGGCATCGTCAGCACGTTGACTACCAGCCAGACCGTCAGGGACGCGGCGATGAAGTTGAACATGATCGTGGTGATGACGATGTGGCTGCCCCGCCTGGCCTGCAGCCAGCCGGGAATGGCGCCCCACACCGCCCCCAGTGCCGCCCCGCCGAGGATGGCCACCGGCGCCAGCACCACGGCGGGTAAGGCGTCGCCGTTCAGCGCCACGGCCGTCACGCCCAGCCCGGCCAGCGCCGCCTGGCCCTCCGCGCCGATATTGAACAGCCCGCCCTGGAACGCCACCGCGACCGCCAGCCCGGCGAAGGCCATGTCGGTCGCATAGTACAGGGTGTAGCCGACCGCATCTGCCGAGCCGAGGCTGCCCACCGCCAGCGCCCGCAGCGCCACTACGGGATCGTTGCCGGTCGCCAGCACAAGCAGCGCCGTGACCAGCAGCGCCAGCAGCAGGTTCAACAGCGGCAGCAGCGCGATCTCAGCCCAGCGGGGCAGGGCGGTCACGCCGCCTGCTCCTGTCCAACGCCGGCCATCATCAGGCCCAGGCGTTCCCCCGTCGCCTCCGCCGCCGGCACCTCGCCGGATAAGCGCCCGTCGCACATCACCAGGATGCGGTCGGCAAGGGCCAGGATTTCGTCCAGTTCGACCGACACCACCAGCACCGCCTTGCCCGCGGCGCGGCAGGCCAGCAGGCGGGCGTGGATCGCCTCGATCCCGCCGATGTCCACGCCGCGGGTGGGCTGGCCGACCAGCAGCACCGCCGGGTCACGCCCGATCTCGCGCGCCAGCACCAGCTTCTGCTGGTTGCCGCCGGAAAGCTGCCCGGCGCGCAGCCGGGGATCGGGCGGCCGCACGTCGAACTCCCGCATCAACGCCGCGCCGTGTCGTCCGATCCGGTCCGGGGACAGCAGGCCCAGGCGGCCGCGGTAGGCTCCGTCGTCCTGATAGCCCAGGATGGCGGTGTCCGCGGCGGTCGCCTGCACCAGTAAGCCGTCGCGCAGCCGGTCCTCCGGCACGTGGCCCAGCCCCTGCCTCCGCAGCGCGGCAGCGTCGAAGCGCGGCCCGGGGAACACGGTCTGGCCGCATAGGCGTATCTCGCCCGCGGAGGGCCGGCGCATTCCAGCCAGGGCCTCCAGCAGCTCGCCCTGGCCGTTGCCAGCAATTCCCGCAACGGCGACGATCTCCCCGCCCCGCACCTGAAGATCCACGCCGCGCACCCGCTCCGCCTCGGCGTCGTCACGGACGAACAGGCCGCGCACCTCCAGCAGCGCCGGGCCGGGCGGCTGTGCCGCACGGGGCAGGGGCGGGGCGGGGCGTCGGCCGATCATCAGCTCGCCAAGCTCCGCCGGCGTCGTCGCGGCGGTCTCGCGGTGGGCCACCATCTCACCCCCGCGCATCACCGACACCCGGTCGGTGGCGGCCATGACCTCCCGCAGCTTGTGCGTCACCAGCAGCACCGCGCAGCCCTGGCCGCGGAGCGAACGCAGCACCCGGAACAGGTCATCCGCCTCCTGCGGCGTCAGCACGCCGGTCGGCTCGTCCAGGATCAGCACGCGGGCGCCCCGATACAGGGCGCGGAGGATCTCCACCCGCTGCTGCCCGCCCACAGGCAGGTTGCCCACGCGCGCGTCCGGGTCCACGCGGAGGCCATACTCGTCCGCCAGCCGGGCCAGCCCGGCACGCGCCTGCGCCGCGCCGGCCGCGAGCCTGCGCCCACCCTCGGCCCCAAGCATCACGTTCTCCAGCACCGTGAAGCCGTCCACCAGCATGAAGTGCTGATAAACCATGCCGATGCCTAGCCGGATCGCGTTGCGGCTGTCGCGGATCGTGACGGGCTGGCCGTCCACCAGGATCGTGCCGGCGTCGGCCTGGTGATAGCCGTGCAGGATCGCCATCAGCGTGGACTTGCCGGCGCCGTTCTCGCCGATGATGCCGTGGATGCTGCCGGGCTGCACCTGCAGGTCCACGTCGCGGTTGGCGTGGACGGCGCCGAACCGCTTGCCGATCCCGCGCAGCTCGATGGCCGGCGGGGGCGATGCGGCCACGCGGCTAGTTCGGGCAGGCGTTGTCGCTGGTGTAGTCGTGCACGGTCACACGCCCGGCGACGATGTCGGCCCGTGCGGCATCCACCCGACTCCGCATGTCAGCCGTCACCGCCTGGGCGTTGTTGCTGTCGAACGCCAGCCCGACGCCGTTCTCCGGCAGGCCCAGCACAAGCGTGCCGGGATGCCAGGTGCCTGCACGGGCGGCGTCCAGCGTCGTCTTCGTCGCCACATCCAACTCCTTGACCATGCTGGTCAGCACCCGGCCTGGATGCAGCCCGTTCTGGTTGCTGTCCACGCCGATGCCGTATTTCCCGGCATCCGCCGCCGCTTGCAGCACGCCCACCCCGGTGGCGCCGGCGGCATGGAACACCACGTCCGCCCCACGCTCGATCTGCGAGCGCGCCAGCTCCGCCCCACGCACCGGGTCCGCCCAGGCGGCAGGGGTGGAGCCGGTCATGTTCTGCAGCACCTCCACCTTCGGATTGACGGCGCGGGCGCCCTGCACGTAGCCGCAGGCGAACTTGCGGATCAGCGGCACGTCCATGCCGCCGACGAATCCAATCTTGCCGGTTCCGCTGCGCAGTGCCGCGAGCATCCCGGCGAGGTAGCTGCCCTGCTCCTCCCGGAACACGATGGACTGGACGTTGGGCGCATCCACCACGGCGTCCATGATGACGAAGTGCAGCGCCGGGAAGTCGGTGGCGACGGCCGTGACCGCCGTGGCATGGCCGAAGCCGACGGCGATGATCGGGTCCTGGCCGCGGCGGGCGAAGTTGCGCAGCGCCTGCTCGCGCTGGGTGGCGTTCTGCACCTCGAATTCGCTGACGGCGATGCCGGTCGCCTTGGTGAACGCCTCGGCCCCGTCATGGACGCTCTCGTTGAACGATTTGTCGAACTTGCCGCCCATGTCGAACACGATGGCGGGGGTGATCTCGGCCGCACGCGCGGCGCCCAAGGATATCGTGCCCAGGGAAATTGCGGCGGTCAGCAGGGCAGCAGGCAGTCGCAGCATCGCTTTTCCTTCCCATGCCGTCCCGGCGCGGTGGCCCGGGACGCTCGTGCGTCCAAGGGACCATATGGCAGGCAAACAGCATCATCAATCGGGATCGGGCTGGTGTAGGCTGCACATGCGCCAGCCGCGCCAGGGAGGTCCGTGATGCAGTTTATGACCGCTTCAGCGTGCACATAGATGCTGAACCGCTACCTGATGGGCGGCACATGACTTGCTTAGAGCCCGTTTTGAAAGAGGTTATGAGCCAGGTCTGACGGTGTGACCGGGACGGTTGTTGCGGCGTTCCAGGTGGTTTGCTTGTTGTGGAGCGTGCCATGTGGACACCAGAGGACCGTGCGCT
>JAABUQ010006229.1_pt1 | contig 18261 bp, 20 predicted proteins | sample 5560001 | NCBI WGS metagenome assembly JAABUQ01 (sample SAMN10711888, study PRJNA513371) | rock metagenome | isolation source: Antarctica rocks | place: Antarctica: Victoria Land, Finger Mt nord | collected 2015-12-18
CACCTGCGCAACGTCGATCATGCGGAAACGCTCGATTACGGCTTCATCCGTGACGGCGGCGCCGGGTTCACCGACAAGGTCGCCCTGCATGTCCGGCGGGTGAACCCCGACGGCACCAAGGACCTGTCATTCGACTACCTCACCGGCGACCATCACGTGCAGTTCCCCGAGCTGGACCATTTCCGCGGCAACCCGCTGCTGATGCTGACGCTTGAGCGCGACGTGGACGAGATGCGCGACGCGGTTGGCCTGTCGGCTTCCTACTTCCGCAACAAGATACGCGAGGCGTTCGTGACCGGCGCCACGCTCACGGATGCGACCTTCATCCTGGGAGGTGTCTCGATGCCGGCGCGGGAGATCACCGTGCACCCCTTCAAGGGCGACCCGCGGCTGGGGCGCATCCAGTCGCTGCAGGACAAGAGCTACAGCTTCATCCTGGCGGACGGCGTGCCCGGCACGGTCGCCGAGATCCGCATCGCAGTCCCGGCCGATGCCGCCATGGCCGCCCCGGCCTTCAGCCAACGCACCATCTTCGTCGGAGTGGAACCATGATGCGTGCCTTTGCCCTTGCCGCCCTTGCCACGGCCTTCGGCGCACTGGCCGCTCATGCGCAGGCTCGCCACCCCGCCTACGACTATCCGACCACGGCGCGGGCGGATTACGTGATCGGCTGCATGGCCAGCAACAACTTCAAGCGCGAGTTCCTGGACCGCTGCGCCTGCGGCATCGACACCATCGCCAACATGATGACCTACGATGACTACGAGCAGGCCGACACCATCCTGCGGATGCAGCAAGGCGGTCTGGGCGACCGCGGCGCGATGTTCCGCGACACGCCCGTTGCCAAGGAACGGACGGAGCAGCTCCGCCGGGCACAGGCGGAGGTGGCGTTGCAGTGCAAGTAGCCGCTTAGCTTCGTATAGGCTCCCTCTCCTTTCGGGAGAGAATTGGGGTGAGGGAAGCCGCAAGCCCCACTGGCATGCTTGGGAGCAGATGTCGTCCCTGAACAGGCGAGTTAGGCCCTTGCCGCCTCCCTCACCCTGGCCCTCTCGCCCCGTCTGGTCCTTAGCTTCGGCCAGCCAAGGGGAACACTTGGTGGAACGTCGCCCGGGTGCTGTCCAGCACGTCCACCCGCAACGGGCCAGGCCCCTGCGGCACGAAGCCGAAGGTGATTGCCGGGTCCTCGCTGAGGGAGATATCGGCATCCACGTCCAGCACCAGCGCATCGCCGAAATGAACCGCGATATCCTGGATGTAGCGCGGCGGGACGAAGTTGTGGGTGAGTTGGTCCACCTGCATCCCGTTGTTGTTCGGATGGCTGATCAGCAGTTGCGCCGTCGCGGCCTCCCCGTCGGGCAAAGGTCCCTCCCCGTCCACCCGCAGCCGCATCTGGCCCAGGCGGGACAGCGCCACCTGCGGATCCTTGGTGGAGGGCGCCGAGCAGCCGCCAGCCGCCTTCACATAGCGCTCGGCGGCGAACAGCCGTCCGTCCTCCGTTTCCGCGACGGCGTGCATCAAGGTGTACTGGTCCACCCGCACGCGCGTCTTAAGCTGGCGCGGGTCGGCCGCGGGTCCAAAGTGGAAAGTGCCGGCCAGCGGCGATGGGTTGCCGTCCACCAGCAGCCACACCGCCTTCACCCGGCCCGGCCCGGCGCCGCCCCCGGCCGCCAGCGTGACCGTCACCGGCACGAGCGACGCATCCTGTGCCCGGGCCGGCGCCTCCAGGGCGATCACGCCGCCGCCCTCCGCCACGGCCCGGTCCCCGAACACGGCATGCTTCAGGTCCTGCCACCGCTCCGCCTGGGCGGCTGGGTCCTCCTCCGCCAAGGCTGGCGCCGCCAAGCACGCCATCAAGCCGATTGCCGCCGCGACTGCTTTCATAGGTTCATCCCCTGCCTGCGCCCACCCGGTTGCTCCCGGGTCAGGCTACTCCCACTCCAGCTCCTTGAACGCGCTGGTGACGTTGCGGCCGTTGTAGTCGTCGAACAGCAGCCAGCGGTCCCGCTCCGCCTGCCCGATTGTCGCCACCGCCTGTTCGATGTCGCCGCCATGCGCAATGCAGGCGCGGATGTCCCGCACCAGGCCGCCCAGGTAGCGGTCCTGCGCGGCGGCGGCACCGGGCCACGCCACGGCTGCGGGACCGTGGCCTGCTACGGCACGCACCGCTGGCACCGAACGCAGCGCCGCCACCGCCGCCAGCCAGCCCAGGATGCTGCCGTCCAGCGCCGGAACGCGGTCCACGAACAGCAGGTCGCCCAGCCATAACGTGCCCGTCGCCTCGTCCAGCACCGACAGGTCGTTATCGGTGTGGGCCGTCGCATGGGCACGCAGCCGCAGGATGCGCCCGCCAAGGTCCAGCGCCGCCGTGTCCTGCACCAGCAGCGTCGGCTTGGCGTAGTCGCCGGCCTCCTCCAGCCCCAGCACGTCCACCAGGGCGTTGCGGTAGAACTCGCCGCGCTGCACCAGCATCCCCGCCATCCGCGCATGGCCGACGAAGGCCGGCTTATCGTCCACGAACGCAACGGCGCCGAACACATGGTCTGGGTGCAGGTGTGTCATGATGACGTAGCGGATCGGCAGGTCAGTCCGGCTGCGGATGGCGGCGCGCAGCCGTTCCCCATCGGCGAGGCTGCCGCCGGGGTCGATCACCGCAACAGCGTTGCCGCCGATGATGAAGCCGATGTTGGCGATCCCGTCCTGGTTGGTGACCGTCGCCTCCTCGTGCACGCCCGGCCGCACGAAGCTGCCCGCCGCGACCTCCGTCATTGCAGGGGCGGGCATCGCGAAGGCCGGCACGGCGGACGCACGGAAGGGACGCAGCGCCGCGGCGGTTGCCAGCAACAGGGCGTCCCGGCGCCTCACCTGACCAGCGCCGCCGTGCGGATGCGCCGATAGACCAGGTCCGGCGCCGGGCCATCGGCCAGCGCGTCCGCCGCCGCAATGGCGTCCGCCATCAGGTCATGGTGCGGCGACAGGGCGCAGGCCGGGTCGGTGGCGGAGGCGTCGCCGGTCAGCGCCAGCGCCTGGCAGCGGCAGCCACCCCAATCGATCTCGCGCTGGTCGCAGGACCGGCACGGCTCCGGCATCCAGTCGGTGCCGCGGAATCGGGCGAAGCCGGGATCGTCGTGCCAGACCGCCGCCAGGCTGGTGGTGCGGACCGAGGGGAAGTGCAGGCCGGTCAAGGTTTCCGCGGCATGGCACGGCAGCGCCAGGCCGGACGGGGTGATGTTGATGATGCGCCGCGCCCAGCCGCCCATGCACGCCTTCGGACGTGCGGCGTAGTAGTCCGGCACGACGTAGTCGATGGTGATGCGCCCGCGCAGGTCGCTGCGGGCCTGCGCGATGGCGGCGTTGGCCTGCTCCAACTGCGCGCGGCTTGGCATCAGGGCGGCACGGTTGACCAGGCCCCAGCCGTAGTACTGGACGTGCGCGACCTCGATCCGGCTGGCGCCGATCTCCTCGCCCAGCGCCAGCATCTCCGGCAGGCGGTCCAGGTTCTGCCGGTGCACGACGAAGTTGGCCGTCAGCGGCAATCCGGCCTCGCGGATCAGCCGGGCCACCACCAGCTTGCGCGCATGGCCGTTGCGGTAGCCGCCGATGCGGTCCGCCTGCGCCGCGTCCGCGTCCTGGAAGCTGAGCTGCACATGGTCCAGCCCCGCCTCCGCCAAGGCGCCCAGCGACCCGGCATCCAGCATGACACCCGAGGTGATCAGGTTGCTGTATAGCCCGGCCGCAGCAGCATGGCGCACCAGGTCTAGCAGGTCGCGCCGCGCCGTAGGCTCGCCGCCGGAGAAGTGGACCTGCAACACGCCCAACGCCGCAGCCTCATCCAGCACGCGCTTCCACGTCGCGGTGTCCAGCTCGGCCGCCGCACGTTCCAGCTCCAGCGGATTGGCGCAGTAGGGGCATTGCAGCGGGCAGCGGTGCGTCAGCTCCGCCAGCAGGGCCAGGGGCGGCTCGATGCGCGGGGTCGCCGGCGGGGCCTGGATGGGCAGCACTTGGTTCACAGCCGGATCGCTCCCTTGTCCGCGAGGTCGCGCAGCATCGCCTCGACGTCCACGGCGATCACCTCGCGCGGCGCCGCGAACCGCTCCGCCAGGGCGTCGATGATGTCCGGCACGCTCCGCACGCCATCGACCAGCTTGAGCACTTCCACCCCGGTGTCGTCCAGCAGGAACAGCCGCTCCGGCGCCAGCACAACCCAGGCGTTGCGGACCGGGTCGTGCCGCAACCGAAAGCCGCGGTTGAAGGCCGGCACGGTGGCAAGACCCACCTCTGTCACCCCGGCATCTGGCATCCCGATGTCGGTCATGCCGGCACGAAGGCGCCCGGCGGCACCCGGCACGGCTCGACATAGGCGTAATGCAGCGCGTCAAGCTGCGACCAAAGCACGTCGCACTTGAAGCGCAACGCGGCCAGCACGCCCTCCTGCGCCGCCCGGGTGCGGGCGTGCTCGTCCACGTAGGCCAGGGCGAAGTCCACGTCCTTCGGCGCCTGCGTCATGCGCGGGGCGAAGTAGGCCAGGGTGTCCTGGGTCACGAAGTCGTAGTGGGCCAACATGCCCGACACGCGCTCGGCGATGATCGTCGGCGAGAACATCTCGGTCAGCGAGGACGCGATGGCGTCAAGGATGCTGCGGTCGCGCACGAAGGCGACATAGGCGTCCACAGCGAACCGGGTGCCTGGCAGGATGCCAGCGGTGCTCTCGACATAGGCGCGGTCCAACCCGACACCCTCGGCCAGCTTCAGCCAGCGCGCCACGCCGCCCAGGCCCGGACCGGTGCCGTCGTGGTCCTCCAATCGGCTGCGCCAGGCGCGGCGCAGGTCGGCGGTCGGCAGGCGGGCCAGCAGGGTGGCGTCCTTGGCGGGGATGCGGCTCTGGTAATAGTAGCGGTTAAGCGCCCATGCCTGCACCTGGCCACGGTTCAGCCTGCCGTCATGTAGCATGCGGTGGAACGGATGGTGGATGTGGTAGCGCTCATCGCCGATGGCATTCAGCGCGGCGCGCAGGTCGGCGGGGGACAGCAGGCGGTCACTCATAGGGCCAGCTCCATGCCGTCATACGCCACGTCCCATCCAGCGGCAGCGACCACCGCGCGTTCCGGCGAGTCGTCCAGCAGGATCGGGTTCGAGTTGTTGATATGCAGCAGCACGCGCTGCCGGACGTCCAGCCCATCGAACGCGGCCAAGGTGCCGTCCGGGCCGGAAACGCTCATGTGGCCCATACGCTGCCCGGTTTTCGGACCCAGCCCGGCGCGGACCATCTCGTCATCGGTCCATAGCGTGCCATCGAAGAACACCGCCGCCGCGCCGCGCAGGCGGTCCGCCAAGGCAGGCGTCATCGCGGCGCAACTCGGGATGAAGAACAGAGTAGCGGCGCCGTCGCTGACCGCGCAGCCGACGGTCTGGTCGGTTTCGTCCAGCACGGGCGCGGCGTCCGGCTGCTCCAGGTAGAGCGGCACCTTGCCCGGCACCGCGAACAGCGTGATGGCCAGGCCGCTCGCGCGCCCATCCGGCAGCGGCACCGGATGCGGCGTGTCCAAACCGACCGGCTGCCGTACAACCACCTCACGCGACAGCACCTCGAACACCGGGTTGGCGTCCAGGACGGCATGGACCCGCGGCGTGGCCAGGACGGTGAACGCCTGGCGCTCGCGCAGGGTCAGCAACCCGGCAATGGCATCGACATCGCCGCCCGTGAGCACGACGGCGGCAATAGGCGACGAACGCAGGCCCTCCTGCGGCTGCATGGCGGGGGTCTGCTCGATTTGCTGGCGCAGGTCAGGGGAAGCGTTCAGCACGACCCAGTTGCGGTCATCGGCGGTGACAGCCAGGGAGGCCTGGGTGCGCGGGCGTGCCGCAGGGTCGCCGGACCGTGCACGGCGGCAACCCAGGGCATTGGAATTCCATTGTGGGAACGCACCGCCAGCAGCGGCGCCAAGCACGACAGCGCGCATGGGAAGGTAACCAGACTTAGGGCAGCGGAGGCAGAAGAAGGTCAGCTCATCCCTGGGCTTTCACCCGGGATGAGCATTCCAGCAGCGCTACCCCTGAGGACGGCGCTTACAGCGCCTACTTCTTCAGGTCGGCGCAGGCATAGGAGTTGATTTCGGCGCCGAGAGCGATCTCGACAATCTTCGGGTTCTTCCAAGCCATCGTAACCTCCGTTTTTTTGTTGCAGCCAAGATGAAGTATGCCGGCGGCTCCTTCAAAGTCAAGAACCGGCCAGCGTGTCAGGGCACGCAAGATCACGACTCTGTGTTGCAGGCGGCGCGGAAAGACGTGCCGGTTGCCCCGTTATGCTTACAACCAAAGCTAATCGAGGGGGAACGCAATGACGATACGATCCAATCTGGCCCTTGGCCTGTCCGCACTCTGGCTCAGCGCCTTGGCCGCGCCGGCTGCCAACGCCGGCCCATGCTCCGACGGCATCGCCGAGCTTGGCCGCAAGCTGGCGCCGACCGCAGCCCTTGGACCCGTGACGACCGGAACGCTGTCCGGCACGGTCCCTGCCGCGACGCCGCAGCCCGGCGCACCCCAGCCCACCGGCACATCGGCGGATAACCGCGTGGGCGGCACCGCAGGGACGAAGGAGGCCAACGCCGCGGTCGGCAACCTGGTCGCAACCTCGCCGCAAGACGTGCGCCGTCAGCAGGAGGGCAAGCCGACCGCCGCCGCCATGGCCGCTGCCGGATCGGGCAAGTCGGTCGAGACGGTGCCGGGCCAGGGCGGCTCCTCGGAGCCGAACGACCGCATATCGCAGGCGAAGATGGAGCTTGAGAAGGCCCGGATGCTGGACCAGAAGGACGACCAGTCCTGCCATGCGTCGCTGGACCGCACGCGGCAGCTCATGAACTAGGCTACCGCCGCACCTCGCGCACGCAGCCGCCGCAAGTGGCGGCGCTGATCTCGACGACGAACTTGCGGCGCATGGCCCGCTCGAAGTCATCGAAGCCCGAGGCCGGCAACAGGAAGGAACCGGGGCCGCCGATCACGTGGTCCCGGTACCATCCCTCCAGCGTCTCCGCCTCATCGCCTTCCAGGATCGGCAACCCGTTCACCGTGATGTCGTCGGCGACCATGCCGTCACGGACCTGATCGACCGTCTCCTGCGGGTTGCAGTTGTCGCGGCCGTCGCCTGAGACGTCCACGACCAGGTGCTCGGCCGGGACAGGAAGCTGCGTCAGCACCTTGTCGGCGATGCTGCGCAGGGCAGCCGACATGCAGGTAAAGCCGCTGTCCGCCCGCCGCAGCCGCCGTATCCGTGCGGCCAGCCCCCGGATGTCGCCGGCGCTGGTCAGCAAGGTCCATGGCAGGACCAGGAACGGCCGGTTCGACCACTGCACCACGGCGATCAGCATGGACTTGTGCTTGCCGGACAGGACGCTGGCCTGCACGTCCGCGGACTCGAACGCCGCCGCGATACCCTGCATCTGCAAGCTGAAGCGTGCCGCGTCGATAGACTCCGACACATCGACGGCCAGGACAAGCGCCAGGTCCACCTTCTCCTGCTGCGCTGCGGCGGGTCCAGACAGCAGCAGGGCTGCCAACAGGGCTGCAAACCGCCGCATGGCTACTGCTCGGCCAGGTCGGCATTGCGGAGGTCGTCCACGCCCTTGGCCGCTTCCAGCCCGATGACGCCATGCAGCGAGGCGCGGCGCACATCCGCCCCGGCCAGGTTGGCGCCGGTCACATCCGCGCCATCCAGCCGCGCCCCGGCAAGGTCGGCGTCCCGCAGGTTGGTACCGCGGAGGTTGGCACCTTGCAGCTTCACGAACCTCATGCGGACGCCCGACATATCAGCCCCGGCCAAGTTCGCGCCAGTCAGGTTGCAGCCGCTGAGGTCCGACTTCAGCGCGGCCAGGAACTGCGTCGGCCCCAGCTCGAAGTGCGCGTCCGCCAGGTTGGCGCCGGTCCAGTCGCCATTGCCCAGCTTCGCCAGCAAGTGCGCCCCGGCCAGGTTGGCGCCCCTGAACCGTGGTGCGTCCTCGGCCGGCATCTCCCCGGCCTTGGAGGACGCTGCGGGCAGGAACATCCGTGCCCCGGCCAGGTTGGCGCCGGAGAAGTCGGCGCGGATGACGATGGCGCGGTCCAAGTCCGCCCCGGCCAGGTTGGCGCCGACCAGGCGGGCGCCGGTCAGGTCGGCGCCGAACAGGTTGGCCCCGGCCAAGTTGGCCCCACTGAGGTCGACGTCGGCCAAGTCCAGCCGCGACAGGTCCTGGCCGGACAGGTCGGCGGGATGCGGCCCCTGCAGCACGGCGATCACCTGCCGCACCGTCATGGACGCCGCCGCCACGGGTGAGGCTGCGGGCGCCAGCAAGACCATGCCCAGGATTGCTGCGGCCAGGACTGGTGCGGCCAGGACTGGTACGAACATCTCCTGCCGCGGGCCGGGCTGCTTCATGCCGAAAACCTACTCTCACACCTCAAGGCAGCGCCATCACCAATTCCCGGCGGCCCCACGTCCAGGCGGTCCCACGTCCAGGCGGTCCCGCTTCCAGGAAGGCAGTCCTGGACGTGCTGCGCCACGGGTGCATCATGCCGGCCATGAACACCCCATCCGGGATCACACGCCGGCGGCTGGTCGGCCAGGGGATGGCCCGGGCCGCTGCAACCCCGGACGCGGCACCGTTCCTGGCGGACGAGTTCGCCATGGTCGGCGTGTTCGGCCTGGACTGGCTGCTGGACCCGCGCTTCACCCGCCTGCTGGATACCTTGGCAGCGTCGCCCGGCGGAGTCCGGGCCGTGCGGGTGTTCGGGGCGCTCAGCCTGGGGCGGGACAGGGTGGCGCCGCTGCACAGCGCCGGCGTATGGGACGGGGCGGGGCCGCCCGACTTCTCCCGGACCTTGCAGGCGCTGGAGACGCTGACCAGCCGCGGCCTGACGCCGTTCCTGCCGTTGACCTTCTTCCCGCCCCGCATCTCCCCGACGCCGGCCCGGCCTCCTGCGGTATGGGACGGGTGGATCAGCCTGGTGCGCGCCTTCCTGGACACCATCGTCAGCCGCTTCGGCGCGTCGGAGGTCGCACGCTGGTGGTTCGAGGTCTGGAACGAGCCGAACATGCCGCCGTTCTGGACCGGCAGCTTCGACCAGTACCTGGAGCTTTACCGCGTCACCTCGGACGCCGTCGCTGCCAGCGGCCATCCGGTCCGGCTGGGCGGCCCGGTGCTGGCCTATGTGCCCGGGGAAGGGCCGGCGCTGATGGAGCGTTTCCTTGCCTTCCTGGCCACGTCGCCCGCCGTCCGGTGCGACTTCGTCTCCCTGCACCGCAAGGGGAGCTGGAGCAACGAGGAGGGCGAGCCGGACCTGGACCGCCTGGTGCGGGCAGCGGACGACACGGCGCAGGCCATCCTGCGGCTGGTGCCCGGCCGCGCCCGCGGCATGACGGTCGTGAACGACGAGGCCGACATGATGGTGGGCTTCGACCGGCCCTATGCCCCGCGCATGACGAGCCAGTCGGTGGCATGGCTTGCTGCCTCCATGGCCGCGCATGATCGGCTCAGCGTTGTCTATGCCGGGCACGGCATCCGGTTCCGGGCGGCGTCGGACAATGCGAACCAGCACCTGACGCGCGGCCCCTTCGACGGGCGGCGCACGCTGATGACGCCCTTGGCCGACGATCCGACCGATCTGGTGAAGCTGCCGGTGTTCGGGTTCTATGAGCTGCTGCGCCTGATGGGACGGCGCCGCCTGCCGTCGGAGGCGCCGCCTGGCGTGGCGCACCTCGCCACCATGGGCGAGGCCGGGATGGCGGCGCTGTTCAGCCGGTACGGGCCGGACAGCCGCAGCCTCAACTGCCGGCTGGACGCCGTGCCCTGGCGGCGCGTCAACGTCGTGCAGTTCTGCATCGACGCCGGGCACACCGGCGCACGGCCCGGCCTCGCCGCCCCGGCAATGCGGTGTGCGGCCGAACTGGCGGTTGTGGAGCCGATCCGGCGCGACATGGCGCCGGCGCCGCAGACGATTGCCCTGGCCCCGTTCGGCACCGTCCTGTTGTGGGTGTCGCCGTTCCAGGCCCGGGCGCCTGCCCCGCCGCAGTGGATCGAGGCCCGGCAGGATGGCGCCGCCGTTCGGCTGCGCTGGACGCCCAGCACCGACCCGGCCTTCTACAGCTACGAAGTCCTGCGGGACGGCGCCCTGATCTCCCCGGCGCCGCTGCGGTCTGCGATGTGGGTGGACGACGCGTCGGGTAATCCGGCATCCCTGGCGCTGCGGCGGCGCTACGCCGTGCGGACCGTCTCGGCGTCCGGTGTGGGGAGCGGCTGGGCGATGACGGAAGCGGCGCCGTAAGGTGCGTCACCCGGACCCGCATCGGCCGGCCGTTTCAGGCCAGGGGCGCAGGCAGGTATAAGGACGCATGCCGCCGCATCCCCCCCTTGACCGGATGGGTCCAGACCAAACCGGCTGGTTGCAGCAGCCGGGCGCCCAGGTGCAGGGAGGTCTTGCGGTCCCGGCCGCACGGCCAGCGACGGCGGGCCGGACCGAGGGCGGGCGGATTGCCGTGCTGGCCGCCGTATCGCTGCTGCTGCATGTCGCCGGGGGCGTGCTGGCCGCCACCGCGATCCGGCCGGCCAGCGTCCCCGACGAGGCGCCGCCTGTGATGGCGGTGGTGTTCAAGGCTCCCGCCCCGCCTGCGCCCGCGGCAGACCTGGCGCCAGTCCTCCAGGAAGCCCCTGGCGAGGCACGTCCTGCACCACCGGCGGAGCCGCCCGCCATGGAACAGCCCGAACCGCCGCCAGCCGCGGCCGAGACTACCCCGTCGCCGGCTGTCACCGCCGCGCCCGAGCCGCCGCCCGTTCCACCAACTGCCGCGCCGCCCACTGCCGCGCCGCCCACTGCCGCTCCGGACGTGGTGCGGTCCGCGCCGGCCCCCTTGCAGCCCGCGGCTGAGCCGGCGCCGCGTCCACCGCCTGTCCGCCCCCTGGTTCCGGCCAGGCCGCCGCATCCTGCTCCCAAGGTTGCGGCCCGTCCGCCGCCCACGCCGGGTGTTGCGCCATCAACGGTGGCGGCACCTGCGCCTGCAAGCGTGCCGTCCGTCTCGCCGCGCACTGCCCCGTTGGTCTCCGCAGCGTCCTCGACGCCTGTCGCTGCGGCCATCAGCCGCGCCTGGCAGGGCGCGTTGGCTGCCTGGGTGCAGTCGCGCCAGCGGTATCCGGAGGCCGCCCGGCGGCAGGGCCTGGAGGGTCAGGTCGCCCTGCGTATCACCATCGGCCGTGACGGCCAGGTCATGGACGCGCAGGTCGTGCGCAGCAGCGGCGCGGACCTGCTGGACCAGGCGGCGCTGACCATGCTCCGCGGCGGGCGGGCGCCGGCGTTCCCTGCCGACATGCCGCAGGCCCAGGTGACGCAAACCGTCGTGGCTCACTACCGCGGCGAGGACTAAGCGGGCCTGCGAGCGCCAGGCTCAGTGTATTCAGGCTCAGGACCTGGCCGGCTGCACGACGACGCACGGCAGTTGGCGCTGGTTGAGGCGCTGGCAGGCCGCCGCGGCGGCGCTGGCGGACAGGTGCTCGATGCGGGCGCGGTAGAGCGGGGCGCCGCCGAACGGCGTCGTCGTCGGCAGCGCGACCTGGGCGCTGCGGAGCTGGTCCGGCGCTTCGGCACGGGCGCCCTCCGCGACGGCGCGGGCGAGGCCGGGGTTGGCGAAGGCGCCAACCTGGATGGCCCACGCCGCTGACGGCGCAGCAGCCGACCTCTGCGGGACCGCTGCCGCGAACGGGCCGGAAGCGGAAGCCTCAACGTAAGCCGGCCGGGCTGCCCTGGGCCGGAACGGCGCCTCGACGGGGTGGGGTGGCGCCTCGACGGGCCGGGACGGTGCCTCGCCGGCAGACGAGGCGGCGCTGCAAGGCCGGTCGGGGTCGTAGGCAGCGTCCGGATCGCAGCCATCTGCCGTGGCCGTCCGGACCGGGGTTGCCGCGGCCAGCTCCAGCCGGGCGCAGGTCCGGTCAGGATCGTAGGCCGCGTTCACGTCGCATCCCGAAGCGAGGCTGGCGGTGCTGGGCATCCCAGCAGATGGCGGCACCCGCGCATCGGCGTAAGCCGCCAGCGGCCCGGACATCGGAACGTCGCGGCCAAGGTTGGGGGTGATCGCGGCCAGGTAGTTCACGGTCTCATCCGGCAGGCTGCCCGATCCCGCCAAATAGCTGTCGAGCCGGTCCGGCCCGGCGTTGTAGGCCGCCAGGAAGCCGGGCGAGCCGTAGCGGTCGAACATCTCGCGGAGGTAGGCGGTGCCGGCCAGGACGTTGTCGTGCGGGTTGTAGGGGTCGTCGCCCAGGCCATGCCGCGACCGCAGCCCGGCATAGGTGGCGGGCATGACCTGCATCAGGCCCATCGCCCCGGCGGAGGACACGGCCTGCTCCCGCCCGCCGGACTCCTGCCGCATCACGGCGCGCACCCACTGCTCGGGCACGCGGAACCGGCTTGCGGCCTCCCGGACGTAGGGTCCCCAGGGATCGTCGGACGGACCCGGCGGCGGGTAGAAGCGCGATGGCGCGACCCCCCTGGCCCGCCCTGCCCGGTCGGCGGCGGGGATGGTGCCGTCATACGGGACGAAGCCGTCCCCGGCATATCCCCGGCCTTGCTGCCCGCAGCCGGCCAGCAGCAGCAACAGCGCCAGGCCGCCCGCAGACGGGGGGAGGCGCGGGTCACGCACGCAAGAAGTCATCCAACGCTCCCGTCTCCCGTTGCGGCCCGGCCTGGTCCCGCGCCAGGCGCTCGTACAGCGCCGCGATCCCGCCATAGATCTCCTGCGTCGCGGCATCCTCCCCGGCGAAGGCGGCAATCTCCTGCATCTCCGCCACCCAGCGGTAGGCCTTCGGGTACATCCCCGGCACGGCCTTGCCGAGCCATGCCAGCAGCTCCGGCTGGCTGTCCGCCAATTCCGCCCGCAAGTCTGCTGCGGCGCCGAACCGGGTCGCGGCGAGCATCATCGCCGCTCCGAGCGCCGTCAGTCCCTTGGTGATCCCGGCATAGCTCATCTTCAGGCCGGATGCCGCGCCGACCGGGCCATCCAGCACCCTTACGTCAAGCCCATGCTGCGCCAGGACCGCGAGTCGGGGCGCGTCTGGTCCAGAGGCGTAGAACACCGGTCCCGGCCGGCCCGGCTGCGGCGGCCCGCCGATGATGCCGGCGTCGACGAACCCGGCCCCTGCGCCGGCGACCACCATGCCGACCTGCTGCGCCGTTTGCGGGCTTATGGCGTTGCAGTCGGCGTAGATCAGCCCGGGCCGGTTCTGGCGCGATCCGGAGGCCTGGCGCAACGCCGGGGCCAGGCGCTCAGCCAGGGACAGGGCGTCGCCGGGCGGCACGATGGAGAGCACGATGTCGGCCTCGGCGATCTCTGCAAGATCAGCGGCCTTCATGCCCGCCGCCGAGGCGCGCGCCGCGCTGGCAGGGCTGCGGCCGGCCAGCAAGGTCCGCACCTCCGCGCCATGGCTGGCCAGGACCTGGCCGACCGCGGCGCCCATGGCCCCGGGCGCGATGACGGCGACGACCAGCATGGTTGCACCCCCGGCTGCTTGCGTTCAGGCATGGTGCCGTGCCTGAACGTGCCGGGCAACCCTGGAATGGCTGCGCCTGCGGCATCCGCGGGCAAGCGAGGTGAGAACGCCATCCTGCCTCGGCAGTCCGGCGCCTATCATACGACGGCAAAGACCACGACAAGGAGGCACCATGCCAGTCTCGGCGCAAATCGTTTACCAACCCTATGTCGCCGGCGCCCGCGGCGTCCTGAAGCCCGGCATCCCCGTCGTCTGCCGTACTCCGGAGGAGGGGATACGGCGGGCGGAGAAGGCGCTGGCCGGCGGTTCCATCCTCGGCGCGCGGATCGTGCGGATGCACCATGACGACGACGCCGAGGAGTTCGGCGCCCCGGAGTACCTGGGGGAGGTGGGGCAGGTCCCGGACGAGCCGGGCTAGGCAGCCCCGGCCTGCTGCGGAGGCGCACGATGGGCCGGGCAGGGAGGTTGCAGGGTTTGTGGACGACCGGGCTCATTGAGGCGTCCGGCCGCCGGAGGAGTGGTGTGCCGAGCCGGTTGGAGGCGGCGGAGCCAAAGCCAGTGCGGGTTGCCCCAGGGCTGCATTCCGGCTGCGGGCATGGCCGGCGGCATCTTGCTGCCGACCGCCTACGCCTGGCTCGGCGCCCCGCAGGTTTGACGGTCAGGACCCGGCCGCCGAACCCGCAAGGCTACCGCTCACCGGCGAGGGGCGTTAAGCACGACGAGGGAGTCGGTCCGCAGCACGACCCGGCCATCCACGACGGACAGCGCGCTCAAGGGCACCGTGGCCACATGGCTGCCGTTCTGGAAATACGACCCGACCATGATCTCCGCGGTCCCGCCATCGCCCCTCAAGCTGCGGACGCTGCCGACGATGTTGCCCTGCGGGTCGCGGATCCATTTCCCGACCGCGCTTTCAGTCACTGGGGATGCGGCAACGTAGGCCGGCCCGGCGGCAGGCTGGGCCATGGCCGCACCACTGGACGACAGGGCCAAGGCAGCAGCCAGGACGGCAAAACGAGTGTTCATCATCGCACGCTCCATAAGTTTAATGATGAGACTAATTACGAAGGTTCAAAGATACAACCCTTCGCCCTATATCCACCTCATGCAGCGAACAGACTTCTCCCAGGCCAACTGCCCGATCGCCCGCACCCTCGACCTTGTCGGCGAGTGGTGGAGCCTGCTGATCATCCGGGAGGCGTTCCTCGGGGTGACCCGTTACGACGAGTTCCAGCAGCGGCTCGGCATCTCCCGGAACGCGCTCACCGACCGGCTCAAGAAGTTGGTGGACGGGGGCGTGCTCACCCGGCGGCCGGTGACGCCAGGGGCCAAGCGCGAGGAGTACGTTCTGACCAGGATGGGGGATGACCTCATCACCGTGGTGGTGGCGATGTTGCAATGGGGGGACCGCTGGCTCGTCCTGCCGGAAAGGCCGCTGTCGCGCATGGTCGAGGCCGCCACTGGGCACGAGGTCGAAACGCTGCGGGTGAGGTCGGGCGACGGCCGCCCGCTCAGCCGTGCGGAGGTCGGCTTCGCTGCCGCTCCGGACCTTGCTGGGCCGGCCTTGCCAGCGACGGGGCCATCGGATGTGCTGGCAGCGTCCCCGAACGGGTGAGCAAGATCACCAGCGGCATCATCCCGCTTGCGGCGGGGCAACCGTATATGGCGTAAGAACCGCACGTGCTGGCTCCCTCTCCCGGAGGAAGCAGGCAGGCTGGGTTCTCAGAACCTGCGCACTAGCCATGCCGACCGCCAGTGCGTTACCTGCCCGCTGCGGCCCGCCGCTCCACCGCCCGCGCCGCGAAGTGCCGGGACAGCCGCGCCACGGCCTCGTCCAGCACCGCATCCTGCTTGCAGAACGCGAACCGCGCATAATGGCCCGGCGCGTCGCCCTCATAGAACGCCGAGACCGGAATGGCCGTCACCCCCGCCTGCTCGGTGATGTGCCGGCAGAACGCCACGTCGTCCCCACGGAACCCCAGCGGGCTGAAGTCCGCCGTCACGAAGTAGCTGCCCATGGACGGCAGCACGCCAAACCCGATGGCCGCCAGCCCTGCCGAGAGCCGGTCCCGCTTGGCGCCCAGGTCCGCCCCCAGCGCGGCGAAGTAGTCGTCCCCCTTGGCCAGCCCGACCGCCACGGCGCGTTGCAGGTTGGGCGGCGTGGTGAACGTCAGGTTCTGGTGCGCCTTGGCGACGATGCCGCACAGCGCGGCCGGGCCGGTGACGTAGCCGATCTTCCAGCCGGTGAGGCTGAACGTCTTGCCGGCGCTGCCGATCCGCAGGCAGCGGTCCGCTATGCCGGGCAGGGTCATCAGCGGGATGTGCCGCCAGCCGTCGAACGTCAGGTGCTCGTACACCTCGTCGCAGACGGCGTAGGCGTCGTGCTTGGCGACCAGGTCGGCGATGAAGGCCAACTCGGCGCCGGTGAACACCTTCCCCGTCGGGTTCATCGGCGTGTTCAGCAGGATGGCCTTGGTGCGCGGCCCGAACGCGGCGGCCAGCTCGGCCCGCGGCAGATCCCACCGCGGCGGCTGCAGGCGGACCAGGCGCGGGATGGCGCCCAGCAGGCGTACGACCGGCAGGTAGGTGTCGTACAGCGGCTCGATCAGCACGACCTCGTCGCCGGGGTTGAGCAGGGCGATCAGGCTGGCGGTGATCGCCTCCGTCGCGCCGGAGGTGACGACGACCTGCGTCGCCGGGTCCACGTCCAGGCCATAGAACCTCTGGTTCGCGGCAGCGACGGCCTGGCGCAGCTCGGGCACGCCGGTCAGCGGCGGATATTGGTTGCGCCCGTCCCGTAGGGCATCGGCCGCGGCCTGCACCACGTCCGAGGGTCCATCGGTATCGGGGAAGCCCTGGCCCAGGTTGATCGCCCCGTGCTGCGCCGCCAGCGCGGACATGACGGTGAACACGGTCGTGCCCATGGCGGACAGCATATGGTTGGCGGGCTTCACGGGCGGGGACCTCCTGGGGCGGACGCGACGGCGGCTATTATGTGGGGAGCGCCGGATGGCTTCAACGTGCCCATGCCCTGGGCAGTCCCGGGCAAGGTTTGCACAAGCTGGGGCAGGCCGGCGCCGACCGGCACGGCTGGCCCGCCCGGGAGGGGGCCATGTTGCCGGTTGGCACAGCCCATGCAAACCTTCCGCCCCGTCCACCCGGCCATTGCGGGCGACGGCCAGCAATCAAAGGAGGACGCCGGGCAGCCCGTCCGGCGGAAAACGCATGAAGAAGATCGAAGCGGTCATAAAGCCGTTCAAGCTCGACGAGGTGAAGGAGGCGCTGCACGAGGTCGGCCTGCAGGGGATCACGGTGGTGGAAGCCAAGGGCTTCGGCCGCCAGAAGGGCCACACCGAGCTGTATCGCGGCGCGGAGTACGTGGTGGATTTCCTGCCCAAGGTGAAGATCGAGGTCATCTGCGAGGACGACGTGGCCGAGCGCGCGGTGGAGGCCATCGTCAACGCCGCCCGCACCGGCCGCATCGGCGACGGCAAGATCTTCGTCAGCACCATCGACGAGGTGGTCCGCATCCGCACCGGCGAGCGCGGCCGGGACGCGATCTAATCAAGGCCAGGCTGATCAAGGCCAGGCTGATCACGCCCATGCTGATAAGGCCATGCAACGCGGCTTCCGGCATCGCCGGGGCTGCACTACACGAAACCACCGGGCCGCGCGGGGCGGCCCGGACGAGGAGGACGAGCTAGGATGGCAACCGAGAGTAAAACCGCCGCAGACGTCATGGAGATGATCCGTGAGAACTCGGTGGAGTACGTGGACCTGCGCTTCACCGACCCGCGCGGCAAGTGGCAGCACACGGCGCAGCACATCTCCACCATCGACGAGGATGCCTTCCGCGACGGCATCATGTTCGACGGCAGCAGCATCGCCGGCTGGAAGGCCATCAACGAGAGCGACATGATCCTCATGATGGACCCGGACACGGCCGTCATGGACCCGTTCGCCGCCAAGCCCAGCCTGATCCTGTTCTGCGACATCTTCGAGCCCAGCACCGGCCAGCCCTACGCCCGCGACCCGCGCAGCACCGCCAAGAAGGCGATGGCCTACGTGCAGTCGAGCGGCATCGGCGACACCGTGATGTGCGGCGCCGAAGCCGAGTTCTTCGTGTTCGACAGCGTGCGCTTCGGCACCGGCCCGAACTACAGCACCTACCACATCGACAGCGTCGAAGGCCCCGACGCCAAGATGAAGGACTACCCCGAGGGCAACATGGGCCACCGCCCGGCAGTCAAGGGCGGTTACTTCCCGGTGCCCCCCGTGGACACCGAGAGCGACCTGCGCGCCGAGATGCTGTCCAGCATGGGCGAGATGGGCCTGCCCATCGAGAAGCACCACCACGAGGTCGCGCAGAGCCAGCACGAGCTGGGCACCAAGTTCGGCCCGCTGCTGACGATGGCCGACCAGATGCAGATCTACAAGTACTGCGTGCAGAACGTCGCCCACAGCTACGGCAAGACCGCGACCTTCATGCCGAAGCCGATCTACGGCGACAACGGCTCGGGCATGCACACCCACCTCAGCATCTGGAAGGACGGCAAGCCCGCCTTCGCCGGCAACGGCTATGCCGACCTGTCGGAGATGTGCCTGTACTTCATCGGCGGCATCATCCGCCACGCCAAGGCCTGCAACGCCTTCACCAACCCGAGCACCAACAGCTACAAGCGGCTGATCCCCGGGTTCGAGGCGCCGGTGCTGCTGGCCTACTCCGCCCGCAACCGCTCGGCGTCCTGCCGCATCCCCTACA
>JAABUQ010006230.1_pt1 | contig 18259 bp, 27 predicted proteins | sample 5560001 | NCBI WGS metagenome assembly JAABUQ01 (sample SAMN10711888, study PRJNA513371) | rock metagenome | isolation source: Antarctica rocks | place: Antarctica: Victoria Land, Finger Mt nord | collected 2015-12-18
CTATTATCGTATCTACGCGAGAGGTACTCACCCAAGTACATAAAAGCGTATGAGGAGCCGTGGTGTAGTGGCCTAACATGTCTGCCTGTCACGCAGAAGATCGCGGGTTCGAATCCCGTCGGTTCCGCCGTTGCCACCGAGACGTGACAAGTATCCCGGTGGCTTCTTTATACTCTATAAACCCCTCGATGAGCCGCATAATGGGAAGAAATGCCGGACGAGGCTTCAGAGCAGCAATCTCCTTCAATTCCAGATCGTAGTAAAAGCCCCCTGGTTCCACCATCAAGAGCACCATCTCGCGCCGTTCTTCTGGTGTGGCTACTTCCCACAACGCTGCTATTCCTGGCAGCCGCTCACCAGCAGCCACAATATCATCAAGCCTCAGACCGTCCATCTCTGGCACCTCTAGCCCTCGCAAAGCCAGTTCGACGGCCGCCATCTCCGACTGAAGCTCCACGTCATCAATATACCCATCTCTATGCTGCTTGAGGATGCGTGTGCGTTTCAGCTTCAAACGCTCTTTTTCGCGCTCAACACTTTGCACATCAAGGCCAGCTTGCGCCATTGACTCTAACATTTTCCGGCGCACTTCTTCGCGCCAGTGCCCAGGAAGATGAAAACCCTCTAGCATCTCTCCAAATTGCAGACGAACATCGTCTACTCTAACTTGTAGGAAGCCACCAGCAGGACACGGTAACTGTCGCTTTTTCGCAACGTCTTTGTAGTAAGCGTGCTTCGCACTACCACCACCATGACATCTGAGTGGAAGACCACAATGAATATCAGAAGCGTAACCAGCAAACTCATAAACGAGACGTGACTGCTCGGCACGATGAGGCGCGTTATAGTTCATGCGCGAACCTACTCTGATTTTTTGCCACTCTTCATATGTGAAGGCCGCAGGATGCTGACCCCGATACCGCTCTCCCTTGTAGATAATCGTTCCCTTATCATCATCAGGAGCAAACGCAGCAAAAAATTCGTTGCGTGTCATCGCGTTAATCGTGTCGATAGTGAAAAGGCGATCACCAAATCGCTTGCTACCAGTACGATACCCCGCAGCGTTCAGAGCATCAGCAATCTTCTCTGCACTCATGCCAGTCATACGCAGTTCACCAATCATACGCAAACCAGGAAAGTTTTTCGGGTCATGTTCAGGAGGCATTTTCGCACTAGTACGTCGATACCCAAAGGGAATATCGCCATTGTAGAGACCTTGCATTGCACGTTCACCTTTGCCCTTACTCGTATGCTTCGCAAGCATATCCGAGAAGTACGCAGCGAACGCAGCCAGAATAGTCAATTGCAGTTTCCCCTCTGGCGTTGAGTAGTCGATATGTTCGGAGAGCGAAACAAATGCTGTACGCTTATCCGCAAGAATACGAAAACTTTGCAGCGTCACCATCACGTTACGCGACCAGCGATCTAAAGTATGCACCATGATAATTTGCACGCGATCAGCTTCAGCATCTTCTAGCAGCTTACGGAATGCTGGACGTTTTGCTATCTGTTCACCACGCGCACTACGTTCATCATCCTCATAAAAAACGGGAGAGGGCAACTGACGACGTACACACTCTTCCACAATAGCTCGCTTCTGAGCATCAAGGCTAAAGTTTTCCGCTTGCATGTGACTAGAACGACGGATATACCCGGCCACGACAACGGACAAATTTTCAGAACGGTTACGCTGCTGACTCATGAACCACCTCACTCGTTTGTGCTACAGACGCCGACGATACAGAAAGCATCTTCATTATACGCTCATCTTGCTCAACAATGCAACGCCGCATTATACGAGCAAATAATGCACATAATGCCACTACATCAGAAGAAAGTACCTCATCCATCTGAACATCGTTCTGCATATATCCCCTCTCTTAACGCTTCCCTAAAGGCTAACTCATAGAGCAACATGCCCAAACATCAAATTCACCAATAAAAATGAGGCCAATCTTTTCAGACCAGCCCCAATCTCACTTCATCCCACTTATTCAAGATCATCAGTTTCTCTATTTGCCCGGCGCAATTCACTTCGCTAGAACGACCAAACGTTAATGACGCGCGCCATTATGATACATGAGATTATACACACTTGCACGGCACACTCCTAGTTGTATCGCCACATCAGGGACGGGCAGTAACAGAGGTTGCGCAGTTGATTGCTTCTTACGTCTTGCCATTTGCCTACTTCCTTTCTAACCAAGCTCTTGAACTTCACCGCCATCACTATTGCGTGTCCGACGTAATTCACCACGTTGGTACGACCAGACGTTAATGACGCGCCGTGAGAGGTTACGCTCCCCTGAACGAAGTTCGGTCAACGCATCGACAAGAGCCGAACGCCGCCGCCGCTTGTACTCCTCACGCTCAATCGTCAATGCCTCCTGCTCGAACAACATCCAGGAAGACCGTCTAGGAAGCTGGTCGGCACCCTCTTTCAGCAAGTCATCCCCTCCTGGCAAGCCATTCTTCACTTGTTCCATCGCCTCTTGCTCAAGATCAGCAAACAGACGCGCCCGAAGATCAGTAACCCGTTCAGGAAAGAAGGTACGTGAATAGCGAATACGCCGCGCCAGGCTCACCACCTCGACCTTTTCTCGCCGCCGCTCTGTGATCGTCTCACCTTGCTCATCCAGGCCCAGGACAGTCATCTCACGCTCACGCTCACGTACCCCCTTCTCGCCAAGCGTGACCGCCTTGGTCAGGTATTTGGTCACGTACCCAATCGCTTGCGGCCTCTTGATCGCCTGAATATCACCGATCTTTGACCCCTGACCCTCTTGCTCTTCCGTTGCTGGCTCGTAATGGGTTGCCGACATCCAGGCAGGTTGGATAACCTCTTTATAGGGGATGAAGTCCACGCCATGCATCAGCAGATGCCAATGGAACCCGTTGTGCTCAAAATCCGTATGCCGTTCCATCACCGCAAAGTACTCCACCGGATACGAGGGACGCGCCCCAATCTTGTGCGGTCCTTTGCCCTTGGACCCACGCCGCAGGTAGCGCATGAAGACCGTTAACGCTCTTGCCGCTTCCTCAACCGTCTTGCCTGACTTACTCAGGGTCAGAAACAACGTCGGGTCAGCCGCCTTGACTAACTGCCTCCACATATCTACCTTACGAGGTCCACAGTACAAGCAATCCCACCGATTGCATCGCGCCCGAACCCATTCGCCTGTTTCCTGGTTGATAAAGCGATGCCGCAACGCCCAGGCATTGCGACAAATCAGCAGTGTATCTATCCCCTTACGCTCGACCAGATCAGCTTGTACATCCACATCAGGAAGTGGAAACCGCTCACTCATGCAACCCCCTTACACGTAGATGAACACCTCTTGACGTAACCCACTCAAGTACCGTTCCATCACAGGCTGTACCTCCTCCCAGGATAAGCCGCCATTGCCAGTCCCAAGCTTAGGAAACGCCAATGAGTGAATAAAGCGAGGGATATACTCCACCAGCCTCTCCAAGCCAGCATCGATATAGGAAAGCTGAGAAGGAGACCGCCAGGAGTCTTTTGTGGGGAAGCACACGATGATAGGAAACGTTGACCAGCACACCCAGGGACGCCCTATCGCACACGCACCAGTCCGACACGCCTCTTGATACACGACAAACATCGAAGGCCACCGACACTTAAACTCTACTGCCAACCCTCTTCCCATCACCCCCTCACAGTTGACCGGATTGACCAACACCTGTGCCGACGAGGTGAACAAGTCACCTGAAACGTAGTGTATCGGCATTCAACCACCTCACCTTCCTGGCACACCAGAAGAGAGAGCGTTATACCACTCTCGCCACTGATCCCACTCTTGATAAAAGAGGACTATTTGAGACTCACCAAAGCTTGCATACCATTGCGATGCAATCAAATCAGGCTTAGACCTTGCAAGATCATCAAGCACTTGATGAGCATGAAGAGCATGCACCGTCTCAGGCGGGACACCCATACGCCGAAGTTCAGCACGAACCGCACTCAGAGCAAGAGACCGTTGTTCAGACTGGTTCATCTTCATATGTTCCCCTCTTTTCGCCATACCTCCCATTCCTGATAGAAGCATGCATATTGCATGTGGTCTGCTGCATACTCCCACTGGGCCGCTATCGAGTCTGGTTGTGCTTCCACAACATGGTCAAGCACCTCAAGAGCCTCCTCACCAGAGAACTTTAACGGGTCCAACAAGTGAGACCGAAGAAAGTCACGAACCGCACTCAGAGCAAGAGACCGTTGTTCGGCTTGTGTCATCCCATCACCTCCAACCAAGGCATACCCCCTATTGAGCAAGAACATGAGAGAAACGATCTGCCGCCGCGTCAAGGATTGCCGCCATCTCTTCAAAACCGTTGCTTGAGGCAACACCCGACAACCACGACGCCTTATCATAGGCCGCTTGGTAGTCCTCAGCAGCCACACGCTGCTTCCCTTGATCTTGACCCAGGACCCGCATCACCTGCTCGAAAGCAGCATTCATCTGGACCGCTTCCGCTTGCAGTGTCATCCAGCCCACAAAGCCACCCACGACTAACTCGGTCATCTGTCGAATGTATTCATCATCAAACACGATATTCATAGACCCCTCACTTTCGAGTACTTGACTGACTTACGCTTATTAGTGTCAAGGGAAAGGACACGGGGTTAGTACGTCGTCGGCACCCCAAAGGGGACCCCGCCGCGCGTACTAACCCCTGCCCCCCACCACCAGAAAATGGGCGCAATACGACCAGGAGCCAGATTGCAGGGTGTCAACGAAGGCCGAACATTGCCCCTTCCCTCTGGGCCACCCAACCACCTCGACGCTCCCACGCCTTTACGCCTTCACCAACCGGACCGCCCGACCAAGTGACTGCACATCGGCTTTGTAGTAGCGCGGCTGATCGTCCTGGTCATAGCCAACCACGATAGAGACTTGTCCAGATGCATCAACACGCTCGACCTCTCCCTCTATCCATCCCCCAAACAGATCAGAACACCAGACCCGACTCCCAGGCCAGCAGCCCTGTGCCTGTTCAATCAACGCCTGACGCTGGGCGACGACCTGAGCTTGCTTGTGCTTCCATTCCTCATAAAATCCCATAGAACCCCCTTTGCGTTGCTGTTTCCCTCTCACTCGTGATACACTTTCTCCATGAAGCTTGTTTCTCTACAAGGAGACGATCTATGCAAGAGTGGCACTACTGTAGCCTACGCTGGACGAACGAGCATCTTTGCCTGCTCACCTACCAAGACAACGGCGTCTTCTCAGAAGAAATCCCTCTCGACCCTCTTCTAGACAGCAACAACCCTGCTATTACTCTCAGACGATGGATCGCTTCTCTTGGCAGACAAGGATGGGAGTTGACAGGGATTCTCCGAGATGATGAAGGACAGGAGTGGGTCCTCAAACACCCTCTCGACTCCTAAATGACGGGTTGCTTTTAGCCAAGCGTCCCGTGTTGAAGGCGCAGCCATCCCTCTTGAGGCGTGAGGTTGTGATACAGACACAGGAAGTCGAACAGATCACCACCACGTCCCCAGGTATAGCAGTACCAGCACTGGTCACTGTCGGCAAACACCTGGAAGCTGGGACGCCGATCACCCCGATCATGATGGTGCTTGAACGGGCAGGTACCGACCCCTCGGCGATTGAGAACGACATAGCGACCGATCACCTCAACCACCTCTTGAGAGCGACACCACGCCCGAATTGGCCCACTTTCCCCCTGCTCAACCAAGGTCGTCACATGTGGACTCCCTTGCGACCCATTCTCCAGAACCGCCCAGGCAGCATCGGGCGGCCACACCCGCTCGACATGCTCAACCGCCCACTCACAGCAAGCCATGATCGTGTCAGCAACAGGAGCCAGCACCCCGTACGGCGACCAGTACAGGAAGGGATACCAGCCTCTTGACCGTCGATGAATGCCTAATGGCACGCGAAGAAGCGACCCGGACCCATCAGGAGCAAGCCCATCCTGTTTTGGGTACAGCTCGACCCCAAACGCTTGCGCATATGGCAGCAGCCACGCACGAATGACAAACGCCGGAACTGGCTCGACCAAGTGGAGCCACAGATGCCCACCGCGCCGACTCGCCTCGACAATCGTCGGTATCCCTTGCTGTGCCAGTTCCCCCGCTAGCACACCAAGCCTGTCTAACCCATCCTCACTATCGGCATCAAACACCGCAAAGGAACAGTCTGCTTGCTCATCCAGCAGATAAGTCCCAAGCGTCACCGACCCCGCCAGATGAGCCGAGATCAAAGACAGCGTGAGCGGTTCAGCTACCCGCCAATATCTCCCATCATGTTGCTGAACCGCATACTGTCTCCAACTATGCACAAACAGCGAGGCGTACTCACCAACCAGAGCCATCCTATCCACCTCGATACCTCCACACCTCACCCTCTTCACCGATGGAAAGTAGCCCCTCGACCTCATCCGGCAGGTTATAACACGAACAACCATCATCACACAATGGAGTAGAACACCCACCACAGTATATTGCGTGTACATCCTCTGAACCATGCAGTAAGACATTGAGTGGATTGCCTTCATTATCGGTGTACTGCTCATATCCTGGTGTACTGTCAAGGACCGCTTGAACCACCTTCCGACCGTAGCGCCGCTTGGCACACGACACACACCACATCTCTGCGTCATTGGCAAAAGCAACGACCCCAGGCCAAAGACCATAGCAACCAACCATCACTCACCCCCTGAGCAAACGGTGATAGATCGCATAGCACTCCTCAACCTGCTGTCTATACTCATCAGGGAACATCTTCACCAAGTCAGCTACCAATGCCGCCTCTAGGACCGCAATCTGTCCACTCGCCCGTCCCTGCTTGACAGGCATCTCGTCCTGACTTGCCTCAATCTGCTGCAAACGGGACCATGCACGTTCGAGAGCCGCTCTGCTCACATATCCCTGAACTGCTACGAGCATCTGACACCCCCTAGTCCTTGCCCTGGAACAGCTTGTAGGCATCCAACTGGTCCAGGTAGTCCCGTCCACTATTGTAAAGACCAGCCGCCAACTCATCGCCAATGTAGGCTTGCGGCAGTGGGTAATCACTCAGATGAGGCACCGCCGCATCAAGCGCACTTCTCATGGCTTGCCATAAGCCTTGCACCCGTTGCCCATAGCTTGCCATTTGCCCCTCGAAGGCCGCTTTCAGGTCGGCATGCTCCTCTCTGAGTGCCTGTAAGTCCCCCTCAAACGGACTCATCACCTGCTGCCAGATCGCGCTCATGTCCTGCTCTAAGACACGTTTGGTCTCTCGCACCCGATCAGCCAGCGAGGTATCATAGTATTGCTCGACATAGGAGCTGAGCACTCGTTGCAATTCGCCCGGATACAACGCCTCTAATGCATCTAACTCAACGGCCCCCTCACCATAGCGTTCCTCGAAGCCCATGCGCCGCCGCTCGGTGTCCTTAATGGGCGTGCGAGGCAACTGGTAGTAACGCACCTGCTCTTGGGTCAGGATGACCGGAAACACCCGCACATCCACATCCAGACCAAGCGTGCGCACAAAGTACTCAATCTTGCGCGACACCGCCACCGGCATGGACTGACCAGCAGGGTCGAAGTCCGACACATAGAAGATGCGCGTCGGCTTGCTCACTTCGGCAAGTCGCTGCACCACCGCCAGCGATGCCGTGATACTCAACTCTCCTAAGCCCGTTTGCAAGTTCGCCCCATAGCGCTCACAGAACGGAAGCAGCACATCATTCATCGTGGACTTCTCACAGAAGACCTCGATGTGATACTCCTGCTCAGCCCCGTAGCCACCAACCGAGTACGAAGGCAAATCAGGAAAATCAGGGAAGCGTGTATCCGAACGGTACAGGTTGGTATAGACCCGCACATCGGGTTGATACTGCTCATGATCGGCATACACCACCGTCTCCGGGTTGCGCCGATCATTGAAGGCCGCCGGGTCAACCAGCCGGAGGTAGCGCGCCGCCTTGGACGCCAGATTGAGGATGTTCCAACACTCTTCCGTATTCTCGTATGGCTTGCCATTGGGCAGCGTGACAGGCGGTTTCTGACTGATAATCTGATAATGCACCCGCCGAATGTGCGCTTTCTGGTAGCCGAAGGAATGCCATAAGGCCGCAAACCATTCCCCTAATGACCAATCGCCAGGAGTCCCCGTATAAAACGGGTCATTCTGTGGAGCCAGGACAATGAGGTCCGTCACCTTGCACCCCTCATCTCTGGCTAGCTGCTTAATCTGCTCATAGTTCATCTGCTCATGATAGGTAGAACTCATCATCATCCTCTCTTCTTGATGAAGGAGGTATATTCAACACGGTTGACACCACGTTGAATATACCCTCACAGAACGGTTCTCTCCTCATTGCTCTTGGCTTCCTTTAGTTCCACCACCGCATGTCTCACGACAATCTAGGCCAACATGTAAGAGACCAAAGGCAACCTACACCGATGGACGCACACAAGAGGAAGAAGAGAGAACCACGAAACGCATAGAAGATGAGTATCTTTCACATAACCCCTACCTTACGCGAAGACACAAAGCATTCTGTCACCTTGCTTTGTCTTTTTCCGTTTAGGAAGACCGCATAAAATGCCGCCATTGGTGCCGATCAGCAAACACGACCTCTTGCCCCTCGGCAATGGCTTGCCGTACCACCGCCGCCTCAGCACGCGCTAATCGCTTGCCATGAAGAGCCTCCACACGCAGGACCCCCGTTTCAGCATCAACTAGGAGACTGGAACCGGAGCCGGACGCACCCCAGGCAAAGGGTTGTTCGCGGCTGCACCTCCTTGCAGTTGTGGTCGCTGTACCTGCTGTGATGCACCAGCTTGAGACGGAACACCACTATTCCCAGGAGCTTGCTTGGGGGCCCCTTGCGGGTTTCCCCAACGGGATTGTGGTACCCCTGCTTGCTGCCCCTGTTGGTTTGGTAGAGCTAAAGCCCGTTGTGGTACACCCTGAGTCCGTTGCTGTGCCGCACTCTCTCCATTGCGGCGACGTGTCATATCCATATCAGCCACCGCCATTGCAGGAGACACCAGAGGCAGAATCGACCACCCGATATAGGTCAGGACCGTCATCGCCCCTAGTTGCCCAGGAGGTGCATGCACGACCCAGGGAACTCCGCCAGCCCACACCGCTGAAACCGCCTTGGTATAGTTGCACAGGATTTCAAAGAACTCGACGAGCAGGAAGATGGGAGCATACGCCCAAATCGGTTCCTTGCTCATCATACGGTGCATCAAACTGCGGCTCAGGTAAAAACCCAACAATCCGAAACCCGCCGACACGATCCACCACAAGATGTAGTGGATTGGATCGCCAGCATCCAACGGTTCAAAGAAGGTACGAACCGCATAGGCCGAGCCAATCGAGAAGACCAGGGAGACGAGCCGGAGCACAATATGCTCAGACTCACGCACCCAGTTGCCTCGACTCTGAACAATGCCACGAAACACGCTCACTCATTACCCCTTTCAGGAAACTAGGCCGCAGCAGGAGTAGCAGGAATGGACGACTCAGGCACCTCAATTTGCGCAAAGCGACACACCAGCGTTAAGTAGCTGGCACTCTTGCCTTTCATACGCAGGACCTCTAGCCCTACGACCGTCATCGCTGGCGGCAACTCAGCTTCAAGTCGTTCGGCCTCTGCACGCAGTTCGTCAATCGAGCGCTTGTCGCGTCGCATCTGCTTTAAGGTCCCAAGTCGATCAAACCCATCAACCACCTGAACGTTGTACTTTTCAGCAGTGTGCAGATCGAACACCGCGAAGTTGACGGAGTAGCCTGCCTGTTCCGCACCTGTCAGCCGATCAAATTCCTTGAACTCGCCCACATTGCCACTCAAAATCATGGCACGTAAAAGCATCTTGCCCTCCTTATAGAGCATCAAAAAAGACCTCGACAGTCGAGGTCCACTTACACTCACTGATTTAATAGCTTGTTATTTGCTTGTTATTCGCCCAGCTCTTGCTCAGAGACGACCACTGCGGGACCCGCAATGTAGTCTCCGGCAAACAAGTATCCTCGCGCTCGCGCTGTTGCTTGCTCGTTATACGCGAACCCTTGCAGCTTGCCTTCTTCGTTGATAACCAAGAGACTTCCATCCCCTAATGACACCACCTCAATATACCCACTCACCAGCCCTTGCAGTTCCTCAAGGGTAAAGCTTGGTGGGGATGCCGGTTCAACAGGACGACGTGACCCATCAACTTCGAGTACAAGAGCCATGATTGCCTCCTTCTCATGACGACTCATCGAACGCCTTAGCCAGATGGTCCCAATCCACTTGCCCAAACGCATTATTCAAAACCCCTGTAAACAGCACCTTGAATGCCCCTTCTGGACACTGCTCACACCAGTCGTCTCGTGCCTCTTGCAGCCAATCTCGCAACGTATCCGCTGCCTCAAACAGCGACGAGGATGCGCTGACAAGCCCTCTTGCCGCATCATAGGTTTCGATGGAACTAGACAGACAGGCATAGACTTGCCACGTAAACACATTGGGCCACCCGTTATATACTGCCTGGTCGATAGGTGTTCCTCCTTTCTTCTCCCGAAACCCTTCTCCAAGAGCAAAGCCACCCACCACGTTTACTGATGAAGCACTGTCCCAACCACCAAGACCAGAGCCGTGATCGACGCACCGACAAAGAACCACATCACGACCCGACCAAAGCAAGAGCGCACCGCCAACAGCCCAAGCACCGAAGCCACAACGACGAGTGCTGTAGGAACCACCAAGGACCCCAATGCAATCAGTCTCTCCACAGACCCCCCTTTCTCATGTACTTACTCTGCACGTTCACTCAACAGGTACGCATTGACCCACACGCGATGACGCAGCTGCTCCAACTCCAACCAGCGTTGCCGCTCCCGCCAGGAATAATCGTAACGAGCATGGCACGAGGGACACAGAGCCGCAAGTCTCGCATGAGGGTTCCAGGGGTCATGGTCCAGGTGCGCCGCCGCCAGGTACACCGTGTAGACGACCCCTGTTCGCTCAGAAACGGCAAGCGTTCCATGAGCCACCCCGCAATGCTCACAACACCATCCCGCCTGTTGCTTGCACGCCCATGCCAAGTCATCCCAATTGGCAGGATAGAGCCAGCGATGTTTCATCGTGCCAACCACCCCTCACGTTGCCTCACTGCTGCTTTCCTGCTCACCACGGTCTTGCCACCACAACTTCAACTCGCCCCCACATCCAGGACAGGAATACAAGAGCATCGAGTCAACAGCAGGACGCCCATCTCGATACTCCACAACCACTGCATCGCCCCACTCAAAGCGACCCAGGACCCGCGCTAAGAGAGGATACCCACAGCGATGATGCACGAGCCGCCCGTTTGCTTGTTGTACTGACACGTACCACCCCCTTGACAGCACATCGCCCCCAGGAGATACAATCTCTCACTGAGGGCGAGCAAGTGCTCACACGCGCTCTGTATTCTCATCTCCTAACCCATTGTTGCAGCAGTGGGTTAGGAAGCCTACAGAAAATGGAAATGGACAGGCACACCATGAGCGCTGAGCCACCAGAGGTAGAACAACACAACGACGACAATACTCAGCAGGAAAGTGACAATTCTTGAGCAACCCATAGCACATCTCCTTTTAATAGCTTTGCCGTATCGCTCTGGCTAGCGGAGAATGCTTGCCAGCAGGGGCGGCAACGATAGCCGTAAAACACGAAGTGATGATTTTTGTACAGTTCTACCCCACAATCAGTACACCTGACAGTACGAGAAAGATGAAAGGTATGCGAGTAGGGATTGTGACGCTCAGGATGACGACGTTGATGCCTATTCAAAGTTCTCTCCTATCCATGAATAGCAAAACTAATAGAGCACTAAGACTTACGCAGTAAGAGCCTTTCGTAAACGCATTTGCGCTCGACGATCTACCACTTCCACTGTCGATAAAGCAACACCAAGCAGATGAGCAACTTCTCGTTGCGTGCGAGCTTGCCCATCGTCGAAGCCATAGCGGAGGTTCACCACAATACGCTCACGCTCGGTAAGAGACGCAAGAGCCGTTTCTAATGGAGTTGGAACAGGAGGACCGTCATCTACAAAGTAAGAGGGTGTAGGGTCAGCAACAACATCTTCAAGAGACAAGTCTTCATCATCTGTAGGGAAAGCATGAAGACTTACAATCTGCTGCTCTTGTAACACGACAAGCTCTCGCACCTCTCGCTCATAGACCTGCATTTCTCGTGCCGTCTCTGCAATTGTTGGTTCCCGACCAAACAATGACAGCAAGTGGGTATTAGCGATACCCATCTGCCGTATGGCCCGAACTTTGCTGAGCGGTAGACGAATAGCACCTTCGTACCGCCAAAATCCTGTAAGCATTGTTCCCCGAACCCATGAGAAGGCAAACGTCCTGAAACAGGACTCCTTGCTTACGTCGTATTTCTCGATAGCTTGGAGTAGGCCCAAGTTGCCCTCTTGCACCAGATCAAGAAGTTCCATTTCCTTGCAACGCCGCGCAAACCGCTTCGCAAGTCCAATAAGCAACGGCTGGTACCCTTCGATGAGCCGATCACGAGCCTGGCATGCATTGTTGCCGCTTTGGATACTGAGAAGTAAACTTGCCTCTTCTTCACTCGTTAGCTGAGGCGTCCGTTTGACCTGGCGCATGTACTGTTCGTGAGCACTGAACGAGACACCATACTCTTGACCATGCAACATAATAATCCGCTCCTCTTCATTGTTCTTGACTTCATTGCTTCATCTACACCCATCTCTACAGTACAAGCACCAGCTTTTCATGTGCTACAATGTATCAATGGGCCTACTCTAATTATGGTTGAGAAAAGTGGGAACCCTAGCTACATCTTGAGAAAGAATGGGACAAATCGAAGCAAAGCAAAAAACATCTTTGCAGGAGATTGGGAGAAGTGAGAATGAGAGATTTTGGAGTATTCCTTGCTAACCTTCGTAGCAGTGCTGGACTGTCTTTAGAGGAGTTAGCACTGCTTGTCGACAGTAGCAGAAGCACCTTATCACGACTAGAAAATAACGATGTTCCTCAACCATTCAAAGGGTCTATACGCAAGCTCGTCATTGCCCTCGCGGAGATACTTTGCACATCCAAGAAAGAGACCGAGCGATACCTTGAATTAGCAGGTATTGATCGCTCACTACTTACCGAAACAGAAGAAATTCAGTTGGGGTTCATTCCACACGTTGCTGCTGGTTCTCCTGATGAGGCTACAAACCTCGAACGCTGGGAGCGTATTTATGAGCAACTCTTGAGACACTTAGAAACAAAAGAGGTGGAACGTGGCATCAGTAGCTCACCTCCAAACCTCAAGCTGAAAATTCAAGAGTATGCGAATACGCTCCAAGAGATCGAGAAAAGACTTGATAAAATTTACAATAGGCAAGAGCCATCAGAACTTGACGTGGTACAAGCAGTTCAGGTTCACTATGCCGAAGCACCAGAAGGAAAGCTTGTGGTAGGACACCAATACGGTGAAGGCTTAAACAATGACCTCATCTCCTACAGCCTGTATTCCCTGGCATCTCCCAATGCACGCTGGCTTATGCAACACGCCGATGTTGAACGCTTTGCAGTCGACGACTGTATTATCCTCACTAATAGCAGAGACTTTAAGGGATGGGACGGCAGCGAAATCAAGACCACTGTTTTAGGTACCCATCTGCCTATTCCAGACGATCTCAAGAAGTTACAACAGGAGAAAATCTCAGTCATTGAGAAGGATTATTTTAATTCTTCTCACTACAGACTTTCATCGTATACACCATCGTTTAGTGACACAGATCGCCTGGAAGTGACGTTAGCTCCTATAGGCTTCCATGAATACTACAGCTTGACCCCATTTTTTGACGAACCGCTACTCACAGCTTTCGATGGTTCTAAAGTTTCTATCCGACAAAAATACGGGAATACGGCACTTACCTATAGTTCGACCGATAGAGGCACGTCTCTTATTCCCGCACCAGTAAGTATCCAGTGTATCATCGTCACAGAGGACCAGCATGTTCTCCTCATGAGGCGATCTTCTTCAGTTGCCTTTTATCCTAATCACTGGTCTGCCTCATTTGAAGAGACAATGAACGCACCGGGCACCGACCGAAAAGGCAATCCATCACGATCTGATGATGCAAACTTCTTTACAGGAGCAATTCGAGGACTAGACGAAGAGTTTGCTATTCCGGCAAGTGCAGTAGAAAGCATCAAGATACTTTCCTTAAACGTTGAATACCTCACACTTTCTGTAGACGTTATCACACTTATCAAGCTACGACTTACAGCCGAGGAAATCAGACAGGGTTGGCTCTTAAAGGCATGGGACCGAGATGAAGCCTCCAAGTTCGCTCTCATATCCACCGAACTTGGAGATGTGGTACATAAACTGTTCAGCAGAACCTTATGGCACCCAACCGCGAGAATGCGTCTTGTCCAATTTCTCTTCCATACTTATGGAATTGATGAGGTAGCGAAGGCAATAAAAGTAAAGAAGGATACACCACTAACGGAAGTGAAAATAACATAGCCTATCAATTAGGATACTCTATACTGGCAAGCCATTAGCGCAGCAAACCAGAGCAAAGCCGCAGGAATAGGACGTTACTTAGAACGTGTTTACAACATACAAGAATACCTAGACGAAGAGGAAGATTTTCACGCCCGACGCCAGCGCGAGATTCGACAAATCGGCGTCTCTCTACGTGATGCATTAGGCAAAGGCAACAGAGAAATCTAAGAGATACATATGAGTGAAATAAACGAACAAGAGCGTGAAGCAGTCAAACAAGCAGTGCTAGATTACGTTGAGGGAGTCTACAATGTTGATCCCTCAAGAATTGAGCGCAGCGTTCACCCTGATTTAGCAAAAGGCGGTTTCTTCCAGAAGGAAAACGAAGCAGACTATAGATTTACATCCATGACCTTTGCTCAAATGGTTGAACTCTCAAAAAGTTATAACAAAGATGGTAGAATGCCACAGGACGCCCCGAAAGAGGTTATCATCTTTGACATGACTGACCAGATAGCGAGTGTAAAGCTTATCGCATGGTGGGGTATCGACTACATGCACCTTGCCAAATATGATAGGAGGTGGAAGATTGTAAGTGTACTATGGCAGGCATATCCACAGGAGAATGCTAGGTTAGCAGTATTAAAAGATAGACAAGTTACAGAAGTTTAGGAAGCAATGAGTAATAGGATTTATTCATCAAGGTAGTTAGCAAAGTAGTAGAGGTAATTAAATATGATTAGTATAGATAAGGTTACTCCAACGCCAAATCTGTTTTATCCTATTTATAGTTGTAATTTTCCAACTATTGATTTCAAATTTCAAAATGTTGGTACTGCTACTGCTTTTCTAAAGAGATTTACTATCAAAGTTCTTCAAGCTGAGATTGACCTAACACCAGTCCTAGATTTCGAGTTGAAAGTTGTAAACAACGCTTTACAAGTCATAGCAACGAACAATGGGTGGGGAGGGGCACATGATTGTAATATTCAAATTTCAGGGAATATTCTTAGTCGTTTGTTTACTGATTTTCAGCGGCAGTACAAGGGTAATATACCTAGCGGGGAGAGCAAAGAAATCCTTAGCTTAACTAAAAAATCCGCTAATACTATTCGGTTCAAGGCTATTAAGAAGGAGTTTGTAGATATTTACAATCAGCCATCTGGACCGCCTTTTCATCAGTCAATTCGTGGCATTGAACTTGGTAAAACAAATGTTACATGGAGTTGTAGAGATGACAACGGTACAGAGTATCAAAACCAAGTAAATATACAAGGTTTTGACAATGAAGGGAATTACATCCTAATAGAGAACGGCTTTTTCAAGACGAGCAATATAAGATCGGGTGGCGGTGCTTATAGCGATATTATGTACGTCTCTATCATAGACCCTTCTAAAGGTATTCAAGAAAAAACATATTCCATATCTCGCCAAATCCCCTCTGGAGATGTTGAACGCTTTCATATAATGATAGGTTCTCCGATGTCCTGTCGTCTTTCAACACAATTTCAGTTCTTCAGTGACCAAACGGACATTGTTGAATCAGAAAAATTTGGCATAGAGCTTTGGAATCCTCGGAATACACAATGGCATTATCCTTATAGAGACGACGACCGACTACGCAGAGACATAGAACAGCGACAAGCAGATATTGCCAAGTATTCTAATGAAAGGGATAAAGAACTTGCCCTTCCTGAGATTGTGAAATTAAAGCAACAAATGTCAATCTATCCATTTACAAAAATTGATTAACAAGGTTAAAAACAGTTCTATCAAGAAATTGAATAAGACATGACAAAACAAAAACAAGGGCATCGAAATATGCCTAAAGCCCGTCTAGCTATCGCTATCATCATTATTTTTTTCTTTACCATCGCAGCAATAACATGGATATTGAGTGCCGAACACGTCATTTCTGGTGTTTGGTCTTATATCCTGCCTGTTTTTTTTATTGTAGTTTCCTCACTACTTGCATTATTTCAATGGCTTTTTCCATTTTCTTCTAGTGAAGCTGAACGGCCTCTTTCTTCAAATGTTAAACTTGTCGATGCAGCCCTTGATCCCCATGAGAGTCCCTATGAGCAAATCATAGAAAATGGCAAAACAGTAGTTCGGTATAAAGGGCAAAAACCTAAAAGAATTAGCAGCAACTGAGCAAATAGAGTGATTTCTGTTATTTAACAGATAGGTATTAACATATGAAAGAAAGTTTCTCGCAAAGAACGGGCATCAAGAAAACGAAACTGGAACAAATAGACTCGATGGATAACGATCTTAAAACAGCTATATGGAATGCGATTTATAAAGTTGTAATCAAGGACTATCTTTCGAGAAGTTTCAAGAATATGAATGATTTTGCAATTTCAATTTGGACAAACTTTTACAAAAGAACGATAGATAACGCGCCCTATGTAAGTACTTACCAATCTTGGAACCAATTTGTTTCTCAATTCAAAAAGGACTTCTTTTCGCTCGAATGGCATCAGGTATATGATTTGATGGAATATCTAATGAATGACATCCATCTTACTTTAGAACACCAAGAAGACTTCACAAAAGAATGCAATGTTGCCTTACAGAAAGATTTATCTGCCTATCGCTTCATTGCCAATAGAATCGCTCCAATCACATCGGACGCTGAGATAGAAGAAATTAACGAAGCTTTAGCTGCTCTTAGCTCATATACAGACCATTTAAATAAGTCACTAGAATTGCTTGCAAACAAAACATCACCGGATTATAAAAACTCAATTAAAGAGTCTATAAGTGCAGTTGAAGCTGTTTGCAAACTAATTTCAGGAGATAACAAGGCCACTCTTGGGAGTGCATTAAAAAAATTGGAAAATAAGATAGGCTCGCTTCATCCTGCACTAGTAGAGGCTTTTACAAAGTTATATGGATATACGAGCGACGCAAAAGGAATACGTCATGGGCATTTAGGAAATTCGCATGTAGATTTGGCAGAAGCCAAATTTATGTTCATAGCATGTTCTGCATTTGTCAACTATCTTTTAGCAAATGCTGAGTAGTCTGGATTAGAATTGATACTACCTTCAAACAGAACAAAAAAAGTAAAAAAGGAGAGTATTTTCTATGCATTATGAACCTAATTGGTCCTCTCTTACGTTAGCAGAACTTCTTAAAAAAGCGCATGAGTTCTCAGAAAAAACATATTCAGGTTCCCTAAGTACCCTCGCTTTCTTAGAGCGTGCAGTAGAAGCTAGTCCCGAACGTACTGGTTTAGGAGAGGAAATTTCTGAACTACTTGAGAAGGCTCAACAAGCGAATAGGACGTTTGCAGAATTACAACGAGAGATATACAATCTTTCCCAAGAGTTCTCTTCCACCAGCTAAGCATCTGTTTCTTCTTTTTGAGCAGCACGAACTACACGACGCACAGCTTCATACGACACACCATAATGGCTTGCCATTTGGCGCAGCGTCTCACCTTGTTCAACACGACGCAGGACATTCGGCCATTCTGAATACGGTATTTTCCATTGAGGATGAGAAGGACCTGGACGACGTTGAACTTCTGTGATATGCTCATGTATGTATACAGGAACACCGTCTATTTCGGAGGGAATGAGTATGCTCTCAGGGACGAAGGCTAGTGGCGACCGAAGGCCCGTTGCCCGTCGGTTCCGGTCCTGCCAACGTTCTGTCACAAGCAGTCCCTTGGCCTCGTCGTACTCAACAATCCCGTTCAGCATTCTCAAGCTTGGCAGGAATGCGGGACGGGGTTTTATTGCAGCTACGA